>Ga0265320_10000273_pt1 | contig 42448 bp, 29 predicted proteins | sample 4827metaG_FD_202087 | JGI IMG/M metagenome (GOLD analysis project Ga0265320, IMG submission 202087) | Rhizosphere microbial communities from Carex aquatilis grown in University of Washington, Seatle, WA, United States - 4-8-27 metaG | ecosystem: Host-associated > Plants > Roots > Rhizosphere >... | reverse complement strand
TGCGTAATGAGAGTGGCGACCAGCAATCCATCGTCTTGTCCGTGGTGGTGGTGGATGCCAATGGCACCGTACGCGCGAAATTCGAGAGCGAGCCTTCCGATCTCGTCAGCGGTGAAGCGGAAACTTTCAAGGCCGCCGGCCGGCTGACGGATGCAAGGTTTTGGAGCGATGAAAACCCGAATCTTTACGACGTTTATTGCCTGCTCATCGTGGACGGCAAGGTGGTGGACTTGCAGAAAATCAGAACTGGTTTCCGCCAGGCGGAATTCAAAGGCGGCGCTGGCATCGGTGGCGTTTATCTCAACGGCAAATTTGTCTGGCTCACCGGTTATGCGCAGCGTTCGGCGGACGATTGGGCCGGCCTCGGCCAAGCGTATCCCGACTGGATGCACGATTACAATGCGGAACTGGTCCGGAGCACGCACGCCAATTACATCCGCTGGATGCACGTCTCGCCGCAGCCCGTGGATGTCCGCGCCTGCGACCGGGCTGGCATCGTCGAGGTCTGCCCGGCCGGCGACAAGGAAAAGGATGTCGTGGGCCGGCAATGGGAACAACGCCTGGAGGTCATGCGCGACGCGATGATTTATTTCCGGAACCACCCGAGCATCCTGTTCTGGGAAGCCGGCAACAACGGTGTTTCGCCGGAACATTTGCGGCAAATGGTGGATTTGCGGAAACAATGGGATCCGAACGGTGGACGCGTGATGGGCTGCCGCACTTTGAATGATGACGCGGCCACACCCATCGCCGAATACTTTGGCGTGATGATTGGCCAGGACCAGCGCACCGATGCGTTGACGAACCGCGCCGAATTGTTCCGCGCCTACAGTGTTGAACGCCGCGATCGCGCGCCGTTCATCGAAACCGAGGATTTCCGGGACGAGGCCGCCCGGCGTTTTTGGGACGATTACTCGCCGCCGCATTTCGGGTTCAAGCCCGGTCCGACCGACACCTATCATTGGAACTCCGAGACGTTCTGCCTCGCCGCCGCCGAGCGGTATCATGATTATTTTATCAACCGCATTTCCAACACCGATCCGGCGCACTCAAAATGGGCCGCTTATGCCTCGATTTACTGGTCGGACTCGAACGCTGACGGCCGGCAGGACAGCAGCGAGGTTTGCCGGGTCAGCGGCAAGGTGGATTCCGTCCGGCTGCCGAAACAGGCGTATTACGTCTATCGGGTGATGCAGAATCCCGCTCCCGACCTTCACATCATCGGCCACTGGAATTATCCTACCAATACGGTGAAGACCATATATGTCGCGGCGAATCATTGCGACTCGGTGGAACTGTTCGTGAACGGAAAATCGCTGGGGGTGACAAATCGGGCGTGCGATTTCACGGACACCGTCGAAAACAAAAACCTGGGCAACACCGGCTCCATTTTTGCCTTTCCCGGCGTGAAATTTGAACCTGATCACATCACGGCGACCGGTAAAGCCGGCGGCAAGATAGTCGCCCAGGATGAAATCCAGACCACCGGTGAACCCAAAAGCCTCAAGTTGACCGCTCACACCGCGCCGAACGGTTTTCAGGCCGACGGCTCGGATGTGGCGTTTTTTGACGTGGAAGTGGTGGACGCAAAAGGGCGGCGCTGCCCGACGGATGAAGCGCGTGTGGATTTCAAGCTGGATGGTCCGGCCCTCTGGCGCGGCGGTTACAACAGCGGCATCACCAACTCAGTCAATAACCTTTACCTGAACACCGAATGCGGCATCAATCGAGTTGCCATCCGCTCCACCCTGAAGCCGGGGGCCATCACTTTGACAGCCTCGCGCAAAGGGTTGGAACCCGCTACGGCCCCAATCGAATCCCATCCGGTGGAAATCAAGGGTGGTTTGATGCCCTGACTCCTATCGCCAGAACTGTTGAGGGACTAAGTGTTTCAAATGTGGCAAGATAGAGGCGAGACTCATCCGCACGGAGTTCATCTGGTGGGATACTGTGTCACGTTTCATCATGATTAAGATGTCCACGAACATAAAAGCCGGCCTTGCCTTGCTGCCGGTCTTGTTGGTTGCCATTTGGTTGTCTGGCTGTTCCCCAGCCTCGACCGGGAACCCGGGTGCAATGAGCCATTCACCTGGATTGGAAGGATTATTTTACGAGACCACCAACAGCCGGACATGGCTGCCTGTGAATCTGATGCCGGAGGCGCAACAACGCGGTCGAAGCGAAACCCAAATGCCTGACGGTCGCAAGGTGACTGTTTCCGTAAAACCCGGCGGAAATAATTTTTCACTCCGGTTTTCCGCAACGCCGGGCGCGGATATTGTCCGGTGGGGATTGGCCGTGAAGGCCGCACCGGATGAATATTTCACCGGCTTGATGGAACGGGTCGTGGACGGGCCGCAGCAGGAGTCATCGTCAACGAACCTCACGACCGCCTTGAACCTGCGCGGCCAGACTGTGGACCTGTTGCTGAAGCCGACGATGTCGGTCTATGCCCCGTATTATCTTTCCTCGAGCGGTTATGCGGTCTTCATCAAGGGCAACTGGCCCGGCCGGTTTGATTTTTGTGCCGGGGTTTCCAACCAGGTGAGGATTGAATTTGAAGGGCCGTCGTTCGAGGCGGAAATCTACACTGCCGCTGATCCTGCCGCGCTGGTGCGCGCGCATGCGCTCGATGCCGGGCCGCCGTTCCTGCCGCCGAAGTGGATGTATGGCACCTGGCGCTGGCGCGACGAGAACACGCAGCGCGCCAATTATTACGATGGCACGCCGGTGACCGGGCCTTTCAATTCCGAGTTCATGGAAGATGTGTTGTTGATGAAGGCTTACGGCATCCCCCTCGGGGTTTACTGGGTTGATCGTCCCTGGGGGCCGGGCTTGGAAGGCTACGATGATTTTGAGATTGATACGAACCGGCTGCCAAACTTTGCCGCATCGGTGCAATGGTTGAACGGGCAAAATGCGCAGATGTTTTTGTGGATTGGTCCGTTCTTTCAGGGAAAAATGGCCACCAACGCGCTGGCCAAAGGCTGGACCCTCGCCAGCGCCGGCCAGAAACCCAACAAAAACAATTATCCCCTTGCGGATTTTACCAATCCGGATGCCAAAAAATACTGGCAGGAGGGCGTGGCCAAACTGCTGAAACTCGGCGTGGCCGGCTTCAAAATGGACCGTGGCGAGGAGAACATACCCGAAAGCGGGCCTTACCAGGTTTTTGACGGCCACAATGTCCGTGAAAATCGCAATGCGTACCCGGTGCTGTACCTGCAGGCGGCGTATGACGTTGCCCGGAAATATCGTCCCCCCGAGGATTTTGTGTGCATGCCGCGGGCGGCGTACACCGGCAGTTCGGCGCGAGGGGTGTTTTGGGGGGGAGACATCGCCGGAACGGAATTCGGTTTGCGGGCCGAGGTTGTGGCCGTGCAACGGGCTGCGGTCATGGGCTATCCCAATTGGGGTTCGGACACGGGAGGATACAACCAGCAATCAATGGATACGGACCTGGTGGGACGATGGCTGGGTTTCAGCTGTTTCACCCCGATCATGGAGGTGGGGCCGACGAAGAATCTCGCCTTCTGGAATTATCATAATCCGCCCGCTTATGACGCGGAATTGATCGCCATCTGGCGGCTTTACGCGCGCCTGCACACCCGGCTGGCCGATTATAGTTTTGCGCAGGCCAAGGTTGCCCACACCACGGGAATGCCAATTGTTCGCCCGCTGTTTCTGGTCGATCCCCAGACGCCCGCGGCGTGGTCGAATTGGTGGACCTATCTGTACGGTCCGGACATCCTGGTTTCGCCGATCTGGCAAAAGAATCAGCGGACCCAGGAGGTGTATCTGCCGTCCGGCAGCCAGTGGCGCGACGCGTGGCATCCGGAAAAAATTTACCCCGGTGGTCAGACCATTTCCGTCCATGCCGAGCTGCATCAAATGCCGGTTTTTGTCCGGGTTGGCGCGAAGCTTGACCTGGGTGATTTGAACCAGGAATGGACCGATGCCATGGCGGCCGCAAACACGCGCCCGGATTTGAAGCCGCTTGACGCGGAAGTCAAGGCGTGGTTCGAGAAGCACAAATAGTCGGGCAACGCATGAAGTAGATTTTCGGTGACGCCATTCGCCTGCCACGCGCGGTCGAAAGCTTTTTGAGACCGTCTCAAGACTCGATCCGCGACCTGCTCTTCTCCCTCTCTTCCGAGAAGTCCATCAGATGGGCGTCCGAGGAAAATCCTTGGCTCTGTTCAATGATCGGCGGTAAGCAAGATTGCGGGAGTCAGGGTCACCGGGCCGAGGAGGCCGCAGTCGGTCAGCGGCCAGTTCGCGGCGTTGAACGGACGGTAATTGACGTTTACGACGTTGATGTCCTTGAAAATTTTCCACGGCCCCCCGCGCCGGTCGAGATCGCGGATGCGATTGGCGGAGACGCTGGTAACTTCAACTTCAAGCTGGTTGCCGGTTGATTTCAGATTGTCCACCAGAACTTGGAAAGGCGGCGTGATGAGCGTGCCGTAATCTTTGCCGTTCAATTTCACGCGCGCGCTTTGGCGCACGTCGCCGAGATCGAGACGGTAGTTTTCACTGCTGCCTGGGGGAGCATCAAACGTGATGGAGTAGCTTGCCGTCCCGGCAAAAGCCTGGGCATTTGTGTCGGGGAAAGTGGTCCATGAGTTAAGTTTGGCGGTTTGTAAACCCGTCGGCAGCGACGGGCCGCCCGTTATGAATTTCACGTCCCACGTCCCGTTGATTTCAACCGGCTGGCCTTTGGTCTGCCAGTAATTCCAGACCGGACCTTTGATTTCCCTGTTGGTGAATGCGCGAAGAATTACTGATTCACCGGCCGCAAGTTGCAGCTGAACGGTTGGCCATTCTCTTGTTATTTTGAACATGGCAAGGCCAGAATTTCCCGTCATGGGATCAAGGACTACAGCAGATTTTGCATCTTGACCGAGAACCACCCAGCCGTCGAAATTTGTCGCGTTGCGATTGGCGATGAAATAATTCCAGCCGCCATCGAACGAACGGCGAACAAATGAAAGTCCAGCATCGATCATTGGTTCTCGCCAGATTTCCGCAAATGACAAGACAGCCCACAAATCACCATCAAAGACTTTCCCTTTTCCCAGCTTGGCTTCTTCTACTTTCCCGGCGCGCATTTCCTGGAATTGCAGTGAAATTTGCGATGTCAGTTTTTTCAATTGTCCACGCCGTTTTTCAAAATCGTTCAGACCCGGCACATCTGCCGGCAAATGGTTTTCGAAAATCACCGTCGCACCTTTTTTCGCCAGCGTGAGCAGTTGCTTGAGGGTTTCCAGCGGCATCAGTTTACATTCCGGCACGACAACGACTTTGTAACTGCCACCGGGCATTTGAATTTTCCCGTCCGTGACCTTGGCCGTTTGCAGTTGCCGGTCGGAGACATAATCAAAGGCATAGCCATGGTTCCACAATTCATGCGCCGTTTTGCTGATGGGTTGATCTTCGAACCAGTTGGTCTGGCTGACGGTCATCGGCAACAGACGTCCTGATGGATTGTTCCAATAATCAGCGACCGGCCAATACAGCAGAATGTCATTGTCAGGTTTGCCCGATTGCAACACCGCCTGGCAGCGGGCCACGTATTCGTTGAGCGCGGGCACGTCGTGCCAGATCGAGTTGCGCGGGTTCATTTCTGTCGAGGCATAAAAAACCCATCCTGGCCAGGGCACGTCATCGGGCGAATAGCACGCGCCGTGGTAGAAGATGTGGTTTACACCGGAAAGGAACATGTCGTCGGCGAGGGTTTTCAATTCGCCAAGCGTCTCGGTGAAATGTTCCTCGATCCAGGTGCCGGTCTCGGCACCGGTCAGGTTGCGGCCCCGAGTATGCGCGGCGGACGACGCGAATTTGGAGATCAAAACGCTGCGGTCGTTGTGGAACATCTCGGTTTCGGGAACATCGGCTTCACTGTAAAGATCAAGCCAGTTGCCGGGGGTTCCATGCGCCTGGTAGGTCGCAGTAAAACCGTTCTTGTGCGCCCAATCAATCCAGACGGGTTCTGATTCCGTGACCATAATGTCGGAGACGGTTTCGCGATAATCGGCTTTGACACGTGCGGTGTGGTCATCCTGGGTGTCGCCGAACAGCGCGGGCAGTTCGTTCTGCAACTTGTAGCCGCGCCGTCTTTCAAATTGCGCGAAGAAATCCGGCGACCAGTCCGTCCGGTATTCATAGGAATCCTGAAACACCGCGCCGGGCCTGGCGCCGGTGTAGCCGGCGAAGGCTTTGTCAAACCACGACAACCAGTCGCGCATGGCTTGGGAATAAACCGGGTTCAGCATCCAGCCTTCGCCACCCGGGGCGGGGCGTTTGACCTTCTGGCCGGAAGGTTTTTGCGAATTGGCATACACGCGCCAGGAACCGGCCGGTGCCGTCCAGTTCACCGAACCGTCCGCGGCAATCCTGTCGGTCAGTCCGGCGGTTTTTCCATCCGCCGAAAAAGCGATCAATGCCTGGGTCGCGACGCGGTCGAATTTTTCCTCCAATTTTCCGCCGCCGGCCACGTCAAAGGTTTTCACAACGACGCTGGCGTTGGCGTCCAGATCGTTGACGGTCGGGCCGCCAAAGCACCAACCGGTGCCGAGCGTCATGTCCGCGCCCAGGCCGATCCGATGGGCCTCGGTCACCGTGTGATTCATCATCTCCATCCAGGCGGGGCTGAGATAGGGGATGTCCCGCGCTTCGCCGCCGATCACGCCGAAGATGGGAGTGAACTGGACGCCGCCCAGGCCCGCGTCGTGAAAGCGCTGCAGCTCGTGCGTGAGATTTGTTTTGTCCACGGCACTGCCGTGCCACCACCACCACACCCAGGGCCGGGTTTGCGCGGTGAGCGCCGGCCAGGCCAGAGCGTCATCCTTTGCCGGAGCCACGGAGGCGGTCCCAACGAGCAGCAGAAGGGAAAGCGCCATCGTCAAGTCAGATTTGCCGGGATGCGTCATGGGTTCATTAGGCGTTGATTTTTCCATCGGGGTCAAGCGTGGAACGCAGGCAGTGGATTTTGTGCCACCCCGGCCGCGGGCTCGATGACGCGAAACCGCTGTAGTAGTAAGTTTTGGTGCGGCGAGGCTACTGACGAGCCAGCTTGGGCGCGTCATGGAGCAGCGACGATGGCTCGCGGACCCTCGCCCCACCGAAACGGCGGTTGTTTGGGATGGCGTTTTTTTCAAAATTAACCTATTAACTCATTGGTGCGCCCCCGAATTTTTTCATTGCTGATGCGCCGCGCGGTTTTTGCCGGAATGGCGGTCTGGCTGCTGCTGTGCGCGGTTGGGGCCGCGCGGGCGGCCACGGCGAATTATTTGGTGGACGTTTGGGACACGGAGAACAACCTTCCCGGCAGCACCGTTACGGCCATCACCCAGACCCCCGATGGCTATCTTTGGATTGGCACTTACAACGGGCTGGCCCGTTTCGACGGGGTGCGTTTCGTCACCTTCGACCCGGTCAATACACCCGAATTAAGTCATCCCCGCATTCAGGGGCTTTTTATCGATGTCAATGGCACACTTTGGATCAACACGTTCCGGGGCGGGCTCACCTCGTATCACGACGGCATGTTCCGCAACGAATGGCCGGACCAAAGCACGTTTGATTTGCACACCACGCTGGTGTCTTCATCGTCGAACCGGGTCACGTTTGTGACGCAATTTGGCGAAGTGCTGTACCGCGACCCGGGAAACACCAACGCGCCCTGGACCGTGGTGCCGGCGCCGGCCGGTTTGCGGCCGATTTTTCAATGCGCGGACCATGAAGGCCGGTTGTGGTTTCTGACGCGAGACGCGCACATTCTTTGGTTTGCTGACGGCGGCTTCCGGGACTTGCCGCAGGACGGCGGTCTGGCCGGCAAACACCTCAACACGCTTGTAGTCGATGCCAGTGACCGGGTCTGGGCCGGCGCCGAAAACGAAATCGGCTGCTGGAATGGCAATGAGTTTGAAGACATGACGCCCACGAACGGGACGGCAGCACTTTCAGCGCAACTGCTTTTTCCAACAAGGGGCGGGGACATGTGGGTTTTGGATGGCGATCGTTTTCGCAAAATGGCCGGCCGCCGATGGGTGGCGGAAGCAGCGGAATGGCATGGCTTGCTTGGCCGGGCTTCGGGGCGGGCGATGGGCGTGCATGAGGACCGTGAAGGCGGCATGTGGTTTAACCATTATGGCAATGGACTTTTTCACATCTCACCGGACGGGACCTGTCAGCGACTGACGACCCAGAGCGGGCTGCCCGGTGACCGGGTGGGGGCCTGGTTCCAAGGAAATGATGGGGGTTTATGGGTGGGGATGGATCATGGTGGATTGGCGCGGCTGCGCGATCGTCAGTTTCACGTGATCGGCATCGCCGAAGGCCTGGCGGCGCGGACGGCGCTGTCCGTTTGTGAGGACAGCAACGGCGTCGTCTGGATCGGCACCGCCGGGGGTGGATTGTGCCGGTGGAAAGACGGGGAGATCACCCGCTTCCCGGTCGGTACCAGCGCCTCGGCTGATTTTGTGTTTTCCATTTTCCCGCGGGCTGATGGCGGGATGTGGTTGAGTGCGGCGGAGGGTGAGGTGTTGTATCAATTTCACGATGACCAGGTGCAACGCGCGTCCTGGGAGGTGCATGGAGTCAAATCCATTTTGGCCGACCGCGCGGGGCGGGTGTGGATGGGCACCAAGGCCGGCATGGACCTGTGGGCGGGAAATGATCGACGGTTTCTGACCGCCAACGACAACGTTGCGTTGCCGGCGGTCCGGGCACTGGCCCAAGCACCGGATGGAATCGTGTGGGCCGGTGCCGATGATGGCACGCTTTACCGTTGTGAAACGAATCATCTGGAGGCCTTTCGTCCGAAGGATGCGTTGGCGGACCAGCCGATCTATTCATTGACGGTGGATGAAAGCGGCACCATCTGGGCCGGCACGTTCCGCGGCGGTTTGCTTCGTTTCAGCCGGGGCAGGTTCACGCGGTTCACCGCCACTCAGGGATTGCCGGTGGATGTGATCAGCCAGATTATGGATGACCGCCATGGCCGGCTCTGGCTGGGGACCCATCAAGGCATTTACTGCGTGGCCAAATCGGAATTGAATGCCGTTGCGGGCGGACGGACCAACACCCTGAATTACGTGATCTACGGACGGCATGACGGCCTGCCGGCGCTGGAATGTTCCGATGGTTACCAGCCGGCGTGCTGGCGGGGGGCCGACGGCCGGCTCTGGTTCACCACCGTTCGCGGCGTGGTGTGGGTTGACCCTGCCGAATTGACAGCCAATTCGCTGCCGCCACCGGTCCTCATCGAGGAATTGCGCATGGACGGCGAGCCGGTGGCGTGGCCCGGCGGAAAAATCATCGTGCCGCCGGGGCGCAAGCAGCTCGATTTTCGATTCACCGCCTTAAGCTTTGATGCCGGCGACAAGGCGCGGTTCCGTTACCGCCTGGATGGTTTGGATGGGGACTGGGTGGACGCCGAATCCCGGCGCACGGCGCAATATCGAAACCTGGAGCCGCGCAATTATTGTTTCCGCGTCATTGCCTGCAACAGCGGGGGGATTTGGAACGAAACCGGGGCTGCCGTCCAGATCGAGGTGCAGCCGTTTTTTTACCAGACGTGGTGGTTCAAAACGTTTGCCGGGGTGATGATTGTCGGCGGCGTTTCCCTTGCCATGCGCCGCGCCGCCACGCGGAAATACCGCCGCAAGCTTGCGCTCCTGCAGCAACAGCACGCCATTGAACGTGACCGCGCACGCATTGCCAAGGACATTCACGACGACATCGGTGCCGGTCTGACGCAAATCACCCTGCTGACGGAACTGGCCTGGCGCGAACCGGAACAGGTCAACACCCATCTCGAACGCATTTCCGGTTCCGCGCGGCAACTGACGCGGGCGATGGACGAAATCGTCTGGGCAGTGGATCCGCAGCACGACACGTTCAGCGGATTGATGGATTACATCTCAGCCTTTGCCGAGGATTTTCTCCGCACGGCGCGCATCCGTTGCCGCATGGACGTGCCCCTGGATCTGCCGGCGACGCGCGTGGATGCCGAGCTGCGTTACAATTTGTTCCTCGCGTTGAAGGAGACACTCAACAATATCGTCAAGCACGCCAAAGCCACCGAGGTCCAATTGCGGCTGCGCATTGAACCCGGCACCTTCACCTTGACCGTTGCTGACAACGGTCAAGGGTTGCCGTCCGTTGGCAACAATGTTGCGGCCGGCGCGGAGCGAATTGCCTCCGGCTCCGGGCTGGTCAATCTGCAGAAACGCCTCGCCACTGTGGGCGGCCGTTGCGAGATTCACAGCGCTGCCGGCCAGGGTACACGCGTGGAAATGACCGTGGCCATTCACCCCGTGGCATCGCCAGTTATGGTGATTGGTGAGAAACCTCCCGAAAGGTTAGGGTAGAGCCATGACATGTTTATTGAACGCGGGCAATCGGGGTGCTTCCATGTCTGAAATCCCGCCGATGGGGCCGGCCACGGTGGGCCGCAGGCGGGGAAGGGATTTTCAGGCGTGAGCATTTCCGTTTCCATCGTTGAGGACGATTCGGAGGTGCGGAGCAGCCTGGCGAGGTTGATCAACAGCTCGCCCGGTTACCGGTGTGTGAGCCAGCATGCCAGCGGGGAAAGTGCCTTGCGGGAAATTCCAAAAATCAATCCTCAGGTGACGCTCATGGACATCAACCTGCCCGGCATGAGCGGGGTCGAATGTGTCCGGCGGTTGAAGCCGCTGTTGCCGGCGACCCAGGTCATCATGTTGACGGTCTATCAGAACACGGAAAATATTTTCAACGCGCTGGCCGCCGGGGCCACGGGTTACATGCTCAAACAAACGCCGCCGGCCGAACTGCTCACGGCCATCCAGAACGTGCAGGCGGGCGGTTCGCCCATGAGCAGCCATATCGCGCGCAAAATCGTGCAATCCTTCCAGCAGTCTTCAGCCGCCTCGGCTGGGGAACAAAGCCTCTCCCCCCGCGAGGCGGAAGTGCTCAACCTGTTGACGAAAGGTTATCTCTACAAGGAAATTGCCGAGAACATGCAGGTGACTTATGCCACCGTCCATACCCATATCCGCCACATATACGAAAAACTTCACGTCCGTTCACGAACCGAGGCGGTGGCCAAACACCTGGGCCAGTCCCGAGCCCGGCGCGAACCGGCGGGAATTTCCTGACCCCGTGGGGTCACCAGAACTGGTGATGGTTAGTTGTTAAGCTTATGGTAAATTCAGATTAACCCCGCTCTTAACGGCCTGAGCTGAAAGCTGAAAACCGGTCGTGGCAGGTTGGAAACAGAAACCGAAAAAGCGACAGTGCAAAACATCAAACCCCTTATTAAATTGGTGATTGAAGCCCGGCTGGAAATGCTTGGTTGCACAAGCGCCACGGTTTTATTGAATTTTACATACCCTGAACTGAAATCTGCACCCTCTAAAGCACCATAATCATGATAATGAAAAATCAGCCGTTATTGAGATGTTGATTTATGAATAAAGAAAAGCAAAATGGTTTCACCTTGATTGAATTGCTGGTCGTGATCGCCATCATCGCGATTTTGGCGGCGTTGCTATTGCCCGCCTTGGCGGCCGCCAAAGAAAAGGCCAAGCGCATCCAGTGCCTTGCCAACCTCAAGCAGATTGGCCTCGGCATGAATGTCTATGCTGGCGACAATGATGACAAGGTGCTTCCGGCGAAAGGTGGAAATGTCCCGGTCAATCTCGATGTTACGAACGTTTCGGCGGCGGCGTCTGTGAATCTGGTTGTTCGCACGAACGGCAATTCAATCTGGACCTGTCCCAATCGTCCCGGGTTGCCGTTTTTTGATAGCGGCGTCCCCCAATGGAACATCGGTTATCAGTATTACGGAGGCATTGCTACCTGGAAAAACTCCGTATTCACAACGGGGAAGCCATCTCGCAGTCCGGTCCTGTTGAGCAGATCAAAGCCCCACTGGATGCTGGCGGCGGACGCGGTAGTGCTTGTTTTTGGCGTGTGGGGCACTGTGGACGCAGCCTATCCAGCCCTTTATCAGAATATGCCCCCGCATAAAAAGTCCAATGGTCATCCGGCAGGAGGCAACGAGGTGTTTTGCGACGGCTCCGCCCGTTGGTATAAATTGGAAGACATGCGTTACCTTTACACGTGGAACAGCGCCACAACCATTGGTGCAGGAAACAAGGCATGTTGTTTTTTTCAAGACCCTTCTGATTTTGATCCGGCCCTGACTCAACAATTGCCTTCATTGAAACCGCCGCCTTGACGCACATGGGACGTCGAATCAACTCTCGACGTTGTCCACCCAACATCAAGAATGCCGTGCGCAATCCATCGAACAAAATTGTGATTGCCGAGGAAGATGCAAATCTCGCCGACCCGTCGAAAACCCCGGTTGCCTAGATGAGTATTGACACGCTGGCTCAATCATGGAGTCATTTTCGCATGAATCGACCATCGGCATCCCGCTTCCAGGGCTTTCATTGCCCCGGGAGCACCCCGTCGAACTGGTTTGTCCTGCCCGTTTTCACGCTCGCGGTGCTGTTTTTGTTTTCCACTCCTGCCGCCGCATTGGAGCGGACGAACGTCGTCTTCAAAATCTTCCAGTTCCCGCCCGACCGGATTCCGACCATCGATGGCAAGACAAACGATTGGGATGTCGTCCCCGAAGATTACGTCATCGGTACGGACCAGCTTGTGGACGACACGGGCAAACATTCCGCGCCGGACCCGAAAACCCTGGACGTGCGTGTCAAGGTCGGCTGGGTCAAGGGTCTCAACCGGCTTTATTTTCTCTACGAAGCCTTTGACGATTACTGGGATTTTTCTGAGCCGGGGCTGCACAACGACACGTTCGAGGTGGTGGTGGATGGCGATCTTTCGGGAGGACCGCTGATTGAGCGGTTTTCCCCGGCGAAAAACCTCCTCGGCACCTGGGAAACGTATTTCACATTGCAAGGCACCCACGCCCAGAATTATCACATCTTCACCCCGGCGGAAGGCAAGGATTGGTGCATGGTCTGGGGCCCGGCGCAGTGGTCGAAGGAGTTGCCTTACGCCAATGCCGCTTGCGCCCATGACTTCAAACCGGGCCAGCCCGGCCGTCTGGTTCTGGAATTCTGGATCACGCCTTTCGATTATGCCGGCGCCGAAGGCCCGCAACGCGCTGTGGAATCCGTGCTCAAGGAAAACAAAATCATCGGCCTTTCCTGGGCGGTGATTGATTACGACGACGTGCATTCCGGCGAAACTAACAACGGTTTTTGGAACCTCTCGCGCCAGCACACAATGTACGGCAATGCCGACCAGTTGGTTGCCTTCAAACTCATGCCGCAGGAGCCCCGCTTCCACAAACCCATCGCCGCCCAATGGTCGTTCCAGGTTGTGGATATGGACCGGCGGCTCGTCTCCTTCAAGGACCTTTCCGTCGGGAAAATCACCTCGTGGACATGGGATTTCGGTGACGGTGAAACCTCAGCTGAACCAAACCCGGTTCATGCCTACAAGGAAGCCGGACATTACGTCGTTGTGCTCTGGGTCGAAGGGCCGGAAGGCAAATCACGCATGGCCAAGGTCTGGGACGTGGCGGTTAGGTAAATCCGAAGTCAACCATGAAGCCCAGAATTGCGTTTAACAAGCATTTGTTGCATATGCAACAAATGTTTGTTAATGGTTATTTGGGTTTGAACGTGCCCAGTTGCCGGCTGGCGTCGCGGAGCACTTCCACCCGCCGCCGCCACGCCTGTTGCCCCAGGTAATCGGACGGCAGAATCCGGCCCGGTAGCAGCGGATCGCTCGTCACCGCCTCCAGCCAGATCTGCCGCTCTGTCGCCGCCCAGCGCAGCAGGGCTTTTGCCGCCGCGTCGTTCCGCAGCGCGCCGCCTGGCCGCTCATTGAGAATCCTCAAGTGCTGGGCATAGCGACGGTTGATGCGCTCGAAGTCCCACGCGCCCGCGACGATTTCCGCATCCGATTCTCCCGCGCACGGCCTCGCCTCCAGCAGGAGCAGCGATTCGACATTGATCTTCCCGCCGCCAAGAATCTTCCGTTCCTCCGTCAGTGGATCAGGCGTTAACCACACGCTGTTTTGCACATAGCCGAAGCCTTTGTCGCGCAGGTAGCGTCGCAGCCGTTCGCGCTGGGCATTTTGTCCGGTCGGAACGTCGAAAAGCACCAGCCGCCACTGACCGTCCCAATGGCGTGCCCAGCGTTCCTCCGGGTCGCGCCCACCTAGGACATGCAACCGTCCCTGTGCGGACAGCCGGTAGAGCCGGTCATCCGGGGAACGGGCGTCGCGCTCCAGAAGTCGTTGCTGCTGCAAGGTGGCAACCTGGCGCATGAGGCCGTTGCGATAGGCCCAGCCTTCGTAGGAGTCAGTGAGATTGCGAAACGTTGGACGTGCAAGCAAGTCGGCGGACCAAAGCAGGAGGTTCAGGAATTCTTCGGTCTTGGGTTGCATGGCAGAAGCATGGCTGGATATGCGAGAAAATGCAATGCAATCTTTTATTGCATATGCAACAGAATGTTGTATGAAATGGTTGGCGGTGAAATATCCACGTTGGTTGTTTGCGAGGAGTGGGTTGTCCTGGGGCAGACTCCAACAATATCCCCAATCACAAGGGGGCTGCTGCCAGTGTCCCACGAATCCGCGTCCATTTGCGTCCTCTGGGGACAATCTGCGATTGCTCTTGCCCACCCATTTTCTTATGTTGTCACTATCATGGTGTCGAGATGCTTGTTCGCCCTCCTGACCTCCACTGCGTTCGCCTTGAACCTGTCCGCCCAAGGCGTGCGGGCCGGACAGAATGTTTACAATGTACTCCAGTTCGGTGCTGTCGGTGACGGGATTACTGTGGACACATCGGCCATCCAACGGGCCATTGATGCCGGGGCCGCGGCGGACGGCGGCGCGCAGGTGCTGGTCCCGCGAGGCCATCGTTTTTTGATCGGAACACTTGAATTGCGCGGCAACCTGGACTTTCATCTCGATGGCGAATTGGTCATCAGCACCAATCAGGCCGATTACCGGGGCGATGGTGTCATCACCGCTTTGAATGCGCCAAACCTTCACATCACCGGCCACGGCTCGATCGCCGGCCGTTCACTGTCATTCATGACTGGTTACGAAGAGACCAACGAATGGTGGTTGTTCAAGGAGTGGCGGCCCAAGCTGTTCGTCCTCACCGGTTGCACCAATCTCCAGGTCCGCGACATCACGTTTGGCGATGCGCCGTTTTGGGGATTGCACATGCTCGGCTGCAAAAATGTTCTCGTGGAACATGTGACCATCCGCAACCGGCTCGACGTGCCAAACTGTGACGGCGTTGATCCCGACCATTGCCAGGATGTGGAAATCCGTAACTGTGACATCACCTGTGGCGACGATGCGATTGTGGTGAAAACCACGCGTCAGACCAATGACTTCGGTCCGTGTGCCAACATCCATGTCCATGATTGCGTGCTCCGGACGCAGGATTCCGGTTTGAAGATCGGCACGGAAACCACCAGTGACATCAACGACATCCTGTTTGAACGCTGCAAAATCATCACCGGCAGCCGCGGCCTGACGATCCAGCTCCGCGATGAGGGGAATGTTTCCCGGGTCACGTTCCGCGACATCCAATTCACCTCCCGGTATTACTCCGATCCGTGGTGGGGGCGGGGCGAGGCCATCTCGTTTACTGCCATTCCCCGCACGAACACGACCATGCCGGGTTGCCTGAGCAACGTGGTCGTGCAAAATGTAACCGGCCGGGCCGAGAATAGTATCCGCGTCAACGGGACGAAAGAAAGCCGCATCCATGATGTGCGTTTCGAGAATGTCTCGGTGACGTTTGATCGCTGGACGAAATATCCGGGCGGCCTGTTTGACAACCGGCCGACCAAGCTTTACGAGCCGCTTGAGAGGCACGGCAACCCAGGTTTCAGCCTTCGTGACACGGACAACATCATTCTGAAAGGCTGTGCCGTACATTGGGGTCGGAACCGCCCGGATTATTTCACCTTTGCGCTTGAAGCAGAGGGTGTGACTGGCCTGCGCCTGACGGGATTCCAAGGGAACGCCGCCCATCCCGACCGCGATGCCGCCATCCTCATCCATTGAACACAACGATTTTTCCCTGTGTGGAAGGAGAATCGGCGTGAAAAGGGTTAAAATCGTTGTTTTGCCAATGAATTCCGGCATTCTTTCCGGCCATGGAAATTCCAAAGACATATGAGCCACCGCCACGGCGGTTGATGGGCCCGGGGCCGAGCGATGTCGCGCCTTCTGTTTTGCAGGCCATGTCGCGGCCGCTGGTCGGCCATCTCGACCCGGCGTTTGTGAAGTTGATGGAGGAGGTCAAGGCCATGCTGCGGCAGGTTTTCCTCACCCAAAACGAAATGACCTTTCCCATCAGCGGGACCGGCAGCGCCGGCATGGAATTTTGCTTCGTCAACCTGATAGAACCCGGGGACGAAGTCATCATCGGCGTCAACGGCGTGTTCGGCACGCGGATGTGCGATGTTGCGGAACGCTGTGGCGCCAGGGTCACCCGGGTCGAAGCCCCGTGGGGCAACATCATCGAGGCGACCCAAATCGCGGCCGTGCTGGAAAAGGTTCCCCGGCCCAAATTCGTCGCTGTCGTTCACGCCGAAACGTCCACCGGCGCGTTGACCCCGGTGGAGGAGATTTCCCGGCTTGCGCACCAGGCGGGCGCGTTATTTCTGCTCGACACGGTCACGTCGCTTGGCGGCTGCCCGGTGCGGATAGACGCGTGGGGCGTGGATGCCGTTTACAGCGGCACCCAGAAATGCCTGAGCTGTCCGCCCGGGTTGTCGCCGGTTTCGTTGAGTCCGCGTGCGTTGGCGGTTGCCACCCGGCGCAAGACCAAGGTCCAAAGCTGGTATCTGGATGTGAATTTACTGTCGTCATATTGGGGGCAGGAACGGGTCTATCATCACACCGCGCCGATCAGCATGAATTACGGGTTGCACGAAGCCCTGCGGCTGGTGCTGACGGAAGGTCTGGAAAATCGCTGGCGCCGGCACGAGCAGAATCACCTGGCGCTGCGAAGCGGCCTGGAGGCCATGGACATGAAAATCGTGTCGCAAGCCGGCCACCAACTCTGGCAACTCAACGCCGTCGGTGTTCCGGAAGGCGTGGATGAGGCGGCCGTGCGCAAGCAATTGCTGGCCGGGTACAACATCGAAATCGGCGCCGGCCTCGGCCCGCTCAAGGGCAAAATCTGGCGCATCGGGTTGATGGGTGAAACGTCCCGGAAGGAAAACGTGGAGGCGGTGCTGGCGGCGTTGCGGGAAATTTTGAAGAAATAAATCAGCGCGCGACCGTGCCTTCAATCTGTCCGTGCGGCTCGTCGGTCGGGACGAACAGTTCGTTTTTGTTTTCCAGGCCAAACGGCTTGAGATTGATGAGCAGGCAATGCTTGTTCGGCATCGCGATGTGAACCTTGGAAATCTCCGGCGCGGTTTTCAAGGCCGCTTCACCCATCTGGAACAGCGTCACTTGCACGGATGGGCTGAAGTTCCTGGCAAACACCGCCAGCATCGCGTCGAGGATTTTACCGTTTGTCTGCGTGTAGTTTTTCGGCTTCCGGGTGAAGGTCCAGACGGCTTTCAGCTTGGTGGCGCAAATCCGGTCGCCGGTTTCCGGCAGGGTGGTGAATTCATCACGCAGAAAATTTTCAAAACCGGACGCCGTTGATTTCAGGATGAATAATTCCTCGATGCCGGATTCGACCACGCTGCCCTTGCGCGTGCAGACGATTTTCGCGAACGGCCGGGCGGCGCCCTTTTCGCTGAAAGCATGCGGATGCGGCCTCCCTTTCACGTGGATTCGGCCCCAGCCATGTTCCGTCAGGGCCACTTCCACGCGGGTGACATGTTGGTAGGTCTTGAGAAAATGTTCGCCCAGAACAAGGCCAAACGTCTCCGTGTCGGCTCCCAGTTTTTGTTTGGCGAGAACATGGATGGTGTTTTTCACCGAATCGGTCGCCACGATCAGCCGGTTGTCGGCCTTGGTGTAGGAGGCGTCGAAGTTGCCTTGCAACATGACCTGCACATCCAGTTCCTTGATGGAATGCCGTGCGGCGGCGCGAAAAACCTTCAGCACGCGAACCTTCGCCTTGCCGTAATTGTGCTGGATCAGTCTCATGGCTGGAAATTTAAAGCGTCCCGAATGATTCATCCAAGACTTCCAGCAGGAAATCTGCATCCGCCTTGGTGAGGCACATCGGGGGCGCGAAACGGATGGTCTGTCCCCATAAACCGCCTTTGCCAAGCAGCAGCCCGAGTTCCCGCGCGTTTTCCACGGCCTGGGCACATTCGGTCTTGGCCGGTTCCTTGGTCGTGCGGTCGCGCACCATCTCGATGCCGAGCATCAAGCCCTTGCCGCGGACGTCGCCGATGATCTTGTGTTTCTCCTTCAGTTTATCAAGGCCGGCGCGAATGTGGGCGCCAAGTTTGAGCGCGTTTGCCTGTAAATTGTCCTTCTCGATGACTTCGAGCACGGCCTTGCCCATTGCGCTGACGACCGGATTTCCGCCGAAGGTATTGAAATGGATTTTGCCGACGAGCGATTGTGCAATTTTATGCGTCGTCACGACGGCGGCGAGCGGACAGCCGTTGCCGATGCCTTTCGCCATGGTGACGATGTCGGGAATCACCTCCTGCGTTTCAAAACCCCAGAAATGCGTGCCCGTGCGGCCAAAGCCGGTCTGCACTTCGTCCGCGATGCACACGCCGCCGGCGGCGCGGACATATTCGTAGGTTTGCTTGAGATAACCTTGGGGAAATTCCACGAAGCCGCCAACGCCCTGGATGGATTCCGCGATGAAGCCGGCGACCTTGCCCGGCGTGGCATAGTCGATCAACTCCTTCACGTCATTTGCATATTTCCGGCCCGCTTCCGGATCGTCATAGCCGAACGGCCCGCGATAGGGATACGGCGCGAGCGCGTGATGCACGCCGAAACTATGCGGCACGTTATATTTCCAGGTGCTGTGCGCCGTGACGCCCATGCCGGAGGCATTGCCGCCGTGATACGCGTTGCGCAACGCGATCATGTCATAATTTTGCGTGTAAGCGCGTGCCATGAGCAGCGCGAGATCGTTCGCTTCCGACCCGGAGTTTACAAAATAACATGCCTTCAGGTCGCCCGGCATTTTCGACGCGAGTTTCTCGGCGTATTGCGCAACGTTCGGGTGCAGATAAATGGTTGTCGAGTGCTGGTATAGTTCGCTCTGCCGGTTGCCCGCCGCGATGACGTGCGGATGGCAGTGGCCGACACTGACCGTCACGATGCCGCCAAGGCCGTCGAGGTAGCGCTTGCCCGTTTCGTCCCAGACGTATTGCATCGAGCCCTCGACCACCATGATCGGCTTTTTGTAATAGAGAAAAATGGCGGGATTCATGAACTGCTTGCGCAACGCGAGCACTTCATCGGCGGAAGGGCCGGTGTATTTCTTCGGTTGATGATCCGTCGGAGGCAGCGGGATGTTTTTCATAAATAAATCGGACTATAGTTTCGGCGCAACTTTGCGAAATACAAGATAAACGGCGAACGCCACCGCAAAGCCGATGAACCACGCATAGTTGTAAAGCTGGGCAAGAAAAGGTGGAACGCTGCCGGCGGTGAGCAGTTTCACATTCACCAGAAAACCCGGCAAACTTGGCAGCGCGCCAATCAGCAATGAAATCAAAGCCACGATGCTGAAGCCGCTTGTGAAACGATACTCGCCTTGCGCCTGATAGAGCGCGGCGACATTCAGTTTCCGTCGCCGATACACAAAGTAGTCGGCGATCAAAATGCCGCCAATCGGCCCCAGCAACGCGCTGTAAGCGATGAGCCAGGTGAAGATGTAGCCGGTCGGGTCGGCCACCAGTTTCCAGGGCATCATCAGGATGCCGACCATGCCGGTGATGAATCCGCCGATGCGAAAGTTAATTATCTTCGGCGCAAGCTGGGCAAAATCATTCGCGGGTGAAACCACATTGGCCGCGATATTGGTTGCGAGCGTGGCGAGGCATAACGCAAGCATGGCGATGATGAGCGTGATGGGATTGGTGAATTTTGTCAACACGTCCACCGGGTTCCAGAGGGATTCGCCGTAAATGATGACGGTCGCCGAGGTGACGGCAACGCCGATGAACGCATATAACGCCATGGTCAGCGGCAGGCCGAGCGCCTGGCCAAGGACCTGGTCCCGCTGCGACCTGGCGTAACGCGAGAAATCCGGGATGTTCAGCGAGAGAGTTGCCCAGTATCCCACCATGCCCGTCAGTGCCGGAAAAAAATAGATCCAAAACCTGCCAGCCTGCGGCTGTCCGGCGTCGAACTGCGATGGCTGTGACAGGATCGGGCCGAAACCACCCGCCTTGCGGTAAGCCCACCACAGCAGCAGCAGGCCGAGCGCGATGAGCAGCGGTGCCTTGATGTTCAACAGAAAGCGGATTGTATCGATGCCGCGATAAATGACCCACATGTTGATGCCCCAGAAGAACAGGAAGCAGAGGAATTGCCCGCCGGTGATGCCGAGCCAATTCACCGCCGGTTCAGGATGAAGCTGGAAAATGACGACGCAGATTTTGTAGATCGCCTCGCCGCCAATCCACGTCTGGATGCCAAACCAGCCGCAGGCCACGAGGGCGCGGAGAATGGCCGGAATATTGGCGCCCTTCGTCCCGAACGACGCTCGACAATAAACCGGAAAGGGGATTCCGTAGCGCGTTCCCGCGTGCGCATTCAAAACCATGGGGATGAGCACGATGAGGTTCGCTAGAAAAATTGTCAGCACGGCTTCCCACCAGTTCATGCCGCCGCTGATGAGCGACGACGCGAGCATGTAGGTGGTGATGCACGCGGACATGGAAATCCACAGCGCGGCGAAGCTCAACAGTCCCCACGTGCGCCGTGATGCCGGTACGGGTGCAAGGTCGGCGTTGAACAGCCGGCTCTGTTCGAGGTCGGCCTCGACATCGGGCGCGTTGGCGGCCAGGCCGGCTAAATTGGAATTCATGCTAAAAGTGGCCTGGCTTGCGCTGGAGGAATTTGCCGCGGCCTAGCTTGCCGACGAATTTCCCGTCGCGCACGGCTACCTGGCCGCGCACGGTGACGACGCTGGGGCGACCCTCGATTTTCCAGCCTTCAAACGCGCTGTAATCCACGTTCATGTGCTGCGTTTTGGCCGAGATTTTGCCGCGATAATCCGGGTCAAACACGACGAGGTCGGCGTCCGCTCCGGGCTGGATTGTACCCTTGCGCGGGAACAGGCCAAACGTCTTTGCGACCTGCGTGCTGGCGGCGTTCACGAATGTGTGCAGGTCAATCCGGCCCGCCTTGACGCCGTACGTGTAGAGCAGGTTGATGCGTTCTTCCAGCGACGGAATGCCGTTGGGTATTTTGGTAAAATCATTTTTGCCCATCGGCTTTTGCGTTTTGAAATCAAACGGGCAATGGTCCGTCGCCACGGTTTGCACGAGGCCATCGCGCAGGCCGTTCCAGAGAATGTCCTGGTTCCGTTTGTCGCGCAGCGGCGGCGACATGATGAATTTTGCGCCCTCAAATTTCGGCTTTTCGGCGTCGGTCTTGTCAAGCGTCAGATATTGGATCAAGGTTTCGACAGTGACGCGCACGCCGCGTTGGCGTGCCGCAATGGCCTGATCGAGCGCCTCCTTGCAGCTCAAGTGGACGATGTAAGTTGCCGCGCCGGTGAGTTCGGCAAAAGTCATCAAATGATGCACGCCCTCGGCCTCGACGGCGGGCGGGCGGCTTTCGTGATGCTGGCCGGGATCGGTTTTGCCGGCGGCGAGCAGCTCCTTCTGGCGTTCGGCGATGAGTGTTTCGTTCTCACAATGCGCCGTGACGATGACGCCCAATTCCTTCGCCAGCTTGAGCACATGATAAAGCTCCGTGTCGTCCACACCGAACGCGCCTTTGTAGGCGAGGAAGATTTTGAACGAACTGATGCCGCGTTTCACAATTTCGCGAAGCTGTTTCTCGGTCTTGTCGTCGAACCGGGAGACTCCCATGTGAAACGAAAAATCGCAGGCGGACTTGCCGACCGCCTGTTTCATCCACAGCTCAAAACCTTCCAGCGCGTCGTCCTTGCGCGCCGGACAGCACATCTCGATGAGCGTGGTCGTACCGCCAACGAGGGCGGCATGGCTGCCGGTCACATAGTTGTCCTTGGAAAACGTCCCCATGAACGGGAGGTAGATGTGAACATGCGGGTCAATGAAGCCGGGGAAGACAAATTTGCCCCTGGCGTCAATGACCTCCGCGCCTTTGGGCGGCTGGAGGCCGCGATCAATTCGCGTGATGGTTTCATCTTCGCACAGGATGTCGGCCACGTAGCGTTCGCTGGCGGTGACGATTTCGCCGTTTTTGATTAAAATTGACATGGAGTTTTTTGTGTCCGGGTGGTGGTTTCTGGTTGGCACGGGCGGCCAGGCGGGCACGCGTCATGCGTTCGCGAAGGCCGCCTTCCTTGAGGAAATCCTGTTCGAGCCGGCGGAGCTGCTGGTCGAGGAGATCGCCGGTGACTTTGATTAAACGACTTCATCCTTCACTTTTTCTCCGTATGCCAGATGTCCCCTTCGCCATAACTGAACCAGCGGCTGGTGGTGACTTTCTGCTGGGTAAAGAACTGGACGCCTTCCCGGCCTTGCATGTGCAGGTCGCCGAAGAACGAGTCGTTCCAGCCGTTAAACGGAAACCACGCCATTGAGGCGGGCACGCCGATGTTGATGCCGACCATGCCGCAGTTGACGCGATGCTTGAACTCGCGCGCGGCCTTGCCGGAACGCGTGAAGATGGAGGCGCCGTTGCCATAGGCAGATTTGTTGGCCAGGTCGATGGCCTGGTCCAGATCCTCCAGGTGCATCACATTAAGCACGGGACCGAAAATTTCCTCCTTCGCCACGGTCATGCCGCGTTCAACTCGATCAAGAATTGTCGCCCCGACGTAAAAGCCGTTCGGCGCTTCGTTGATTTTTATGCCGCGTCCGTCGGCGGGAATCTTTGCGCCTTCCTTCACGCCGGCCTCGATCAATTCCAAAACCCGGTCGCGATGCTGGCGCGTGATGACGGCGCCCATGTCCGGCTGTGCTTCTCGGTCGGTCGGCCCGACTTTGATTTTGCGCGTGGCTTCAATGAGGGTCGGCAAAACCGTTTTTTCCGCGCCGCCAACGACCACCGCGGTGGAACCGGCCATGCAACGCTCGCCCGCGCAACCGAACGCGGCTTCGATGACACCGCGCGTGGAGTTTTCCACGTCGGCATCGGGCATGAGGATGGCGTAATTCTTCGCTCCGCCGTTGGACTGGACTCGTTTGCCGTGTTTCGTTCCCACCTCGTAGATATGACGCGCAATGGGTGTGGAACCGACGAATGAAATGGCCTTTACCTTGGGGTGGGTCAGCAGCGCGTCCACGACTTCGCGTCCGCCGTGAACGAGGTTCAGCACGCCATTCGGCAGCCCGGCCTTCTCCAGCAGCTTCGCGATCTTGATGGCGGTGAGCGGAACTTTTTCGCTCGGTTTCAAAACAAAAGTATTTCCGCACGCGATGGCGACGGGATACATCCAGAGCGGGACCATCGCGGGAAAGTTGAACGGCGTGATGCCGGCACAGACGCCGAGCGGCTGGCGGATCGCCTCGCAGTCGATGCCGCGCGCGATGTTCTCCAACACCTCGCCCATCAGCAAAGACGGCACGCCCAGCGCAAATTCGACGACTTCCATGCCGCGTTTCACATCGCCGCGCGATTCGCCGAGCGTCTTGCCATGCTCGCGCGTGTTGCAGCGGACGATGTCTTCGAAATTGTCTTCCAGCAGCAGCTTGAAGCGGGCGAGAATGCGCACGCGCTCGACGGGCGGGGTTTCAATCCAGCCGGGAAACGCCGCCGCGGCGGCTTCCACGGCGGCGTTCACGTCGGCTGCCGTGCCAACGGGACATTCCGCGATGACTTCGCCGATGGACGGATTGAAGACAGGTGTGCTGGCGGCTTTTGGCTGAAGCCATTCGCCGCCGATGAGAAAAGGGCAGGATTCCATATTAAAAAGCTCCAAGCTCCAAGCGCCAACATCCAGAGAAGCACCAGGTTTCAAACATCAAACAGGCTGCGCGCCAGGGTTTGAGGCTGGGTGCTTTCACTTCGACAGCGCATCCGATTGTTTCACAAATTCATCCCCGCGCCATTCGCCGTCGGCCTTGACGACATGCTTCGCGGTGGCGGCCTTTTGGGCGGCCTTGCGCTCGGCCTGGCGTTTGACGAGGTCGGCGTGAGTGGTGAAATAATCCAGGCTCTTGCCCTTGAAATCAGCGAGCGTCTCGAACTTGTGCCGGGCCATGAAGGCCAGCAACTCGTCGCACATGGGTTTCACGCATTCGTAGCCGGCCTTCATCACCCCGGTGCAGACCTGGATGGTGTCCGATCCGAGCAGGATGAATTGCGCGGCATCGTTGCCGCTCTCGATGCCGCCGAGGCCGGACAGCGAGCGTCCGGGAAATTCCTTGCGGATGACCTGCGCGATTTCCATGACCATGCGGAGGGCGATGGGCTTGACGGCCCGGCACGAATAACCGCCCGGGGTGGTATAACCCTCCACCGACGGTTCGGGGCGCAACGTTTCGAGATTCACGCCCATGACGCAACGGATGGTGTTGATGGCGCTGACGCCATTGGCGCCGGCGCGCAGGGCCGCGCGGGTCGGGTCTTCAATGTGCGTGACGTTCGGGGTCATTTTCGCCCAGACCGGTTTTTTGGCGGCGCTCATCACCCAGCCGACCACTTCCTTGAGAATCTCCGGGTTCTCCCCCATGGCCGCGCCCATCTTGCGTTCGGGCAGGCCGTGCGGACAGGAAAAATTCAGTTCAAATCCATCCACGCCAGCCGCCTGGCAGCGTTCGACAATCTCAATCCACGCGTCCTGGCGGTATTCCTCCATGATGGACGCGATCAGGATGCGGTCGGGGAACAGGTCCTTGCACTTTTTGAATTCGTCCTCCCAGATTTTGAACGGCCGGTCGCTGATGAGCTCGATGTTTTCCCAGCCGATGATTTCGCCGCTGGCGGCCAGGAGCTTGGCGTAACGCGGCGCCACGTTGATGACCTTGGAAGCGTCGAGGCTGACGGTTTTGGCGATGACGGCGCCCCAACCCTCCTGGAACGCCTTCGTGATGACATTCAAATTGGTGCCCGGCGGTCCTGAGCCAATCACAAATGGGTTCGGCAATTTCAATCCATCCACCGTCGTGGTCAAAGTCGGCATAACTTGTTTCCTTGTTAAGGCTGGCTATTTTTAACTCGCTTTGGGTGCGCTGGCCACAATAATTTTGCCCCGGCAGGCTTGCCCCTGTGCATCATGAATTCACCGCTGAACCCGCAACGGACCATCGCCGAACTCAAGGAACTCCGCGCGCTGACCGCCGATGAGAATGGCGCGCAACGTGTCGCCTTCACGCCGCTGTGGGTGAAGGCGCGCGCGTGGCTGAAGCAGAAGCTCGAAGCGTTGCCCGTCGAAATCCACACTGATGCCGCCGGAAATCTTTGGACGACGTTGCGCGGTGAATCTGAAAAGCATCTGCTCATGGGTGGCCACATGGATTCCGTGCCGAACGGCGGCTGGCTGGACGGCTGTCTCAATGTGCTGGCCGGCGTTGAAATCCTCCGGCGCATCAACACGCAATTTCAAGGCAAACCGCCCATCACGGTTCGTCTGGTTGATTGGGCCGATGAGGAAGGAGCGCGTTTCGGCAAAAGTCTGTTCGGCTCGTCTGCCTGTTCCGGCAATCTCGACATGAACGAAGCGCGCGGTCTCAAGGACAAGGACGGAATCACCTTGCCGGACGCGCTCAAAAATATCGGCGTGGATTTCGAGCGCGTGAAGGACAGCGGCCAGGAGCTTCGGAACGCCGCCGCGTATCTGGAATTGCATATCGAACAAGGCCCGGTGTTGCTCGACTTGGGCCTGCCGCTTGGCGCGGTGCTGGGCACGTTCGGGGTCGAGCGGCACGCCATCACCTTTCACGGACAGGCCGCGCATTCCGGGAGCACGCCGATGAACCGGCGCAAGGACGCCTTTCTCGCCGCGGCGAAGCTGAGTCCGGAAATCTACCGCATTGCCGAACGCAGCCAAGGCGGCGTTTGCACCATCGGTTCGTGCCTGACCCGGCCCGGCATCGTCACCAGTGTCGTCGAGGAATGCCGCATCACGCTCGACCAGCGTCATCTCGACGCGGCCGCGCTCGCGGGGATGTTGCAGGAGGCGAAGGACGCCAGCGAAAAATTTGCGCAGGAAGGCAACGTGAAAGTCTCGTGGGAGCGGCTCTGGCAGATCGCCCCGCGCCCGTTCAACGACGAACTCATCAGCCTGTGCGACGAGGCCATTCGTGAAACCTGCGGCAAAGGCCATCGCCTGCCATCCGGTCCGTTGCATGACGCCGCGGAAGTGGCGCGGGCCGGAGTGCCCACGGTGATGATGTTTGTCCAGAGCCTCCACGGCATCAGCCACAACAAGATCGAGGACACGAAGGAGGACGACCTGGCTTTGTGTGTGACGGCCTTTGACAAACTGGCGGAGAAGGCGATGGGGTGGATTTGCAAATGAACGCGTCGGGAAAGCTCCAAACATCAAGGATCAAGGAGGAGTGTGTGCTGGTTTGACACTTGGAGCTTGAGAGCATGCCTAAAAATGTGGCGGCGGGCCTCGCGGCCTACCGTAGCGGGCGGCATCCTGCCGCCCGGAAGAATCGCCGCCCTGCCGCCGCTGCCCGGCATTTCAAAGGCGTTAATGATTGCGGACGATTTTTTCCGCCGGCTGGAAGCACAGCTCCACGTCGGCCAGGATGGCTGACGCTACATTTTCAGACAGGCTCTGAGGTTTCTCTGAAGCCTGTATATTGGTGCTTGGAGTTTTCACCCTGGAGTTTCTATTTCGCTTTGAAACCGCGCCGGGAAACCCTACAGTGTCGGGAATAAGGGGAAACAAATGCGCAACATCCAGCAAAAACTTGCCATCGCGCGTGGCGAACAGCCGGCGGAACTCCTGTTCAAAAACGCGCGGCTGGTGAATGTGCTCAGCGGCGAAATTCATCCCGCCCATGTCGCGGTGGATGACGGCCGGGTCATCGGCCTCGGCGATTACAAGGCGCGCAAGGTGATTGACCTGCGGGGCGCCTATCTGGCCCCCGGTTTGATTGATGGTCATTTCCACGTTGAAAGTTCCATGCTCACGGCGGTGGAATTTGCGCGCGCCGTCGTCCCGCACGGCACGGGGGCCGTGGTGATCGACCCGCATGAATACGCCAACGTCCTGGGCCTCGACGGCATCCGGTACGTCCTCGAATCCACCCGCAAACTCGCGGTTGATTTTTTTATCATGCTGCCGAGCTGCGTCCCTGCTACGCCCCTCGAAACCGCCGGCGCGCGGCTGTCCGCGGACGATTTGAAGCGGATGATCTCCGACGAACGCGTTGCCGGGATCGCGGAATTGATGAATTTCCCCGGCGTTTTTCTGGGCGTGAAAAGCGAGCTGGCAAAAATCGAGGCGGGCAAGGGCAAGGCGATTGACGGTCACGCGCCAGGCTTGCGCGGGAAAAACCTCAACGCCTACGCGCTGGCCGGCGTGCGCTCCGACCATGAATCGGTTGAGGTCGCGGAGGCGCGGGAGAAATTGCGGCTCGGCCTGCACATCCTGTTGCGTGAAGGCAGCACCGAACGGAACCTGGGGCACCTGGTCCCGCTCATCAACGCCCATAACGCACAGAATTGTTCTTTTGCCACCGATGACAAACTTGCCGGCGACCTGGTGAACGAAGGCCATATTGATCATTGTGTCCGCAAAGCCATCCGGCTCGGCGTACCGCCCATCACCGCAATCCAGATCGCCACCATCCACACCGCGCGCCATTACCAATTGCGGAATTTTGGCGCGATCGCACCGCGTTATTGGGCCGATTTCATCGTGTTCGACAGCTTGAGGAAATTTTCCATCCGGCAGACCTACAAAAAAGGGGTGCTCGTGGCGGAGGCCGGGGAGTTTCTTGGCAAATCACCCGGCGCGACGCCGCTGCCGCGCAGCACCATGAACCTGCGCTACCAGCCCGGCGATTTTACGGTCCGGGCCGATGGCCGGAAGAAGATCAAAATCATCGAAATTGTCCCCGGCCAGATTATTACCCGGGAACTCATTGTGGCCCCGAAAATTGCCGGCGGTGAGATCGTGGCCGATCCGGCGCGGGACATTCTGAAGCTGGTGGTGGTGGAGCGGCATCGCGCCACCGGCAATGTGGGCGTGGGCTTTGTGCGCGGGTTCAAATTGAAACAGGGCGCAATCGGTTCGACCGTCGCCCACGATGCGCACAACGTGGTCGTCGCCGGGACGAACGACGCCGACATTCTTTTTGCCATCCGGGAATTGGAACGGTTGCAGGGCGGGCAGGTCGCCGTCGCGAACGGCCAGGTGAAGGCGGAATTGCCGCTGCCCATCGCCGGACTGGTTTCCGACCGGCCGCTGGCAGAGGTGATGCGACGGATTGATGGTCTGAACCGCGCGGCCCGGGCGCTGGGTTGCCGCCTGGATTCACCCTTCATGACGCTATCGTTTTTGAGTCTCTCGCCGATTCCCGCCTTGAAGCTGACGGACCAGGGCCTGATTGATGCGGCAAAACTGCAGAAGACCAGCCTGTTCGTTTGAAATCAAAATGAATTTGCGCAACGTCACCGCAATCAATTCGTTCTCGCGCGCCGAATTCGTCCGCGTCATTGGCCCGGCGTTCGAACAATCTCCCTGGGTGGCCGAAGCCGCGTGGCCGAAGCGACCGTTTGCCAGCCGCGAGGCGCTGCATGCCGCCCTCTGTGAAATCGTGGCCGGCGCCGGCCCGGATAAACAACTCGAACTCATCCGCGCGCATCCGGATCTCGCGGGCCAGCTCGCCCTGGCCGGCACGCTGACGGCCGAATCCACCCGGGAACAGGCTGGCGCCGGCCTGGACCGCCTGACAACGGAGGAAACTGAGCAGTTCCGGAAGAATAATGACGCGTATCGCGCGAAGTTTGGTTTCCCATTTGTGATTTGCGCGCGGCTTAACCGGAAGGAGGCCATCCTGAAAGGCTTTCGCGCCCGATTGCCGAATTCCCGCGAGCAGGAGTTGCAAACCGCCGTGCAGGAAATTTTCAAGATTGCCGGATTGCGCCTGAACGATCTAATTTCCAACTAATATGCCTGCCAAACTTAGCACTCACGTCCTGGACACCACCCACGGCTGCCCCGCCTCGGGGATGAAGATCGAGCTGTGGTCGCTCGATGGCGACGACCGCACGCTCGTCACCACCGCCAAAACCAACGCGGATGGCCGCACCGACCAGCCGCTGTTGAGCGCCGACGAAATCAAGGCCGGACAATATGAAATCGTGTTTTTTGTCGGTGATTATTTTGCGGCCCGGAGCACGCCGCTGCCAAAAATGCGTTTCCTCGACAAGGTTCCCGTGCGTTTCGGCATCGCCGACGCCGGCGCGGGCTATCATGTTCCGCTGCTATGTTCGCCGTGGAGTTATTCGACGTATCGGGGAAGCTGATGCAGACCCTGTTTCCAGGTGCTTTGGCCCGTGAAGATTGTGCGATTCGATCTTCCATGGTGGTTCGCATTGTCCTTGGCCTCCAAAAGTTAACGCGGAAATTTCGTCAACGTTTTGTTGTCCTGCAAAGCGCCAGAGGGCTGGCGCACTCCAAGACACTTCGCGTTTTCCAGGGATCAGGGTGTCGCGCACCGCGTCCAGGAGTGCGGCGGCCTTCCTCCGCTTTTTCCGGCGGCAAATCAAACCCTGCCAGGGCTAACTGGAAATGCCACAGGCCTTGGGCCAGGCGATTTGGCGGATGCTTTTTCCAGGCCGCTCCGGCATGAACACCAATCCGGCCAGACTCATCCTGCAACGTTGCGACGAGCTTGCTCGGATCACTGATGAACCCGGCCGGCTCACCCGTACGTTTGCATCGCCGGCCATGCGCCGGGCCCGGGTGCTGGTGGGCGCCTGGATGCGCGAAGCGGGAATGAAAACCCGCACGGACGCGATGGGAAATTTGATCGGCCATTACGCCGGCCAGAAGCCGGGGGCAAAAATTCTTCTGCTCGGTTCGCATCTCGACACGGTTCGCAATGCCGGGAAATTTGACGGCCCGTTGGGGGTGATTCTCGCCATCGCCTGCGTCGAAAAATTGCGCCGCCAAAAAGTCCGGCTGCCGTTTGCCATTGAAGTGGCTGGCTCCGCAGACGAGGAAGGCGTGCGTTATCAAACCGCGTATCTTGGCAGCAAGGTGCTCGCCGGTTGCTTTGATGAACGGGATTTGCGCCGGAAAGACGCGGATGGCATTTCAATGGCGGACGCCATCAAGAATTGCGGCGGCAATCCGGCAAAACTGAAATCCGCGCGGCTTGATCCCAAAAATCTGCTCGGTTATGTCGAGGCGCACATCGAACAAGGCCCGGTATTGGAACAAAAGAATCTCCCGGTCGGAGTTGTCACCGCCATTGCCGGGCAATCGCGATTCAACCTTTCATTCACCGGTCGCGCCGGCCACGCCGGGACGGTGCCGATGAACCTGCGCCGGGACGCGTTGGGCGCGGCGGCGGAATTCATCCTGGCCGTGGAAAAGTTTGCGCGCAAAACGAAAGGACTGGTTGCGACCGTCGGCCAGATTCGTGTCGAACCCGGCGCTAGCAATGTGGTTCCCGGCACGGCAGTGCTGACGTTGGACGTGCGACATCAGAAAGATTCCGTCCGGCGTGCCGGGTGCGCAGCATTTCAAAAATTTGCACGGCAGATTGCCGCGGCGCGCATAACCAAGGTGGTCTGGCAACCGGTTCAACAAACCGGTTCAGTCCCGTGTGCATCGCAACTTTCCCGTCGGTTGAAAATCGCCGTGAAAAAACATCAGCGCGAAGCGGCCGCCCTGCCCAGTGGCGCGGGGCACGACGCCGCAGTCATGGCCCGGATCACCCCGGCCGCGATGCTGTTCGTACGGTGCAAAGGTGGCGTGAGCCATCATCCGGACGAGTCGGTGAGCGAACCGGATGTGCGCGTGGCTTTTGGGGTGATGGACCACTTTCTGCAGCAACTGGCCGACGATTATGCCTGAGTTCGACCTTCTTTTGCGCGGCGCAACCGTGGTCGCCGAAAATAAAGTGCGTCCGGCGGACATCGGTGTGGCGGACGGAAAGATTGCCGCGCTCGAACCGGATTTGTCCGCCACCGCCGGCCGGGAAGTCAATGCCGCCGGCCTGCATATTTTTCCCGGCGTGATTGATGCCCACGTGCATTTCAACGAGCCGGGGCGCGCCGATTGGGAGGGATTCGAAACCGGGTCCCGGGCGTTCGCCGCCGGCGGCGGCACGCTGTTTTTCGACATGCCGCTCAACGCGCATCCACCGACGATTGATGCGGAGGCTTTTGACTTGAAACTGGCCGCGGCGCGGAAAAATTCAATCACCGATTTCGCGTTGTGGGGCGGGTTGGTGCCGCAAAATGTTGACCGGCTGGAGGAGCTCGCTGTACGGGGCGTCGTTGGTTTCAAGGCGTTCATGTGCAACAGCGGCATCGACGATTTTCCTTCGGTTGACGATGCCGCACTGCGCGAGGGAATGAAACGGTCGGCGCAATTGAAGCTGCCGGTCGCCGTCCACGCTGAAAGCGAATCATTGACCAAAAGCCTGACGCGGGAAAAAACAACACACGTTCGGACTTCCATCCGCGACTATCTTGACTCCCGGCCCATCGCGGCAGAACGGGAAGCGATTCGCCGCGCCCTGGACCTGGCGGGCGAAACCGGCTGCGCCTTGCACGTCGTCCACGTCAGCAGCGGCGAAGGCGTTGCGCTGATCGCCGAGGCGAAACGGCACGGGGTCGATGTTTCGTGCGAAACGTGTCCGCATTATCTGCTGTTGTCGGAAGCCGACATGGAAAGACTGGGAGCCGTCGCCAAATGCGCGCCGCCACTGCGGACCGCGGCCGAAGCGGAGGAAGTTTGGCAGCGTGTGCTCGCCGGGGAGGTAACCACAGTTGGTTCGGATCATTCACCATCGCCGCCGGAGATGAAGGCGGACAAGGACTTTTTCAAGGTTTGGGGCGGGATTTCCAGCGTGCAGCACACGTTGCCGCTGCTGCTGGCTTGCGGCAATCGGGGAAACGAGGGGCTTTCGTTAATCGCCGGTTTGCTGGCGGCCAATGTTGCCGGCCGGTTCAAACTTCCAGCCAAAGGACGCGTTGCCGTCGGATACGACGCGGACTTCGCACTGGTGGATTTGCGCCGGGATTTCAAGGTTCGCACGGAGGATTTGCTCTATCGCCACCGGCAAAGTCCCTACGTCGGCCGGACGTTGCGGGGCAAGGTGGTCCGGACGATTTTGCGCGGCGAAACCATTTTTCTGGACGACAAAATGGTGGCCAAACCCGCTGGCCGTCTGGTAAAACCTGCGTCATGAACGACCTGTTTGGATTCAGCCGTGACGTCGTCAAGGAACGTTACGCGTTACGCACCCCGTCGGGCTTTGTGCCCAGTGTTTTACCCGGCTGGACCAAGGCAGTTTGCATCGTGCAAATTTCGCCGGCGATGGGCGCGGATTTTTCGCAATGGCTGGTCACGTTCGAGGCGAACGGCGCAGGCCGTGGCAACACGGACGCCATTGAGTATTTTGTTTATTTGCTTGCCGGGAAGTGCGGGGTGACGGTCGCCGGCAAGAAAGAGGCGCTGACCAGTGGCGGCTACATCTATCTGCCGCCGCAAACAGATTTTCAATTCAAAGGGGTTGAAAAAGGAACCCAACTGCTGATTTTCCTGAAAAAATTTGAACCCCTGGCCGGTGTGAAAAAGCCAGGCATCGTCCTCGGCCACGAAAGAAAAGTCGCTTCCAAACCGTTTCTGGGCAACGCCGACGCCCGGTTGCAGGTACTATTGCCGGACCGGCCGGAGTTCGATCTGGCGGTGAACATTTTCACTTATCAACCGGGAGCGACGCTGCCGTTCGTTGAGACCCACGTCATGGAACACGGCCTGCAGATGTTGCGCGGCCAGGGGATTTACCGGCTGGACGCGGACTGGCATCCGGTGCAGGCAGGCGATGTCATCTGGATGGCGCCGTATTGCCCGCAATGGTTTGTGGCCATGGGTAAAATGCCGGCCAGTTACATTTATTACAAGAACGTGAACCGCGCGCCGAGGTGAACGTTTCCGGGCTTCCGCCGCATGAATCCACTCACGATCGACATCGAAAGATTGCAGCGCGAGATCGGCGAACTCGCCTCGATCACCGAGGCCGAACCACCGGTCGTGACGCGGGTACTGTTCTCCGCAGCCGATCTCCGCGGGCGCGAATTCGTAAAAAAACTGTGCCACGAGGCGGGCCTGGCCTTGCGCGCGGACGCCGTCGGAAACATTTTTGCGCGCTGGGATGGCGCCAATGGAAAACTGGCCCCGGTGGCCACCGGTTCCCACATTGACGCCATTCCGAACGCCGGGCGATACGACGGCGTGGTCGGCGTGCTGGGGGCCCTCGAAGCCATTCGCGCGCTGAAAAAAAACGGTCACCGGCCGCAGCGGTCCATCGAACTGATTATTTTCACCGCGGAAGAGCCGACGCGTTTTGGCATGGGTTGCGTTGGGAGCCGGCTTTTGTCCGGCGTGCTGTCCCCGGAAAGGGCGGCGACCTTGCGGGATCCTGACGGGAAAGGCCTGGACGAATGGCGCCAGCGCGCCGGGTACACCGGTTCATTGGATTCCGTACGTTTGCCGAAGGATGGTTATGCCGCCTTTGTGGAATTGCATATTGAACAGGGACCGATTCTGGAGCGGGAAAACACCGCCATCGGCATCGTGGAAAAAATCGCCGCGCCCAGCACGTTGCGGATGCAATTGACCGGCGTGGGCGGCCACGCGGGCGCGGTATTGATGCCGGAGCGCCGCGACGCTGGGCTGGCGGGAGCGGAAATCGCGCTGGCGGTGGAGCGGGCCGTGACCGGCACGAGCAGCCCGGACACCGTGGGCACGACCGGGGTTTTTCGCATCGAACCCGGCGCCGTGAACAGCGTGCCGTGCCGCGCGTGGCTGGAGATTGACGTGCGCGACACGACGGTGGCAACCCGAGATGCGGCCCTGGCGCAGATTGAAACGGCGGCGGCGGAAATCTGTCAGCGTCGTCACGTGGTTTTGCAGACGGAACGGCTCAACGTGGATCCCCCGGCCATTTGCGACGGCTCGCTTGTGGAAACGGTCGCCGGTATTTGCCGGCAACTGGGCTTGTCGTACAAGAAAATGATCAGCCGTGCCTACCACGACACGCTGTTCATGGCCCAAATTTGTCCCGGCACAATGATTTTCATTCCCTGCCGCGACGGCGTCAGCCATCGCCCGGACGAATTTTCCTCGCCGGCACAGATTGAACCGGGCGTGCGCGTCCTGGCGCAAACCCTGGCACAAGCGGCGAATTGAATCGGGGCCGGGCCTGGAGTTCTCTATTTCGGAGGCTCTTGGCGAAACCACTGCAGGGCATAAAGGATGGTTTCCGTGGAGTTTTTCATTTTGAGTTTCTCCTTGATCCGATTCTTGAACGTGCTGACGGTAGGCAGAGCCACTTTCATTTCCTCGGCGATTTCACCGGTTCCCTTGCCCTGGCCCAGCATGCGGAAAACCTCAAGCTCACGGTCGCTCAACGCCTCCAGGGGGGAGGGCGGTTGATCGGATTCCCCCTGGACAAACTTTGAGACCACCAGCGTGGCCATTTTTTCACTGACGTGGACATCGCCGCCCAGGACCCGGCGAATCGCCTCAATCACGGTTGTGGCCGGTTCGCTCTTCATCACGTATCCCATTGCGCCCGCCCGCAGCGCGCGATCCCCGTAAAGGGATTCGGCGTGCATGGAGACGACCAAAACCGGCAAATCCTCGAAATCCCGTTTTATGTTTTTGATGAGATCAATTCCGCCGGTGCCTTCCAGCGAGAGATCTACGATCACCAGGTCCGGATGGGTTTGCTGCAAGCCCTGCATGGCCCCGGCAGCGTCGGCGGCATCGCCACACACCATCAGGTCCGGTTCCATGTCGACCAGTCGCCGAAACCCGTCGCGAAACATCGCATGGTCGTCAACGACAAAAATCCGCTTCTTGTCGGTGGGGGCGTCGGTTGCGGACAGTTTGGCGGCGGGCTTGGGGTGGCGGCTGTTTTCTCGATTGAGGCTATCACTCATTTTGGGTTTCGACATTATCCAAGAGTCGGACGGATTTTACAGCTAATTCTGGTGCCCTGTCCGGGCTCGCTTTTCAATTCCACGGTTGCTCCAATCACTTTGGCCCGATAACGCATGATGCCAATTCCCATTCCCACCCGTTCGCAATCGGCCAGTCGAAACCCGGTGCCATTATCCTGAACGGTCAATAGGACGCCATCATCGATCTGCTTAAGGTTGACCGTCACCTGGCTGGCCTTGCCGTGTTTGATGGCATTCATCACCGCTTCTTGCGTGATGTAATAGACATGCATTGCCAGGGTATTATTGAACTCGGGAATCGTGCCATGGCAGCTAAAAAGGCATCTGGTTTGATAGAGGCTGGTGGTGCTGTTGGCGAGTTCTTCGAGCGCCGAAACCAGGCCTTCGGCCTCCAGTCTTACGGGAAACAAACCCCGCGCGACGGCACGAGTCTGCACGAGCGAGTCGTTGATGAGCTTGCCGATATCATGTGCCTCCGACGAATCCGGGACGCCTTGCGCGTCCAGGCGGCGGGCGAGAATGTGAGTGCGGTAGGAGATGGCTGCCAGTTGTTGGCAAACGCCATCATGAAGGTCATGACCCAGGCGTTGCTGCTCCTTGTTGGCGACCTCCAGGAGCTCGCGTTCCAGGCGTTTTCTCTCGGTGGCATCACGGGCGATGCCCTCCACCTCGATGAACTGGCCGGCCTGTTCAATCCGACGCGAGTTGATCTCCAGCTTCAGGCGCAGCCCGGAGGCATTCATGAAATCCCAATCCGCCGTGGGCAATTCCATGCCGGAAACCACCTGTTCCAGCCATTGCCGGGCGGCGGGGCGTTGTTCTTCAATAATCAAATCAATGAAATTCTTCGCCAGAATGTCCTCCGGCTTCCGTTGCAGCAACAACGCGCCGGTTTTGTTGATGGAGGTCATCCGGCCCTGCAAATCATGAGTAAAAACCACGTCATTGGCATTTTCAAACAATTCCACATAGCGCACTTTCATCGCGGCTTCCGCCTGGAGTTTTTCTTCGATGATTTTGGTCTGTTTGTGAACCCGTCGGCGCAGCAAAACCACCCAGCCCATGGCGGTGAGGATGATGGCGAGAAGAATCCCCACCGCCATCAGCAGCCTTTGCAGCGTCCACCAGGGCGGGCGGGCGAGCACCTGGATATCATTGGCGGATCGCAACAGGATGCGGAACGATTCGGCGCGCCAGTCCGAGCCGGAATACCAATCATTACCGGGGTCAATGACGCAAATCCCGGTGACCAGAACCTTGCTGCCGTTTTGCAGGCCGGAAAAATCCATGTTTCGCCCCGGCCATTTCAAGTAGGCATGAAAAATAAATTTGCCGGCCTGCAGGATCAGAAACGATTCATTGCTTTGGCGGGCGCGATCCAGCAAGGTCGCCTCAATCTTCACCAACCGGCAGTCGTGAGTGCCATTGAGGGCCTGATCCGTCGTTATCAGCTCAGGTTGCGGCTGGTTGCCCGCCGGCAGTTTCCGGCAGCTGGCACTTTGCAGCATGGGGGTGTAATCACCTTTGGCCGGAAATCCCAAGACCTCCACGCGGTCTCCGACGATAAAATCACCCGCCTGCTTGGTCTGGACGCACATGCCCTCCGTCTCATCCTGAATATACATTTTGTCCGCATAGCAAAGCGTGATGGTGCCGATCACTTTCAGGCGGTGCCCATAGGTGTTCCCCCATTTGAATTGCAAAACGTTCTTGATCGGTTGAACGGGAAGCGCGAAAGGATCGCCGGGGGCGGTTTGTTCAACCGTGATGTTCTCCGTTTGCGGGACCAACAAACCAACGTCGAACAACTGACGTTGCAGGTTGAAGCGGGTGATGCAGATCCCCGTGACGCGAACATTGCCGTCTACAAGTTCCTCATCATGTTTCACTGGAACATGGCTTGTATAAACGGTCAGGCGTCCATTGCCGGTGGCCATTTCAAGAATGTGATAACCGGTTTGCGGGTCGAGTTCGACGGAGTGAACAATGCCGCGGGTCTCCACGAACTGGCTGTCTTCCTGGCCACTGGCCAGGGATTCAAATGAAACCAGCCTGGGTTCGGGAAATTTTCCCTCGCCCAGGATTTTGATGTGGTGGGCCACCACCACCGGCGCGAACTCGCCCTGTCCGGTTTCCCCTTCAATTTCAACGATCTGCCCCGGATTCAAAGTCTGGCTGGCGATTTCCGGATCCATGTAAAAATAAATTCCGGCGGTTTCGTCCTGAATAAACCGGTAAGCCTTCGTGGGGATTCGTTGATCGAAAAAGGTAATGATGCCCTGCAGCCGGACGGGATAGTGACGTTCGGCCTGGGCGGCCAGCAGCCGCCGGATCTCTTCGGCGGAGCGAAGTTCCGGCAAAGAATTATCCACTGCCAACGATGAGGAAGCGACAGATACCAGGGAGATAAGAACCAGTATGGCAACCCAAAAACCGGGTGTATTCGTGCAGAATGATTTCATCGAATCCCCGGTTGCTCTCATGCTTAAGCCCGAACGAACAGGCAGTATTCCATACTGGTTAGTGACTAGATAATGCTCATAGAACTTTTACGCAAGCTATTCTTCGAGTATATGCCTGATGGAGTCACAACCCATTGTACATCAGAATAATGGCAACTAAACACTTCCAACATTGGGAGATGATCGCCAATTTAGGCTGGTAGAAATAATTTGACAGCAATCACACACTGTAGTAGAACTATTACAATTCTGAACGTGCTACGGATCAACTGGATTCTCGCGTTCAGCAGCAATCAGCAAACGCAGAAAACCTGACAACACAGAGTCTCTTATATGAAAAAAATCAGCATCCTCATATCAGTCGTTACTTTGGCGGCGGGCATTGCCAGTGCGCAAAATCTTCTTCTCAACGGTGATTTCAATTCACCAAATTCGATTACAACTCCGGATAATTGGACTCTGTGGAGTTACGGTGGTGGGTGGGCCAACCACCAAAACAATACGAGCGGACCTCAGGATGGGGTGGACGGCTCGTTCTACATGGCCGATGGCGGAGGTTCTGGCGCGGGTGGCGGAGAGTATCAGATTGTCGCGGGAACAGCGGGGCTTTCCTATCAATTGACCGTTGACAGTGGTGCCCAAGCCTGGTGGTTGCCCTACGGTGAAATGAGAATTTTCTTTCTCGATGCCAGCAGCACTCAATTGGCGGAGAGCTTTCAAGCGACCGTTGACCCGGCGGTCTACGGGCAGAATTATGACATCGCTCATCCATGGTCGAGTTATTCATTGACTGCAGTGGCTCCAGTCAATACCGCCTTTGTCAAAGTTGAATTTGCTGAACCCAATGGAACCGGAACCGTATGGTTCGACAACGCCGTTCTGACGACGGTGCCTGAACCTGCAACTTCGGCGCTCTTGGCGGCTGGCAGTCTGGGGTTGCTCGGCTGGCGCCGCATGTTCCGCCGCAATTGAAAAATATTCCGACAGACGTCTATAACTAAAGCGAAGGTCCCGACAACGGATCTTCGCTTTTTTAGTGCCTGGGCGGGCACAACCGGCTCAAACCGCCGGTTCTTTGGCCGACAACACCCATTCGAACGAACTTTAGCGCGGTTTAATGAATCTCGTAGTCGCGAACGTCAGTTCGCGCCATATGATTCTCCTTTGTTCAAATTGCGCCGACTGACGTCGGCGGCCACACATTTTTTGAAAACGCTCCGGAGAACATCGTGAAGGCCGTCGGCAAGAATGGTTTGGCGAACCCGGCGGAGCGGAAGTCGCCCGCCGCCATCAAGGATAGGCCACAACGGAACGGTAATAGCGTTGCGAACCGGAATTCGTTGACAGGCAAGACCACAGCCCGCTGCCGTTGGTTACGATATTGGTGCTGCCTGCCAGGGGCTGCCAATCAATCGGCGGCGTGAGAGTTATCGCCGTTTGAACGTAATACATTGCGCCGACCGTGCCCTGGAAGTTGATGGTGAAGGTCCCATTTTTGTTGTCAGTTATGTTACTGATCGTGTTCGTCTGACTGGCTGGCGGATAGACGGTAAACGGCAGGGTTGTTGCAGAGGCAAGTGCGGGCGCGCTGCTGGATTCAGTCAATGCCGCATTGTCAAACCAGACGGAGCCGCCGCCAAATCCGGCGAACTCGACTTTTGCCTGGGTGGTGCCGGCGGGAGCTATTGTGGCTAGTTGATATGGCTGATAGGGCTTGCCAACATCATACCCGGAAATGCCGGTCGTGACACTGAGGACATTGGTCGCCAGCCCGTTGCTGCCGACGTCCAAGAAAAACAATCTCATTTCACCCGAAGGCCACCACCAATTCTGTACGCCACTGTCGGCGGCCAGTTGGTAACTGAATCCCGCGGTTGCCGGAACGATCTGATACACGCCTCCGCCGGAGCCGTCGGCCGCAGTGGCACCGACCGTCATTTGATAGCTGCCATCATAATCACCTTTAACGCTCGCAGCTGGAGTGACCACCTCATGGTTGGCGTAGCCCGCGCCATAGGACCACGCGGTCCAACCCGTCGGGGCGGCGGCAGACACCGGCGAATTGAAATTGCCATTGGTCAGAAGACTCCTTGGCAGGGAGGACGCAACTGATGCCGTCAATTGATTGTTAGGTCCGGTGGAGTTGATCTGCAGATTGGCGAAACTCACCAGTCCGTTGCTGCCGGAAGTACCGATATTGAAACTCGTTGTGCCCAGCAGCGGACCATTGCCGGCACTCTGGACCACGGTTACGTTGAGGCTCGCCGGTAATCCATTGGTCGTGGGGTTGCCTGACGGATCGGCAGTCTGCAACACCGGCTGCTGGCCCAATGGCGATCCGTTGGTGGCAAAGCCGGGCTGCGTGGTCCAAATCAACCGGGTCGCCGGCGCTCCGGCCTGAAGGGTAACGATGGCGAGGTTGGCTGAAGAAACGTATCCATCAAAGACCCGGTACTGAAACGTGTCGGTTCCGCTGGAGCCCCCTTTCGGGGTGTAGGTGAATGCACCATTTGAACTGAGGGTCAGCAGACCATTCGTGGGATTGGCAACCAGAACCGCAGTGAGATTGATTCCGGGTTGACCGAGGTTGATGTCCTGATCATTGCTCAAGACGCCGGAACTGCTGCCGACAGTCAACGTCCCGTTATTGGTATAAAAATCCGCCACGGCGATCGGGGCACCCAGATATTGCTTGAGAAACGGGGTAATGGCAAAAGCGGCACTTGTCTTCCACTGCGACCAATCATTGGAGATGGTGCCCAGGGAATCATTTTGAATATTCGGTTTGGGCGGCCAGGTGCTGCCGGTCGGGTCATAGATGCCCCAGGAATTTCCGACGCCGCCCGCGATGGCTTTGTAGGCCCAATTGTCCCAGCTCACGTTGTTCTGATCGTACTGCAGGATGGAGTACTGCCAGGCAGATTGGGTGCCGTGGCTGTTGAATTCGCCGATAAAACACGGGACATTCCACGACTGATGGTTGTTAAAATCGTTTACCTGCTTGTCCGTCTCAGCTTTTTCACCGCTGGGAGATGTGTCGCCGGCGTAGGCGTGCATTGAATAGACAACATTGGTCCAGCCGTATTGCGATGGGAGAGGCAAGACATTCCATTCCCAATTCAATCCCTGGCCGCTCCAACATCCCTCAAGCACAATGATATGATCCGGGTCAGCCGTACGAACCGTCAGGTACAAATTGGTGTAGGCGCTCCAGAGGGCGGCCTGGGTGGGCGCGCCGAAGGGCTCATTGATCAGATCGTAGCCGGCCACGGCTGGGTTGCCTCTGAAGTGCGCGGCGACATTCGACCAGATCAGGGAGGTTTGGTTCTGGAAGGCGATGCTCGTCCAATATTGGTTCTGATTCGCCTGTGCGGTGCTGTCCGAGGAACTTTGCCCGCCAGGAAGTCCGTGGAAATCAATAATGGTGTAAATTCCGCGCTGCCATGCATTGGTGACCAGCCAGTCCATTTTTTCAAACGCGTCGGCGCGCCAGGTGCCATCCAGCCGCTGGACATTGCCCCACCAGAATGGCAGCCGCACACAGTTCATGCCCAGCGCTTTGATGTTATCCAGGTCGTTGGTTGTGATCCAGGTATCCTGGTAGGTCTTGAGCAGACTTTCCTGAGCGGTGACTCCGAAGCGGTTGTTCAGTGTTTGAACGACGGCATAATTATCCGCCAGCCCGGAGGAATCCATCGGGCACATCCAGCCTTCCATCAACAGCCAGCTGCCCAGATTTACGCCGTGAAGCGGAACAATGTCGCCTTGGCCGTGGTTGTTCCTGATGTTCTGGCCGCTGGTCACCAGAAATGGATCTGGCGCTCCGTAGGCCTGCGCCGCAACGGCCAAGGCCACTATCAGCCCGATGGATATTGGAATCGGAACCCACATGCCGGAGTGTCGTCGATCAAGCGTTCCAGGAATTAATTGATTCAACATAATTGTCTTTGCGGAACTTGATTCGATGGATTAGTAGTGAATGTATACTTGCCGGTTATTCGACGTAGAACTTACCGCACCACTTCAATTATGTAAACAAATTTCTATCTGATGGCATTCTGGCATTAACGGCTTATGAAGCGGGAATCAATCGCATATAAATGCCATATAAATAGGGTATTAAAGCAATTCACGACTGATTTTAAGGAAGGCTTCAAGCAATCGTAAATTGTCAAAAAACAAGTTGACAAGGCGTAATAAGTGTAATAGCATTTCTACAAATAAGCCCTGTCAGAAACAATTGATGCATTTATTGTCAGTATCGAATTCGCGTCCTAGTCATGAAAACAACCAACCAATCATGAAAACTCAGACTCCCAAGATTGAAATATTCCAACAGTTAGTTCGATCAAACATCATGGCTCAAGGCTCAGCGTCGTTGGCGGCCCTGAGATGGCATGGAATTTTGCTGGCGATCATCCTTTTAACGGTTTGTTCCGCTCGCGCTTCCACCAACAACCTGCTGATCAATGCCGACTTTAATGGCGGGTCATCCGGATGGAGCACTTTTACCTACGGTGGTGGATGGGCCAGTTTTGAAATTCCCGGTCCTCTTGCCGGGACCACCGCCACCACCTGGCCCACGGGTTGGCCCGGAGGGGCAGGAACAAACGCCGCTGGTACCGGTCCGCTGTATGATGGGACGTTGCAGTTGACCTGCGGCGCAGCTGGTAGTGGAGGTGGCTTTGCCTGGCAAACGATCGCTGCTGCCCCCGGGGTTCAATATACCCTTACGGTTCAGGCGGGTGCCCAGAATTGGTGGCTGCCT
>Ga0265320_10000272_pt1 | contig 42604 bp, 24 predicted proteins | sample 4827metaG_FD_202087 | JGI IMG/M metagenome (GOLD analysis project Ga0265320, IMG submission 202087) | Rhizosphere microbial communities from Carex aquatilis grown in University of Washington, Seatle, WA, United States - 4-8-27 metaG | ecosystem: Host-associated > Plants > Roots > Rhizosphere >... | reverse complement strand
TGCCGAACACAAAGGGCAACTCACTGGCATGGAAGGCGTGATAGCCGGTCGTGTCCTCGGCCGGATAGCCGTGATCGAAGAGATAGAGATAGGCGGGTTGACCTAGCGCGCGCTGCTTGCGCACCAAACGCTCGGCGGTCCAGCCATAGAGGCCGTCGCGCGTGGTGGCCCAGATGCTCTCCTGCAAATTGGTGCTGGGATAGAGCTTCAGGAAATCGTCGGCAAACTCGCCGTAGCGCTCGTGGATGGCCTTTTCGTAGTCGGCCGCGCTTGCCGGCACGGGCGGCGCGAGTACCCGCAAGGAGCGGATTTCGCCGCTGTTGAAGCCGGCGATGAGAGGGACCGGCGCCTGCTCGCCCTTGTCGAAGGTGTCGATGATCTGCCGCGGCAAGATGATGCCGTCGACCGTGCCGAACGGCGCGAAGCCGGCGAGTGCCGCTGCGTTCGCCAAGCCCGCTCCGTCGAGTGCGCGCAACGCCGCGATGTCGGGCGCGTGCAGCTTCTCTCCAAGCTTGGTGCCGGCGTCCTCGGCGGAGATCGCGCCATATTTGGCCTGGCGCAGCTCCGGCGTCGAGATCAGATAGGAGCTTTGCGCGATCGCCTTGGCGAACAGCCCGCGCGCCGGCGGCGCCGCCATGAGATAGACGACGCTGAGCCCGCCCGAGGACTCGCCGCAGATCGTCACGTTCGACGGATCGCCGCCGAACGCCGCGATGTTGCGTTGGATCCAGCGCAGCGCCTCGATCTGATCGAGCAGGCCGTAATTGCCCGATATCTTCTGTGGCGACTCGGCGCTGAGGCCCGGATGCGCCAGCCAGCCGAAGATGCCGAGCCGGTAGTTGATCGATACAAAGACGATGCCGCGCGACGCCAGCTTGGCGCCGTCATAGATGACTTCGCTGCTCGAGCCGGTCGTGAAGGCGCCGCCATGGATCCAGACGAACACCGGCGCCCGGCGCGCATCCTTGGGCGCCCAAACATTGAGGAACAGGCAATCCTCGCTCATGGGGCCGAGATTGGCGGAGTAGACGGTCGTGCCGGGAAATCTGGGTTGATAGCAGGCCGGGCCGAACGCGTCGGCCTTGCGCATGCCGGTCCAGGTCGGCAGCGGCTTGGGCGGCGTCCAGCGCAAGGCGCCGACCGGCGGCACCGCGTAGGGAATGCCCTTGAAGACGCGCAAGGCGCCATCCATCGACCCTTCCAGCCGACCGGCCGGCGCGCTGATCTGCGGCCCCGGTTCGGCCAGGGACGGCACCGCGGCGGCAAGACACAGCGCGGCGACAAGACCAAGGCGACGAAGCTGGATCATCATTGCGGTACTCCCTGTTTCGTCCCCTCACGCTTCAGCACGATCGCGAGGCGGAGGAACAACACAATTGCCAGGCCGTAGAACGGCACAAGGGCGTAATGGGCAATTTGCAGCGAATGATGCGGGTCGGAGGCATGGAAGTAGTCGCTGATCGCGCCGACATAGGCCGGACCCACGCCCATCCCGATCAGGTTCATCACAAGCAGCAGCAGCGCCCCCGACATGACGCGTTGATCGGGCCGCACCTCTTCCTGCACGAGGGTGACCGCCGATGACAGATAGAAGAAGTTGAGAAAGAACGGACCGAGCTGGAAAAGTAGGGCGGCCTGCCAGGTCGGCTCCCACACATAGCCCAGGAAGAACGGCACCGCGAGCGCCAGCGACGCGGCGGGGACCAGGGCATAGGCGGTCTTCGAACGGCGGGTGAAGCGGTCGATCACGCGCCCCGAAACGAATATGCCGGCGCTCATCCCGATGCCAGTGACCAGCGACGAATAGAGCGCGACCTCGCCCAACGTCATCCCCTTCTCGCGCATGAGGAAGAGTGTCGAGAAATTCCCCGCGCCATAGGTGACGATCTGGGTCGCACCGCTGGCAAGACCGGCGAGCAGCAGCGCGGGCCGCGAGAAGAACATCTTGATCGTGCGTCCGAAGCCGGCAGCGGCATCGTCGAGCGCCGCCGGACGATCGAGGCCGCCACGGGGCGGCTCGCGCACGAGCAGAAGCACAAGAAATGCGGTCACCAGGCCGACCGATCCAAGCGCAATGAACGCGTCGCGCCAGCTATACGCCGCGGCGATCGAGGCGCCGAACGCGATGCCCAGTGCGGCCCCGATGGGCGGTCCCAGATTGTATATGCCGAGCGCCGTGCCGCGCCGGCCGGGCGGGAAGTAGTCGGAAACGATGGCGTAGGAGGGCGGCACGCCGCCGGCTTCGCCGACGCCTACCGTCATGCGCGCCAGGACAAGCTGGCTGTAGGTCGCCGCGGTGCCGCACGCCATGGTCGCGCCGCTCCACAAGGCGCAGGCGATCGCAAGGACCCAGACGCGGTTGGTTCTATCCGCGAGCCAGCCGACCGGGATCGAGATGAAGCAATAGAACAACGCGAAATAGAGCCCGCCGATCAGACCGAGTTGTCCGTCCGTGACGTGCAGGCTGTCCTGGATGGGCTTCGCCAGGATCGAGAGCAGCGAACGGTCCAGGAAGTTCAGGACATAGACGAAGCACAGGATGCAAAGCACGATCCAGGCGCGTGCGTTCGGACCACTTGGCTGAACGGTCGGCGGCGCGTGGCCCTGCGCGGCTCGGTCCACCGATACCGCCAACTTGCGCACCGCGGCCATCTAGCGACCTCGCTTGCGAGGAAATAAGGCGAACGCGGATCGAAACGACCCGCAAGCCCAGCGTATTGTGGGCGCGACGGACTTGTCTGTCACCGGACTCCTCCCTTCGACGTCTTCGTGAACGTCGATTTTGCAAGCACCATGCAGCCGAGTCCCGGCATCCGTCAACACTCATTATAACGTGAGTGAATGTTAACGCGCTGCGTCCACTTGAGCGGAAAATGTTCGTGTTCTTGTGCTTATGGAAACACGTCGGCAGACGGCCCGGCCAGCGATTGACAGTATGGCGGCAATATGAACGATGTTCATATCAAGAGGCTTTAACCATGAACACGCTTCCAGCGCGGATTGCGGCGGTCGAAAACGGTGTGTTGCCGATCATGCGCATCGCTGGCCGTGATGAGCGCTGGCCGCTCGCCGAACGCATGGTGCATTACGACGTGCCGGGCGTCAGCGTCGCGGTCATGCGCGGTGGCGAACTCGATTGGGCCAAGGGCTTTGGCCAGCGCGAGAAGGGCAATCCGGAGCCCGTCGATACCGACACCGTATTCATGGGTGCCTCGACCAGCAAACCCGTGACGGGCTTTCTCGTCATGCAAATGGTCGAGCGTGGTGTGGTGGATCTTGACGTCGATATCAATCGCTATCTCAAGCGTTGGCAATTGCCCCAGAACGCGTTCACCCGCGACGCACCGGTCACGCTGCGCAACATGCTCAACCACACCGCCGGGCTCACGGTGAATGGTTGGCCGGTGGCGCCGCGCGGAAGGCCGCTCCCCACGGTGTTCGATCTGCTGGAAGGTAGGCGGCCGCCCGTCGACAATCCCGGCCCCAACGAATTCATCATGCCACCCGTGCGCGTGAATCAAAGACCGGGCACCACGCGGCGTTATTCCGGCGGCGGCTTTCTACTGGCGCAAATGGCGCTCGAGGATATGACGGGCAAATCCTTCGACGTGCTCTCCGACGAACTGATCTTCCAGCCGCTCGGAATGACACGCAGCACGTTCCAGTCCAATCCCCTCCCGGATCGTCTGACGCGTAACGTCGCCTCCGGTCACGGTCCCGACAGCGCGCCGCTGCCGGGCGGCTGGCATGTCTCGCCGGAAATGGGCGCGGGCGGTCTTTTCACCACCGCGGCGGACTATGCGCGGTTTCACATCGGTTTTCGCAATGCCTGGCTGGGAAGACTCGGAGCCATCCTTCGGCAAGACCTTGCGCAGGAGATGGCGACACGACGCGGCGACGGCGAGTATGGCGTCGGCTGGCGCGTGCTGGGCGAGGGCGCCAGTCTGCGCGTCAACCACGGCGGTTCGAACGGCGGCTACCAGTCGGAGACGAATTCCTATCTGGCGAGCGGCGAAGGCGGCATGGTGTTCACCAACGCCGTGCCCGGCCTGTTCCTGTTTTGCGAAGTGCTGAACGGCATCGCCGACATTTACGACTGGCCCGACTTCATGCCGCCGCCCAAGCGCGTTGTGCGGGTCCCCGCCGATCAATTCTTCAAATACGAGGGCGATTACAAGATCGTCAGCGGCATCGAGCTGCCGCTCATGAGGATCTGGGGCGAGGGCGGCGAACTCAAAAGCCTGATCCCCGGCCTGCGCGCCGGCACGCGCACGCTTCACATGGATGACACGGGCCGCTTCTTCAACCAGTCCGGCCCATGCGAGACCAAGGTCCATTACGGCCCCGACGGCCGCGCCGCCGAACTGATCGCCTACGAGGGCAGCGAGGAGATTCTGCGCGCGGTGCGGGCCCCGCCTTGACTCGCTTGGGACCATATATGAACAATGTTCATATGGCGCAGGGCGCGCGGACGCGGGGTTTTCCTTGTCTCACGGCGATTCCGGATTGAAGCGCCTCGCGGATTACACGCCGCCCGCTTTCACGGTCGAGACGATCGATCTCGATTTCGATCTCGATTCCGCGCGCACGGCGGTCAAAAGCCGCATGCGTATCCGCCGCGCGAAAGGCACACCGGCCTCGGCGCCGCTGCGCCTCGACGGCGTGAAACTGGACCTTTTGCGCGTCGCGCTGAACGGCGAAGTCCTTGGCGCCAACCGCTTTGCTCTGGACGACGAGGGACTCACGCTGCCGGACGTCCCGGACTCGTTCGACCTGCAAATCGACACTGCCACCGCGCCGGCGCGCAACACGACGCGGCAGGGGTTGTTCGAGCTTGGCGGCAAGCTCGCGACCCAATGCGAAGCCGAAGGCTTTCGCCGCATGACCTTTTTTCCCGATCGCCCCGACGTGCTCGCGACCTATCGCGTCACGTTGCACGGCGACCGCGCGCGCTATCCGCAGCTTTTGTCCAACGGCAATCTGGTCGCGCAGGGCGACGAACCGGACGGCCGGCATTGGGCGATGTGGGAGGATCCCTATCCCAAACCCTCCTATATCTTTGCCGTGATGGCCGGCGATTTCAGCGTGCTGCGCGACGAACACGTCACCGCCGGCGGCCGCCGTGTTGCGCTCGCCATCCATGCTGACCACGAGCTGATCGGCCGCTGCCGCTTCGCGATGGACGCGTTGAAGCGCTCCTTCAAATGGGACGAGGAGACGTACGGCCTCGAATACGACCTAGATACCTTCAACATCGTGGCCCTGACCGGCTGGGCGGGCGCGATGGAGAACAAGGGGCTCAATCTGTTCGAGGCGCACGGCATCGTCGCCGATCCGCAAATCACCACCGACAGTGACTATGTCATCATCGAGCGCATCATCGGCCACGAACAGTTCCACAACTGGACCGGCAATCGCGTCACCTGCCGCGACTGGTTCCAGCTTTGCCTGAAGGAGGGCCTCACGCGCTTTCGCGACCAGCATTTCATCGAAGACAAGATGGCCGAAGGGGTCTGGCGGGTCGAAATCGTGCAGCAGCTGCGCCGCAACCAGTTCCCGGAGGACGAGGGCGCGGCGGCGCATCCGATCCAGCCGGATACCTACGCCGATATCGACAATTTCTACACCAACACGGTTTACGACAAAGGTGCCGAAGTCATCCGCATGCTGCGTGCGCTGCTGGGACCGAAAGTCTTCCGCGCCGGCTTCGACCGCTACATCGCGCAAAATGACGGCCGCGCCGCGACAACGGAAGATTTCCTGCACGCCATGGAAGCCGCCTCCGGGCGCGATCTGGCGCAGTTTCGCCGCTGGTATCACCAGGCCGGCCGTCCGGTCGTCACCGCGCGCGGCCGCTATGACGCCACGGCCCGTCGTTATACGCTGACGCTGTCGCAGGCGTGCCGGCCGACGCCCGGCCAGTCGGAAAAGGCGCCGTTCCACATTCCCATTAGGGCCGGTTTGATCGCGCAAGACGGAAGCGAGCTCTCCTTTATCTCTCGGGGTGAAAAAATGCGGTCGGCGGTTCTTGAGCTGACCGCGCCCAAGCAGGCATTCGTCTTCGACGATGTCGCCGCACCGCCGATCCCATCGCTCCTGCGCGGATTTTCCGCGCCGGTCAGCTTGGATGCCGGTCTCAGCGATGACGCGCTCGCCGTGCTGATGGCATCCGATACCGACGCCTTCGCACGGTGGGACGCGGCCCAAATGCTCACCGTGCGACTGGTGCGTTCGCTGGCCGCGGAACGTGCCGCCGATCGCGCAATGGTGGTGCCGGAGGCCTTTCTTTCCGCCATCGAACGCGTCTTGAATGCCGCGCATGTCGACAAGCTCGCCCGCGCCCAACTTCTCACGCTGCCCGACGAGCCCGTGCTGAGCGAAGGCCTGTCGCGGATCGATCTCGACGGCCACATGGCGGCGCGCCAGCTCCTGCGCCGATCGATCGCGTCGCGCTACCGAGACACATTACTCGGCATTTATCACGCCAACGCCGAGACTGGCCCCTATGCGCCCGACATCGAGGGCATCGCGCGCCGCCGTTTCAAGAATGCGGTTCTCGATTTTCTCTTGGCAACCGGCGAAGCCGACGTCGTGGCGCTGGCACTCACGCAGGTGAAGACATCGCGCAACATGACCGATATGTTCGAGGCGCTCTGCCAGCTCACCCATCTCGACGTGCCGGCACGCGCGGAGGCGCTGGCTTGGTTCTACGAGCGCTGGAAGGACCGCTCGACCGTGGTGGACAAATGGTTCAACGCCCAAGCGCTGTCGCGCATGCCGGGCGCGGTTGACGCGATCGTCGCGCTCGAACAGCATCCGGCCTTCGACTTCAACAATGCCGCGCGCGCTCTGCTGTTCTATGGCGGCTTCTTTCGCCAGAACCGTGTCGCGTTCCACGATCCGAGCGGCAAGGGCTATGCGTTCCTCGCCGACCGGCTGCTGATGATGGATAAGCTCGGCCGCAGCGGCAGCCATTACATCATGCCGCAGATCAATCAGTGGCGTCGTTACGACCCCGCCCGACAAAACCTGATGCGCGCCGCGCTGGAACGCGTTGCCGCGGCCGAGAACATCTCCAAGAGCCTGCGCGAGAACATCGAGAAGGCGCTGAAATGAGGCCGTCATGAGATCGCTCGTCGAAATCTCGAACAGGGTGCGCCGCGGCGAATGGAGGGCCGTGGACATGGTGCGCGACGCCTATGCCGCGATCGATGCGCGCAATCCCGCGCTCAATGCCTTCGTGATGACGGACCGCGACGCCGCCTTTCGCGCGGCGCAAGACATCGATGCCAAGGTCGCGCGCGGTGCAGACCCGGGCGCCCTCGCCGGCGTGCCGTTCGGCGTCAAGGATCTGGAGGATACGGTCGGTTACCCGACCACGCAGGGTTGCGTCTTCCTGAAGGAAACACCCGCCAAGACCAAGGACTCGCCGCACGTCCAACGCCTGCGCGCGGCCGGCGCCATTGTCGTCGGCAAGACCGCGACGGCGGAGTTCGGCATGGACTCCGCCACGTTCACCAAGGCCTGGGGCGTGACGCGCAATCCCTGGAACCCGGCGACGACGCCGGGCGGATCGAGCGGCGGCTCGGCATCGGCCGTCGCCGCCGGCATGGTGCCGTTCGCGACCGCGACCGATGGCGGCGGTTCGATCCGCGAGCCCGCGGCCTATACAAATCTGGTGGGCCTCAAGCCCAGTCATGCCCGGATCGCCAAGGTCAACGGCTTCGCGAACTGGGCCGTGCACGGCACGGTGACGCGCAGCGTGGCCGAAACCGCGCGCTATCTCGACGTCGCCGCCGGGCCCGACGATCGCGACCGCCAGTCGCTCCCCAAGGTGCCGTACAAGTACGAGGACATCATCGAGACGTTGGACGTGCGCGGCCTCAACTGCGTGTTCACGCCCGATTGCGGCTATGCCGTGGTCGAACCCGAGCTGATCGCGCTGGCGCGCAGGGCCTCCGACAGGTTGATCGCGGCCGCCGGCCTCGTCGAGGCGAACGCGAAATTCCATCCCACCAACATTCTGCGCGCCTGGGGTTCGCTCAATCTCGGCAATCTCGAAGCCGATTTCCTGCGCGACGGCATTTTGCCCGATGGCTTCGACCAACTCGCGCCGACAACCCAGTTCTACATCAACCGCATCCGCGAGCGGCGCGCCGAGATCGACATCAAGGGCGCCTGGAAAACGATCGAGACGCTCAATTATGAAGTCGCCGACTTCTTTCGCGATTACGATCTGCTCCTGTCGCCAGCCACCGGCTGTCGTCCCTACGCCGCCGACAGCACGCCGCCGCAAGTGATCGACGGCCGCGACGCCAGCGAGACGGGTGTCGAGCCCTTCGGGATGCTGGCGAACGCCTGCTGGAATCCCTCGATCTCCATCCCGGCGGGATTCACCTCGGATGGGCTTCCGGTCGGGCTGCAGATCACCGCGCGGCGTCACCGCGACGACATCCTGCTGCGCCTGGCGCGCCTTTATGAAATGGCCGCGCCGTGGAGTTTTCCCTGGGATTGACGCGCTAGTCCGCCAGCACTTTGGCGGCGGTGCCGTCGGCATAGGTCTTCATGACCTCTTCCACGAAGCGGCGGATTTCCGCCTTGCCGCCGGTCTCGAATTCGAACTGGTCTTCGATGATGTTGCGCGCAAGACCATAGACCAGGGCAAACATCCCATAGGCGACGGCGGCGCGGTGATGCGTCTCGATCAGATTCTCGCGGTCGTAGCGCCACTCGCCATAGATGAAGCGGACAAGCTGGGCAAAGGACTTGTCGGAGGCGATACGGAACTTCTCGTTGTGAACCGCGTCGGGCACCTGGCCGAACATGATGCGGAACACCTGCTTGTTCGCGATGGCGAAGTTCACGAAGCCGACGCTGGATTCGATAAGCCCCTCCTTGCGCGTCTTGGACTTCTCCATGCAGCGGCGGGTGTCGGCCGCGATCGTGTCGAAGCCTTCGGCCGCCAACGTCAGAAGGACGTCCTCCAGGCTCGGGAAGTGGTTGTAGAAATTGGCGGGCGTGACGCCCACTTCGCGCGCCAGCCGTCGCACGGAGAGCGCTTCGACGCTTTCGTTCTTCAAGATGCGCGCCGCCGCGGCCAGAAGGTCCTGCGCGACATGGCCCTTGTGATAGGACCGCTTGGCCCTGCTGGGAGTCTTGGTTTGCGCCATGCGTGACTGGACCCACCGGTCTGAGGAACGGCGCCCCAAGGGCACCAAACGCGAATCGCGCTGCCGTCGCGCTATACTAGCGAAACGGGCCTACGCGGCCATTGCCGTCATTCCGCCGCCGAGGGGGCGGTGACAACCGCGCGCCGTTCGATCCGGCGGCGGATGATTGCGTGCCTGACGCTGTCGATGGGGAAATTCCAGCCGATGGCCGCCGCGGCGAAGTACATCACGGCCGGAAAGACCAGATAGCCGATCATGAGGCCCAGATTGGCGCCGGCGCCGTTGGCGTGGCCGACCTGGTAGTGGAAGGCATCCAGCATCCAAAAGGCCAGCCCGGCACCGACCGCCATCGTCGCCTTGATCAAAAGGGTGTTGATCGCGAAGACGTTGCCCGCCTTGTTCACGCCGGACTTCATCAGATCGTAGTCGACCACATCGCCCAGGATCGCGCCGGGCGCGATATTGGCCGGCGCGTTCAGGAACGCGCTGAGCCCGCCCAGCATGAAGAGCGGCAGGATCGCGCCGCCGCCGGGCGTGAAGAGCAGGATCAGCGGGCGGGTCAGGGCGTCCAGCGCCATTGCGCCCGCCCAGACGCGGTGCTTGCCGTGACGCGCGATGACCCGCTGCCACAGCGGCATCACGAGCATTTGAACGGCGAAAAACGCGATCATGAGAAACGGAAAATACTGAGACAGCTTCATATAGTCGGTCAGGAAGATGATGATGACCGACAGATAGCATCCCTGGCCGAGCCCCCAGGCCGAGATCGCGGCATAGTAGCGCCACAGGGGCCGGTTGCTGCGCAGCGAACGGCCGAGTTCGCGGAATGTGGCGAGCCGCTCGCGGGCGCGCTCGCCGGCCGGCACGAACAACACCGCCAGGATGATCCCGATCGGCATCAGAACGGCATAGAGCCAGGCGATGCCGGTCAGCGCCGTGCCGGTGATCGCCGTCGTGCCGGTGAGACCCACCAGCACCAGCGGCATCATCCAGAACACCAGGCTGCCGGCGACATTGAAGATCGCCACGAAGGTCGAAATCTTGGATCTCTGGACGTAGTCGCGGCTCAACTCCGCGCTCCAGGCGGCGCGCGGGATCTCGAACAGCGTGAAGCCGAAATAGAGCAGGAACGACCAGATGCCGTAGTAGATGAAACTCGCGCCGCTCGGCGGCTGGAACAGAAAGAAGATCGAGATGGCGCAGACGAGCGCACCGCCCAGCACCCAGGGCTTGCGCGGCCCGAGCCCGGACCGGGTGCGATCCGAAAGAAAGCCGATCATCGGATCGAACAGCGCGTCGAGCAGCCGGCTCAAGCTCGTGACCGCCGCGATCTGGCCGAGCGTGACAGCGGTGTGTGCGGCGAAATAGGATGGAATGACGATGTTGAGCGGTAGCGCGACGAAGGCATGCGGCAGGGACGGAAACGAGAACAGCAGAAGTTGTTTGAGCGTCGGCGGCGGGGAAGGGGGTGGCTTCTCTCTTTCCGTCGCCATGACGAGGACCCCGCCGAAATGCCGCCTGCGCAAAAAGTATACGATGTTCATATATGGGGCGCAATCGCGCCATCCTGCTGCCGCGTCGGCTTGGCACCGTATATGAACGATGTTTATATTCGATTTGGAATGACGAGAGGTCGCCATGGCTGAATCCGCTGCGCCAGCGCACACCGCTTCGTTCGGGCGCAACGATCTGGACGCGCTGTGGATGCCGTTCACGGCCAACCGGCAGTTCAAGACGCACCCGCGCCTGCTCGTCTCGGCCAAGGACATGCACTATGTGAGCCATGACGGGCGCCGGATCCTCGACGGGACGGCGGGGCTGTGGTGCGTCAATGCCGGTCACGCGCGGCCGCGCATCGTCGCGGCGGTGCAGCGCCAGATCGCCGAGCTCGACTATGCACCGCCCTTTCAGATGGGCCATCCCAACCAATTCGAATTGGCCAGCCGGCTGATCGCGCTGGCGCCGGCACAATTCGCCCATGTCTTCTTCACCAATTCGGGCTCGGAAGGCGTCGATACCGCGCTCAAGATGGCGCTCGCTTATCACCATGCGCGCGGGCAGGGCCAGCGCATCCGGCTGATCGGCCGCGAGCGCGGCTATCACGGCGCCGGCTTCGGCGGGATATCGGTCGGCGGCTTGCCGGCGAACCGCAAGGCGTTCGGCCCGCTCCTGCCCGGCGTCGATCACATCCGCCAGACGCACGATCTGGCGCGCAACGCCTTCAGCCGCGGCCAGCCACCGCATGGCGTGGAGTTCGCCGACGATTTCGAGCGCGTGATCGCGTTGCACGATCCCTCGACCATCGCGGCGCTGATCGTCGAGCCGGTCGCGGGCTCGGCCGGTGTGCTCGTTCCACCCAAGGGCTATCTCGAGCGCCTGCGCGAGCTTTGCGACCGTCACGGCATCCTGCTGATCTTCGACGAGGTCATCACCGGCTTCGGCCGCCTGGGCGCGCCCTTCGCGGCCGATTATTTCGGCGTCGTGCCCGACATCATGGTGACGGCGAAGGGAATCTCGAACGGCTGCGTTCCGATGGGCGGCGTCTTCGTGCGCGGCGCGGTCCACGATGCTTTCATGCAGGGGCCCGAACACATCATCGAGCTTTTCCACGGCTATACCTATTCGGGCCATCCGCTCGCTTGCGCTGCCGCTCTGGCGACGCTCGATACCTATGAGGAAGAGGGACTGCTCACGCGCGGCGCGTCGCTGGCCGAGTATTGGGCCGACGCGGTTCATAGCCTGCGTGACCGTCCCAATGTCATCGACGTGCGCAACATCGGCCTGGTCGGCGCGGTCGAACTGCGGCCGCGCGATGGCGCGGCGGGCAAGCGCGGCTACGAGGTCTTCCTCAAGGCCTATGAGGCGGGCGTTCTCGTACGCGTGACCGGCGATATCATCGCGCTGTCGCCGCCGTTGATCGTCAGCCGGCCGCAGATCGACGAGATTGTCGGGACGCTGGGCAAGGCCATTGCATCGACTCACTAGGCGCTCGCCGCGCTAACCAGAATCGACGAATTCCGCTGCCTATGCGGGCAGCAGCCTGCACCGGTCCGAAGCATCCCGCGATGGCTCGCTGTACCGATGCGTAGGAGCGTCAAAGGGCATGGCCTGCGGAAAATTGCGGAAATCATTGATTTTGAGGCTTCAGGGGCGGTCAGAAACGCCACCGGCGAACGCCACAACCGGACCGCGCGGTTCGATGCCGCCCGTCGAATCCGGCCATCTGTAGCGCGGATGCAATATGAACATTGTTGACATTCACCTGTCGCGCCCGGAAGAATATGAACACTGTATATGTCGCAAAGGGGCACGACATGCGTAACGGTTCGAACCTTCGCCGCATTCTCCTCACCACGGTCGGCCTGCCGGCGCTCTTTATGTGCGCACCCGTCATCGGATGGTCCACAGCGGCGGTCGCGGCCGATACGGGGATCGAGACGGTCACGGTCACCGCCGAGCGGCGCGAGGAATCGATCTTCGACGCACCGGTGACGGTCACCGCGCTTTCGGGCGATGACCTGCGCAATCGGGGCATCACCGACATCAAGTCGATCATCGGCGAGATTCCGAACGCGGTCCTGCCCGACGACCCGCAGCACTTCAACACCTACATCAACATCCGCGGTATCCGTCAGGCCGACGCGCAGGCGGAGCCGAATTTCGGCCTCTACCGCAACGGCCTCTATTTTGGCGGTCAGCGCAGCAATATCGGCGGTCAGGTCGATGTCGAGCGCATCGAAGTCTTGCGCGGGCCGCAGGCGGGTCTCTATGGCCGCGACGCGGTCGGCGGCGCGATCAACATCGTCTACGCCACGCCCACGGACAAGCTGGAGGGCTACGCCTCCGCCAAATACGGCAATTTCGACCGGGTCGAGTTGCAGGGCGCGGTGAACGTTCCGGTCACCGACAATTTCGCGTTGCGCGGTGCGGGCTGGTTTTTCGATCAATCCGGCAGCGAGTACTACAATATCACGCTGCACGAGAAGATCGACCGCGGCCATGACGATGGCGGACGCCTTTCCGCCAAGCTCGATCTCAGCGATAGCCTCAACGTCCTGTGGACGGTCGAATATGAGGACGTCGACGGCCCGTCGAACCGGTCCTATGCGCCAAACGGCGTGGCGCAATTGTTCTTCGGCGTGGGCGCGCCCGAAACGCCGACCACCATTCAGCGCGATACGCCCTCGCGGTCGTCCTATCATCAGTTCTATGCGTCGCAGAACGTCACCTATGACAACGACTGGGGCCGGTTCAACCTCCTGGCCTCGTATCGCGACTACCATCTGAAGGGCATCGAGGATCAGGACTACACCGCCCTCACGCCGGTCGCCGGAACCTTTCCCGACGATCTCTATCTGCAGCAGGTGCTGAATCGCAACGAAGGCGTGGACAACTATTACGTTGAGGGCTTGTGGACCTCGCCGCAGGATCAACCGATCACCTGGATCGGCGGCGTCTCCTATTTCCACGAGAAGTTCAACTTCGCACGCATCTTCCAGACCACGGCGGACCTGGGGGACCTTCTGGGCATCGGGCCATCCGCGCTCAGCACGGGCTATTTCGGCGTGCCCAGCCCCGGGACGTTCTTCAAGACCGATTCGATCTCGGTCTTCGGCGAAGCGACCTGGCATATCGATCCGCAATTGGAAGTGATCGGCGGGCTGCGCTGGAGCCAGGACAGCAGGGTGTTGAACTACGCCCAGCTTCCCGTGCCCAGCGTTCCGCCCTCGCCGCTGGACGGCGCATGGGGAGCCGTCAGCGGCTCGTTCCTCGGCTCGTTCACCACCTCGGACTCGCCCACGTTCAGCTTCCTCGCGCCCACTGTGACGGCGCGTTACGAGGTGTCGGACATCCTGAATATCTACGCCACCTATGGCACCGGCTTCCGCGCCGGCGGGTTCAACACCACTGCCACAAGCGCGGCGTTGATCCCCTATGGCCAGGAATCCGCCTCCAACTACGAAGTCGGCTTCAAATCGCTGCTGCTGGGCGGCGATCTGGGATTGAACGGCGACGTGTTTTACATGCGGCAGAACCATTTGGTGCTCGCCCAGGACGATCCGTGCGGCTGCTTCGGCTTCACCTATCTGACCAATGTCGGTACCGGCAGCACCTGGGGCGTGGAGCTCGAAGCGCTGATGCACTTCAACGATTGGCTGAACGGCAATCTCAGCGTCGGCTGGCTCGACCCGAAATATTCGGGAACGCAGAACAGCGTGCCCTTCACGAACCGCATGATCCCCTATACGCGAACCATCACCCTGAACGCCGGTCTCAGCGGGCATTATCCGCTGGGCGACACGATGGCTCTGGTCGGCACGATCAATTTCCGCCACGAGAATGGCGGCGTGCTGGATACGGTCACGGCCTACGATGCCCTGAACAAGCTCGACATCACGGCCGGCCTGGAACTGGACGACTCGACGCGTCTGATCGGATATGTCGATAACGTCAGCGACGATCGCATCGCGCAATTCCGCTTCGGAAACGGCGCGCTGGCGACGTCCCTCGGACGCGTCTACGGCGTGCAGCTCAGTCGCAATTTCTGATCTGGCGGTCGTAGTGGCCGAAAGACGCGCCCCGTCTTTCGCGTTTCAAGGATCAGACTTCGGTCAACCGATTGTGCCGGCGCAGGATCTGTTGCACGCGCGCGATTGGAAGACCGGGCGAGCGGTGACCGTCGCGCCCGATCATCGTGGCATTGGCGAAGATGCTGTTGAGGATCGCCTCGTCCACGGCCTCGATGGTCGCCTCGTAGAACCGGCTCATCGCCGCCTCGCCCACATAGCTCGCTGTCAACAGGCCGTCTTGCGTTTCGACCGCGGCGCGGTTGGCGGTCGAGAAGGCCAGGAACAGATCACCCGATTCGTTCGAGGCGATGCCGCCGGAGCGAGCGATGCCATAGGACGCGCGCCGCGCCACCCGCTTCAACTGATGCGGCATCATCGGCGCGTCGGTGGCGACGATGCCGATGATGGAACCCAGTTCGCCGTCGCTCTCCTCGGCCCCGACCGGAATTTCGCGGCCCATGGGAATGCCGCCGATGGTCATCAGATGACGCTTGCCGAAATTCGACTGCACGAAGGCGCCCACCGCGTAACTCTTCCCAGCGAACTCGACCTGGCGCGACGCGGTGCCGCAGCCGCCCTTGAATTCATAGCAGCGCATCCCGGTGCCGCCGCCGACGCTGCCCTCCTCGATCGCGCCGCCGTGCGCCGCCTCGAACGCCGCGATCACGTGTTCGGCCTTGACGTGGTGACCGTTCACGTCGTTGAGGAAACCGTCGAAGGTCTCCGCCGAGACCGGCAGCCAGAAATTCTGGTCCGTCTTCTCGTCGGGCTTCAGGGTCTCGAACAGCCATTTGGCCGTCACGTCGCGCGCCAGCCCGCAGGAATGGGTGTTGGTGAGCGTGATGGGCCCGTCGAACCGGCCGCGCTCCTCGATGAAAGCGGCGCCGGACATCTCGCCATTGCCGCTCATGCTGAAAAAGCCGGCATAGCAGGCCGCGCCCGGGTTCTTGCGGCCATGCGGGAAGATCGCGGTGACGCCGGTGCGGATCGGCCCCTGGCCCACGACCAGCGGCCCATCGCCCTGGATCAGCGTGCAATAGCCGACCTCGACGCCGGTGACATCGGTGATCGCGTTGCTCGGGCCGGGCGTGCCGAAAAACGGAACGCCCGCGCCGCGCGCGCGCAATTTGCCCGAAGGCGTGCGGCGATGGGCTTCGATCACGCCATGCTCCTCAGCGCGGCCAGGGCGGTTTCGATGGTGTGATCCACCTCGTCCTCGGTGATCGCGGTGGAGAGCACGAAGAACCCCGGCGCGCCCATCAGCACACCATGATTCAGCATATGGCGAAAGAACTTCTCGGCGCGCGCGCCCGACTGCGTATTGCCGCGCCGCGCGGCGACCGCGTCGCGATAGGTTCTCACCCGCGCATCCATATGAAACAGCGAAACCATGGACGTCGCGCCGCCCACCGTGCCGGGAACCTTGGCGATCTTGATCGCCTCGCGCAGGCCCTGACGCAATCTATCGCCCAGTGCCGAAAGCCGGTCGAACGCGGCGCGGTCGAACAGTTCCATCGCCAGCGCGCCCGCCGCCATGGTCATCGGGTTGGCGTTGAAGGTGCCGCCATGGCTGAGCTTGGCGGGACCGCGCGGATCGAACAATTCGGTCATGATGTCGGCCCGCCCGCCGACCGCGCCGACCGGAAGCCCGCCGCCGATGATCTTGCCCATGGCAGTCAGGTCCGGTAGCACGCCGAGCACGCCCTGTGCACCGTTGAAGCCCAGCCGCATCGAATACACCTCGTCGAAGATCAGCATCGCGCCGCAGGCGGCGGTTTCCTCGCGCAGCATCTTCACGAACTCGGCGCTCGCCGGCTCATAGCCGAGATTCTTCACCAGCGGATCCAGGATCACGCCGGCCAGCTCGCCCGCATGGTGGCGCAGGATGCGCCGCGTGTTCTCCACGTCGTTCATCGCAATGACGACCGTGTCCTGCGCCGTGCCCGGAGCGGAGCCGGCGCCGAGCACGCTGGCCGGCGCCTCCGGATCGCCCCACAGCGCCGGCGAGGGATTCACGCTGACCGAAGCGGTGTCGCCGCTGCCGTGATAGGCACCCTCGACCTTGGCGATTTTAGCCTTGCCCGTAAAGGCGCGCGCCGCCTTGATCGCGAACATCACGCCCTCGGTGCCTGAATTGCAGAACCGAACCTGCTCGACGGCGGGCAGCCGCGCGGTGACGATCTCGGCGAGCCGGACCTCCTCTTCCGTCGGCAGCGAGATCGACAGAAGGCGCTTGGCCTGCGCGATCACCGCCTCGACGATCTTGGGATGGTTGTGGCCGTGGATCAGGGAAGAATAATTGTTGATGAAGTCGATGCGCTCGACGCCGTCGACATCCCACACCCGGCTTCCCGCGGCGCGCGCGGCATAGACGGGGTAGGGCGGGAAGAACACCGTGGTGCGCGAATTGCCGCCCGGCAGGACGCGCAGCGCCCGCTCGTACAGCGCCGCCGATTTCGATGCCGTATCGGGGAAGGGTGCCGTCCGGTCCGCCGTTTTCGCCAATTCGCGCGCCGCTTGGGTCATGCTTCGTCCCCTGTCTGCCGTTGCCAGCGATATAAACACCGTTTATATTTGGCGGCGGCGCAAGCGTCAACGCGAGGCGGCTTTTCGATGGCAGTCCAATCACCCGCCCAGCGCCTCGCCGGCAATCTTCTTCCCATCGCCCGCATCGCGGGGGAGGATGTGCGCTGGACGATGGACGAGCGGCGCGCGCATTACGGCTGCCCGGCGGTCGGCGTGGCGGTGATCGAGAACGGCGAGCTCGCCTGGGCGGAAGGCTATGGCGTGATCGCGGACGGCATGCCGGCGCGTGCCGACGCCGACACGATGTTCTCCGGCGCCTCGATCAGCAAGACCTACACGGCCGTGCTGGTGGTGCAGATGGTCGAGCGGGGTATCTTCGACCTCGACGCCGACGTGAACCGCTATCTCAAGTCTTGGCGGGTGCCGGACAACGAGTTCACGCGCCAGGCGCCGGTCACGCTGCGCTGGCTGCTGTCGCACAAGGCGGGCACCACCCTGCATGGCTTTGGCTGCTATCCTCATGACAAGCCGATGCCCAGTGCTTTGGACATCCTCAAGGGTCCGGTGACATGGACCGGAGGTGTCACAAAGGGCGTGACGGTAGACAAGGTGCCTGGCGGCCCTACGCGCTATTCCGGCGGCGGCACAACCATTGTGCAGCTTATGCTGGAAGAGGCGAGCGGCAAGCCGTTCGAGCAACTCGCACGCGAGAACATTTTCGAGCCGCTTGGCCTCAAGTCGACTTTCGAAACGCCGCTGCCGATGCGCTATCACGCGCATACCGCCGTCGGTCACGAAGAAGGAAAGGTTCTGCCGGCGAGATACGCCGTCGTGCCCGCGCTCGGCGCCGGTGGGATCTATTGCACGCCGGCCGACCACGCCCGTTTCATGATCGCTTGCCGCGAAGCCTATTTCGGCCGCAAGAAGGACTTCCTGGGCGAGAAAATCGCGCAGGACATGATGACCATCCAGGGCGGCCAGGGCGAGTTCGGCTTGGGCTGGGAGATTCTCGGCGCCGGCCCCAATCGGCGCTTCGGCCATGGCGGCTCCAATGCCGGCTTCCAATGCGAATCCACCTGCTATCTCGCCGACGGCAAGGGTGCGGTCGTGATGACCAACGCCGATAGCGGCCTCATCTTCTACTGGGAGGTCTTCAACGGCATCGCCGACATGTATCGGTGGGACGGCTTCATGATGGAGCCCAAGCGGGTGCAGACCATCCCGGAAGACCAATTCGCGCGCTTCACCGGCGACTACGAGATCGTCTCCGGCGTCGATGCGCCGGGCCTCAGGATCTGGGCCGAGAACGGCAGGCTGAAAAGCGAGATCGTCGGCATGCGCGGCGGTCCGCGCGAGATTATGATGGACCAGAACGGCCGCTTCTTTAACCGCAACGGTCCCTATGAGACCGCCGTGGTGTACGACGCGAACAATGTCGCACGCGAATTGATTGTCTTGCGCGATGGAAAGAGCGAAATTCTGCGGGCCCGCCGCCGCGCCTGACATACGGAGTCCGCTCATGCACCTTGTCCGTTTTCCGCGCGTGAAGCTGGCGCATCTGCCCACGCCGCTGGAGCCGATGCCGCGCCTCTCCGCGCATCTGGGCGGACGGGTGAACCTCTGGATCAAGCGCGACGACTGCACCGGGCTGTCCAGCGGCGGCAACAAGACCCGCAAGCTCGAATTCCTGATGGGCGAGGCGGCGGCGCGCGGCGCCGACACCGTGATCACGCAAGGCGCGACGCAGTCGAACCATGCCCGCCAGACCGCGGCGGCGGCGGCCAAGCTTGGTCTTGCTTGCCACATCCTGCTGGAAGACCGCACCGGCTTTACCGACGAGGCTTACACGCTCGGTGGCAACGTGCTGCTCGATCGTCTGCATGGCGCGAGCCTGTCGAAGCGTCCCGCCGGCGCCGACATGAATGCCGAGATGGAGGCGCTCGCCGCCGGCCTGCGCGACAAGGGCGCGCGCCCTTATGTCATCCCCGGCGGCGGCTCTAATCCCGTCGGCGCCACCGGCTATGCAAACTGCGCGCTCGAGCTCGTGGCGCAGGCGAACGAACTGCCACTTAAGATCGATCACATCGTGCAGGCGACCGGCAGCGCCGGCACACAGGCCGGTCTCGTCGCGGGGTTGTGCGCCATCAATGCGAACATCCCGCTCTATGGAATCTCGGTGAGAGCTCCGAAAGCCAAGCAGGAGGATTCCGTCTTCGCGCTCGCGCAAGCGACCGCCGCGCATGTCGGTGCGCCGGGCGCCGTCAAGCGCGAGCACATCGTCGCCAACGCCGACTATGTCGGACAGGGCTACGGCATCCCGACCGACGGCATGGCCGAGGCGGTGAAGATGTTGGCGCGGTTCGAAGGCATCCTGCTCGATCCGGTCTATACAGGCAAAGGCATGGCGGGCTTGATCGACTTGGTCCGTAAGGGCCATTTCGAGCGCGGCGCCAATATTGTGTTCCTGCACACGGGCGGCTCGGCCGGCCTGTTCGGCTATCCCGACGCCTTCGGCCTCTCCGGCTACGCATGACGGCGGGCGAAAAGACCATCGGCATCATCGGCGGCATGGGCCCCGAAGCGACGGTCGAGTTCATGCGCCGCCTCGTCGCCGCGGTCCCGGCGAAGGACGATGCCGATCATCTGCACGTCATCGCCGACAACAATTCCAAAGTGCCCTCGCGCATCAAGGCGCTGATCGAAGGCGGCGGCGAAGACCCCGCGCCGGTCCTGATCGGCATGGCGCGCGGGCTGGAGGCGGCCGGCGCGCAGATCCTCGCCATTCCGTGTAACACGGCACACTACTATCTGCCGCGCATTGCGCAGGCCGTGAATGTACCGGTTCTCGACGTCGTGGCGCTGACGGTCGACAGACTTGTGGCGCTGTCGCCCAAGCCGCACCGCATCGGCATGCTGGCGTCGCCGGCCGTGCGACGGGTCGGATTGTTCGAATCGCGCCTGGCCGCCGCCGGCTTCGAAACGCTTTTCCCCGCCCCGCAAGACGAAGCGCGCCTTCTCGGCATCATCCGCGCGGTGAAGAGCGGCGATGTCTCGCCGGCGCAATGGCAGACCTATCAGGACATCGCATCGACGCTGGCATCGCGCGGCGCGGATGCCTTCCTGGTCGCCTGCACGGAGCTGTCGCTGATGCTCGCGCCCAGGCTCGCGCAGCCGGTACTCGATACGCTCGACATCCTGGTGGATGCGACCGTCGCCGCCGCGCGTGGCTAGCCCCAGAGCTTGCTATCGAAGGCGTAGAGCTCGCCATTCTTCGTGACCATGCCGTTGGCGCGGTCCTCGAACAGCAGTTCCTGGCTGTCGATGTCGCGCCAGTCGCACAGCGTGCCCACCACATAGGCGGGCGCGTTGCCCAGCGACGTCGCACCATTGCAGCCCATCATCAGCCCCATGCCGCGCTCCCGTGCCGTGCGTGCCAGCGCCAAGGCCTCGGTCAGTCCGCCGGTCTTGTCGAGCTTGATGTTCACTGCGTCGTAGCGTTGTGCCAGAACGTCCAGGCTCTCCCGAGTGGCGCAGCTTTCGTCGGCGCAAAGCGGCACCGGGCTGTCATAGCCGGCGAGCGGCGCGTCGCGGTCGTGATGCAGCGGCTGCTCGATCGCGACCACGCCCATGACCTTGAGCGTGGGCGCCAGCGCCTCGAGCTGCGCCATGGACCAAGCTTCGTTGGCATCGACGATGAAGCGCAAGTCCGGCGCCGCGCCGGCGATGGCCGCCACGCGATCGAGCACGCTGTCGGCATCGGCTTTGATCTTGAGGATTCTGTAACCGCGCCCCCCGGCCGCCAGCGCGTCGCGGCGCATCTTGTCCGCCGCGTTGATGCCGATGGTGATGTCGACCTCGATTTTGTCCAGCCGCCTCACGCCCGCCAGATCCCAGATCGATTTGCCGCTGCGCTTGCACGCAAGATCCCACAGTGCGCAATCGACGGCGTTTCGCGCGGACGTCGCCGCGACCGCCCGGTTGAGTTCCTCGCGCGAGCCGATGTCGGCGATGCGGTTCTTGATGTCTTCGAGCTGTGCCGCGGCGCTCGCCTGCGTTTCGTGTTTCAGCGATTGCAGACCGCACTCGCCGCGTCCGATATGCGTGCCGTCCGTCACATGCACGACGAAAAGCGGCGCGCTGTCGCGCGTCTCGCGGGAGATCTTGAACGTCTGGCGATAGGAATGTTCCTGATAGGCATAGCGCATGGCCAGACTCATGACGCGACATCCGCCAAGGTCTCGCTCGCGAGCTTGAGGCCCGCGGCAAGGGTTTCGGTTTGGGTGCCGATGCCGAAGCGCAGATAGCGGTCCATGCCGAACCAGTCGCCGGCGACGACGAACACACTTTTCTCCCGGCGCAGGCGCTCGACCAGCGCCGACGAATTCATCTCGATGCCATAGCGCACGAATGCCATGCCGCCGGCCTTGGGCGGCACGAAGCGGAATTGGTCGCCATAATCGCCGAGCCAGCGGCCGAACACCGCCAAATTGCACCTGAGCAAATCGCGGCCGTGGTCGAGGATCTTTTGTCGCCGTTCGGGTTCCAGCACCCTGGTCGCGGCGTACTGGCTCAGGATCGACGTGCAGATCGTCGTATAGTCGTGGCGGTGCCAGGCATCGGCGACAAGCTGCTTTGGTCCGGCGATCCAGCCGATGCGCAACCCGGGAAGCGCCATCGCCTTCGACAGGCCGGAGCAGACGATCGTCTTGTCGTAAACCTCGGCGAAGCTCGTGCACTCGATGCCGTCGAACTCCGAACCGCGATAGATCTCGTCGGACAGGATAAAGGCGCCGTATTCATGCGCCAGATTCGCGATGGCCTCCATCGTCGCACGGTCCAGCACCGCGCCGGTCGGATTGTTGGGATTGCACACCACGATCATCTTGGTCTTGGGTGTCAGCGCGGCGCGCAATTCGTCGAGATCGGGCGCCCAGTTCAGCTCTTCGCGCAGATGGAACGGCTTCACGACGGCGCCGAACGCCTTGAGCGCGCCCCAGGCCAGCATGTAATTGGGCAGCATGACGACGACTTCGTCGCCGGGCTCGACCACCGACCAGATCGCGGCGAAGTTCGCCTCCGCCGAACCGTTGGTCACCAGGACGTTATCCTCGTCCAGGCCGGGGTAGAGCCGCGCGATGGCGCGGCGCAATGCCGGATCGCCGTTGGTGTAGCCGTAGCCCAGCGGCAGGCCGAGCATCTCCTCACGCTCTTGCGGCGTCAGCACGTCCTTGAGCGCGTGAGGGTGGACGCCGCTTTCGGTGAGATTGTAGCGCACCGAATTCTCGTACAGCGACTGATTGCGTTCCAGAAGGAAGGTCTCGATCTTCATGCGGCCTGCCGCTTCGCTTCGATCGCGGCCAGCACGGCCTGCGCGATCCTGATGTCCTGCACCGCGACGCCGGTCAGATCGGCGACGGTGATTTCCTCTGCCGTCTGTCGGCCTTTCGCCGCGCCGGCGACGATGGCGCCGAGTTCGACGATCCGGGCTTCGCCGATGGCACCGGCCGCCAGTGCGTGGTGCAGCTCGCCGCGCGTCGCGCATTGGGGAAGGCTGTCGGCGACGACGTGGTCGGCCTTCGCGAAGATCGCCGGATCGATCTCGTTCTTCTCCGCCGTGTCTGCGCCGACGGCCGTGATATGCGTGCCGGGCCGTATGTCGCCGGCCATCAGCAGCGGGCTGTGCGACGGCGTCGTGGTGACGATGAGGTTGGCGTGGGCCGCGACGTCGGACACCGTCGCGCAAGGCGTGACGTCGAACGCCTTGTCCGCCATGTCGCTGCGATAGGCATCCATCGCTTCCGCGCTGCGTCCGTGCACGAAGACGCGATCGCAATGCGTGACCCGGCGCAGATACTCGACCTGCAGCCGCGCCTGGATTCCTGTGCCGATCACGCCGATGGCCTCGATGTTTTTGGGCGCGAGATACTTGGCCGCGACGGCGCCGGCCACCGCGGTGCGGATGTCCGTCAGCCGTCCTTCGTCGAGCAGCACGGCACGCGGCGTGCCCGTCGCGGCGTCGAAGAGAAGCATGACGCCGTTGGACGACGGCAGGCCCTTCCTGGGATTGTCGTAGAATCCCGTGGCGACCTTGACCGCGAACGTGTCGTCGCCCCGGATCGCCCCGTATTTGATGTGCGCCTCGCCGCGCGGAAACAGCAGCTCGCCGACCGGCGGCACCGTTGCGTCGCCGCGATGCAGCGCCGCGAACCCGTCCTCGATCGCGCGCAGCAGGTCGATCCCGCGCAAGGCGGGCGCGATCTCGGTCCAGGTCGCGACGACGGTCATCGCGATATATTAACAGTGTTCATATCTAGGGCAAGAACGCCGGCTTCACGCCTTCACGGTGGCCAGGAGGATAGATGTCTCGGTCGAGGCGATGCCCTCGATCAGCCGGATCTGGTCCAGCGCGTGGCTGAAGGCGGGCAGCGTCTCGGTGTTCAATTCGGCGACCAGGTCCCAGCGTCCATTGGTCGTGTGAATGGCCTCGATCTCGGCGAAGCCCCGCAGCGCCTTGACGACCTTGGCGGACCGCTCTCCCTCCACCGCGATGCACATCACCGCGCGCACCCGGCCTTCCTCCAGCTCCGGGCGCGTGCGCACCGTAAATCCCTGGATCGCGCCGCGCGCCAGCATGCGCGCGATCCGGTTCTGCACCGTGGCGCGCGAGACCTTCAGCGTCTTGGCGAGCGACGCGGCCGGCCGGCGCGCATCCTCGCGCAGCAGGGCCAGCAATTTGCGATCGATGTCGTCCATGAGCATAACGCCAAATTGTCCTGTCGAAACGCCAATACTATAGGCGAAAACTGGCGGATTGTCGCTATTCGCTAACGCACCAGAGGGTCATCGTCGGTCGCCGCAACGACGGATTCGCAAGTTGTTCGACAAGCCCCTGTTTCTGATGACCGATCCCGACCATTTCGAGGTCTTCTACCAGATCAATCCGTGGATGAGTCCTGATGCGTGGCGCGCCGATCCGGACGCCGCCCGCGCCGCCGCCAAAGCCGCGTCCGCCGATCTCACGCGGCGGCTGCGCCAACTGGGCGCCGAGGTCGAAATGATCCCGCCGGTCCGCGGCTTGCCCGATCTCGTCTTTCCGGCCAACGCCGCGATCGTGCTCGACCGTCGCGTTCTGCTGGCGCGCTTTCGCCATCCCGAGCGCCAGGGCGAGGAAGCCGTCTTCGCCGCCGCCTTCCAGAGCCTGAAGGATCGCGGCCTGATCGACGAGATCGTCATCCTGCCGCAAGGTGTGTTCCAGGAAGGCGCCGGCGACGCCATCTGGGATGCCGACCGCGATTTCTTCTGGGTCGGCTACGGGCCACGCTCCAGTCCGCGATCCGCCGAGGTCATCGCCGAGGTCTTCGCGCAGAAGGTCGTCGCCCTCGAACTGGCGTCGGAACGCTTCTATCATCTCGACACCTGCTTCTGCCCGTTGGCCGGCGGCAACGTCCTTTTCTATCCGCCCGCCTTCACGCCGGCCGCGCTGGCCGAGATCCACCGCCGCGTTCCCGAAGCGCAGCGCATCGAGGCCAGCGACGAGGAAGCCGCCGCCTTCTGCGTCAACGCCGTCAATGTGGGCACGCAGATCGTGATGGCCAAGGCGCCGGCATCTCTCAAGGCCAAGCTGGCTTCGCGCGGGTATCACCTCTGCGAGGTCGACCTTTCGCCCTTCATGCTGTCGGGCGGCGCGGCCTATTGCATGACGCTGCGGCTCGACCGGTCCAGCACGGAACGGGCAGTCCAGGCAGCGGAATAGGCGGTTCCGCGATGAATCAGATGAGCAACCTGCGAACGACCGATTTCATCGCCCGCGAGGCGCTCTACGGCGCGGCGAACTACAAGCCGCTCGATGTCGTTCTGGCGCGCGGGCAGGGCGTCCATGTCTGGGACGTCGACGGCAACCGCTATCTCGATTGCCTCGCCGCCTATTCGGCGGTCAATCAGGGTCACTGCCATCCCAAAATCCTGGAAGCGATGGTGGCGCAGGCGCAGCGTCTGACGCTCACCTCGCGCGCCTTCCGCAACGACCAGCTCGTGCCGTTCTACGAGGAACTGTGCGCGCTCACCCACTCGCACAAGATCCTGCCGATGAATTCCGGCGCGGAAGCCGTCGAGAGCGCGCTCAAACTGGCGCGCAAATGGGGTTACACGGTCAAGGGCGTGCCCGAAGGGGCGGCGGAGATCATCGTCTGCGCGAACAATTTCCACGGCCGCACCATCGCGATCGTCGGCTTTTCCACCGATCCGGCTTCGCGTGGCGGCTTCGGCCCCTTCGCGCCGGGCTTCAAGATCATACCGTTCGGCGATGCCGCGGCGCTGGAGGCCGCGATCACGCCCAACACGGTCGCTTTCCTGGTCGAGCCGATCCAGGGCGAAGCCGGCGTCATCGTTCCGCCGTCGGGCTATCTCAAGGCGGCGCGTGAATCGTGCACGCGCCACAACGTTCAGCTCATCCTAGACGAGATTCAGACCGGCCTCGGCCGCACCGGCAAGCTGCTCGCGGAGGAGCATGACGGGATCGAGGCGGACGTCACCTTGATCGGCAAGGCGCTGTCGGGCGGCTTCTATCCGGTCTCCGCGGTGCTTTCGAATTCCGCCGTCATGGACGTGCTTCATCCGGGCGAGCACGGCTCGACATTCGGCGGCAATCCGCTCGCCTGCGCCGTCGGCCGCGCCGCGCTGAGGGTGATCGTCGAGGAAGGGCTGGTCGAGAACTCGGCGCGCCTGGGCGCGCGTCTCAAGACTGGGCTCGAGGCTGTGCGCACGGCGCGCGTGAAAGATGTTCGCGGACGCGGCCTGATGCTCGCCGTCGAACTGCACGGCGACGCCGGCGGGGCGCGCCGTGTGTGCGAAAAGCTCCAGTCGCACGGGCTGCTCGCCAAGGAGACCCACGAGCACACGATCCGCATCGCGCCGCCGCTCATCCTGACGCAAGAACAGTGCGACTGGATCGTCGAACAATTCGGCGCGGCGCTGCTCTAGCGCCGAAGCGCGCGATTCTGGATACGCGGATCGAATTTGCGACGCCTGGCGGGAAGAACGGGTTATTCCCTTGATTTCAACAGGTTGACCATCCGCGGACCGGCATATCCTCGTTTCTCCGCTGGCTGGAGAGGCGCTCTTGAAAAACGATATTCCCACAACCACATATACAACTGGCACCTAAGCGTGCGAACTCTCGTAATCGACTAGAGAGTCCCCGGCCCGGGCAAAGCCCGAGCCATCACATAAACCGTAACAATTCCGGCGCAGAGCCCATGTTGTTGACGGTCATCAATAGCGAACAAGTGATGAAAAGCACGAGACGGCCGCAAAGGGCTTTTGCTGCAGGCCAACGTCAAAGGCCCGCCAAGCCATGGGCAGAGGCGAAAATTCAAGGATCGAAGGACGATCAGGCGCACTGGCATCGGCGCCATCAACACTATCTGAGCCTCGCGGAAGGTGCGGACAATGCCGACAGGGTGGACCGAGAGAACTACCGGCAGCACGCCGAACATTTTTACCGGCTGATCGCGGAGGCTGCGGGCCTTCATCGTCAGGCGAGCGTCGGTACATCTTCATCGACCGCGGCGCTCTCCATCCTTTGACCGAGGACGGCGGCCTGGTCGCCGCGAACGCTCGCCAAACGGTTCAGCCCGTCGCTCCGACCGAGATAAATGTAAGGAATGAGATGAACTATGAAGCGCGCATCGCCTTGATGGAACCGAAGCCGTCGAGCACCGGCAGCCCAAGCGTCTCACACAGCGAGCAAGTGACGTTGGACGAGCTCGTCGAAGTGCTTTCGGCACATCCGCGTGGACTGCGGCGCTGGTCGGTGATGCGTGCCATTCGCGCGAGCCGGTCCAGGCGCGGGCGCGAAATTCCTCATAAGTTGGAAGACGACGTGGAACGGACATTCCGACGGCATTGTGCCGACGGCGCCGAAGTCCAGGCGACGTCGCCGAGCCGCACGCTCTTCTACCGTCCGAAAGAGACGGCTGGTGAGGTCTGGGCCGTCCTTCCGGCCCGCGCCGACGATCCAACTGCGCCGCTTTGAACGCGGGAAGCCTGTCAGCAATGGGCAGGAGGTTCTCAGGAAGGGCTGGCGTGCACAAAATAATGCCGGCGCTGGAACAATTCGAGGGCTTGGCGGTTCACGATCCTGCGCAACGAATTTTGTTCCCACACACGCATGATAGCACTGACCACATGCGGTTCGAACACGATCCGACTTAGCCTTGGTTTTTGCAGCTTCCGGCCCGCGCCGATCGTTTGCTCCCCGCGTCGCGGGAAGGGTTTTAAGGCGTCAACGTCGTTCGGCTGGCCAGCGGATTGCGCGATCGCGACGGGCGCCGGACTTTCGCTCGTAACCTGACGGTGGAATGGACAATGCACTTTGAGAATTTTCCGTTTTCGCATCTTTGGACAGACCGTTCCGAAATCGCCTGAGCCGCCCATCCGGGCCGAACTGTTCAGTGTCGAGCGTCTGGAGCAGCACGCCGCGAGCCTCGCCGCGGCGCAGCGCGTCGTTGCGAAGGCCGGGTCGGGGATTTCGCTTGCGCCGCGTCTCGAAGACAACACGAAAGTCCTGATCGATACCTATCGCGCCGTCGTTCGCGCGAGCCGCGCGCGGCGACCCGGTACGCCGGCCGAGGATTGGCTGCTGGACAACTTTCATGTCGTCGACGAGCAAATTCGCGAGATCAAGGACGATCTGCCGCCCGGGTATTACCGCCTGCTGCCGAAGCTGGCGGACGGACCGCTGCGCGGCTATCCACGCGTATTCGGTCTCGCCTGGGCTCTCATTGCGCACACCGACAGCGCCTTCGACATTCAGAAGCTGACCCGCTTCGTCGAGGCCTATCAACGCGTGCAGCCGCTGACCATAGGCGAGTTGTGGGCGATCGCGATCACCTTGCGCATCACCCTGGTCGAGAATTTGCGGCGTCTTGCCGAGCAGATGGCGGCGCGGCTGTCTGCCGGTGAATTCGCCGATTCCCTTGCCGATCGCGTTTTGGGCTCCACGCACCGCGATCCGGAAGCAATGGCCGACATTCTGCCGGACCTTGAGCGCGTGCCCTGGTCGACGGCGTTCGCCGTACAGCTATCGCAACGGCTGCGCGACCGCGATCCCGATGCCACACCGGCCCTGCGCTGGTTGAACGATCGTCTGGCCGCCGAAGGAACCACGACCGACGAGATTGTTCTGGAGGAAGTTCAGCGCCAGAGCGCGATGAACGTCACCGTGCGCAATGTCATCACCAGCATGCGCCTGGTGTCCACGGCCAACTGGGCCGAATTCGTTGAAAGTGTCGGCCCTGTCGACGCGGTGCTGCGCGCGGGCAGCGATTTCGCCGCGATGGACTTTTCAACGCGCGACCTCTATCGCCGCGCCCTCGAAGAACTCGCGCGCGGCTCCGGCCGCGAGGAAGTCGAAGTCGCCCGCCGTGCGCTCGCCCGCGCCAGTCGTGCGGCCGACGCCGAGAGCCGCGAACGCGATCCCGGCTTCTATCTGATTGCCGCCGGCCGGCCGGCCTTCGAAAAGGAACTGGGCTGCCGGGTACCGCTGCGCACGCGGATATTCCGCCTGAATTCCAATCTTGGTATCGCCAGCTATGTCGGACTGATCGCGATCGCCACGGCGATCGTGCTCGCATTGGCGCTGCTGGCCGTCGCGCATGCCGGGGCGGGCGGATGGACGCTTGTTCTTCTTGCGGTTGTCGGCGCGATTCCGGCTTCGGACATCGCAGTCGCCGTCGTGAACCGCGCGATCACGCAGAACCTGGGCGCGACGTTGATGCCCGCGCTTGAGCTTCGCGAAGGCGTCCCGGCGCAGATGCGCACCATCATCGTCGTGCCGTCTCTCCTCGCCAATCCGTCGGCGATCCAGCAGCAGATCGAGCGCCTGGAGGTCCACCACCTTTCCAATCCGGACTCCAATTTCGTCTTCGCGCTGCTCTCCGACTGGCACGACAGCGCCACGGAGCATGCGGACGATGACGCCGCGCTTCTCGAAGAAGCGGCCGCCGGAATCGCGCGCCTGAACGAACAGTATGGCCCAACCGATAGCGGCTCGCGGTTCTTCCTGCTCCACCGCCGGCGTCTGTGGAATGAAGGCGAAGGCAGGTGGATGGGTTGGGAGCGCAAGCGCGGCAAGCTGCACGAGTTGAACCGGCTGCTTCGGGGCTGTGCCGATACCACCTTCCTGCCGATCAACGGCCGTGCGCCGTCGCTTCCGGGCGGGATCCGTTACGTGATCACGCTGGACGCCGATACGCGCACGCCGATTGCGGCCGCCCGGCGTCTCGTGGGCAAGATCGCCCATCCGCTCAACCGGCCGCGCTTTGATCCGCATGCGGGGATCGTCACACGGGGTCATGCCATCCTTCAGCCGCGTGTGACGCCGTCATTGCCGATCGGCAGCGAAGGGTCGCTGTTCCAGCGCGTTTTTTCCGGCCCCAACGGGCTGGACCCCTATGCCTTCGCGGTTTCCGACGTCTATCAGGACCTGTTCGAAGAGGGGTCCTTTGTCGGCAAGGGAATCTACGACGTCGACGTTCTGGAGGCCGCGCTCGCGGGTCAGATTCCGGAAAATGCCGTGCTCAGCCACGATCTGCTGGAGGGCATATTCGCGCGCGCCGGCCTTGCCTCCGACATTGAGGTCGTCGAGGAATTTCCCTCGCGCTACGACGTCGCGGCGGCCCGCCAGCACCGCTGGGTGCGCGGCGATTGGCAATTGCTGCCCTGGATTTTCGGATTCGGCGGCCGGATACGCAGCGACGGGCACAGGACGCGCCTCCCCCTGATGGGGCGCTGGAAGCTGCTCGACAATCTGCGCCGTTCGCTGTCGGCGCCCTCCGCCCTGCTGGCGATGCTGCTCGCCTGGCTGCAGCCGATCGCCGTGGCCGACACCTGGACGGTCTTCATTCTCACAACCGCCGCGTTGCCTTCCCTGCTTGCCGCAATCACGAGCATCGTGCCGCCGCGCGTCGGCGTCACGCTGCGCAACCATCTGCGCGCGCTCGGCGACGATTTTGCGCTCGGCGCGATACAGAGCGCGTTTTTGATCACCTTTCTGGCACACCAGGCGTGGCTGATGGTCGATGCGGTCGGGCGCACCCTGTACCGCCTCTTGGCACGCCGCCGCCTGCTGGAATGGACCACGACGGCCCAGACCAGCGATGACGCCCAGTTCGACCGCCGATCGCTCGTTGTGCAGATCGCGGCCAGTGCCGGCTTTGCTCTGCTTGCCGCGATGGCAATTGGCTTTGCCGGCCAGCACACCTGGCCGATCGCGGCGCCGTTCGCGCTTCTGTGGATCCTGTCGCCGGTCGTCGCGCGCCTGGCGAGCAGGCCGCCGCCGAAAGAGGGGCACCTGTCGATCCAGCTGGCGGACGAGCACAAGCTGCGGCTCGTCGCGCGGCGGACCTGGCGGTTCTTCGAGACGTTCGTCACCGCGGAGGAGCACATGCTCCCGCCCGACAATTTTCAGGAAGACCCCAAGCCGGTGGTCGCCCACCGGACGTCGCCGACGAATATCGGTCTCTATCTGCTGTCCGTGGTGACGGCGCGCGATTTCGGCTGGCTGGGAACGCTCGACATGCTGGAGCGCCTCGAAGCCACGATGGCGACGATGCAGAGGCTCGAACGGTTTCGCGGCCATTTCTACAATTGGTACGACACATGCGATCTGCGCGCGCTGGAGCCGAAATATGTCTCGTCGGTCGATAGCGGCAATCTCGCGGGGCATCTGGTCGCGCTCGGCAATGCCTGTCGCGAAATTACCGCAAGCGCGATCGCAAACGCACATTGGGCGCTGGGACTGCACGATTGCCTGGCGCTGATCCGGGAAGCTGCGCGTCCGGCGCCCGAGGATCGTCGTGCGGCCGGCGCCGCCTGCGTGCAGTTGAACCAGGCCATCGAGGGGCTGGCCCAGTCGCTTCTGCGGGTGCCCCTGCGACTCGAAGACGTTGCCCGTACCGCCGAGGCGCTGAAAGAACGCGTGCGGGTTTGGGCGGAAGAGCGCGGCGGACCCGCCGGCGCGGAAGTCCTGGTCTGGTCTGAAGCCTTGCGGTCGTCGATCGCCTCGCATCGGCGCGATGCCGAGCTCGATGCGACCGCCGCGCAATCGGCCGCTCGCCGTCTCGCGGCGCTCGGCGAGCTTGCCAGGTCCATGGCGATGGCGATGGAATTCGGCTTCCTGTTCGACCCCGACCGGCAACTTCTGTCCATCGGGTACCGCAACGCCGACGGCACCCTCGATTCCAACTTCTACGATCTGCTGGCATCCGAGGCGCGGCTGGCAAGTTTCTTCGCCATTGCCAAGGGCGATCTGCCCGCCAAGCATTGGTTTCGCCTGGGCCGCACCCTGACGCCGGTTCGCGGCAGCTCCGTGCTGATTTCCTGGTCCGGATCGATGTTCGAATATCTCATGCCGTCGCTGGTGATGCGGGCACCGTCCGGGAGCCTGTTGGAAGAAACCAACCGGCTGGTGGTCTGGCGGCAGGAAAAATATGGCGACGAGTTGGGCGTGCCGTGGGGCATGTCGGAGTCGCAATTCAACGCCCGCGACATCGAGCATACCTATCAATATTCAAGCTTCGGTGTCCCGGACCTCGGATACAAGCGCGGTCTGAGCGACAGCATCGTGATCGCGCCCTATGCGACCGGCCTAGCCTGCATGGTCGATCCCGCCGCGGCGGCACGCAACTACGACCGCATGGCCGGCATCGGCGCGCGCGGCGCCTATGGCTGGCGCGAGGCCATCGACTACACGCGCTCGCGCGTGCCGGAAGATGCGAAATGCGCCATCGTCGGCGCCTATATGGCCCATCATCAGGCGATGATCTTGGTCGGTATCGCCAATGCTCTTCACGATGGGCGGATGCGTTCGCGGTTTCACGCCGAGCCGATGATCCAGGCGGCGGAGCTCCTGCTTCAAGAGCGCATGCCGCGCGATATTGCCATGGCACGGCCGTTGCCCGAACGGGCCGCACCGAGCGCCGGTTTCGCGAGCCTCGTGCCCGAAACGCAGCGCCGCTACCTATCGGCCCATTCGCGCATTCCGCGCACGCAAATCCTCTCGAACGGACGCTATTGCGCCATGGTGACGGCGGCGGGCTCCGGTTACAGCCGCTGGCGCGACGTCGCCGTCACGCGCTGGCGAGAGGACGTGACCTGCGACGGCTGGGGCGCCTATGTTTTCCTGCGCGACGTGCGCAGCGGCGAAGTCTGGTCGGCGGGGTATCAGCCGAGCGGGGCCGAGCCCGACAGCTACGAGGTGACGTTCTTCGAAGGCCGCGCCGAATTCACCCGGCACGACGCCACGATCACGACGATGTTGGACGTCGTGGTCTCGCCCGAGGACGACGCGGAGGTCCGCCGCGTCTCCATCACCAATCACGGAACCCGCACGCGCGAGATCGAGCTGACGTCCTATGCCGAGCTTGCTTTGGCGCGGCAGGCCGACGACGTCGCGCATCCGGCGTTCGCCAAGCTTTTCGTCGAGACCGAATTCGTGTCCGATCTGGGCGCGATCCTGGCGACGCGGCGGCAACGCTCGCCTGCCGACCCACTTGTGTGGGCGGCCCATCTCGCCGTCGTCGAAGGCGACAGCTCGGGCGACGCACAATTTGAGACCGATCGGGCGCGGTTTCTCGGCCGAGGGCAAACCGTGCGCTCGCCCGTGGCGATCGTCGAGGGCTGGCCGCTGTCCAATACGGCGGGCCCGGTGCTCGACCCGATTTTCAGCTTGCGCCGCCGTGTGAGCATTCGTCCCGGTGCCACGGCGCGCGTCGCCTTTTGGACCATGGCGGCAGCATCGCGCGAAGACGTTCTGGATCTGGCCGACAAGCATCACGATTCGATGGCCTTCGAGCGCGCGACCACGCTCGCCTGGTCGCAGGCACAGATTCAGCTTCGCCATCTCGGCATCGGCATGGACGAAGCACACCTGTTTCAGCGTCTGGCAAACCACGTCCTCTATTCCGACCCGACGCTGCGTCCGCCGAGCGACGTGCTCGCGAGCGGCGTGCGGCCGGCGTCGACGTTGTGGCCGCACGGGATTTCGGGGGACTTGCCGATCGTTGTGGTGCGGGTCGAGGAACAGGACGATCTGGAACTCGTGCGTCAACTCCTGCGCGCGCACGAATATTGGCGGCTGAAGCGGCTCGCCGTCGATCTGGTGATCCTCAACGAGCGCGTCTCGTCCTATGTGCAGGACCTGCAAATCTCGCTGGATGCGCTGGTGCGGACGAACCAGTCCATGCCGCGGATCGGGAGCGACGACGCGCGCGGCGCCGTCTTCGTTCTGCGCGCCGACCTTGTGGCGCCGGAAGTTCGGGATCTGCTGCAATCCTGCGCACGGGCGGTCTTGAGCGGCAAGCGCGGATCGTTGTCGGAGCAGATCAACCGCGCGCGCGAACTCAGGCCGGGCAGCGCGCCGCCGCCCAGGCGCACGCTCACGATGCCGGAGCTGGAGCCGGCCTTGCCGCGCCCCCCGATGGAGTTCTTCAACGGTCTGGGCGGCTTCGCCAATGAGGGGCGCGAATACCACACCATACTCGACGGCAATGAACGCACGCCCGCGCCCTGGATAAACGTCATCGCCAATCCGGCGTTCGGCTTCCAGGTTTCCACCGACGGCAGCGGCTTCACATGGTCGGTCAACAGTCAGCAGAACCAACTCACGCCATGGTCGAACGATCCGATCGGCGACGCGCCCGGTGAAGTCGTCTATGTGCGCGACGAGGACACGGGCGAGGTGTGGGGACCGACCGCGCTCCCCATCCGCGAGAAACACGCGTCCTATTCGGTGCGGCATGGCCAGGGCTTCAGCCGCTTCGATCATGTCTCGCACGGAATATCGCTCGAACTCGAGCAATTCGTGCCGGTGGACGATCCGGTCAAGATATCGCGGCTGAAGATCGTCAACCGCTCGGGCCGCGCGCGGCGGCTGTCGGTCACCGTCTATGTGGAGTGGGTCCTGGGGCCCAACCGGTCGGCGACGGCGCCCTTCGTCGTCACGGAAATCAACCCCGAGACCGGCGCGATCTTTGCCCGCAACCCGTGGAGCGATCAGTTCGGCGAGCGCGTGGCGTTTGCCGATCTGAACGGGCGGCAGACGGCATGGACCTGCGACCGGTCGGAATTCGTCGGCCGCGACGGCACGTTGGACCGGCCATTGGCACTGATGCAGGGCGGGCGGCTCTCCGGCCGCGCCGGTGCCGGCCTCGATCCCTGCGCCGTGCTCCAGACGCATGTCGAGCTCGGCGCCATCGGCAAGACGGACATCGTCTTCTTCCTCGGTCAAACGGCATCGCGGCTGCTGGCGCGAGAGCTTCTGATCAAATACCGCAAGGCCGATCTCGACGACGTCTTCGCGAAGGTTACGCGGCAGTGGGACGACACGCTCGGAACGGTCCAGGTCCGGACGCCCGACCGGGCGCTGGATATTCTGCTCAACCGCTGGCTTGCCTATCAAACGCTGGTCTGCCGCGTCTGGGCGCGAACCGGTTTCTACCAGGCGAGCGGCGCCTATGGCTTCCGCGACCAGCTGCAGGACGTCATGGCGCTGTGCGTCGCGCGGCCGGATATCGCGCGCGAGCACATCCTGCGGGCGGCGGCGCGCCAATTCGTCGAGGGCGATGTTCAGCACTGGTGGCTGGCGGAATCCGATCGCGGCATCCGCACGCGGGTCTCGGACGATCGCGCGTGGCTGGCCTATGTGGTGGCGCACTATGTGCAAGTCACGGGCGACCAGGCGGTGCTCGACGAACCGGTGGCATTTCTCGATGGGCCGGTGCTGCGCGAAGGCGAGCGCGACGCCTTCTTCCGGTCGACGCCGTCCGATACGAAAGCCAGCCTGTACGATCATTGCGCGCTCGCGCTCGACAAGAGCCTGATGACCGGATCGCACGGACTGCCGCTGATGGGGACCGGCGATTGGAACGACGGGATGGACCAGATCGGCCAGGGCGGCAAAGGCGAGAGCGTCTGGCTGGGCTGGTTCCTCCATTCGACGCTGGTCTCGTTCGCGAGCTTGGCGGAGCGGCGGGGCAACGCCGAACACGCGGCGGATTGGCGCCAGCACGCGTCGGTTCTGAAAACTTCGCTGGAGAAGCACGCCTGGGACGGCGACTGGTATCGCCGTGCCTTCTTCGACGACGGCTCGCCGCTGGGTTCGGTCGCCAACAGCGAATGCCGTATCGACTCCATCGCGCAATCCTGGGCGGTCATCTCGCGCGCCGCCGACCCGGTGCGTGCCGCGCGCGCGCTGGCCGCTCTCGACAAATATCTCGTGCGGCGAGACGAGAAGCTCTCGCTGCTGTTCACGCCGCCCTTCGTCAATCCGCCGCACGATCCCGGCTATATCAAGGGCTATCCCGCGGGCATTCGGGAGAACGGCGGGCAGTACACGCACGCCGCCGTGTGGGCGGCGCTGGCCTTCGCGATGGAAGGCGACGGCGACAGGGCGCATGAGCTTCTGGCGATGCTCAATCCGATCAATCACGCCGACAGCAATGCCGGCGTTCACCGCTACAAGGTCGAACCCTATGTCGCTTGCGCCGACATCTACTCGATGCCGCCGCATGTCGGTCGGGGCGGCTGGACCTGGTACACGGGCTCGGCGGGATGGATGTACCGCGTGGGACTGGAATGGCTGCTGGGCTTTCGGGTGCGGGACGGAAAGCTCGTTCTCGATCCGTGCATTCCGCGCAGCTGGCCGAGTTTCGAGATTTCGTTCCGCTATCGCACGACAAGCTACGACATCTCGGTGGAGAATCCCCTCGGGGTTTGTCGTGGAATCCTGGCGACCAAATTGGACGGCGAAATCCTGAAGGGAAACCAGAAGCTCTCCGTTCCGCTGGTCGACGACGGCGCAACCCACCGCGTGCAGGTCGTGCTGGGATGAAGCCATAGGCCCGTCGGCGCGCTTTCGGTTAGTATCCAGCGCGCAAGGCGGCGCATTTCGATCCGATAGAGGCGCTGCGACATGAATGGGCGGACGATAGCCAAGGCGAACGAACTGGCGTCCGAAGACGTCTGGAAACTGCCCGTGGCGGCGCTGCTGGCGCGGCTTGCCGCCGTGCCGGCCGGCCTGACCGGCGCGGAGGCGCAGTCCCGGATCGCGACCTACGGCCCCAACATGGCCGCCGCCGCCAAGCGGTCGCCGCTCTGGCTGCAGTTTCTCGCGCGGTTTCGCAGCCCCCTGGTGATCATCCTGCTCGTGGCGAGCGGCCTGTCGGCGGCGACCGGCGACGTTGCGAGCTTCGTGATCGTGGTGAGCATCGTCACGGTCAGCATGACGCTCGACTTCGTTCAGGAGGTCCGCGCGCAAAATGCCGTTGAAGCCTTGCGCCGCTCCGTTGCGGTACAGGCCACGGTACGGCGCGACGGCGCAAAGCTTTCCCTTCCGATCGACCAGCTGGTGCCGGGCGACATCGTCGAGCTGATCGCCGGGGATCTCGTGCCGGCGGATTCGCGCCTGCTCGAGAGCCGCGATCTGTTCGTCAACCAGGCCCTGCTGACGGGCGAGTCCTATCCGGCGGAGAAGCTGGCGGGCGATCTGGCCACGGGCGCGGAGAATCCCGCCGGCGCGTCGAATGCGGTGTTCGCCGGCACGTCCGTCATCAGCGGCACCGCGACGATCGTCGTCTGCCGCACCGGCACGCAAACCGCGCTCGGCGATCTCGCCGCCAGCCTGGCCGAAAAGCCGCCCGCCACGGCCTTCGAGGTCGGCATCCGCCGCTTCGGCATGCTGATCATGCGGTTCACGGTGCTGATGGTTCTCTTCGTGCTGGTCGTGAACATTTCCTTCCACCGGCCGCTGCTCGAATCGCTGATGTTCGCGCTGGCGCTGGCCGTCGGGTTGACGCCCGAGCTGCTGCCGATGATCGTGACGGTGACGCTCGCGCGTTCGGCGATGGAGTTGGCCAAGAAGAAGGTGATCGTGAAGCGGCTGTCGGCGATCCACGATCTGGGCGCCATGGACGTGCTGTGCACCGACAAGACCGGCACGCTGACGGAAGCGACCATCAGGCTGGTCCGCGTGGTGGACGGGCACGGCGCCGAAAGCACGCGCGCCTACGCCGATGCCGTGATCAACAGCCGGTTCGAAAGTGGCATGAAAAGCCCGCTGGACGACGCGATCGTCGCCGCGCATCCCTTCGACATGGCCGGCTGGCGCAAGATCGACGAGGTGCCCTTCGATTTCGAGCGGCGGCGCGTCTCGGTGCTCGTCGAGCACGAGGGCGAGCGCCGGCTCGTCGTCAAGGGCGCCCCGGAAGATCTGCTGCGGCTCGCCGATCGATACGAAGACGCGACCGGCGAGGAACGGCCGCTCGATGCCGATACAAGGCGCGCCTTCGCGGCGACGCTCGACGGGCTCTGCGCGCAAGGCTACCGGGCCTTGGGCGTGGCCAGCCGCCCGGTCGAGGCGAGCCACGAGACCGCCGCGGTCGGCGACGAGGCCGATCTCGTCTTCTCGGGTTTCGCTGTCTTTCTCGATCCGCCGAAAGCCAGCGCCGGCGCGACGATCCAGGCAATGGCGGCGGCCGGCGTCACGGTGAAGGTGATAACCGGCGACAACGAGCTGGTCAGCCGCCATGTGTTTTCCGATATCGGCATCGCGGTCACGGGTGTCCTGACCGGCGAGGCGCTGGCGCATCTGTCGGACGAGGCGCTGATCGGGCAACTGCCGCAGGTCAACCTGTTCTGCCGCATCAATCCGCAGCAGAAGCATCGTATCCTGCTGGCGCTCAAGCGAATGGGTCACGTCGTCGGCTTCATGGGCGACGGCATCAACGACGCGCCGGCGCTGCACGCCGCCGATGTCGGCATCTCGGTCGACGGCGCCGCCGACGTCGCGCGCGCCGCGGCCGATCTCATCCTTCTGGCGCACGATCTGGCCGTGGTGCGCGACGCCGTGCTCGACGGCCGCGCCGCGGTCCAGAACGTGTCCAAATATGTTTTAATGGGATCGAGCTCCAATTTCGGTAATATGTTCTCCATGGCCGGCGCGGCGCTGTTTCTGCCGTTTCTTCCGATGCTGCCGATCCAGATCCTGCTGAACAATCTGCTCTACGACGTGTCGGAGATCGCGATCCCGTTCGACCGGGTCGACCCGGAAGCCACCGCCAGGCCCGTGAAATGGGACATCGAGCTCATCGAGCGCTTCATGCTGGTGTTCGGGCCGGTCAGCTCGGTGTTCGACTTCCTGACCTTCTACGCGCTTCTCTATCTGTTCGGTGCCGGGCCGGCGCTGTTCCAGACCGGTTGGTTCGTCGAGTCGATCACGACCCAGGTCCTGGTGGTTTTCGCCATCCGCACGCGGCGGCGGTTCTTTCAAAGCAAACCGCGCGCGTTCCTCGTCGTCATGGCCTTCGCGGCCGTGGCGCTCGCCATAGCGCTGCCGCTGCTGCCGATCGGGGGCTGGTTCGGCTTCGTGGCGCCGCCGCCATGGTTCTTCGTTTATCTGGTCGGCGCGACCGCGGCCTATCTCGCCCTCGTCGAAATCGTCAAAGGTATCTTCTACCGCTTCGCCGCCGCACACTGACGAACGGGTGCATAGCCATCTTATCGGCTTGAGAAAATGGTCGGCGCGGCAGGGATTGAACCTGTGAGCCCTACCGTGTGAACGGAATGGCTCCACCAAAATATTTTCGAAATATCAACTGATTACACGCTTCGGAAATCTCGCTGCCCGGATTTTGTACGGGCATCTGTGCAGATATGGAGACGATTCTAGTTTCGCTGGATTCGCTTTTTGCAGATGTCTGTTGTTAGTTTTCCATTGCCAGAGTTGGGAGGGAACCATGCCGCGCGGTAATGGCTTTCAGGGGAGGCCCGGATCATGACGGTATTTGGAGTCTCGCGCCGCAAAATCCTCGAAACCGGAGGCTTCGTCTTGGCGGGGTCAGCGCTGCTGGCAGGTGTTGAAGGCGTGCGGGCCCGAGCAAGCGATCAATCGACCAACGAATTGGTCATTCGCAAATGGTACAAGTCCTGGGAGACGAGGGACTGGGATGTCACCGGCGCCTTCCTGACGGACGATTTTACGTTTACGAGCCCCACTCCCGACGATCACATCAGCAAGGCCGCTTTCAAGAAGAACTGCTGGGAGACGCAGATCGATTTCATCAAATCGTTCGATCTGGAGCTTTTGATGGTTCAGGGGGACAATGTGCTCGTGAAATATCTCTGCCATCTCAAGAACGGCAAGTTCTTCCGCAACGTGGAATATCATCGGTTGCGGAACCAACAGATCGCGTCGCTCGAATGCTATTTCGGTGGCCAGATGACCTATCCGTCGTCGGTGGCCTCAAAAGCTTGAGTCTCCCGCGTGGTGCCTAACCTGTTCCGCGCAACGCCCTCGTCTATCGCGAGAGTCGGTTCTCTTCGCTGTGGGAAGGGGAAATGGTGGGCGCGACAGGGATTGAACCTGTGACCCCTCCCGTGTGAAGGGGGCCGCGAACCCGCGCGTTGCCTGGTTTTTTTTTGGAGATGGTCGATTTCCACGATTTTTCCACGGCTACTACGCCACTCCGATCCCGCCTCGTTATTGCCGTTCAATTCTTGCCCGTAAGAAGACTCGAGTCTCGTCATCGACACTGTATACCCGAATGCTTCTGAGTGGCCTTGTAAACAGCGTGCGATAGATACGGCGCAAATAGATGGTGGCAATGTCAGACGCCTTGCCGCGGATGCTATTTCGGAAATTCTGTTTCGGATTCGCCACCCAGTGTCCGTCGCGCACGACCAGATCCGGTCCCATCAATACACCGACATGACGGAATTCGAAGCCCTGCACGCTGTAGACTGTCCCAGCCTGTTCGGCGCCGCCCGACTCGATTGCCCAAAATTTGGCCTCGGGAATACCTGCTGCGCCTCTCTTTCCGTTCTTCAACTCCCACGGAAATGCGAACTCACCAATCGCAATATCGTTGACCAACGTGCCGTCTGGAAGAGGGTCCGACCAGGGCCAACACCAACCGGCCGTGAGCCTGGCGCTGTTGGGCTCAGACAGATTCCGTACGCGCACCCAGTCAAGTACGTCTTGGGGCGCGTCAAAGACGTCGAAGTCGAAAACTTCCGGCGTTTGCAGCGTCCGAGAAACGTCAGAGCCAGCCAGACCGAATATATCATCTACCCATTCCAGATAGTCGGCCGATCCGTCGCACCGAAACTGGGCCTGAAGGTGATGCTCAACAAGTTGGATGCCGAGTTGTTTCGCGAGGACGGCCACTTGTTGCGGATCGCCGGCCTCGTCCGGCTCGATGATCTGATTGGTGTCCATGAAAAGCACCGTAACCTTCGCTGCTCGGATCAGTTCCTCAAGTTGCGAAATCTTCGGGCGTTTTTCTGAAATCACCTTCGGCTGGGACTTAGACCGAATTCGGTGTGCTTCATCCACGATTAGAACATCGACGGAATTTTCGGCCCGATCCCAAAAGAAGTCGGTGAACCGAACAATCGGCGCAAGATCGGGGCCCAGAAGCCGGCGCATACCATGTGTGAAAGCTGCCGAGCCGGAGACCAGAAAAGTCGTGAGGTTGTTGCGCAGCGCATGACCAAGGGCATCAAGTGCTATGACGGATTTTCCAGTACCGGGCCCGCCTTCCACGAGAATGATCGTTTTGCTTTTCGCGCGCACTGCCCGCCGAACAGCCGAGATGATGCTTTTCTGCGCCGGGATTTGCTCGTCGAGCATCGTGAAGACGTTCTGATTTCGAATGAGATCGGCTGCCCTATCGATCAGCAGTCGCGACGGAGCGAAACCGTCTAGCCGTATCCTGTCGGCGATCGCAGATCCGTTGCCGTTACCAACCCGCAATTTTATGAAGGCTACGGCAAGCTCTACATCAACAGCGGAAAACACCGGGGCTTCTGTCATGCCCTCTTCGTGGATCGCTTCGAAGAGAGGCCCGCTCCGCTCCGGGTAGTTGTGCGCATAGACGCAACCCGCCATTTGCACGCTAGGTGGATTGTGAAAGGCGCGAACGAAGTTCAGCAGGTGTCGACGGTATCCATCGACCTGAAGGCTCGGGTGAACGACCTGCACGGGACCGTTCCGCATCATAATGGTCAATCGACCATCGGCCGACGATCCCGCGCTCGACCATTGTTTCAATTCGATGAGAACGAGCGAAGCTTGGTTGTTGGTATCCAGTCCGTACAAAATGGCGTCGATTCGTTCGCTGTAATACGGGAGTTGTACCTCAAGTCCTACGAGGACTGTGTCCGGAAGCTCGCAGAGCTCGAGAAGGCCGCTCAGGCGCGGAAGACTGCCGTTCCAAGAGGCCCGCTCCGTCTGGCTAACCGAACAGCCGATCGCGTCGCGATAAGCGGTCTCCAAGTCTGCGAATAGGCGGTTCGATTTGACCGCGTGGCAGAACTCACGCACGGGCAGGATCAGAGTTGGTTTCATCCGTGCATCACGAAAAGAAAACCGAGACGTCCGCCGCGTAGGTCACGCGCGCACCGGGCATAGCTGATATGTCAGTTAAGTTCATCGCGTGGATGACGAACGGCGCGGTGTTACCCACTGCGCTTTAGCGCTGCGAGACTTTGCGCGGCCGGCATCCACAGGCAAGAGTGCCGCGCGCTGACTTTCCTCACTGGCCACGACGTGGGTGTAGCGCGCGACGGAGGCTTCGTCTCGCCAGCGACCCGTTGCAACAAGGCCGGTTTTGTCGAGGCCCGCATAGCGACGCATCCAGGTCGCGTAAGTGTGGCAGAAAATATGGAACGTCAGGAATGCAACGTCAGGTCCGGCAGCAGCCTTGACACGCCTCATCAACGTATAGAGTCGCCCGCATTTGGTGAACCGGAACACCCTCTCGCCGCGCCGATCAAGTCCACGGGGATGACGTTTGAGCGCGGCGACAACAACGGGGGGCAGGAATACGCCGCGCGGGTCGTCGTTCTTTGACTCGCGCACATAGGCGAAACGCTCCTTCAACTCCATCTGATCGACAAGCATTGTCAGGCATTCGGTGAGGCGCATACCGGTGTAGCAGAGCGTCACCAGGAAAATCTCGAATTCTGGGTCGATTTTGCGCGCTGCTTTGAATACGCGAAAGGCCTGATCGGGCTTCAGCCAGTCGGTTCGCTTGCTGCCGCGCCAGCCCTTCGGTCGCTTGAGCTTGGCATCGACGCCGGCATGTTTGAGGATGGCCGATACGACGGTGTGAACCTGGCGATTGCGCGTCTGCGCCGTTCCCTCGGGGTACAGCTTAACCGCAGCTTGGTCGATGGCCTGTTGGTCAACCTCGCTCAATCGCTTAGCACCAAAATAATCGACGACCGGTTGCACGAAGCGTTCGTTGCCTGTCTCGGCCATGTAGTTGACCGCGGCGTCTA
>Ga0265320_10000271_pt1 | contig 42872 bp, 46 predicted proteins | sample 4827metaG_FD_202087 | JGI IMG/M metagenome (GOLD analysis project Ga0265320, IMG submission 202087) | Rhizosphere microbial communities from Carex aquatilis grown in University of Washington, Seatle, WA, United States - 4-8-27 metaG | ecosystem: Host-associated > Plants > Roots > Rhizosphere >... | reverse complement strand
GATTCTGGTACCCCTTCACTCGACCGTAGTCGTCCGTGGCCTGGCCGAGCGGGCAACCCCCGACCGCGTGGTACGTCGCCGTGTCCTGGAACGTCTTCCCGCCGAGCGCGTCCGTCGCGTAAGAGCTTCCCGTCGCCGAATTGATCTTGTCGAAGACGTATTGGGCGCTGGCCACCGCGGGAGCGTTTTGCGATTCGGTCCAGTCGAGCTGCGCCGTGTCCGACACCGGGTCGTATCGGAAAGTGCCCGACTCGGGGTTTTGGGTCATCACGATGCTGAAGCTGACGTAAGTTTCGATCCCGACCGGGAAAGGGATGTCCATCGAGAATACCGCTTTCCCATTCTGGTCCGTCGTTCGGAACCCGGTTGCGGGCACCGTGGAAACCTGTGCACCGGTGGGGTTCGCGGTGGTGTTGCCTCGCATCAGGAAAATGTCGCTGTTGGGGCCCCAGCCGGTCCCCACCTGATCGTTCAGATTCGATAGCAAGCCGGTGTCCCGCGCGCGCACGAGGAGTTCGCTCGTCCCCATGGACCCGCCGCACAAAAATAACCGACTACAGCTCAATTCCTTGAACTCGATCAGGTTCCCGTCGACGTCGATCGCGTTGACCGAGACGAGATACGACCCGTCCGGGTTCCGTTGAATTTGCTTCACGATGTGCAGGCTCTCGACCGTGAGGTTCCCCGTCGCGATGGCGTCGGCGAGGTAAGTCTTGTCCAGGCTCTGCTTGCCGTAGTTGTTTCCGAATCCTGCCTCGTCGCCGAGAGCAGACGCCGGCACCTGCCCAGCGGCCTCCTTTTCCATGTAGGAATAGTCGTAACCGGAGGGGAGAAACTCCGCGTCGAAGCCGGCGGCCAGAGCGGCGGCGTGCCCGGTGCGTGCATACTGGTACCAGGGGGTGGAGTTGAAGAAGGATGGGCTGACGGTGTTCGCCTTGAGCATGCCGAGCGCACGCGGGTAATAGGTCGACATCATTTGCGCCACGTCCACCGTGGGCAGCACGGACTGGAGCACGTCTTGAGGAGGAGTCACCAGCATGGCCATGTTGACGAGAGAACCGCCTCCGACGCCGCGACCACAGAAGACGTCCATTTGTGGAGTTTGGACGACGGCGAGAACACCGGCTTGCCTCGGGATCGGCATACTGACGGCAATGGGCGACAGTTTCCCGCTCACGATCGAGACGTCGTTTTGAAACCACAGGGCGCGACCGTCCGGGTTCTTGATGCCGCAGAACACCTTTCCGTCGGGGCCTGGCTTGTTCCAGAACCGCCCCATTTCGAGCAGAAGCACCGAGACATTTTTTTCGGTGAGCCGCTTCGCGATGACGGCTCCGCCGTACCCGCTCCCGATGATGATCACGTCGAAATGGTCGCCCGTCTTCGCATCCGACCCCGCGTCGCGATCGGTCGGCTGGGACACCGAGCCCGAGTCGCCGGAAGGAGCGGTCGGGTGCGCTGCGCCGGCGTCCTCGCGGATGCCTGCTTCGGGCAGTTGACCGCCGGAGGCGCCCGCGCTGCGCGTGCGCGGCCCGTTCGAGGATCCGCATCCGGCCGTGCCGAGCGCCACGCCGGATGACGCCAGCTGGATGATCCGCGATCCGGCGATCGACCGAAGCCCGAGGGCCGCGGCGATTTTCATCATGTGTGCGCCGAATTGCCGCCTATTTTGATTGTTCATCGGACACCTCTCGGGCTTTTCTACCGAGCAAGGGATCGTCCGAATCGGCCACGTGTTGTGCTTGTCGGTCAGGCGACTACAGCTCAACCCAGTTGAGCTGTTCGAGAATGACCAAAGCGGTGACCAGAGTTCGGCCGAAACGGAGCGGGTTTTTGACCCTCACCCGTTGGGGGCAAAAACCTGCGGACGGTCAACTCGAGTGGGAACCGCTCTACGCGCCGGAAGTTCGCCGATACTCGCCGGGCGTCATGCCCGTCCAACGCTTGAACGCGCGATGGAACGCCGCGGCATCGGCAAAGCCGAGCGCCGCAGCGGTCTCCTTGATCGTGCGAGCGGGGTCACGGAGCATGCGACCCGCCGACGCTTCGAGCGCCGCGCGGACGACGTCGCGATAAGACGTGCCGTCCTCGGCGAGGCGCCGCCGCAGCGATCGCTCACTCATGCCGAGATCGCGTGCGGCCGTGGAGATTTCCGGAATGCGCGAAGGCGGCACGGCGAGCAGGTAATTGCGCACGCGCGTGGCCGGCCGCGCCCCCGTCGTCATGCGATCGAGCCTGCGCTGTGCCTCCGTTCGGAGCAAATCGTAGAGCTCGGGATGCAGGTGCATTTGCGGTTGATCCGCGATCTGGCGATCGAAGGCGATCGACGTCGCGTTTTGGCTAAATCGCTGATGGTCGCCGAAGATGCGCGCGTACGCGCCCTGGTACGGCGGCCGCTCGTGCTCGAACGTCGTGAATCGAGGGAAGGTACTCATGCCGGTGAAGGCTCGCGCCAATCGCACCAAGCCTCCAGTGAAGAGCTCGGCGAGGATCCGATCCGATCGCGGTGTCGACCGCGGGAATGAGTAATGGACGACGAACGCATCTCCTTCGTCACGCGACACGAGGCGGAGCTCGTCCATGCCGAGGCGAACGAATTGCGCAGAGCTCTCGACTGCCTCCCGCATCGTCGGTGCGTGCGCCGCCACGTGAGCGAGTAAATCGATGGCGCCTTCGGACATCTGCTCCGCCACGTGGAGGCCGAGTGCTTCGTCCCCCGTCAAGGCGACGGCGACCGACAGCAACTGCTCGAATTGCTCGAACTCGAGTCGCGCGTCGGGTTCCTCGAGGCGGTGCCATTCGAACGGCATCCGAGCCCGCAAGTCCGCCCGCGCGGCACCCGAGCGCTCGGCGACCTCGATCACCGCGCGCACGACGAAGATCGAAACACTCATGCGCCGAATAGCCTCCGCAGACGCCCGACCGCGGCACACAAGGACGTGCCGGGGGCGGGTGGGATACCGACGGCCGCGTCTATGAAATAACGTAGATGGGCGGGAAAGCGTAGGCCCGTTGCGCGACCCACCCCTCCCGGGCGCGCCGCATTCGGTTGCCGGCCGGCGTTCCCCTGGCCTCGGGGTCGGCCGGCGGGGCGTCGCGCGGAACCCTCTCGTACGGGCCGGCGTGCGAAACCTCCGGAAAACCGTCGAAAATCGGCGCTGTCGGGGCCGGTCATCGTCGCAGTCGACCCTTCCCAAGGGGGCGGGAGTGCGTTAAGCACCCCATCGTGCCACGCGGTTCCCTTCGTGAAGAGTGCGCCCAAGCGTCGGCGCTCATTCACGCGCAATGAGCGGCGAGGCGTTCCAGACGCCGCGCGAGGTCCTCGAGAGTCGAGGGGCACTCGACGACGGAGCGATCGCCGTGAAGGCCGGCGGCAAGGTCATCGACCTGATGACGCCGATCGATCCAGGGCTCCCGCTCACGGTGATTCACCGCGGGGACAAGGACGCGCTCGACATCATTCGTCACTCGACGTCGCACGTGATGGCGCAGGCCGTTCAGAAGCTGTTCCCCGGCACGCAGGTGACTATCGGCCCCGCGATCGAAAACGGATTTTATTACGACTTCGATCGTCCAGATGGTCCGTTCACCGAGCAGGACCTCGGTCGCATCGAAAAAGAGATGCGACGGCTGATGAGTCAGAACCTGCCGTTTCATCGCAAGGTCGTGTCGCGCGAAGAGGCGAAGGCGCTCTTCGCCGGCATGGGCGAGAAATACAAGGTCGAGCTGATCGACGCGATCCCCGAGGGGCAGCCGATCAGCATTTACTGGCACGGCAAGGACGGCAAACCCGACACGCAGTGGCTCGACCTCTGCAGCGGGCCGCACGTGCCGTCGACGAAGGACCTCGGCGTCGTCAAGTTGACCAGCGTCGCCGGCGCGTATTGGCGCGGCGACGAGAAGAACCCGATGCTTCAACGCATCTACGGGACGGCGTTCGGCTCACAAGAAGAGCTCGACGCCTACCTGAAGATGCTCGAAGAGGCCCGCGCCCGCGATCATCGCAAGCTCGGCAAAGAGCTCGAGCTCTTCATGTTCCACGAGTGGGCGCCGGCGATGCCGTTCTTTTTGCCGCGCGGCGCGTTCGTCTACAACAAGCTCATCGCGTTCGTTCGCGAGCTCTACGTCGACTACGGGTACGAAGAGGTGATCACGCCGCAGATCTTCGATCGGCGCCTCTTCGAGACGAGCGGGCACCTCCCGAACTACCGCGAGAACATGTATTTCCCGGTGGCGCCCGAGGCCATCGACGAGCTCGCCGCGACCGCCGACACGGCCCAGCTCGACGCCGAGAAAAAGACGCTCGAGTCCGTCGCGCAAAAGCCGATGAACTGCCCGTCGCATTGCCTCATCTTCGGGCAGCGGAAGCGCAGCTACCGTGAGCTCCCGTGGCGCGTCGCCGATTTCGGTCGCTTGCACCGGCACGAACGCGGCGGCGTGGTTCACGGACTCACTCGCGTTCGCACCTTCTGCCAGGACGACGCGCACATCTTCTGCGCGCCGGAGCAGCTGAAAGACGAGGTCGTGTCTTTCAATCGGCTGCTCTTCGAGGTGTATCGCGCGTTCGGGTTCACCGATCTGTCGATCAAGCTCGCGCTCCGGCCCGAGCTTCGCGTCGGCACCGACGAGATGTGGGATCTCGCGGAGCGGGCGCTGAACGAAGTGCTCACCGAGTCGAAGCTCGACTTCGAGACGCTGCCCGGCGAAGGCGCGATCTACGGACCCAAGGTCGAGTTCCACGTGAAGGACGCGATCGGCCGGAGCTGGCAGCTCGGCACGATTCAACTCGACTACGCGATGCCGGAGCGCTTCGGGCTCGAGTTCATCGGCAAGGACGGCGCGGCGCATCGACCGGTGATGCTCCACCGCGCGATCCTCGGGAGCCTCGAGCGATTCTTCGGGATCTACGTCGAGCACGTCGCCGGGAAATTCCCGGTCTGGCTCGCGCCCGAGCAAGCCATGATCGTGACGGTGAGCGAGAAGCAAACCGAGTACGCGCAGCGCATCGCGGCTCATTTGACGAGCCACGGTCTTCGCATCCAGGTCGACGACGGCGCCGACAAGCTCGGCGCGAAGATCCGGAACGCGCGGCTCCGTCGCGTGCCGTACACGGTGGTCGTGGGCGAGAAGGAAGTAGAAACCGAATCCGTCGCGCCCAAGAACGCCGACGGCAAAGACCTCGGTCCGATGCCTTTGAATCGATTCCTCGAGCAGCTCCTGGAAGAGGCGAAGCCGCCGCGGCTCGCCAAAGGCACCGTCTGAGATTTTCATAGAGAAGGACGAAACGGGAACGCATGGCGACAGACCGACGGAATTTCCGAGACACGAGAGCCCCTCAGATCCGCGTCAATCATCGAATCCGAGTGCCCGAAGTGCGCGTCGTGCTCGACGACGGCACCATGCTCGGCGTGCTCACGACGCAGCAGGCGCTCCGGGAAGCGGAGGAGCGCGGGCTCGATCTCGTCGAGGTGAACCCGAAGGCGACGCCGCCGGTTTGCAAGATCCTCGATTTCGGCAAATTCAAATACGAGGAAAAAAAGCGAGCGCGTGAGGCGCGACGCAAGCAAACCGTCGTCGAGGTGAAGGAGCTGAAGCTCCGCCCGAAGACCGACGATCACGATCTCGAAGTGAAGCTCCGCGCCGCCCGGCGCTTCATCGAAGCCGGCAACAAGGTGAAGTTCACGGTGCGTTTCCGCGGCCGTGAAATCGCCCACCCCGAGCGCGCGCGCATGCAGCTCGACTACCTCCGCGAGAAGACCGACGATCTCACCATCGTCGAGCAGCACGCGACGATGGAAGCTCGCGCGATGAGCCTCATTCTTTCGCCGAAGCCGTTCGTGCTCCAGAAGCTCGCGAGCGACCGCGCCAAGGAACGCGCGGCGCGACGCGCCCGCGGCGAGGACGTCGACGCCGACAACGAGCCCGATGACGAGGAGCTCGACGACACCGAGAACGATACGGACGACGACGACGATGACGACGATGACGAGGCAGAAAAGGCGCCGGAATAGCGCGGCGCGCGCCCTGGCGTTGAGGCCGCGAAGGCCGAGCGATTGAGATTGGGCTCCGTTCGAGCTCGCGCTCGAGATACTTCGATGCATCGAAGTATCCACGAGGAGCGGTCGGATCCCTCGAAATGAGGGCGGAGCTCCAAGTCCTTTACGCCGCAGGCGGGAGTGTCCTCCGCGAAAAAAGCGCTCGGCGGTTGCAAAGACCGCAGGGTCACCTGGGCGGGTGAGCCGCGCAGGCGTACGGCTAGTACGTCGAGCACCGAGGGCGCCTAGATGGCCCTGTGCTCGCGGCAAACGCCGCGCGCGTCAGTGGAACATGCCGCCGAAATACGCGCCGGCGGCGCCCGCGAGCGCGACCACGACGACGACGATCGCGATCACCGCGCCCGAACCGCCAGCTTTGGGTGGCGGGGCGAGGGGCGGGCGCGCCGACGCGCGCTGGGGGGGTGCGCTGGAACCGACTCCGGGCGCGGGCGGTGAATATCCGCCGGCCCCGGCGCCAACCGGCACTCGCGGAAGCGGGACGCCGGGCGCGTCCTCTTCGAGCGCCGCGAGATTGCCGGCCTGGTAGCCGTCGCTCGCGAGGGGACGGCGTGGATCCTTCTTCCCGCCCTTCGGGTCGCCGTCGAGATCCTTCGTCCAATCTTGGACGTCCTCGAACGAGCCGAGGTTCAGCGGAGCGCCGCCACCGCCGGCCTTGTCGTTCGCCGCGACGACGCTGCCGTCGCGCTTGGCGTCGAGCGACGTGAACTCGACCATGGCCTCGTCAATGAGCGAGCCGATGATCGAGACCTTGTCGTCTTTCTGCTTTTGTCGCCGCTCGGATTCGCGCGCGACCATCGCCTCGGAGACGAGCAGCGCGATCTCGAACGACGACACCGGCCGACCGAGCCGGAACAAGAAACCGTTCAGGTCGCGACCGAGGTCGCGGGCCGCCTGATAGCGCTGTGCCGGATCGCGCGCGAGCGTCCGGAGCACGATGCGCTCGAGGTCCGGCGACACTTCCGGATTCAACTGCGACAAGGACGGAATGCGCGCGGCCTGCACCTGCCGGACGGTGTCGAGATCGGACTCGCCGAGGAAGAGCCGCCGACCGGCGAGCATTTCCCAGAGCATGATGCCGATGGCGAAAATGTCGGTGCGATGGTCGACCGTCTCGCCCATCGCGGCCTCGGGCGAGAGATAGCTGAACTTCCCCTTGATGATCCCCGGCTCGCTCCGTTCGAGCTGGCTATTTGCCTTGGCGAGCCCGAAATCCGCGATTTTCACCTCGCCGTAGCGAGTGATGAGCACGTTCGGCGGCGACATGTCGCGGTGCACGATGCCGAGCTTCCTGCCCTTCGTGTCCGTCGCTTCGTGCGCGTACGCGAGCCCTTCGCAAATCTTCTGGCAGATGAGCGACGCGGCTTCGATCGGCACGCGCTGCCCCTTCTGACGGCGATGCTCGATGATGGCCTTCAAGTCCGAGCCATCGACGAACTCCATGACGATGAAGTACGTGTTGTCGCCGACGCCGATATCGAACACCTGAACGCAGTTCGAATGCGACAAGTGCGCGCTGGTTCGCGCCTCGTCGAGGAACATCCCGATGAACTGCTTCTTCTCCGCGAGGTGCGGCAGAACGCGTTTGATCGCGACGATTTTCTTGAACCCCTCGAGCCCCGCGCTCTCCGCGCGGTACACCTCCGCCATGCCTCCGGCGGCGATGCGCTCGATGACGCGATAACGTTGCTGCTGGTGTGCCATTCGGGACAAGGCGCGTTGAGGACGACGCCGAACGGGGCTTTGCGAGCGTACGGTTTTGCCGGACAAAGGGTCAAGACAGCCTCGACGCACGACGGCAAGCGCGCGTCCGATAACCGAAAAGCCGCCGACAAGAGCCGGGGAAACCACCGCAACCGGCGCGAAAGGGACTCGCCTTCAGAAACGACCCGTGCCAGGCTCCGCTTCCCGTTTGGGGCCGTAGCTCAGCTGGGAGAGCGCTAGCATGGCATGCTAGAGGTCAGGGGTTCGATCCCCCTCGGCTCCACCGATCGAGTGGCATTCGGGTGGTGGTAGTCGCGCTTCGGGCGGTTGCGAGATGCCCGAGCGGGTGGCTCGGCGCCCGGGCTCGCTGTCCGGACCTGGAACGCGCCTCCGATGCCCGTGAGCGGCGAGAGCTCCGGCAGGCAGAGCACCAGCGGCTCGACGTCGCCGAGTTCGAGCTCCGCGACGGCGTTCGCCGCTTGGCGGTACTTCAAGAGCTCGTTCGACTTGTGTCCGGTCCGCCGGCGCACCGCGTCCTCGTTCGTCCCGAGCGCGAGGTTACGAGTGACCATCGATCGGCGGAAGCAGTGCGTCCCGAACGGACCCTTGTTCGGCCCCTTCGAAGTGAGGTCAGCGCGGGTGAGCCCGGCGAGCGCGAGGTGGTCGCGGATCTTCTCGGCGAGGTGGTCGAGCACCAGCGGCCGATCGTGCTCGTCGATGAACACAGAGTCCTTCGGTTCGACGCGCGTCCCTTCGATCGCGCGCGCTGCCTTCCACGCCGCGAGCGCCTCGACGACTCCGCTCGAAAGCTTCCACCATCGGGGATGGTCCGTCTTGTTCTCGTCGAGCGAGACCGTCCCGTGCTCTAGGTCGACGTCGCGCCACTCGAGCGCGGACGCTTCGCCGCGGCGCACGCCCTCGCGATGGACGAAGCCGTAGAGGACGCGGTACGCGAGCGGCACGACCGTGCACGCGAGCAACGCGAGGTCCTCGCGGGGGTAGAGGATCGGGAAGCGCTTCCGCGGCCCGGACTTCGGGAGCCAGCCGCGCGGGAGCGGGTTTCGCTGAACGTGGCCCGCGAGCTCGGCGAGATTCAACACGCGATTGATGAGCGCCGCGTATTGTCGGCGCGTTTCGCGCGAGAGCTCCGCCTTCCCTTTCGGCACTGGAAGCCGCCGCATCACGTCGTCACAGTCGGCCCGCGTGATCTCGTCCACGCGACGGTCACCGAGGCTCGGAAGGATCGCCTTGTTCAGGCGCGACCTCACCGTGTCGAGAAAGGCGTCGGTGAGCTTCTCGACGTGATCCGGGTACGCGGTCCGAAGGTCGCCATCTACCCACGCTTTCGCCACTTCGCCGAACGTAGGCGCCTTCTTCGCGCCCTTCACGGGGATCTTGCCGCCGAGCAGCTCTTCGCATACGGCGACGGCATCTTCGAGCGCCCGCGTCGATGCCGTGGCAAGAATCTTCAACGCTTCGTCGCCGCGCGCGCGGTTCACGTTCGCGAGCCTGAAGCGTTTTGCGACGGCCCCGAGCAGCACCGAGCGCGCCTTCGCCTCGTCTGGATCGCGACACGTTGGAAGCTGGAACGTCTCGCGCTTCGTCCACGTGCGGATGAGCGTCGAGTACTCGCCCGTCGAACTGCATCGGATTTCGCCGGTGGCTTCACGAGACATCAGCAGTTTCCTTTCGGCGCGTGAACGCGCGGATCGTAATGCGCGCGCGACCAAGATCGCCGCGTCGGACGCGGGCGATCCGTTCGGTCATCGTGAAGAAGTGGACATGTCCGCGTCATGAGGGAAGATCCCGCCCCGAGTCGCGACGAACGCGCTCAATCCGGCCATCGTTGCTTCGAGCACAATCCGCAGCACCGAGCGGACCTGGTTTTCCCAGGTATCCGCGTCCAAGTTGCTGGCGGTGGCACACCGGGCGAGCGCCGTCTGGGCAGCGGCGTCCGCGTAGTAGAATCGCGTCTGCTCGGAGCTACGACCGACGGAGAGAATGGCGTTTCCGGCACTTTTCGCAAAGCGCTCGCGAAAGCTCTTCGCCACATTCTTCGGCTCGTAATAGTGGAACGCGACACTGTTTCGAATCGCTGCAAAGGCCCGGACGAGCGGATTCTCGCTCTCACGGGAATAGGCGAATCGTTCCAGCTCTCTCCATTTCTCGCGACCCGCGGGCGTGAGCCCGAGTTCTTCGAACTCCTTGCTCTCCAGAAGAGAGCGATGTTCGCGAAGCAGCTTCAAGATCTCATGGATAATGCCGGCAGCGTACCGGGTTGCTTGCACGGAGAGACCCGCCATTTGCGAGCCGCGCGGGCTGACCTTTGGAGGTGTGTTTTCGCGCGCGTATGCGTCGTTCATGATCTGACTCAACCACAGCACGCCCTTGAGATCGTTGAACGCCAATGAGAGCGCCAGGAAGAACGCTCCGAGTTCGTCATCGTCGGACGTCAAAAGGCGTTCTGGTTCGATCGCGTGGAGTTCTGCGAGTCCGAAGTGGGGCAAGTCGTTCATTGCGGCGAATATCTACGCCGTCGTACGCGATTGCGCCCGGAGGCCCCCCGGGGTCTCCGCCGTCCTCGTACTCGCGAAGGAGGCGCGAGATCTCCGCCCACGCCTCCATCTTGCGAGCGGGGTTCACTGCGAGGCGCCTCGTGAGTTCGAGGCGAGCGCGCTCGCCTCGCTCGACCGCAGCGGCACGACGTCTCCCGTCCACCCGCGGCGCCACGCCCGACCCGTCGGCTTCCGCGGTTCCATCCATCCTAACTCGCGAAGCGCCTCGACTGCGGCGACCGTCGCCGCGGCATCACCGCCGAATCGTCGCCAGGGTGACGCCCGTCGACCGTCCTTTGCGTAAAACACGATCGCGTAGTCGGCCCGTCGACGCGTGATAGAGACGAGCATCATTGCGACCTGGCTTTCGTCGCCAGCGCGCTCGCCATGTTGCGGATCTCCGAGCCGCCCGCCGGTGCTCCGTCGGGCTTGGTCTGCATCTCGGTTTCGAGTTCGTCGAGCTCCTTGCGAACCTGCTCGACGGGCTTCAGCGCCGAGCGAAGTTCTTCGACGAGGAGAATGCTCCGCCGCACGTGCGCCACGCCGTGGAGCAGAGCGTCCGTGCTGATTTCGCCGGTGGAATGGACGGCATCGAGTACGTAGTCGCGCGCCTCGGCGAGCTGACCCTCGAGGTCGGCGAACAGCTCCGGAAGCGTCGCGGGAAGCGTCGCGCTCACGGCGTTACCGCGCCGGTCTGAAGACGACGGGCGATCTCGACCGCGATCCGGGCTCGCCACTCGGCGCGCAGCGAGCACCGGCCGATCGTGTCGGTCCGATCGAGCGTGTCTTCCCGCGAAGCCGCTTCGAGAATTTCGGCGTCGTCCGCGATGCTCAAGAGCACGCTCGAGAGGAACTCGGCGCTCGGATCCTTGAACGCCGTCGGCGCGTTCGGCGCCTCGAACATTGCCGTCACGAGCGTCATGAGCGGTGCCTTCGGATTCACCGTCCCATTGAAGCTGACGAACGCGGTGGACGCCTCTCCCTGCTGCAGCTGCGCCGGCTCGGGAGCCCCGGGCGTGCTCGGCGCAGCGACAGCCTGCTTCTCGCCCTTCGGGGCTCTCGCTACCCGCGGCAGCGTGCGGCGCCTCGGCGCGTTCTTGCTCTTCGTCGTCTTCGTGCGTAGGCTTTTCATCGTCGTTTCCTTCCGGGAGTGACCATGCCCCCTGGCCGAATCTCACCTCGGCGCGGGGGCTTTTTTTCAGGGCTACTTCGTCGGTGGCGGCTCGTTCCCGAAGTACCGCTTGAACGCCTCGCGGATCTTGCGGCGGAGCCACGCGGACGCCGTGTCGCCCTCTCGAGCGGCAACGGCGGCGAGCATGCGCGCCTCCTCGTCCTTGAGTCGTACGTGCAGGGTTCGGTTGCGGTCTGCCATCGGCGCCTCTGAACATGGGCCACGATGTGGCCACAACGCAAGAACAATCTGACCAGTCGTGTGGTCACGCGTAGTTGCAACGCTCGACCAGCATCATGGTCGGATCTTGTCGGAGCCTCATGCGGCCATCGACGCACTCGCCGCCTTCTTCCGGGTCCGTTCAAGCCGTTTTCTGCAGCGATCCGAGCATGTGACTGCATCCCCTCGAACAGCTTCGACAGGTCCGCCGCACACCGCGCACGGCTTCTTGTCACGGATACCGGCCGCGGGACTCGTGACGGTTCCCAGCGGGCGGAAGACGCGCGCGAACCTCCGCACGTGCGGGCCGACGTAGAACGCGACGCTCGACGTGCGTCCCGTGCTGCCCTCGGGACGCTCCGGTCGCCAGAACTTGATCCGCTTCCGAACGTCGCAGCGCCACGCACGAACCGCGAGCGCCTGAAACCATCCCGAGCCGGTGCGCGCGTTCACGAGCACGATCGCTTCCGTCGCGCGGCCCGCGTCGAGCTCGCCGAGCAGCTTGAGCACGAGCGGCGACGGATCGCTGTACGGAGGATTCAGGTACACGCGGCCCGTCCACTCGCGCGCGAGCCCGTTCGTCGCGAGCGTGTAGAACGTCGCAGCGTGCACGACGGCTTGTGCGTCCTCGTTCGAAGCCGGGTCGACGTCGATGCCGCCCATGACGGCGCGGACGAGTTCGAGGAAGCTCGCTGGCGTGTTCCATGTGTCGGACGACGCGATCGGTGGGTCTGTGATCATTTCATTTCTCGGGGTGAAGTGCGGTTTCGTGGTCTTCCTGAGAAACCGAGCTAAAACCGGTGCAAATGCCGAACAATCTCCACGCCAGCGTGAGCGACGCCGTCAGGGCGGCTCAATCTTTCAACGGCCCCGGTAGCTTCCACGTCGATCGCAGTATCGCGGCGCAAGTCGACGCCGAGCTGCGCGCGAAAGGTATTCGCGGCTTCGAGATGCTCGAGCGTGACGCCTTCGTCATCTTCAACCGCGAACGGTCCCCGCTCGCGTAAGGGCCGCGTAGGCGGGACTCGCGCAATCGTTCACCGCGGGGCTTTTTCGTTCCGTCGATCCGACTACGGCTTCCCTACGCCGAGCTCGGTAAAGTATGCGTCGAACACGCCACGGTGAAGTAGCCGCTCGAAAACACGGTAGGCATCGTTCTTGTCGCCGTTCTTCCGATACCCGAAGAGCAGGACGATGGCGCGGCCCCGCGTTGACGACGCGAGATAGAAAACGCGGTATCGCTTCCCGACCTTCACGCGCAGCACGCCAGCAAGGGAACTCTTGAGCATGTTCTGCGGCGAGATCGAGAGATCGGGATTGGCGATCACCTCTTTTACGATCTTCACAACCGACTCGTAGTAAGCCGCGTGCGCGCCATTCGGATTGGCGAGCGCTTTCTCCTTCGCCTCCTCGAGCTGCGCTGCCGCCTCACCCGAATACGTTACGCTCCAACCCACGAGATTGCGCTACAGGTCGAAGGGGATGCTTTGAGTGCGCGGAGACAAATCCTCCGGCGCCACGGGGACGAGGGATTGACCGAGGTCGGCGTCTTCCTCGGTACCGGCTCCGAGAGAGACGAGCCAGCGCTCCCAGTCCAGAAGCCTTTCCGCTGCCGCGCCTCGTCGCTCTTCGAAAACGGGGGCAAGCGACGGCTCGCGTGCTTGAAGTGCACGCAATAGCGTCTCGGACGCGGTGCCGAGGGCGTAGCTGCGCACATTCCGAACGGACTCGAGCAGCGCATCCAACCGGTCGAGCTGTTCGCGGCCCTCGAGCCCCTCGCCCGGTTCCTCGCTCTCGTCGTAGTGGTTCACGCGCAAGGTGAGGGTACTCACAGGCAACGCTAGGAGCTCGTCGAACGCGCTGAGCAACCCCCACGCGGCGCCACGTAGCTGCGTGTTGTCGGCTCCACGCTTCCGGCGCGTTGCCCATCGGCTTAGGCGAACCAGCGGTTCGAGAAGAACCGCGTGAACGTCGAGCCCGGGCTCGAGGAGAACCGCTTCCATTGAGGGAATCATAATACCGTTCCGGAATGCGTTGTTTAAGTAGCTGTTTTTATTGTGACAACTGACCCGACACCCGTCCCGACCCACCCGGAAGACGTCATTCGCCGCGCTCCGCCCCGACCATCCGCCCCTCGGGCGCCGGCGGGAGCTTCGCGGTGTCGACCTCGTGCCCGTCGTCGAGGAGCGCGGAGACGCGCGCGAGCACTGCCATTCGAGCCGACCAGCGTGCGAGCATCCAATCGCCCCGGTCGACGGCGCGCGCGACGCCGAGCACGTAGACGGCCGCCGGCACCTCGTCACTCACGGCGCGCCTCCTCTTCCATCTTCGCGAGCGCGACGGCTTCGATCTGCCGCACGCGTTCTCGCGTGACGCCGAGGAGCCCGGCGGTTTCGTCGAGGGTGAGCCCGTCGGGGTTGCTCCGGGTGACGTCGAGAGCGCACGTCGCCGGCAGCGCGCGGAGAGCATCCTCGAGGGTCGCGGCGCCGCGGGCGGCGGGGTGAACGCGAAAGCCTCGAAGCCATGCCGGCGACCGGTCGCGGGTGACGAGCTCGACTTCGATGAGCAAATGATGCCGGCACGCGACGCGCTGGCACGGCCGAGGGCCGTCGATGCAATCCGCTCGGGTCGGCGGTGCGTCGACGAGCGGAAGGCGCAGAGCGGCGCTCATGCGGCCCTCGAGCGTCGTGAACGGTCGCCGTTCCGCGGCACGACGGTGCTTTGGCGAACCCGCGTGCAGCGGGCGTGCTGCAGCAAGCCACGGCGTCCGAGCTCGCCGCGCGCTTGTCCGAGGTGAATCGGGCGAGCGCACAGGCAGCACACGGCAGCGGGGCGAACGGTGCTCACGCTGCCCTCGAAGGTCGAGGCCGGCCGGGGCCCGTGCCGATGACCTCCGCAACCCCGAGCGCGCCGTCGTTGCACTCGTGGACGACGAAGGGCATGTCGGTCTGCAAAACGCGTCTGAGAGCGACCTCCGCGTCCGGATGCGTCTCCTCGACGAGCCCGTCGCACCGGCGGCATTTGATGAGAAGCAGCGTCGGCCGCGCCGGCTCATCTCGAACGTCATCGTCGAACGGCATCGTGGTTTCCTTTCGCCGGCGCGCCGCTTCCCGAGAGCTCGAGCCGGATCGCTTTGCGAGCGGCGGCGTCGAGTCGGAGCACGGGCCTGTCGAGGCCGCGAAGCTCGGTCACGTCTTCGTTGGGGGTGATGGCGCCGCACTCGATCAATTCCTCCCGGATGGTCATGCTGCCCCGATTCCGGCGATGCCGCTCCGCGCTGCCGCTGTCATGAAACGCCAACCGCGCGTGTTGCCGCCGTTCGTCGAGTTGCGTCCGAGAAACCAGAAGGCGCCCCCCGTCGCGACAACGTCTTTCACGTTCACGTAGTGCGAGGCCTGGCGATTCGCGGGACACGACAGCGTCGCTTGCGTGCCACCCGATGAGCTCTTCAGGTTGAGGAGCGTTCCGGAGCTCCCCATCGCCGAGAACGTCGCGACGGTCTGCGTCGTGCCGACGGCGAGCACCAGATCGTGACCGACGATCGACAGATTACGGAACGTGTTCGAGCCCGAGACGTTCAGCACACCGCTACCCGTTCCGTCGAACGTGAGGTCGCCATAGGTGAACCCGCCGCCGTCGAAGGTTTTCGCGAACGCCGCATTGGTCATGTGGACGAGTGACGCGCCGCCGTTGAGCGTGAGACCCGTGCTCGGTGTAGTGACCCACGGCGTTGTGGCGCCCGATTCCCCTGGATTGAGCGTCCACGTGCCCGACCCCATCGATAGCGTTCGTGCGTTCGTGCTTCCGGTCGTGTCGACGAAGCCGGCAGTGATGTTGTGGCCGTTGGCGTCGAAGGTGCCGTTCCTCAGCAGAAGCGTTTTGCCCTGCGCAATCGCGACGTCGCCGGCGCAAGTCACCGAGCCGCCCGTGCAGTCGATCGTGATGCCGCACTGAAGCACGATGCCGGCCGTCGAAAGGTTCCGCGCCGCCGCGCCACTCATGGTCAAAGTTCCGTTGAGCCCGACGACCGTCATGCCGGCGTTGAGCACGAGGTCGCCCGTAAGGGTGAGGCTCGGCGTCGATGTCCACGTACCTGCGAACGTCGTGAAGTCGAGGCCATCGACGGTGAATCCCGTCGTGTCCACCGACGTGGTCGATGCGCCGATGGTCAGCAGACCGATCGTCCCCGTGGCGTTCAGCGTGAGCGGCCCCGCGCCGGAGAAGGTCACCTTGTTGTAGGTCTCGCCGTCGAGCGTCAGCGTTTTCCCCGTGCCGCTCGAGTCGTTCGCGACGATCTCGGAGCCGGTCGAAGTCAACGTGAGGCCCGTCGACGTCGAGCACGAGAAGACGGTCCCGGTCCCTGTGAGGGTCAGCGTCGAATTCGTGAGGTCGAGCGTCCGCGTGTTCGTGTTCGACGTCGTGAAGCTCGGGCAAGTGACGGCATGACCGCCGAGCATGAGTGTCCCCGCCGTCAGCGTGATCGCGCCGCTCGTCGTCAACGCGTCTTGCAAGGTCCACGATCCGCCGGCGCCGTTGAACACGATGGCGCTCGAGAGCGTCTTGCCGTGCGTGGTGACGTTCTGCGTCGTGGTCGAGGTGAATTGGATCTGACCCGTGTACGAGAGGGTCATCCCCGCCGCGAGCGTCAGATCGCCCGCGACGTTCAAGCCGTTCGAGCCCGCGAGCGCACCGGCGTATCCCGTGAAGTCGATAGAGTCGACGTTCGCCGTCGCCGTGATCGTGACGACGGGCGATCCAGAATTGGCGTCGAAAAAGACGTTGTCCGAGCTCGTCGGGACAGCCGCACCGCCGGTGCCGCCGGACGTCGTCGCCCACTTCGTGCCCGCAGTGGAGTCCCACGACGCCGTGCCGCCTACCCAAAAGCGATTTGCCATCAGGGCGGCCCCGCCATGAGCAGGCGCACCATTGAGACTCGGGCTGTCGCTGCGAGGGTGTCAGCGCCGGAGCCCAGCCGATACAGTCTAAACTTCATGCGCTGACAGGTGACGAGCGAGTTCGCGATACCTGGCTCATGCGCCGAACTGATGCCTGCGACGGTGAGTGCATTCGGCTGGGTCGGCGTCGCCGAAACTACTTCTTGATTCGCGCCTGTATTCGGCGACGTGACTTCGATCGCCGTTCCGTATGGCGAATCGATTGCGTCCCCGGGCGAGAAAGCGCGAGCCTGGAGGCCCCATACGACCGCGTTCGTCGAGGAGCTCGTCGTCGTCCAGTAGACGTTGAAAGTGAGCGGATCGCCGCCATAGAAAAACGGAGCAACAAGGCTCCATTCGCAGAAGCTCTGCACGCCTGCCGCGAAGTCGACGAAGGCGTCGTTTTGCCGGTTCGTTGGTGTCTCGGATTGCGCGACGTCCATCGCGCCGTTTGTCACGCTCGGGAGCGCGCCCGACGCAGTCAGGATGATGTTCATTCTATGTCACTGCTTTCGCGGTCGATGAGAAAGGGAAAGACCCGCGACCACGCGCCGATCGGGAACAGACCGATCAGCGTGTGGCGCAGGCGCGCTCGTCGCGTTGCACGGATGCGGAAAGCAAAATCCCGTGCACCGACTCGCCGCGGCTTCGGCGAGGTGCCTCCGCGGAGGCGGTCGACTCGAAAACTAAGCGGGGCTCGCGGCGATCGCTGCGATCTCGGCGTCGGTCGGCACGCGTCCCCACGAGCGTGCGAGGAAGACACGTGCGATCGGGTGGTCCATGTCGATGTCCTCCCCGACGAGCGCCGGCATAAGGAAGCCGGCGCCGTCGATCACGGGTGGCACGTCGTCGTCGGCGGCGAACGGGTGCGAAGCCATGAACTTCAACGATGCCGGGTGCGAGAGGTCGAGGCGCCCGTTCGCGAGCACCGCCGCGCGCAGCTCATCGAGTGCGGCGCGCTCCACCTCGCGGAGAGAAACCCCGGAGCGCTGAGCGAATTCGGTCGCGCTGACATGCCACGCGGGAATGCGGGCCGCCGCGAGCGGACCGTCGAGCGCCTTCCGGACCTTCGCGACCGAAACGCCTTTGCGCTTCGCGAACTCGGCGAGCGTCAGCCCGTCCTCGACGAGCAGCAGCTCCGGAACGGCGTCGTCACCGTCCCGATTGCTTCTTGGCTCTTTTGGCGCCTCTTCGAGCCACGTTCGAACGTCCTCGTGCGCGAGATCGATGCGGCCTCGGGAGAGCACCGCGGCGGCGAGTGCGCCTCCGCGGCTTGCGGCGCGCGTGACTGTGGACCGGGCGCATCCTCGACGGCGAGCGAGGTCCGCAAAAGATGCAGGAACGGGGCGGTGCTGGTCGGAGTGTCGTCGGGTCATGGGATCGCTTTCGGGTAAAAAAGAGGGAGACCGTCGGAGCGCCGTCGGGCGCGCTCGGCGCTTGGGCCGTCGAAGAGGCGGTCGGTCGGAGCGCCGTCGGATGCGCGCAACGACGTTGCGTCGACGGAGCGCAACATCGATTTGAAATGCAGATTCTCGTCGAAAGGCGCGGGGCGAAACCAAAACCGCGCACCCCGGGGCTATCCCGTACAGTACCTTTGGATTTCCAGCCCTCCACCGTCCGCCCTTTCGGCATCGAGCGTGCCAGGCACGGGGGTAGCGGGTGCACCGACGACGAGAGCGACGCTGCAGAGCGCGCCTAATACCCCAGCACCTTGTGTCGATGCAGCTGGAAGAGCAGCGCCTTCCGCGCCAGCTCGGGCGCCTGTCCGCGCACCTGCAGTAGGCGTAGGGTTGGGGGGTGCGCCGAAGGCGAGCGCTATGCTGCACTGGCAACCATACTGGTCACGCCGCGCGAGGCGGTTCGGGTTCGCCGCTGTCGATGATTCGACCGTCGAAGACGAGCCGCTCGAGTTGCCTCCAAGTCGGAAGCGTGACGCTGCTGCCGCCGTGCTGGTCGACCTTCTCGACGAAGACGAAGTCGCGCGCGGGTACGACCTCGTCCCCCGCCTCGAGCCGTCGCCCATCGTGCGTCGTGAGGAATTGCTCGGGGGCGATGACGTATCTGATTCCTCGCTCCCGCGCAGAGACGCGGGCGGCCTCGAACGTGTCGATGTACCGCTCACGCTCGGCCTCACTTTCCCAGTGCCGGCCGGCGCAGTAGTTGTGCCGCAGGTTCATGCGCATAGCGTTCATCGAACCCCAGCGAGCAATCCGTCATCGGGTGCGCGTTCGGCGCTCGGGCGGCTCGAGAGGAAGCGCTCGATTCCCGCGTCGGTGGCCTCCTGAACGCTGGAGGCACGCGCAGCGGGGCGTGGCGTAGGATGCTCATGGACCGCCGTTCCGCGGCGCGCGAGGTAGCGCTCGATTCCTTGCGCGAAAGCGTCGCCGCATGGAACGGTCCGCGAAGATGGGAACTTCGCCTCCACCCCGACACGAGCGAGATACACGTCGAAATCGATGCCGCGTTCGATCGCTTCGATCGCGATCATCGGATCGACGTCGGACGCGACAGCGTGAGTCAGGATGCGAGCGCACCGATCGCGCTCCGCTTCGCGCTCGCCGGCCGCCGGGCGCGGTTTCTCGTCGAGCGTCGTGTCCGAGAGCTTCCGATACTGAGCCAAGGTCATGTACATGATGTTCTCCGGGTCCTTTTTCAGAGGATCTTCGCGACGCGCGTGACGAGCTGACCGACGACGCTCACCGGTGAGAAGTCTCGGAAGCGCAATCGAAGCTCGTCCACGACGGGCTCACTTCGGGGCGTCTCCGCGTTCGCCAGCGCGATCAGCTGCATATTGGTGACCGGCATCGGCTTGCCGAGGTTGAACCTCACGCTGTTCAACTCGCGCTCGAGTCCGCGCTTGTGGTCGATGAGCGCGAGTCGGCGCGCCCGCGTTTCGATGAACGATGCGAGCGCCGCGGCTTCGTCGCCGGCGAGCGCATTATCCTCGGTGTCGTCGGCGATCATCTGGTGGAGTTCGGTCTCGCGCTCTCGGAGAGCGGCAAGCGCCTCGGCCGCCTTGCGCGCCTCGAGCGCTTTGACCAACCGGTCCGCCCGATCGACGTGGCGCTGAGCGCTTTCGCGCTGCGCGGTCGCGATGCGTAGCGTTTCCTCGGTTTCGGGAGAGCCGTTCGCATCGAAGACGGCTTGAGCCGCCTTCTCCGCGGCGAGAGCGGCTTCGAGCGCTTCGTGTGCGCCGAGCGGCTGAGCGAGGATCTCTGGCTCGGGCGCGTCCGATCTGCGAAGCCACTTCGGCATCGAGAATTTCATGTCGTCATTTCCCTTCACTGGCTCGCGACTCCGCGTCGCTCGGCCATCATGTCGGCGACGATGTCCCCCATGTCGCGGGCCTCGGCGCTCGCGGCGCTCGGCGATCCGCTCGAGTCAGCGTTCGGCGCGGCGAGACCGAGCTGAGCGACAGCTCGCTCGAGATCGCGCTCGCAGCCTTGCTTGATTGCGCGTCGGCGAAACTCCGGCACGGAGTCTTCGACGGTGTGCCCGTTCTCGATCGCCGTGTGTGCGTGCGTCGAGGCGTCGGAAGCCGCACCGAGCTTCGCGAGCGCTGTACAACGTCGGCGCTCAGCTTCGATGCCTGCGCAAAACGCTTCGGGCTGCATTTCCGACAACTCGCGTTGTCGTTTGGTCATTTCGATTGTGGTCATTCGGATTTCCTTTTCGGTGTTGGGGTTCAGGCTTGCGCCGGCGGTTCCGTCGGCGAGTAACGTCGAAGCGCGAATCGCAACGCTCGAGTGAGCTCGATCTCGTCGGCCCAACGCTGCGCTGCGGCGGTCTCATCGCCAACCTCGGGTGACGCCGCGACCGGAGTCTCGTTCCGGATGCGAGACCACGAATCGGCGGCGTCGCGCTCGTCCCCGGCGCTCGCGGCGATCAGGGCGGCGGCGAGCTCGGGGTTCCGCTCGGCCATCAAGCGGAAGGCACGGAGTTCGGCTCGGCGCGCGTCGAAGCGCTCGAGCGCCGCGGCGGCCGCGCGGAGCGCGCGAGCGAGAGTGGCGATGAGGTTCATGGGATTCCGTTTCTGCCGCCGTCGGCGGCATTGGTGGCGCCGCGACGATTCGAACGTCGCTCGGCGATCGACGGAGAGCACCGCAAGAGCGCGTCGAGCACCTGTCCATGTGCCGGCGCATGCAGCCGGCGACGCCGAAGATTTTCTTGATGCGTCAGCGCGCGACGCTGAGCGCGACGGGGAAAAGCGAGATGATTCGACCTCGAATTTCGCCATCGACGATGCGCCGAAGGAACGCGGCGCCGTATCGTTCCTCGACCTGCTCGGGACGGAGACCGCTCGTCACGATCGTTGGCCGCTTGGCGTCGTACCGCTCGGCGACGATTTCAGCGATCGCTGTGTCGCGGTCGCCTTCCCACCCGACGTCATCGAGAACAGCCACGGCGGCGTTCATCGCTTCCACGACGAGAGGTGCTTCGCCTTTCCCAAGTGGCGTTTCCCGGCGCGCTTTGCCGATGTCAGTCGCGCGAAACCACGCAATCGAGGGCGCGTGGGTCACACGCATGCGGATGTCTCGCGCGGCTCCGAACGTCTCGGCTTGGGCCTCCTCGATCTTCCCTTCGAGTTGGGCGCTCGCGATCCGGACTACGGCGTGGACGACGCTGAACGTTTTCAGTGTTCCGGTCGCGCCAAGAATCGCCAACCCGCCATGCTTCCGAGGTTCGTACGTTTCGGCCACCCACCGAAGCTTCGACGGGATCCTCGTCAATCTTTCGTCGGCGGGCAGGGCGGCCATCGCGCTCGGCCCGCGCGTGAAGATCTTCGCGATCGAACCTCGCACGGCCTCGTCCGTCAGGAGCGCGCGCTCAATGTCCGCAACGCCGGCAGCCCGGTCGAGGCGTTCTATCCAACCGTCTGTGAGGATTTCCCGCTCGAGCTGCTCGGGGCCCCATGCGGCGTGCCACATGCGCAGCAAGAGCTCTCGCTTGTCGAAGCCGGAAGAGATTATCGCGCGCTCGATGAGGGCTGTCCGTTCTTTGGTCATGTACATGTTGCGGTCTCCTCGTCGGCAACCTCGAAGTCCGAAGCTCGGAACGGGCTCGATGCGTCGTTCGGTTGCGTCATCGGTGTCTTCCGAATGGTCGGATGCAGGCGGGGCATGGCGCCGAAGGCCTTCGCGTTGCGAAGCCACGTTCGGAACGCCGCGTCCGCGTCGGTCTTCGAGGCGCGGAACTCGTGATCTCGGAACTTCGAGAGCTCACCCTCGAGGTTCACGCCGAGCTCGGTCGCGAGCTCGCGGTGCTGCGCGTTCGGTTCCCAGATCTCGGGAACGCGACGCCATGGTTTCGGCTTGGTGCTCTTCGACTTCGACGGCGTCTTGCTCCGGAGCGTTTGCGTCCGTTCCGACTTGGGAGTCGATCCACCGAGGAGGGCCAATTGTGTCGAGGGGGCGTCAGCCCCCCGCGCGCTCGCGCGCTCTGACAAATGGATCCCTTCTTGGATCCCTTCCGTGGATCCCTTCGGGTCACTTAAAGTGACGGGTACCAGGCACTCAGAGTGACGGGTGGGGTCACTTAAAGTGACGGGTCCGGCGTCCTGCACCGACGATGACCCGTCACTCACGGTGACGGGTAGGCGCCCCTCGAACGCAGCTCGAAGGTCGTAGACGTTCGGCTTGCCGACCGTCCGCGTTACCTCGAGAGCGCCCTTGGCCTCGAGCGACTTCAGCACGCGGAGGACGACGCGCGGGTTCAGGCTGGTCCACTTCGCCAGGCGCTCGGCGCCGGGCCACGGCCGCCTCGAGTCCGTCGACCAGTGGGCGAGCACGGCGAGGAGGACGAGCTTTTCGGTGCTCGTCAACGCCGACATGAAAACGCCTCGCTGCGCGCTGAGGAGATCATCTGACACCGCCCCGCCCCGCTTCCCGCATCGCGCTCGATGTTCGGTGGACCGTTACCTCGAGGCCAACCGAGCGAACGGTGTTGGCGGCATGCTCGAGCAGCGCCGCGACGTCCTCTGCGCCGGCGTCGTCGCCGAGTGTAGCGACGAGGAGATCGTCGCGTTTGCCGCCACGCGTGAGGACTACGAGCAGACGGTTCAACCCGCCCTCCGGATTCGCTCGCGAAAGGCCTCGAGGTCGTCCGTCGAGTTCGGCTCTTGCGCTGCGACGCCGCGACGCTGAAGCGCTTCGAGTAGTTGATCGGCCATCAACACGCGTTTGCCGTCGATCGCGATGAGATCGACGCCGAGCTCGCGGGCGTGGTCCCTTAGCCAACGCCACGAATGGCCGGTCATCGACTCGGCATTCCGCGGTCCGATGCAGATCGGGCGCGCCTGAGCCTGTTCGTCCACTTTCATGGTCAGATCTCCAGAAACGCAAAAGCCCCGCGACCTGGAAGTCACGGGGCAGCCTGAACGAGGAGTTTTTTGAGCGACTACGCGGCGCGCGTGTGCGGTCCGTTCTTTTCGTAGTCGTCTTGAAGGACGGCGATCACACCGCGAGTCGCCGAAAGGCCAGCGGCCACGCGGAGCGGCGGCGTGCGGCTGATGCCCAGCCGTCGCGCGAACGCGTAGTCCCCGACGCGCTCGATCTCGGCACGCGCCCACTGGACCAAGTGGTCAGGAGCCCGAATTCCCCGCGGTTCGAAATGCGTAGATTGCGACATAGCGATCTCCCGGTGCCGAGCGGCACCTTCATGCGTGGACCGTGGTCTGTCCCCGACGTGTCGCGCGACTGAGTGAATGATATCAGGCGCCCGTCGATTTCTTCGGGCTCGCGCGCTCTAACTACCTGGAATTATTACGAACAAAGTTTTGCGGCACCTTGCTCTTGTCGACCGCGCGACGCGCGTTTCGGAACGCGTTGCAGGCTTCTTCCAGCTCGGCTCGATAGCGCTCATCGCGGACGCCATCGCCCTCAATGAGTACGAGACCCGGAACGTTTTCGTCCGACACCTTCCACGAGCTCGTCGAATGGCGTCCATCGGGGCGAACGACCTCCACGACGCGACCGCCCTGGAGAAAGTTCACTGTGCGTTCTCCGCGCTTTTCCTCGACGACGTTGCCGGCGCGATCCTCTTCCAGCCCGAACGCGAGCGAAGGTCGCACGTACGCGTGATAAAGCCGCAATACGAGCCTGCGCCCGACTGAGAGCGAGCGCATGCCGGCGACGACGCAAGCCGCGACGTCGTCTTTGAACGCGTCATCGTGACAGTGTCGGTGAGCCATCACCGGGAACGCCCAGCGGCGGTTTTTGCCCTCGCTCGGAGGCAGATTCATCCCATCTGGATAGAAGACCGCGACGGAGTCCTTTTCGAGGATTTCGCTGCAAAAACAGCACTGGTGCTTGTCGGAGCTTCGAACATCAAAGAGCCGCGCCGCCGGGAGGTTGGTCGATCCGGCCGCCTCTGACTGAAGAGTCGAATATGCAGGTTGAGGATGCTCCTCGAGGACTCGAACGAGAATGCGAGCGATTCGCCGATGGCGCGACACGACCCGAACTCGCACATCGTCGGCATCGACGTCGTCGAACATCGGCTGCGACGAGCTGAGCGCCTGCTCTCGTATCTTGGCAAGCAGCGCTTGTACCTCTTCTTCGTCCTTGAGCGACGCTGGCGCGGGGGCCTCGTCGGCCGGCGGTTGCAGGTCGAACGCGACGGACAAGCTCGGCGTGCGCCCCATTTCGTCTTCCGACCACGTGAAGAACCACACGAGGTCATCGCGGTCTTCTGGCGACAGAAAACGCGGGCTCTTGCGCTTTGATTTTTGCTCGCTATCGTTTTTTTCGGTCGTCATGCTCGACCCAATCGCCCCGGGCGCCGCCAAGCGCTGCGGGGCGTTCTACTTTCCGAATCCTACCGCTTTCGTTCCCGCTTCGCGCGCTCGACGTCGAGCGAGACGACTCGCGCCCGCGCCTCCCGTCTCGCCCGGAGTTCGCCCGACAGCGCCTCGACGGTGCTCCACTGCTCGGCGGCCGCCGCCTTCGCGAGCGCTTCGGCGAGCGCTGTCTCAACGACGTGCGAGGGCTCCGAGCTGCCACGCGATTGCCATTCGTCTCCGACGACGGGCGACGATGACGGACGCGCCGATTCACGGTCCGGCGTGTTTTCAGTGGTTTCGCGAGCTTCCGAAGTCGAGTTTGGGAATGGCATGCTAGAGGTCAGGGGTTCGATCCCCCTCGGCTCCACCGAATAGAGGGGCAAATGGCGAGGGTTTGGTCGTCGTTACCCGCCTCTGGGGGTGTGGGGGATGGGATCTAGTTGTTGGGGGACCTTGTCCCCCGCGGCTCGCTTCGCGACCGCTCCCCCTGCCGCTTCGCGGGCTCGCTTCGCTCGCGCAGTCCTGCGGGTCTTCGCGGCTTGCTGCGCGACGTTGGCCCCTCAGCCGACGAGACGCGCGGCGAGCTTCATCGCGGCGATCATGCCGCTCGGATCGGCTTTGCCGGTCCACGCGATGTCGTAGCCGGTGCCGTGGTCGACGCTGGTGCGCACGATGCTCAGACCCAGAGTGACGTTCACGGCGTCACCGAACGCGACGAGCTTCATCGGGATGGTGGCTTGGTCGTGGTACATCGCGACGACGCCGTCGTAACGGCCCGCGTACGCGAGGCGAAACGCCGTTTCCGCGCCGACGGGACCCACCAACGTGGCGCCGCGACCCGCTCGACGGCGCGCGAGGCGAATTCCCGGGACGATCGCCTGCGCCTCTTCGAACCCCAAGAGCTCGCTTTCGCCGGCGTGGGGATTGAGCGACGTGACGGCGACGAGCGGACGCTTCTTGCCGAGCGCATGCAGTAACCGGACGAGCTCGGTCGTCGCGATCGACACGCCGGCTTCGTCGAGCGCCTTCGGCACTTCGTGGAGCGGTAAGTGCGTCGTGACGAGACTGGTGACGAGCCGCGGTGACGCAAAACACATGACCGCGTGCGCGGCACCATCGAGATCGCGGAGCCACTCGGTGTGACCGCGAAACGACTCCGCACCCTTCGCGCCCGAGTGGGCAATCGCCGATTTACTCACCGGGCCGCTCACGACGGCCGCGCCGGGGATCGCCTTGGCCAACCGATACGCTTCTTCGACATAAGCGAGCTGCGCGCGGCCGGCGCGCTTCGACGGATGACCGGGACGGCGATCGTTCTCCGTGAGCTCGGGGCCGACCGCGACGAACTCGATGGCGCCGCGGGGGCGTCGTTTATTTTGGGGGCCCGCGAAGGGGACGAGCCGCGTCGCGGAGACGCCGACGCGCTTCGCGGCGCTCCGCAGCGTTCCCTCGTCGCCGACGAGCACCGTGCGCACCCGCGGCAACGCCGCCGCGCCGAGCAACGACACTTCGGGTCCGATGCCCGACGGGCAACCGGTGGAGACGACGAGCATCGGCGCGCAACGTAGCAGGCCGTTCGAAAAGCGGCCCTGCTTCTACTCGGCGGACCCCGATCCCGGCGCGAACGCGTCCCAACGATGACGATCGCGACGCCGACGGTGCCCCTAAATAAAAGAGCTGTTCTGGCGATGAGTGGGCACCGCGAACCGCACGATTTTTCGGACGCACGACCGCGCGCGCAGCGGCGCGAACGGGGTTGGGGCCCCGTGAGCTGCCGGTCGCGAGGCCCCGTCCTGTCAAACCCCCGACTCAAACCCGGCTCTCGACGTCCGAGTCACGATCGACGCGGCTCGGTCGTCGAGAGCGAAGCCTTTATTCTTCTTCGGACGCCGTCGGGATGTCGGGCGCGCGGAGCTTGTAACCGGAGCCGCGGAGCGTATCGAGCGGCAACGCTTCGCCGAGTTTTGCGCGAAGACGGCGAACGTGGATGTCGACGGTGCGCGGGCCGCCGTCGTAGCGATTGCCCCAGACGCGCGCGAGCAGGTGTTCGCGCGAGAGCACTTTGCCGCGGCGATCACACAGGTACGCGAGCAAGGCGAATTCCTTCGCCGTGAGCTGCACGTGCCGGCCGTCGACGCTGACCTCTTGGGCGGCCTTGTCGATCATGATGCCGCCGATCTTGTGACGCTCTTCGGTCGCGAACTCGCTCTTGCGCCACTCGACGGCGCGGATCCGCGCGTACACCTCCTCGGGTACGTACGGATGAAGGACAAAGTCGTCGAAGCCGCTGGAGGGTTCGATGCGGGCCATCTGCCCGACCGTCACCGCCACGATGGCTCCTACGTTGTCGAAGGTGGACTCCTTACGCACGGCTCGAAGAGCCGCGATCGCGAGGTCCGGCCGATCGAGCGCTTCGAAGAGGAGGGCTCGCGGACGAGCCTCCTCGTCGGGGTCGTCTTCGGCGAACAAGTTGATTGGATCGTCCCAAAGGTCGAGCGTGCGGACGTTGGCGCCAAGCTGCCGGAGTGTTGCAGCAGCGCCGTCCTCCCGCTCTAGCAGTGGGCCGTGCCCCACGACCGCTACGAATGAGCGGGCGCGAGAGGTTTGTGTTTCAGGCGATTTCGGTCCCACCGACTGTAATTCGCGAGATCTTAATGGTTGGGCAGCCGACCCCGACGGGGACACTCTGGCCGTCTTTACCGCACGTCCAGATACCGTCTGAGAGGGCTACGTCGTTGCCCAGCATGGATACTTCACGCAATGTTTCCGGACCATTGCCAATTAGATTCACGCCCTTTAGCGGAGCAGTAAGCTGACCATTTTCGATGAGGTAGCTTTCCGTAAGAGAGAAAACAAAGTCGCCGTTTGAAATATCCACCTGCCCTCCGCCGAACGTTTTGGCAAAAACGCCGCGCTTTACGCTGCGGATGATTTCCTCGGGGTCATGGGGTCCGGCCAGTAGGACGGTATTGGTCATCCGGGGCATCGGGACCGACGAGAAGTTCTCGCGGCGGCCGTTCCCGCTCGGCTCGGTTCCGTAGTGACGCGCCGAGAGCCGGTCGTGCATGTAGGAGGCGAGCACGCCGTTTTCGATGAGCACGTTCCGGCGAGGCTCGGCGCCTTCGTCGTCCACGTTGATCGAGCCGCGGTTCTGAAGGAGGGTCGGATCATCGACCACGGTGCAGAGCGAGCTCGCGACGTTCTTGCCGATCTGCCCGGTATAATTGCTGGTTCCCTTGCGATTGAAGTCCGCTTCGAGGCCGTGACCGACGGCTTCGTGCAGCAAGATCCCGCTATCGCCCGGGGCGAGCACGACCTCCATCTGACCGGCGGGCGCCTCGCGAGCGTCGAGAAGGACGAGCGCCTGGCGCACCGCTTCTTTCGCGTGGCGCTCGGGCGACCAATCTTCGAAATAGCCGAGTGATTTCCGGCCTCCGCCGCCGCTGCGGCCCGACTCGCGCTTGCCGTGATCCTCGGCGATGACGCGCACGCCGAACCGGAAGAGCGGCTGAACGTCGTAGGCGTACGTGCCGACGCTGGTCGCGACCAGGATTTCGCGCATTTCCTCGACGAACGACGCTTCGACCTTCTTCACGCGCGAATCCTCGGCGAGGGCGGCTTTGCTGACGCGCTCGAGAAGCGCGCGCTTTTCGCGGCCGTCGACGTCGAGGGTGCTGCGCTCGAGCGCGTAGCGCTCGGGCAGCGTCGACGACGCGAGCCCCACGACGGCCGTCGCCGAACCGCCCGCGATCCGCGCCGCAGTTTCTGCCGCGCGCTTCATCGCTTCCCACGAAAGATCCTCGACGTAAGCGTACCCCGTCGCGTCGCCGCGCTGCACTCGGACACCGAGCCCGAGGCTCGTCCCGCGCGACGCACTTCGCGTGATGCCTTCCTCGAACGCAAGCGTGCCGTTGGCGCTGTATTCGAAGAACAGATCGGCGTAATTGCCCCCGCGACTGAGCGCGATTTCGAGCAAGCGCCGGCACACTTCCTGGTCGATACCGCTCGGCCCGCCAGGAGCGAACGGAGCTCGAAACGTCTGGGTCGTCGTCATGCGCAGGTTGTCACCATGTGACCTCGGTGACGCGGGCGCAAGGTGATACCCTGCCCGCCGATGTCCGGCCTCTTTTCGACTCTGGTCGTCCTTCACGTCATCGCGAACGTGATCTGGATCGGCTCGATTCTCGCTGTCGCCGTCGTGATCGGCGCCCACTCGGGCGACGCCGTGACCCGCGGCAAGATCGCCGTCGACGTCTACGGAAAGCTCGCGACGCCGGCCTTCGTGGTGTCGTTCGTCGCCGGCATCGCCCGGCTCGCGCTCGACACGCAATATTACTTCGTTCAGACGAAGTTCATGCACGGCAAGCTGCTTTTGGCGCTCGTCGTGATCGGACTTCATCACGTCATCGGCGCGCGGGCGAAGAAAATGGCCAAGGGCGTCGCGACCGAGTCGGGCAACACCGCGATTCTCGCCGTGATCCTGCTCTTGTCCGCCGCGGGAGCCGTGTTTCTGGTGGTGACGAAACCGTTCTGACCGTCGGAACGGTCGGTCCCGCTACGAGCGCATGCGGAGCTCGTGCGACCGAGTGTGAAACCGACGCTCGAGTGGGAGCTTCACCGACGGCGTCTCGCCGCGATCCGTTGCGTGGCTCTACGAGCCTCGCCGCTCGACGGTTGCCTTGACCCTCCGAGCACGTTGCGGCAAAGTTCTTACTTCGGAAAACGTCAGCGATTTCCGAACTGAAGAAACCGTTGTCCCCCGACCGAGAGAAGATACTCCAGGCCGCTCAAAAGTACGTCGACAAGAAGCGGTTCGACAAGGCGATCCAGGAGTACCAAAGGATCATCCAGCTGGATCCGAACGATGCTCGGACCCTTCTGAAGATCGGTGATCTCCAAGCTCGGATGGAGGCGTACGCGGAAGCGATCGCGACGTACGACCGCGTCGGTCAATTCTATTCGCAGCAGGGTTTCGCGCTGAAGGCGATCGCGGTCTACAAGCAGATCCGCGAGCTCATCAAGAAGCACGTCCCTCAGCTCGAGGACCGGTACGGCCACATCGTTCCGAAGCTCGCGCAAATCTACACCGAGCTCGGCCTGACCAGCGACGCGCTGGCGACCTACGACGAGGTCGCGACGCGCCTCCAGCGAAACGGCCGCGATCGCGACGCGATCGACGTCTTCCGGAAAATGGTCGCGCTCGATTCGACCAATCCCTTGCCGCATCTGCGGCTCGCCGAAGCGTGCTGTCGCGTCCAATCGGTCGACGAAGCGATCGACTCATTTTGGACCGCCGCGGAGCTCCTGATCCGGCTCAAGCGGAGAGACGACGCGCTCAAGGTCGTCGAGCGGATTTTGCATTTCCGCCAGGACGCTCGCTACGCGCGAGTGGCCGCCGAGCTCTATCTGGACCGCGGCGCAGCGCAAGACGGCTTGCAAGCGCTCGCCAAGCTCCAGCTCTGTTTTCAAGCCGAACCGAAGAACCTCGAGGTCTTGGGGCTCCTCGCTCGCGCGTTCATCGCGATCGGGCAAGAGCCGAAGGCCATCGAAGTCAAAAAAGAGATGGCCGTCATCGCGCAAGATCAAGGGCGCGACGACGTGTTCCGCGAAACCTTGCGCTACCTCGAGCGCGCGGCGCCGAACGACGAGCAAGTGCGCGCGCTCGCTCGCGGCCCGCGCTCGCAGCGACCGGTCTCGTCGAGTTTTCTCGACGACGACGTCGAGCTCATCGAGTCGTCGGTGCATCCGCCGCGAAACGGCGTTTCGTCGCCGCGCGTGCAAACGATTTCCGACGCTCACGACGACGTCGATTTCGACGCGAGCCCCATGTCACACCGGGCGCTCTCGAGCCCTCCCGAGATCGACATCGAAGAGATCGAGGAGCCGCCGCCGCGTCCGTTCGTCTCGAGCGCGCCGGACGTCGTGGTCGTCGACGACGATCTCGTGCCGGCCGAAGAATACCGCGCTCGCGACGGATCGGACGCGCACGCACACACTCGCAAGGCGATGGTCGACGCGGAGTCGTTCCGAGGCCTTCGCCTGTACGGCAAGGCGATCGAGACGCTCCGCATCGCGCTCGAAATCGATCCGCAGTCGATCGACATCCGGGAAAAGCTCCGCGACATTCTCGTCGAGTCCGGCGACCCTGAAGGCGCGGCCGGCGAAGGGATCTCCCTCGCGGCCATCCACGTCGATCGCGGCGAGCGAGCGCGCGCCGAAGCCGAGCTCTATCGCGCGCTCGAGACCGATCCCGACAACTCCGTCGCTATCGAGATGCTCGACGAGATCGGCGGACGGACGGGGCGCGGCGCCGAACCCCAGAACGTCACGCCATACACCGAGGATCAATACGACAGCACGACGACCGAGCTCGCCGAAGCGGAGCTCTACACCGAGTCGTTCGACGGCGAAGCGCCGCTCCCCTCGTACGATCTCGAAGGCGTGAGCGCCGCGGCGGCGCTCGTCGACGACAGCCCGGCGCGCGCGGCGTTCGATCGCGCGGACGCAGCGTTCCTCGACGCGCAAAACGACGACGGCGGCGACTTCGCTGATGCTCCCGCCGAGGACCTCGACGACTACCTCGAAGAACCCACCGAGCAGAATCGCGTCCAAGCCTTCGGACCCGCCGCGAACGCGCCAATCGAAGGCATCGAGGACGCGCTCGAAGAGGCCGAGTTTTTCACCTTGCGCGGGCTCGTCGACGACGCGCGCGGCATCCTCATCGACGCGCTGTCACGCGCACCGAATCATCCCCTGCTCCTCGAGAAGCTCCGCGAAATCGACGGCAGCAACGAGTTTCAGAGCGGCACCCGCGATCGCCCCGAATTCGAGCACGCGGAGCCCGCCGACGATCGAGCCTTCGATCTCGCGGCGTCGCTCGACGCGCTCGACAGCCTCGAGCAACAAACGCGATCGTCGCGTGCGCCGTCGTCGATACGCCCGGTGGACGAGATCGACGTCGATCAGGTCTTCGCGAAGTTCAAGGAAGGCGTGCGGACCCAGATCTCGGAGTCCGACAGCGCGACGCACTACGATCTAGGCGTCGCCTACAAGGAAATGGGCCTGCTCCCCGACGCCGTGAACGAGTTCGGCCTGGCCGCGAAAGATCCGCGGTTCGAGTGTACGTGCCACGCGATGATCGGGATGATTCATCTCGAGCAGAACAACCTCGACAGCGCCGCCGAAGCGTACATTCGCGGCCTCTCCGCCGTCCAAAAGACGATCGATCAGGAGATGAGCCTCTATTACGACCTCGGCAACGTGTACGAGATGAAAGGCTCGAACCCCGAGGCGCTCTACTACTTCCAGAAGATCGCCCGGCGCGACCCTGGCTACCGCGACATCCGCGATCGCATCGAAGCCCTGAACCCCGCGCCGCCCCAAGCGGCCGCCCACGCCGGCCAACGCGCAATTCAAAACGACGACGAGTTCGAGGCGGCGTTCGATGAGTTGTTCGAGAGTAAGTGAGAGCTGGGAGAAGCGTCGCGCGACTCGCGCGACTCGCTAACAACCCGCGCCGGGCTCGCCGGTAGTCTCACACGCCTCTCCTTGGTGGATCATGATCTAGTCTGCCAAGACCGCTATGTCGTGGCGGTTCACGGGCCCCTGCCCGTTCGCTCGTGCTTGCAAACTTGAGTCAGTGGAGCAGAGCAGAATTGGGGCGCACTTGGCGGCGCTCGCCGTCTTTGACACGGCGCTCGGTGGATCTCGTTAAGCGGGCATTTCGGCGATGAAGGCCAGGAGCTTCGTCGCGTACGGATCTTCTCGGAACTCGTCGCGAGCTCGTTCGGCGGCGACGCGAAGGGGGACCCCGGAGCGGTAGAGGACTCGATAGAGATCGGCGAGGACGCGCTGCGATGATTCGGAGACTTCGGCGCGCTTCAGACCGACGCGGTTCACGCCGCGGACGCGGGCGCGATCGCCGGAGACGATGAGGTACGGCGGCACGTGGCGTTCGATGAGCGCGCCGCCCGCGGCGAAGGCGAGCTCGCCGAGGCGAACGAAGGGCGCGACCGCGACGTGGCCGCCGGAGACGAAGCGATCGCCGACCACGACGTGGCCGCCGAGGCTCGTGGTATTCGTGAGGGTGACGAAATCGCCGACGACGACGTCGTGCGCGACGTGGCAGCCGACCATGAAGAGGCAACCGGAGCCGACCTTCGTGACACCGCCGCCTTTCACGGTGCCGCGATGCACGGTGACGAACTCGCGGAAGACGTTGTCGTCGCCCACGACGAGCTCGGTGGGCTCACCGCGAAACGAACGATCCTGCGGCGCGCCGCCGACGACGGCGTGAGGATGGATGCGATTGCGGCGCCCGAGCCGCGCGGGGCCGAGTACGGTCGCGTGCGGCAGGAGCTCGGTCCCTTCGCCGAGCTCGACGTCGGGACCGACGACCGCGAGCGCACCGACGACCACGCCGTCGGCAAGCCGAGCGGTCGGATCGACGACCGCGGTGGGGTGAACCCGCGCGCCCATGATCACTAAACGTCGCGATCCACGATCGACGCCAGGAGCTCGCCTTGTGCGCAGAGCACGCCGTCCACCGTCGCTTCGCCGCGCATCTTCCACACGTTCGAGCGGTGGTGCATGACCTCGACGAACAGATCGAGTCGATCGCCCGGGGTCACCGCGTGACGGAACTTCGCCTTGTCGATGCCGAGGAAGTACATGAGGCTCGTGCGCACGTCGAACGGCTCGGTGGCGTAGGCGAGGATGCCGCCGATCTGCGCGAGCGACTCGATGATGAGCACGCCGGGCATGATCGGGCGCCCGGGGAAGTGCCCTTCGCACCAGGGCTCGTTGCAGCTCACCATCTTGTGTCCGCGGATGGTCTTGCCCGCGATGATTTCCGTGACGCGATCGACCATCACGAACGGATAGCGATGCGGCAAGAGCTCGAGGATCTTGCCGATGTCGATCTGCACGGAGCCGCGCGAATTCAAGCGCCTCGCCTTTTCCTTTCCCCGAGGAGACGCGCCCAGGCTCGGAGCCAGCGCGCCTTCGGGACAGCAGGGAATCCTGCCACGGTGGAGCCCGGTTCGACATCCCCGATCACGCCGCTCTTCGCTGCGATGCGCGCACCGTTCCCGACTTCGGCGTGATCGGTCACCCCGGCCTGCCCGCCGACGAGCACGCGTTCGCCGAGGCGCGCGGAGCCGGCGAAACCCGCCTGAGCGGCGACGATCGTGCCGCCTCCGATTGAAACGTTGTGCGCGACGTGCACGTGGGCGTCGAGCTTCACGCCGCGCCGGAGCACGGTGGGCGAAAGTGTGCCGGCGTCGACGGTCGCGAGCGCGCCGATCTCGACGTCGTCCTCGACGATCACGCCCCCGAGCTGCGGCATGCGGACCAGCTCGCCCGCCGGCCCCGTCACCCAACCGAAGCCGCGATGACCGACGACGGCGCCCGGACCGACGACGACGCGCTCGCCGAGGCGTGAGCCGCCGTAGACGATCGCGCGCGGTTCGATGGTGCACCCCGCCCCGACGATCGCGCCCGACATGACGACCGCGAACGCCCCGATGCTCGCCGTCGGATGCACGACCGCGCCGGGTTCGACGAGCGCGTCCGCCGAGACGCCACGCGGTTCACGCGCGCGTGCGAGGGGCTCGAGCAGACGCGCGACGACCCACTTCGGATTGTCGTGGACCCAGGTTCGTTCGCGCGGAAGCCGTTCCGCGACGTCGGTCGCGGCGAGGAGCACGCCCGGCGCGCCGAGGGCCGCGGCGAGCCGACGCGGCGACGCGACCACCGCGAGATCGTCGTCCTTCGACGCGTGCTCCGGCGCAACGAGGCGCGAGACGGCGCGCAAACCGAGGTTCGGCGGGACCTCGCCGCCGTATTCTCGGACGAGCTCCTCGAGGCGCCGCGAAGCGGGGAGCTCGACGCCGAACGACCCGTCGCGAGCCGTCGCCGGGCGGTCCGCGGACCCTCCGTGCGGCGGGCGCGTCAGGGCTTCTTCGGAAGCGGAGGCGTGGCCGCGCCCGCAGCCGGCGCGGCGTCCGCGCTCTGGTTGTACTCGCTGATCACGCGGTCGGTGAGATCGAGATCGGTGCGGTGATACGGCACCGCTTGCTTGTCGATGATCACGTCGTACCCGCTCTGCGTCGCGATCTTGCGGATGATGCCCATCGTCTTCTGGAAGATGGGTTGCGTCAGCTCGCTCTGCTTCTTCTGGAGCTCCTTGTTGTATTCGACGAATACCGTCTGGAGCTGCGCCATGTCTTTTTGCCACTTGTCGACGCGGTTCTCGAGCGCCTGCTTGCTGAGGACGTCTTTCTGCTTCTCGATGTCCTCGCGCTCTTTCTGAAGCTCGGTCTGCTTGTCGTCGAGCTCGCGCTGGCGCTTGTCGAAATGCTTCTTCAGCGTCGCCTGCGCGCGGAGACCGTCTTCGGTCTCCATCACCGCGCGCTGGGTGTCGACGACGGCGATCTTCATGTCGGCGAGCGCGGACGTCGCAAAGGTCCCGCAAAGGAAGGTGGCGGCCGCGGCAATCGCTAGAAGTCGTTGAAACGCTCTCATGGCTGGCGGGGGATTAGCCCCCGGCGAGCGCCGACGTCAAGAAGACGCGGACGGGTTTAGGTCGTCTTTAGAGAGCTGAACATCCACACAGAGAGCGAAATGGGCGCCGTCTTTGGCATTTCTTCGGTCGGCCCGGGCCCTTCGGCGGAAGCGTTCTATCCTCGCGGCATGGCCGGGAGCTCCGGACCCCCTCCGCCCAACCTGCGCACGTTGAGCCTCAGCGACGAGAACGACGGCCTCGCCGCCGAGGTCGCGGAGACCGTGCGCCGCAAGTACCGACCGGCGCTCACGGTCATGTCGGGCGAGAGCGTCGGCACGCGCGTCACCGTGCAGGGCAATCTCTTCATCGGGCGCGACCCGAAGGCGGAGCTCGTGCTCCCCGATCCCGGCGTCTCGTGGCGCCACGCCATGCTCGAAGATCGCGGCGGCGCGTGGGTCGTCGTGGATCTCGACAGCACCAACGGTGTCGCGATCAACGGACGCAAAGAGCCCGCGGCCGAGCTGCGCCACGGCGACAAGCTCAAGTTCGGGACGACGCTCGTTCGCTTCGAGGTTCAAGACGAGACCGACGAGGCCTACTCGGAATTCGTCGCTCAGCTCATTCACATCGACGATCTGACCGGCCTCTATCTTCGTCGCCGCTTCGACGCCGAGCTCGGGCAGCTCCTGACGACGGCCGCGGTCGGCCGCACGTCCGTCGGCCTCCTCGCGATGGACCTCGACGGCGTGAAGGGCATCAACGATCAGCACGGCCATCTCTTCGGTGCGTACACCATCTCCGAAGCCGGCAAGCTCGTCGGCGAAGTCATCGCCGGCCGCGGCATCGCGTGTCGCTTCGGCGGTGACGAATTCATCGCCGCGCTTCCGAAGCACGACATGGCCGCCGCGCGCGACGTCGCCGAAGAAATCCGCGCCCGCATCTCGAGCCACGTGTTCGAGAGAGAAGGGGTGGTGCTCAAACCGGGCATGAGCGTCGGCGTGTCGTCGTTCCCCGCCCTGCCTTCGAAACCGGACGCGACCGAGCTCTTTCGATACGCCGACGAGGCGCTCTATTTGGCGAAGCGGACCGGGAAAAATCGGGTTTGCGTCGCGACGGAGTTGCCGAAGTAGCGGGCGGAGGGAGCAGAGGGCAGAGCGGGCAGAGCGGGCAGAGCGGGCAGAGCCGGGAGGGACGCGCGCGCCCCGCGCCGACGCTTTCCGTTCTCCCTCACCCGCGATCCGCCACCCCCCATCCGCTGCCCGCTGCCCGTTGCCCGCCCATCGGATCCTTGCCCAGGCGCGGCGATGGGTTGAGGAGGCGGCGAGCGATCGGGGCAGTGGCTTCGAATCTATTCCGTCGTGCTCGAATTCATTCGTCGGATGCGATCGACCATTTCGCTCATCGAGCGGAAGGATCGCGACGATCCGCCAATGAAGCGCGAGTGAGACTACCGGCGAGCTCGGCGCGGGTCGCCCTCGCTCGGAAGAGTCGCTCTGCTTTCCCTGTCGGCTTACTCAAATAAGAATCAAATCAACAAATCATCCGCGATCGAAGCTTCTTCCGCCACGATGCTCGCGGTCTCTTCGTCGCGCTTGACGGCGAGTTCGTACAATTGCGCGAGCAACGTCGGGTGCTCGCGCACGAGCTCCATGAAGCGCTCGCGGGGGAGATGCATCGCGACCGTCGGGTAATCGGCGACGACTTGGGCGTTCGAGGGACGACGGAGGACGAGCGACACTTCGCCGACGACTTCGCCGACGCCGAGGTGGGCGATGACGACGCGTTCTTCGTCGTCTTTGCGAACGACGCGCACTTGGCCCGATGCGACGACGTAGAGGCCGTCGGCTTGGGCGCCCTGGGAGATCAGGACGTCGTCGGTTTCGAAGGTGCGGGCACTGAAGCGCTCGATGAGCGCCTGGCGCTCGCCGGCCGAGAGGGGTTGCAACAGGGCGCTGGTGCGGATCAAGTTCGCGACCATGCGGCGCTGGCAGTAGCTCGCGACGGTCTTGGCGACTTCGGGGGAACGACCCGCGACGTCGTCGAGCGCCTCGACGCGGATGATGAGGACGATGCTCGGACGCGCAGCGACGACGTTGGCGGCGCGCGGCGATCGCGAGAGCAGCGCCATTTCGCCGAACAAGGCGCCGTTGCCGAGCCGCGCGAGCAAGACCGATTCCCCCGCTGGAGATTGCCGCACGACTTCGAGCTCACCGCGCGCGAGCACGAACGCCTCGGCTCCTTCCGCTCCTTGCTCGATGACGTGCTCGTCGGCCTTGATGCGCCGCACCTCGAAGGCCTCGATGAACGCGCGCAGCGCGGGAGCGCTGAGCGACGAGAAGAGGCTTTGCGGCGACACCGACGGCGGCGCCGTTCGCTGACTGCGATCGCCGTCGAGCGCTTCGCGCGCATAGTCGAGTACGGACGTCACCTCGTCGATCAGGTGTTCGCCGATCAACGTGGCGGCGAGCGGGTGAACTTCCTTTGGCGGCGCGAGCGCCGGCACGGGGCTCGGCCGGAGCTGGGGCGAACCCTTCGCATATGCCGTCGCAGTCGCTTCGGCTCGTGCAGCCGTGTCGGCGCCGAGCGCGGTGAGGCGCGACAACGCCGCGATCGCCATCGGTAGATTGCCGAGGTCCGCGGCGCGATCGGCGGCAATCTCGAGCGCCGTGATCGCCTGGTCGTGCTTTTCGAGCTCCTCGAGCGCTTCGGCGAGAACGAACAGGGCGGGGGCCGACGTGAGGTCGTCTTTGACGACCGCGGCTGCCCATCGAACGGCGCCCTCGGCGTCGTCGTCGGAAAGGAGTCCGAGCGCCCGGTCGAGCGGAGGCTCGGTGCTCGACGCGGAAGGCAGGGGGGGCGGTCTCGCCATCACCGCCGACCTTAGAGCGCCCCGCATTCGAGTGGAAGGCCGCCGTTTCCGATCCTCCAGCGAGGGCGCAAGGTTACGAGCGCGACCGGGAGAGCGCCGCGCTCATGGCGTCCGCGGTGGCTCGAACCACCGGAATGACGCTCGGGTAGTCCATGGCCATCGGCCCGATGACGCCGACGGCGCCGATCGGCAATCCGTCGGCCTCGTAGCGCGTCGCGACGAAGCTCACGGGCGCGCCGACGCGATCGGCCGTTTCCGCTCCGAGAAAAACCTGCACGCGATCCGTCTCGATGATCCGCGCGAGGAGCACGACGAGCCGCTCGCGCTCTTCGAGCGCACGCACCAGATCGCGGAGCTGTTCGGCCGTGTCGAACTCGGGACGCTCGATGAGCCGCGCCTGACCCTCGATAATGATCTGCGGCTTGCCGTCCGCGGCGCCGATCGCCGCGTTGAGGAGCGAGACGCCGAACTCGCGCAAAATTCGGAGCTCGTCGCGTTGCTCGTTCAACGTGCGCGCGAAGTGATCGCGGACGCCGGAGAGCGTTCGCCCTTCGAGCGCGTCTTCGAGCATGTTGTGAAGGCGCGCGAGCTCGACGTCGGTCGGGACCGATTCGAGTTGCACGAAACGGTTCTCGACGGTGCCGTCCGAGAAGACGATCACCCCGAGGAGCTCGCCGGGTCGCGTTCGCATGAAGCGCAGCGCCTGGAGCGTGCGCTCCGGCGTCGGTGCTCGAACCAGCACGGCCGCGGCTTGAGTCATGTCGCTGAGCAGGCGCCCGGCGCCGCGAAAAATGTCGGTGCCCTGTTTCACGTCGCCGAACCACGCGGCGATCCGCGACGCATCGTCGGCCGAGAGCCGCCGGAGGCGCATCATGGCGTCGATGAAGAGCCGGAACGCGGCCTCGGTCGGGACGCGCCCCGCCGACGAATGCGGCTGACAGAGGTAGCCGCGCTCGTCCAGGTCGGACAGAACGTTGCGAATGGTCGCCGGCGAAAGATCGAGGCCGTACTTCTTGGCGAGGGTTCGGCTTCCGACAGGCTCACCGGTCGCCGTAAACTCGGTGACGATGGCGCTGAGGATGGCGCGCTCCCGTTTGGAGAGGCCTGTCACGAGCTAAAACTTTGGTGCGAACCGGCTCCGTCGTCAACGTAACGGGATTTCGGCCGGGGCCCCGCGCCGGCTTGGCCCTCGGCGTGGCATTGGCACTCGGCGTCGTGATTTGCCTGTTTTCCCGGGGAGCCGACGCCGACGGAGCCGAACCGCCTGCGGCGAGCGAGGCCCCCGCGAACCCCGCGCCGCCGGCGCCGAACCGACACGGGCCGGCCAAGACACCGTCCCGAGGAACCTCCACGAGTCGCAAGACGACGGCCCGCCGACGGCCTCGGACGGCAGGGAGTCGCCCCAAAAAAAGAAGCCGGAGCAAGGATCGACCGCCGGCGTTCCCGGCCGACGGCGACCAAACGCGGGCAAGTCGAACCGCGCGCCTCACACCGAGCGAGTGTCGCGCGGAGCTCGCTCGACGAGATATACCCTTCCATAACACCGAGGCGTCGCCCGGCGTGCTCGAGCCGATCAGGCTCGATGGACCGGTCAGCGGCGTCACCTACCGCACGGACTACTCCGACCGGGAGCGCGCGAAGTTGCCGTACGACGTCTTCGATTGCCGGCTCGTGGTGGCATTGTCCGACCTCAGCGCCATTCTGCGCACCCACGGCATCGACGAAGTGCGGCTGTTTTCCGCGTGGCGTCCTCCGTCGAAGTCTTCCGCAAAGACGGCCGCGCCCGTCGCGACGGAGACGGGGCATCCCGGCGGTCTGGCAGCGGACTTACGACTCTTCAAGAAGTCGTCGGGCGAGTCGCTCGAGGTCGAGAAGGATTTTCACGGCCAGATTGGCGCGACACCGTGCGGGCCGGCTGCCGAACCGCCGTCGCCGTCGACACCGGCGTCACTCGAGCTCCGGGCGATTCTCTGTGCGGTAGCCGACGCTCGCATCTTTCATGTGCTCCTCTCACCGGACTTCAACGCCCCCCATCGAAACCATTTTCACGTCGAGGTTCGTCCGGGAGTACGCTGGCTCATCGTGCGATAACGCGGCCGCTCACTTTGCGGCGCAAACCTTGACAGATTTCGGTTAGAAACTGATGATGACCTTCCTGTCCGGAGGAGCCCTGTGACGACCACTCTGCTCGCTGTCGACGATAGCGTCACGATGCGAAAGGTGCTCGAGATCACCTTCGCGGGCGAACAGTTCAAGACCGTGCTGGCCTCGAACGGCCAAGAAGCGCTCGGCCTCGTTCGCAGCGAGCGCCCCGCGCTCGTGATCATCGACCACACGTTGCCGGACACGAGCGGCTACGACTTGTGTCAGGAAGTGAAGCGCGCGCTCCCAGGCGTCGCGGTCATGCTCCTCGCGAGCAAGCAGAACCCGTACGACAAGGCGCGCGCGCAAGCGAGCGGCGTCGACGACTTCGTCGACAAGCCGTTCGACACGCAGAAGCTGATCGACAAGGTCGTGCAAGTGCTCCGAGAGCCCCGTGCTGCGGCACCTGTTGCGGCCGTTGCGGCAGCACCGGTTGCGGTAGCGCCCATGGCGTCACCCGCCGCCGCGGTGCGCCCGCGTTCGCAAACTTTGGCCTACGGGACGGCAGCACCGCAAACCGCCGCCGGTGCTTCACCGCCCGCGCCGGCCGTCAGTCCCGCGCGAACCCTCACCGGGAACGTGAGTCCGGTTCGACCCGTCGCCGCGACTCGTCCGATGCCGGTTTCGCCGGTCGCCCCCGTCGCTGCAGCGCCCGTCCCGGCGGCGCCAGCCGCCGTGCAGGCACGACCCGCGCAGGCGGCGGGCCCGGCGATCCCGATGAACGGGCTTTCGGGAAAGCTCGAAGCCCTCGGGCTCACCGCCGATCAGGTTCAGGCCGTGCTCGCGCTCTCGCGCGAGGTCGTCGAGCAAGTCGTCTGGGAAGTCGTCCCGGTCCTTGCCGAGACGATGATCAAAGAAGAACTTCAGCGTCTGACGAGCGAATAGCTCGTTCGTCCACGCTTCGGCGTAGTCGGCAGGGTGACCTCGGACGCCGAACCGGTCGGTTCGGCGCGGCCGGCAAGACGAGTGCCGCGAATCGTCACGCGCCGAAGGCGTGCCGCCAGTCCGACGCGCCGGCGATCGGCGCCGCCGGCACTCACGGCACAGCAACGCCGCCCCTGCGTGAACTCATGGGGACACCAACTTCTCGAGCCGATGCACGACCGAACGAACGTCGTGGATCGAAGCGTCCTTGAAGAAATCGAACGACGCGGTCCGCGCGTATGTTCGTTCAGGCGAAGTGTGGGGTGAGTCCGCGAGGCGGCGCGGACGTCCTGCGATAGTGAGGAATCTCAGCGTCATTCACGGTGCTTGTCTAACTCTGCATGACACGGCACTGGTGGCACGGCGTCGCGCCGATCGATCGCTGAACGCCGGGCATTTTCGGATCGTGCGTCGTCGTTGCAACGAACCATTCGCTTAACTACGGTTCCGTCCTCGAGTGATCGAGGCGGGTCGAGCGAACGACGAAGATGGACGAAGTGAGCCTTTACATGCTGCGCCGGAAACGCGGCACTCCGGGGTTTTCGAGTTGCGTGCGATGAGAAGGCTCCTCGCGGTGGAAGACACGCAGCTGATCGCAGAGCAGTGGGGTCGGCTGCTCGCCCGTCAGGGTATCGAGTTCATCCACGCACCGAACCTCGAGCACGCTCAGCAACATATCGACAACTGGGCGAGCGCACCGTGTGACTACGTGCTGCTCGATCTGAAGCTACCCGACGGCGATGGCGCCGATCTTCTAAACGCTCTGAACGCTCTCAATCCGCGTCCGGCGATCGCCGTCATCACCGGTTACTTGGACAGCGATCGCTCACTGGACTTGCATGGTCGGTGCACCATCGCCGTTCCCAAGCCGACCGAGCCGCGTACCTTGCTCGGAATCGTCGAGGTGCTCGAGGCGAGCCGTCAATCGCGGCCGCTCGTCGAAGACTTCGCGAAACGGTACAAGCTCAGCGAGCGAGAACGAGAAGTGCTCTTTGCGTCGCTCCGCGGGCTGAACAATCAGGAGACCGCCGAGGAGCTGAAGTGCGACCGCGGAACGGTGTCCACGTACTGGAACCGCATCTTCGCCAAGACGGGGTGGCGATCGCAGCGCGATGTGATCGCGCACCTGTTCCAGCACACGTTCGGCGGAATCGCCGCCGCGTCTCCGCCCTCCAGCAGCAGCAACAAAAAGACGTCGCACTGACGATCTCCCGGAATTTCGGCCCTCCGCCGGCCCTCTTGAAATCCCGAGTTCAGTGCTAGCTTCCCCCCGCAATGGGTGAACCCGTCAAGGCCTACGACCCGGCTGAAGTCGAGCAGCGCTGGTATGCGTTCTGGCTGGAACAGGGCGTTTTCCGCGCCAGCCTGGACCCCGACGACCGGCGCCCGACGTACGTGATTTCGATGCCGCCCCCGAACGTCACGGGGTCGCTTCACATGGGTCACGCCCTGATTGACACGATCCAGGACGTCCTGGTCCGTCACAAACGGATGCAGGGGTACAACGTGCTCTGGCAGCCGGGCGTCGATCACGCGGGCATCGCCACGCAGACCGTCGTCGAACGGCAGCTGAAGCGCGAGGGAAAGACGCGCCACGACCTCGGGCGAGCGGCGTTTCTCGAGCGGGTCTGGCAGTGGAAGGAGCAGAGCGGCGGACGCATCGTCGAGCAGATGAAATTCCTCGGCGTTTCCGCCGACTGGGATCGTCTGAAGTTCACGATGGACCCCGACCTGTCCACGGCGGTCCGCGAAGCCTTCGTGCGCCTCTATGAAGAAGGGCTGATCTATCGCGCAACCCGTCTCGTCAACTGGGACGTCGAAGCGCAAACGGTGCTCTCCGACCTCGAAGTGGAGAACGAAGAGAACGTCAACGGCGAGCTCTACGAGTTCGCGTACCCGGTGATCGACGCGGACCCCGCCGCCGGAAGTACCGAGCTCGTCGTCGCGACGACGCGCCCCGAAACGATGCTCGGCGATACCGCCGTCGCAGTGCACCCCGACGACCCGCGCTTCCGTC
>Ga0265320_10000270_pt1 | contig 42895 bp, 33 predicted proteins | sample 4827metaG_FD_202087 | JGI IMG/M metagenome (GOLD analysis project Ga0265320, IMG submission 202087) | Rhizosphere microbial communities from Carex aquatilis grown in University of Washington, Seatle, WA, United States - 4-8-27 metaG | ecosystem: Host-associated > Plants > Roots > Rhizosphere >... | reverse complement strand
TCCTCGCTCGCGCGCCGCTGCGCTCGTCGCGCTGAGTCCCTTGTTCCGCCACTTCGTGCTCGCCGCGCCGAGCATCGATCCGCTGCTTCTCTATCTCGTCGGCGTGCCGCGGCACTTCGCGTCCGATCCGTTCATGTACCTGCTCGGTCGCGAATTCGGCACGGCCGCCCTCGAATGGGTCGATCAGAATTCGCCCCTCGCCGGCAAGGTCGCGCGCCTCCTCGAGCGTCTCTTCGGAAAAATCGGATTCCTCGCGCTCGTCGTGAGTCCCGACATCATCGTCAGCGCCCTCGCCGGCGTCGCGCGGATCCCGTTCTGGCTCTTCGTCGTCGCGAACATCGCCGGCACGTTCTTGACCATCGCCGTCGCGCGCTACTTCGGCAGCGCCTTCGAAAGCCCGATCCGCGCGATGGTGGCGTTCTTCAGCGCGCATCTGGTGGTGGTTACGGTGGTGTCGGTGGTGTCCATCGTCGCGATCAATTGGTTTTATCGGAAGCGGGAGCCGGAGCAGGGCGAGCCGTAGAGATTTAGGGGCAGCGGGCAGAGGTAAGAGGGGAGTGGGGTAAGGGGCGCGGGATGCGCGCGACGCGAAGGGCCGCGCGCGCTTTCACGCGCTGTCGCGTCCGCGCGCCACCCGCGTCGCGCGTCCCGTTGCCCGCGTCCCCGCGTCCCCGCCTCCCACCACCACTGCCCGCTGCCCGCCTGTTACGTCCATCGAACACGGGGAAGCGGGGGCGCAGCGGGCAGGGGTTGAGGATTGAGGGTTGGGGGGCGCGGATTGAGGAGAGAGGTGCCCGGGAATTGCGGGAGGGTTTCTCGAGAGGCTTTGATTTTACCGCCGTGCTCGGCCTGTCCAGGGGCGGGGCCCGCGCGCAGACGCGCGGCGACTCGCTGAGCGAGTCGCCCTGGACAGGCCTGCGACTCGGCGGGGCGGGGAGGGGCTCGCAACAACTGCGAGAAAGGAAACACCCCATGCTTCGTATCTATCCGGTCGTTCTCGATTTCATTCGTCGGATGCGGTCGACCATTTCACTCATCGAGCGGAAGGATCGCGATCTCGGCAGACAACTCCGGCGCGCTAGCGCGAGCGTCGGTCTCAACTTGGCGGAGGGGATGTATTCGCGAGGGAGGAATCGCGGCGCGAAATATCACATCGCGCTCGGCTCGGCGCGCGAGATGCTCGCGTGTCTCGAGCTCGCGGAAGCGTTCGGTTATGTCCGTCCGATAGAGCCGTCGGTTCGCGTCGAATGCGACCGCATCGTCGGCACGCTGGTACGTCTCGTCGACAACTGCCAGTGAAAGGTCGCGGCGCGTTGCGCAGGGCGATTCCGAAAAAACGCAACGCGACGTCTACAACCCTCGAGCGGAACCCGAACGGGGCAGGGGCCCCGTTCGACGCCAGACGCCAATCAGTCTTTGGAAGGCCAGACCACGATCAGCCCATGAAAGGAGAGTGAGACAAAACCGGCGAGGCTGGCGCGGGTCGCTTTCACGTCGCGAAAGACGCGAGGCGCTGCGAGCGTGCGCTCCAAAACCTCACCCCTCGCGAATGTCGCGAGACACCGCGCATTGGAAACACGATCCCAATCTCACAGCCTAGCCGAAGTGATCACCCACCGAATCGCCGCGATCATCCCGAGGCACGTCAAGAACAAGACGGCGAGAACGACGCGACCACGCGTGGGCGGCCGACGGCGCGCGGGGGCGCTTTGCGAGCGTCGTTCCGGCAGGGTCGTCGGCATGGCCGGCGGAGTATGGACGCGGGTCAGGGCTTTTGGAAGTCGTAGACGGAGCCGAGCTCGAGGAGCGTCGTGAGCTCGTCGAGGCCGGTGCGCACTTCGACGAGGAGCGCAGGATCGCGGAGATCGTCGAAGGTGAGCCGGTCTCTGTAGTTCCGTTCGACCCAGCGCACGAGGTCGCGGTAGAGGGCATCGTCGAGGAAGACGCGACCGCGAACGGCGAGGCGCTCGTCGTCGTCGAGGGGGACGCGCAGGCGAAGACACGCAGGGCCTCCGCCGTTGTTCATCGAAGCGTTCACGTCGACCCAATGGATCGCCGACACGGGATTGTCGTCGCTGACGACGCGCTCGAGAAAGGCGCGGGCTTCTGGCTGTTCGCGTGCTTCGGCGGGCGCGATGACGGCGAGCGTTCCGTCGCGAAGACCGACGATTTGCGAATTGAAAGGATAGCTCGCGACGGCGTTTTCGGCGGAGAGCTCCGCGCGCGTCGCGAGCGAAAACGAGAAATCGTCGCCGAGGCGCTTGTGGAGCTCCTCGAGAAAGACCGGCGTGTCGACGAACGCGTCTTCGTGGAGCATCAAGAACGAACCCGTGCCGACGGCGAGCACGTCGGTGTGAAACGCGCCCGCGTCGATGCCGCGCAGCGACTGTGGCCATGTCAACGCGAGCCGATCGTCGAGCGTCGCGAGCCGCGCCGTGGCTTCGCTCGCTTCGCGCGTTTGCCGTCGCGGATAACGTCCCCGGGGTTCGTCGTTCGCCCACGCTGCGCGTCCCCAACCGAACACGTGCACGGCGCCGGTGGGGGTCGCGAGCCGAAGGTGATTCGCGGCGCCTTCGTCCGCGAAATAAGGTCCCGGCGGCAGCGGGTCGTGCACGACGAAGTGCGACGTGTCGTCGAAGATCGCGCGGAAGATCGACACGGTCACCGGCGCTTCGAGCGAGCGATGGAACATCGCCGACAAGTTCGCGACGACGAAGTGCACGCGCGCGTCGACCGTGTCGCGAGACGGCACCACGGTGGCGGCGTTCGCCGTCCACATCGACGACGCGCTCGATGCTAGCCGCAAGAAATAGCCGTCGTCCGCCGCGGCTTTGGCGAGCACGTCGCGGTCTTTGCCGGTGAATCCGAGTCGCCGGAGTGTCGCGACGTCCGGTCTCGGCTGCGGCGGCAACACCGCCTGGTCGACGCCGAGGCTCGCGACGAAACGCATTTTCGCGAGGCCTTCGAGCGCCGCGGCGCGCGGATTGCTCGCGCGCCCTTCGTGACGCTCGCTCGCGAGGTTCCCGCGGCTGAGGCCCGCGTAGTTGTGTGTGGCGCCCACGATCCCGTCGAAGTTCACCTCGCGCACGGGCCGATCGTACTCGCTCCGCCCGGCGCGTGCTATGTCGGCCCACCCATGCAAGCCGTCCGCGCCGCGCGAAACCGCGCCGTCGTCGCGTTGATGTCCGCGTGCTTGTTTTGGGGGCTCAGCTTTTGCCTCACCAAGGCGCTCTCGCAGAGCATCGAGCTCGCTTCGCCAGGGATCAGCTCGTGGTTCGTGGCGGCCTACCTCGTCGGTTCGCGATTTCTGGTGGCCGCGATCGTCCTCGTGGCAGTGGGGCGGATCCGCCCGAATCGTTCCGAATTGTTTCAGGGCGCCTTGCTCGGCGTGGTCACCGGTGTGGGGATGCTATTTCAAACGGACGCGCTCACCTACACGTCCGCATCGACCGGCGCGTTTCTCACGCAAGGCTACGTTTTCATGCTCCCCGTCGTGACGACGATCGTCACCCGGAGGCTCCCGTCGATTCGCGTCGTCGCGTGTGCTCTTCTCGTGCTCGTGGGTCTCGGCATCCTGGCGAAGTTCGATCCCTTCGCCGTCACGATGGGTCGCGGCGAAACGGAGACGCTACTTGCCGCGGCGTGCTTCACCGTGCAGATCCTCGCGCTCGGGGCGCGTCGCTTCAGCGAGAACCGCGCCCGGGAAGTCACGGTCGTGATGTTCGTCACGATGTGCGCGGTCATGGCGCCGATCACCGCGCTCACGGCGCGCAGCGCGCGCGAGTACGTGACGCCGCTCGTCGTCCCGTGGGCGCTCGTCTACCTCGCCGCGATCGTCGTGTTTCCGACGCTCGGGTCGTTCTTGCTGATGAACCGATTCCAGCGCCTCGTCACGCCGAGCGACGCGGGCGTCATTTACGCGACCGAACCGGTCTTCGCCGGCGCGTTCGCGCTCTTCGTTCCCGCGACGCTCTCGCGACTTTCAGAGATCCCCTACCCGAATGAAGTGTTCACGGAGCGCACGCTGGTCGGCGGCGTCTTGGTCCTCGCCGCGAACGTGCTCCTCGCGCTCGCCGAAAAAGCCCCGAGCGAGCTTCCGGAAGGGGTCGTGCCCGAGTGACGTCGCGTCGTCGGCCGTCCGGCGCGCTCGTGGTGCGGGCGCGGGGTCCGGAAGCGCGAGCGACGCCTGCCGAAGCACGACTCGAGACGCTGCTCGACCGCATTCTCGGGCTCGAGTCCGAGCTCCGCGCGCTCTCTCGTTCGCTCCACGAGTTTCGACGCGAGAACGCCGCTCGACTCGGCCCGACCATCGACGAGCTGTCCGCCCTCCGTCGATTGCTCACGCGCCTCGAAGGACTCGACACCGAGCTTGCGCGGTGGTCCTCGAGAGAACGCGAATCGGACGAAAACGCCCGCAGTCCGCGAGCACGAGCCTCTCGACGCCGCGGTAAGAAATCGCCCCTCGCGGCGAGTCGCCTTCTCTCGAACGGCGATGCGCGCGGCGGCGACCTCGAGGGCGCGCGTTTCGTGCAAGGCGCGACGGGCGCACTTTCGCCGACGCCGGTGTCGTTGAAGGACCTCTATCGACGCCTCGCGCGGCGGCTTCACCCCGATTTCGCGCGGACCGACGAAGAGCGCGTCGTACACGGCACCTTGATGTCGCACGTGAACCTGGCTTACGAGAGCGACGACCGGGTGCGTCTCGAGCTCATCGCGGCCGAGCTCGACGCCGGCCTCACACCGACCGAACCGACCCACGAAGCGCGGAGCGCCCACGCCGAGCATCGGGCCGCGTCGTTCGAAGCGCTCGTCGCGTCGTTCGAACGCGAGCGCGAGCGGCTCGCCCGGACGCCCGATCATCGGAAATGGGAGCGAGCGACGGCGAGGGCACGCGCGGGCGGCGACTACTTTGCCGAGACGCTCTACGACTTGAAGGCCGAGCTCGCGCGCCTCGGTTCCGAAGCATGGGGACGCATCCTTCGTCTGGACGACGCGGTCCGCGCCTTCCCGCGTCGTTCTCATTCGACCACGATGTTGGTCGAATCTTCTCCATGGGGTCGTCCTGCGGTGCTCACGGTGCGGCGCTCCAGGCGGCACGAGGGACGAGCGCTGCGCGATCGTCTCATTCTCGCCGCGAAGGAAGCGCCGTGGAAGGTCGTGCTCACGCTGCTCGCCTTCTTCGCGGAGCTCGCCGGCGTTCCCCCGGCGGGTCTCGAGCGCGCGTCGGCGTTCGCCGACCGCTATGCGGCGCTCACGCGTGCTCTGCGCGGCGCGCCGTCCTTCGATGCAGCGCTCGGGCGCATGCCGGACTGGCTCACCTGGAGCTTCCTCGGCAACGAACGACGGGTGCTCTTCGGATTGCATCTCACGAGCGGCGAGCTCCTCACGGGCGTTCGCGCGGCGCTCGAACAGGACGCCGTTCGCGCCCTCGGACGAGCGGTGCTCGAGCTCGCAGGCCCCGAGGCGAGGTGCGAGACGTGCCGCCGGCCGGTCGTGCTCGTGCACCTGTTCCGCACGCGGGGCATCGAAGACGTGCACGGGCTCGTCTGCGGACGCTGCGCTGCCGTTCAGCAGACGTACCGCACCGTCGGTCGGGCCGAGGGGCTCGAGGCCCTCAATCCGTACTTGCTCGAGACGGGTGCGCTCGTCGAAGAGAAGGTGCGGATTGCGAACGCCACCCTTCGCTTCCAGTTTTCGGCGACCGAACGTCACGCCCTCTCCGCCGGCGCCGTTCTCGGGCGATTCGGCGAGCTTCACCTGCGCGGTCTCGAGCTTTCGGGCGTCGAAAAGGGCCTCTACTTGGTGAGCGATCGGGTGCGCCTGTCGCCGAAGAACCGGGTCCCCGACGGCACCCGCCTGTCGTTCGGTTTCGATCGAACCGCCGGCGTCACCAGCGCGGAAGTGCTCGGCCTTCTGCGGGCGAGCGCCGGTCGCCGCTTCGCGTCGAAGTGAGCTCGGGCAGCGTCGCGCACGAGCGTGCGCGGGGTGCGTAAAATCCATGCAAGTAGCCGAATCGAGCGCCGTGATTTAGCCTGCGCGCCATGCCGATGCCCGAAAGCCTTCCCGACGACGTGCTCGAGCTGCGCCGTGGAGGCGTCGTCGAGACGCGCTTGCGCGTGCCGCTCGAGACGCTCGCCGATCTTCGTCGCGTCTACACGCCGGGAGTGGCCGTCGCGTGCCAGCGCATCCACGAGTCCCCGAAGCGCGCGTACGAGTACACGCACATCGGCAACAAGGTCGCGATCGTCACCAATGGAACCGCGGTGCTCGGTCTCGGCGACATCGGACCCTTGGCGGGACTGCCGGTCATGGAAGGCAAGGCGGCGATCTTTCGTCGCTTCGCGAACATCAGCGCCGAGCCGGTACTCATCGACGCGAAGGACGCCGCGACGCTCGTCGACGTCGTCGAACGCATTCACCTCGGCTTCGGCGCGATCCAGCTCGAGGACATCGCGTCTCCGGAATGCTTCGAGGTCGAAGAGAAGCTCATGGCGCGGATCGGCAAGCCGGTGCTCCACGACGACCAATGGGGTACCGCCACCGTCGTCCTGGCCGGGCTCATCAACTCGCTCGCGCGCGTCGGGCGCACGGCGGACGCGACGCGCGCCGTCATCCTCGGATCGGGCGCGAGCGGCATTGCGATCGCGCGGACGCTCACCGGGTTCGGCGTGCGCGACGTGGTCTTGGTCGACCGCGCCGGCGCGCTGTATCGCGGCCGCACCGAGAACATGTCCGACGTGAAGCGCGAGATCGCGAAGACGACGAACCCCGACAACGTGCGCGGTTCGCTCGCGCAGGTGATGAAGGGTCGCGATCTCTTCATCGGCGTGTCGTCGGCGAACCAGGTCTCGAAAGAGATGGTCCGCAGCATGGCGCCGGATCCCATCGTGTTCGCGCTCGCGAACCCCGTCTCGGAAATCACCGTCGAAGACGCGACCGAAGCCGGCGCCGCGATCGCCCTCGACGGTCGCGCGATGAACAACGCGCTCGCGTATCCGGGTCTCTTCCGCGGCGCGCTCGACGCCCGCGCGACCCGCTTCACCGCCGCGATGCGACTCGCCGCCGCCCACGCCGTCGCAGGCGCCGCCGTCCCCGGCGAACTCTTGCCCGACATGTTCGATCTCGAGACGCATGCGCGGGTCGGGCGGGCGGTTGCCGAAGCCTGGCACACGAGCCAAGACGAGTAGCGCCGAGGCTCGCTAGGCGTCGAGCACGCGCCAATCTGACCGCTCTCGGTCCTCAGCGTGCAGGCGCACGCTTCCGCGCCTCACCCACGCATCTGACCACGCGGTCTTCGCCAATCGAGCCTCGACGCGGCGACGTGGCACCGCGATCTCGCGAATCGAGCCTCGACGCTGTTTTTTCGCGAGCACGTACCGCACAGGAGCCTTGGGATACCGCGGACGTCGCGAGCTCCAATCCTCCCACGCGGCCCCCGGCGCTCCCGTCGAATGCGTTCTGGAAGAAAATTCCTGTTCCGCTGCGGAATACCGATGCTGGACGTAGCGTCGACGTCGATTTTCAAATGGGATGGTGCCACCGTGAGCTCCACCGAGGGAACCATGAACTCGAACACCATCGGTCGCGTCTCGACGCTCGCGAGCGTGGCTCTCGCGCTATCGTGCTCGGCACAGAGCGGCGGCTCGGGCTTCGGCGCCGGTTCGACTGGCGGCACTTCGGCGGCTTCTTCGGGCGGCAGTTCTTCATTGGGGGGAACGCCTGGCGCGTCGGGCGCCGTCGGCGGAGCGTCGAGCATCGGCGGAAGCAGCGCCGGAGCTAGCGCCGGCGGGAACGTCGGTACGGGAAACGGTGGCGCCATCGCAACCGGAGGGTCGAGCGGTGCGGGCGCTGGGAACGGATCGGGTGGAATCGGGGGCGGCGCCGGCGGAGCCGCTGCAACGGGTGGCCTATCGGGTGCGGGCGGTTCCGTCGATGGAGGCAACGGAACTTCGGTGAGTCTCGCGCCTCCGAAGGGCGCGTTGCTCGGCCTCTACTATGGAGACAAGAGCATCGCCGCGACCACGACGGAGCTCGGGCGCCAGGTGCCCGTTCATTTGGTTTACTACGCTTGGGACGACGACTGGACGAAAGGCGATACGGCGTCGGACTTGTCCGCCAATCGTATTCCGCTCGTCAACTGGGAGCCCGACGGCATCGATTTCAACGATATCGTCAGCGGTAGCCTCGATTCGACGATCCGAGCGCGCGCGTCGGAATCCAAGGCGCTCGGTCGGCAATTCTTCCTCGACTTCGCCGCCGAGATGAACGGCGACGAAGCGTGGAGCGGCAACGATCCGACGCTCTACGTCGATGCGTACAAGCACATTCATGACCTCTTCGTTGCCGCCGGCGCGACGAACGTCGTGTGGGCCTGGTGCCCCAACGTTACGGACACCGACGGCGGCAACAAGACGACGATGGACTACTACCCAGGGGACACGTACGTCGATTGGACTGGGGTCGACGGGTACAACTGGGGCTCGACGGGACAAGGAGACGGTTGGCAAAGCTTTCAGGCGGTGTTTTCTCGGATCTATCCGTTGCTCGCCGCCAAGGGTAAGCCAATTCTGATTGGCGAGATGGCTTCCACGGAACTGGGTGGAGACAAGGGCGCCTGGATCAGTGCCATCGTTCCGACGCTGAAGACCGATTTTCCGATGATCAAGGGTCTCGCTTGGTTCGACGTGAACAAGGAGACGGACTGGCGCATCAGCTCGTCTTCCGCGTCCCAGCAAGCGTTCATCCAGATGGCGAACGATCCGTACTTCAATCCGTGACCTGAGCCCTACCCCATCCTTCGCCCCCTCAAGCCGCCAAGCGTGGCGAAGCGACGACCAGAACTGGTGCACGCGAGCTACAGCGAAGCAGCCCTCCGCTCTACCCCACGCTCACTGCGCGACGCCTTGTTCCGCTCTCTGGACCGCAGCGCGGAGCGCGCCGGCGCTGAAGCCGACGAAGATTTGGCCCATGACGTCGATGACGGGAATGGAGCCGCCACTCTTGTGGACGCGGCGAAGCTTTTCTTCCATCTCCGTCGCGGCGGCGGGGTTCGATTCGATGTCGAGCTTCGTCACGTTGACGCCGAGCGAGCGAAGCAACGCTTCGGCCTGGTGACACGGGCCGCACCAGGACGCGCCGTAGATGATTGCTTTGACGTTCGCGGCGGCGAGCGCGGACGCTGACGGAGCCGGCGCGGCGCCGGCACTCGCGCTCGAGGGCGGCTTCGGCGCGAGCGCTTCGAGACGCGATTTGCGCTTGTTCGCGCCGAGGTCGTCCCACGCCGCGCGCGTCATCGTCGTGACCGGGTAGGTGCCGTCGGCGCCTTTGTTGCGCAGGTCTGCGACATAGACGGCGGCGCCGGTGCCGTCCTGCCGATCGGTGATGACGACGCGAACCTGCGCACGGCCGGCTTCCGGTACGTCCTGCACGTGTTCGACGACGTGAAAGTCGCCCTGATCGTCGACCCAGGTGAGAAGGAGATTCGCCGTGTCGTCCTTCAAAACCAGTGCCGGCAATCGCGCTGCTTCGGCGCTCGCGGCGGCCGCGGGATTCGACGGGTCCGCTTTGCGGTGACATCCGAGCGCGCACACGAGCGCGCCCACGAGGGATACGACCAAGGGAAGGCGCGTGCGCTGATTCATCCTGTGGGCTCCGACTGATCGCGGGCTACTTCGGCGTCGAATGCGGCGAGCTCCTCGGACAGACGCTCCCACTCCGAGAGCAGTTCGTCGACCTTCTTCGAGAGCGCGCGTTCGTCCTTCGACAATTCGTGGATCTTTTCCCAACCCTCGGTGGGATCTTGCCGGAGCTCTGCGCGGAGCGCCTCGAGCCGCGCTTCGGCTTCGGCGATCTCTTTTTCGACGGTGACCGCGCGCTTTCGCTTCTTCTCGACGTCGCGCGCCGCCGCACGACGCGCCCGGTGCGCCTCCAATTTGGCGTCCTTGACGGGAGCCGTTGCGGCATCGTTGCGGCGGTTGTCGCGCTCTACCGGCGAGGCGCGCGCCGCTTTCGCTTCCGGTTCCGGGGTCGTCTTCGCAGCCCGCTTCCGGGCGAGCTCCGCTTCGTAGTCGGAGAATCCGGCCTCGAACGACTCGACGCCGTTCGCCGAAAATGCGACCACTCGGGTAGTCACATTCTCCAGGAATCGACGGTCGTGAGAGACGAGCACTACCGTGCCCTCGAAGCCGACCAGCGCCTCTTCGAGGATCTCCGCCGCGAAGATGTCCAGGTGGTTGGTCGGTTCGTCGAGGAAGAGCAGATTGCGGGGCTCGAGCAAGAGCTTGCCGAGGGCGAGGCGGCTCCGTTCGCCGCCGGAGAGGCTCGAGACTTTGCGGAACGGGTCGTCGCCGTAGAACCGAAAGCGCGCCAAGTATTCACGCACCGCTTCCACGGTCATGTCGCCCCGCACGCTTCGAATTTCTTCGATGGCCGAGAGCTTCGGGTCGAGCGAGCCGAGATGTTGATCGAAGTAGCCGTCGCGGAGGTTCGCGCCGCGCTTGACTTCGCCGGCGTCTTCCGGACCTCCGCGACCGGCGAGGACGTTCAAGAGCGTCGTCTTGCCGGCGCCGTTGGGGCCCACGATGCCGACGCGCTCGCCGCGGCGAACGCGCACCGCGATGCCGCGAAATAGCTCTTTTTCGCCGCGACTCGCTCCGAGGCCCTGCGCTTCGAGCACGATGTCGCCCGAACGCGGCGCGGGCGCGAAGCGGAAGCTCAGCCGTTCGGCGCGCGCCCAGGCGTCTTCGGGCCGTCCCACGCGGTCGAGTTTTTCGAGCATCCGCCGCCGCGACTGCGCCTGCTTCGTCTTCTGTCCGGCGATGTTCCGTCGAATGAAGTCTTCGGTCTTGGCGACGAAGGCCGCCTGCTCTTCCGCCGTTTTCTCTTCGCGCGCGAGATCTTCGGCGCGCGCGACTTGGTACGCGCTGAAGGTGAGGGGATAGGTTCGAAACTTCGTGCGTCCGAGCTCGAAGGTCATCGGACAGACGCGGTCGAGAAACGCACGATCGTGCGACACGACGAGCACGGCGGCCTTCATGGCCTTCACGAGACCGCCGAGCCAGTCGATGGTCTCGAGGTCCAAGTGATTCGTCGGTTCGTCGAGCAAGAGCACGTCGGGAGATTGTGCGAGTACCGCGCCGAGCTCGAGGCGCCCGTGCTCGCCGCCCGAAAGACTCGCCGTGGGCCGGTCGAGCGAGCGCTCCGAAAACCCGAGGACGTCGGCGATCGCGGCGACACGGTGCTCGAGCTCGTCGGCGCCGAGCGCATGGTAGCGATCCATGACGTTCGCGAGGTGGTCGAGGTCGGCTTGGTCTCCGCTCGCGGCGCCCTCCTGGGCGTGGGCGAGCTCTTGACGGAGACGGAGGGCGTCGCCGAACCCGGACAGGAGCACGTCCATGACCGTCCCCACGCGCGCCGTTTCGTGGCTCTGGCGATAGAAGGCGAGGCTTTTCCCGCGTTCGAGCGTGACCGAGCCGCGATCGGGCGCGAGCTCGCCGGCGATCAGGCGAAGGAGCGTCGTCTTGCCGGCGCCGTTCGGCGCGACGAGCCCGGCGCGCTCACCGGGCGAGAGCCGGAACGTCACGCCGTCGAACAAGGCATCGCCCGCGTAGCCGAAGCCGAGATTGGCCACTTCCAGCAAGGACACGGCGCGTGTCTAGCATGGCCCCGGCGCTTTCGAGGCCCTCGCCCCTCGGGGGACTCGAAATTCCCATCGCTTCGATGGACTCGAGGTACTAGCTGCCGGCGAGGTCGTCGGTATGAGGCGGCCGGGCCGCGTGACGTGCCCGTTGCGCCAGGCTCCGGACGGCGTCGATGAGCCCGATCACGATGTAAAACGTGATGAGCCAGACCAGCACGAACGGCGGCCGCGTCACCTGCCAGACGAACGCGCTCGACGCGATCGCGAAGAGCACCAAAAATACGGTGCCGAAGTTCAGCTGCAGATCCTTGAAGGACCGGAAGTGGATGTTCGACACCATGAGGAGGCTGAGGACGATGGTGACCACGAAGAGAGTCACGGTGTACCGCTCGTCGCCGAGCGCTCCGCCGACGGCGTGGTTCGCGACGAGCAGCGAAATGAGGATGCCCGCGGCCGGCGGGATCGGGAGGCCCACGATGTATTTACTCGGTTTGGCCTGAGCACCCTCGCTCGACCCGGTGATCACGTTGAAGCGCGCGAGCCGGATGGCGCCGCAGGCCGTGAACAGGAACGCAGTGAGGAGTCCCGGCGTCGGGAATCGGTAGAGGACCCACTTATAGACGAGCATCGATGGCGCGACGCCGAAGGAGACGATGTCGGCGAGCGAGTCGATCTGGAGACCGAAGGCGCTCTGGGTGCGGGTCATCCGTGCGACGCGGCCGTCGAGGAGGTCGAACAGCATCGCGCAGAGCAGCAGGATCGCGGCGCGATAGAACGCGTCGACCGAAGGGTTGTCCTGGGCGACCACGCGGATGGCGTTGAAGCCGCAGAAGATGCTCGCGAGCGTGATGAGGTTCGGCAAGACGAACAACGCCTTGCCCAAATTCACCCGCCGAATGGGCGGCCGCCTGCGACGCCTGAGACCCGGACTCACGATCCGTGAGGGTAGCTACGGAGGCCGGACGCGTCCACCTTCGGGCGTTCGAAAGACCGAGCGCGCACCACAATTTGGCCCCGCTGCCGTCATCGACCTACCATCGACCACTGAATGGACCACACGGCATTTGTTACACACCGAACGACGCTCTGCGCCGTGGCAATCTTCGCGTCGTTCGCAGTGACCAGCTGTGCGGGCTCGAACCCGATGAAAAAGCAGGTTGTTGCGCTCCAAACCGAGGTGACGGAGCTCCGCGCCGATCAGGATCGACTCGAGGAGCGGCTCGCCGCGGTGGAGCTCGGCGCGACGACCCACGAGAAGGCGCCGTCGGTATCCGCAGCCCCTCGCATCGAGCACCCTCGATTGAAGGTGGTTCACTTGTCTCCCGACGCCGAGGCCGAATCGTCCGACGAGGCCGCCGACGCGCCGCCCGGCGAGACCGACAAGACTTCTGCCGACCGACGTCCCATCATTCGAGGGACCGGCGACCGTGTGGTCAAGGTCGGTGATGCCGAGGGAAGCGATGACGGTGCAGGGAGCACCGCGCTCGCGAAGGAAGCGCACGGGAACTGAGCCATGACGTCCGTCTCGAGGATCCGCCGCGCGTTTTCGGCGGGCGTCGTCGTACCGATGCTCGCGGCGGTCGCGTTCGCCCAGAGCACCGGCGATCCGGGAACCGGTTCCGGCGCTGCTCCGCCTTCCGACGCCAACGCCGCCAACGCCGATATGTCCGCTGGGACGTACGGGCCGCCGACGACGAGCACGACGACGACGTACGCGCCGATCGGGCTTCCGCAACCCGGCGCGGACATCAATCCGGGACTCCCGTCGAGCTCGCGACCGTCGTTCGACGCGTCACGCTCGAGCGACTCTTTCGATCTCGGCAACAACGGAGGCGACGGGAGCGCGGTACACGGCGCTGCGGACGCTTCGGGCGCGGTCGGCAAGGCGAGCGGGATGGTGCCGGTGCTCCACCAAGTGCAGCGCGGCGACACGCTCTGGGATCTGTGCGCGGGCTACTTCAACAACCCGTGGCTTTGGCCGAAAATCTGGAGCTATAACCCGCAAATCCAGAACCCCCACTGGATCTATCCCGGCGACGAAGTGCGGCTTCGCACCGACGGAGGGCCCGGGCAGGGAAGTGCGCCTACGTCGTCGTCGATCGTGCTCGGCGGACGGCCGGGCGGCGGGATGCAAGAGGGCGGCGGTTTCATCTCGCGCCATCCGCTCGTCTCGAGGGATACGGTGTTCTTGCGGGACGCCGGATACATCGACGATCCGAAAAAAGACATCCTGGGCGAGCTCGTCGGTGCCGAAGAAGAGCAGATGCTCCTCACCGAGGGGAACAACGTCTTCGTCATCTTGCGGCCCGGGGTCGACGTGAACGTCGGCGATCTGCTCACCGTATTTCGCCCGATTCGCACGCCGAAATCGGTGCCCGGTGCGCGCCAGCCGCCCGGCGAAATCATCGCCTTCAAGGGTACGGTCAAGGTCGATCAATGGAATCCGACGACCCGCGTCGCGCGCGGACAGCTCATCGAGTCGCTCGACATCGTCGAGCGCGGCGACAAGGTCGGCGCGATCACGCGGCGGTTCGACGTCGTCCCGGCCAAGCCGAACACGAGCGACGTCTGGGCTCGCGTGCTCACCAGCATCTACCCGTACGAGCTCATCGGCCAGCATCAGATTGCCTTCATCGACCGGGGCTCGAAGGACGGGCTCGAGGTGGGCAATCGGCTGGCCATCGTCCGGCGGGGCGACGCCTGGCGGCACTCGCTCGAGACGACCACGACCATGGCCCGCACGCAGGTGCACCTCGAGGTGCCGGAGCACGTCGATATCGACGTGACGCCGCTCGACGGCAAAGACTCGGATTTCCCCGAAGAGGTGGTGGGTGAGCTGCGAGTCCTGAGTACGAGGGAATACAGCGCGGTGACGCTCGTCACCTCGGCAAGGTACGAGATCGAGGCGGGCGATCGCGCCGTGGCCCGCAAGGGATACTGAGTCGGCTCGCCGCCGACGAGTCATGTTACCGTGAGTACGATGGCCCATCAGGCCATAGCTCTCATCATCGCCGAGCCGGCGGACGCGGAACGCGCCGCCTTCGAGGCGGCGTGCCACGAAGCCGGGTTTCAGACGGCGTTCGAGCCGTCCGCCGAGGTTGCCACGAGCAAACTCGGAGGGCGTCCCTACGACGCGTTGATTCTCGACATGAGCACGCCGGGCGCGGCGCTCGTGTGCATGCGCGCCCGCGGCAAGTTGCTCCGGAACCGCATTCCGATCCTCGCGTTCGTTCCGGGGGAAGACGAAGCCGCGTTCGCGCGGGCGTACCGAGCCGGTGCCGACGAAGTGTTCGTCGCGGGTCGGCCCGAGCTTCTGACGTCGCGCCTCGAAGCCGTTGCCCGGAGCGGCGCACCGCAGCCGCCGAGCCCGCGCGGCGACGCGGTCGTGGCCGACGGCGATCGGGCGCGCGGCGAGGTGCTCGAACGGGTGCTTCGCGACGCGGGGTTCAAGGTCGAGCTCGCCATGGACGCTTTTGCGGCGCGCCTGCAGGTCGGGCGCCCATCGCTGAAGGTCGCGGTCGTCGACGCGGCGCTCGAGGACGTGACGTCGCTCATCGCGCAGGCGAAGGGTAAAGGGGCACGCTGCGCGTGGGTGATCCGCGTGCGCCCCGAGCAGCTCGACGAGGTCGCGCAAAAGCTGCTGCGCGTCGAGCGCGCGACCGCGGTGAACGCTTACGGTCCGCCCGACGACGTGCTCTTCGAGACGAATCGGTTGCTCGAACCGCCGGCGTCCGAACATCGTGCCGATCCGCGGCGCTTGTACGGCTCCGTCGTTCGACTGCGCTTCGAGGACACCGGCAAAGAAGACTTCGGGTACACGTACAACGTCAGCTCGGTCGGCGTCTTCGTGCGGACCCTCGCGCCGCCTGCGGGCACCGCGGTCACGATGGAGCTGATGCCGCCCGGGCGCGGGGATCGCGTGCGGCTCGAGGGCGAAGTCGTGTGGCGTCGCGAGTTCGGCGCCACTCGCAAGGAGCCGGTGCCGGCCGGGTTCGGCGTCCGCATCACCGGCGGCGATGTGTCGACGTGGGCGGCGGCGTGTCCGCGCGCACTCTCGATTCCGGTTCGCGCGCCCATCACGATCGATCCGGCGGGGACGTCACCGCTTCCGTACGTCACCCATCCGACGCCGGTGCCGAAGCCCGCTTCGACGCTGAAGCGCGTCGGAATGTCGACGGATCGGCTTCGTTTGCCGGGAAAGCTCCGTTCGCCGAGCGACCGTCCCACGATCGACGGGTCCCATCGGAATCCACCCGGCGTCGCTTCGGAGCGAATGCGCACACCGCTCAGCGAGGGCCCGGGGCCCGGCGTGCCGATCGCGCGCGTCGATTCGCGTGCGCCCGCCGAACCGTCGATCATCGCCGGTCCACCGTCACGCCCTCGCGAACCCCAATCTTCGGTCGAAGACATCATCGCATCCGTTCTCGGCGAGTCGGAGCCGCGCGAAGCCGCGCTCGGCGCCGCGCCTCTTCGCATGGGGAAGGACGGCGTCGTCGAGGTCCCGCTCGGCGCGACGGGAGTCACGGTGCCGCCGGAGTCCGAGCTGCCGCTCATCGAGTTTTCCGACGTCCCGCCACCTCGAGAGCGATTCGAGGATCTGGAGACCCAGCCGCCGTTTCAGCCGGACGCTCCGACCGCGTCTACCGGGATGTCCGTTGCGCCCACTGCGCCGCCCGGGCCGCCGTCGATCGCGCCGTCGATGCCTGCCATGAGGTCCGTGCCCGCGTCGCCGCCGGGAGCGTCGCTCCTGCCCGAGGCAGAGCTCGCCGCCGCGATGAACGAGACCGACATGAAGTCGCTCCCGCCGTCTTCCGACCTCGATCGCGCGGCGGCCGCTTTCGAGGCGCGGTCGCCGATGTTGTCGAGCCCGGAGCTCACCATCGTGCCGCCCGGATCGCTCGCGACCGAGTATCCGTCGCCGAACACCGCGGGCAGCACCCGCGATTCGGTGGACCCCTGGGCGCGCACCCAGCACATGGCCGCCGTGGTGATGCCGCCTGCCGCAGGCGTGCCGTCGCCCGACAGCTTCGCGAGCGTGCCGCCGGTGGGCGAAGCCAAGCCTTCTTCGTCGATCCCCACGCCGCCACTGCGCCCGCGGGCGAAGCTTCGGACCCCGAAGCGGGGCGTCCCTGTGGCCATCTGGTTTGTCGCAGCCGCCGGCGTCGTCGCGGCCGGCGCACTCCTCGGCGCGCCCCTCCTTCGCGGTTCGGCGAGGACGCCTGCGCCAGAAGCCGACACCGCGCCAAAGCCGACGGCGCTCGCTGCTCCCGCTCCGACGATCGAGCCCGCGCCCGCCGTCACCGCTCCGTCATCAAACGCGTCCGCCGCGCCCGCCGTCGCTTCGGCGGCTCCCTCCGTCACGGCCACGGCCTCTGCCGCTCCATCCGTCACGGCCACGGCTTCCGCAGCTCCCGAACCCTCCGCGGCTCCCTCGTCTGAAGCCCCCGCGACCGCCGCGACGGCACCGTCGACCGAAGGTGCTCTCGAACCGGACGCGACGGCGTTGGCGTCGCTCGAACACGGCGCGGGCTTTCTCTACGTCGCGTCGCCGCTCGCGACGAACGTCTACGTCTACGGCAACCTTCTCGGTCCGACGAACCAGCGACTGGTTTCGAAATGCGGTCCGCGGTTCCTTCGCCTCGGTACTGCGCCTGGCGCGTGGCAGGGCGAAGGGTTCGTGCAGATCGTCAAGTGCGGAGGGTTCACGCGGGTCGAGATGCCGCGGTGAGGGCTCGATGGCCGAGCCGAACCGTCTCTTCGTGAGCAGCGCGCTGCTCGATCACTGGGTCGAGAATGGTTATGTCGAGCTGCTGGGCGAATCGATTCGCTTGCCCCGGGCGGCCGCGAGCTTCTTCATCGAAGAGGCGGTTCGCGTCGTCGGCGAAGTGTCGGGCGGCGGGGACCCGCTCGCGCTCACGAACCGGGTGCGTTCGGTTCGCGAGCTCCGCGCGCTCGGGGCGGAAATCGTCGACCGTGCGATGGTCATGACGGATCTTGCGTACGACGTCGTGCCCGGTTTTCTGATTTCGGTGACCGGCGCGCCGGTGAGCAGCGCCGAAACCGCTGCGCTTTTCTGGTCCGAGGGCGAATCCGTCCGAGATCCCGACGCGCCACGCAGTGACGAGGAGCTCCTGGCGCGCTACCTGATGGAGAAGCTCGAACGATGATCACCCTGGTCCTGGTCGCTTTTTACGCCGGTGTCATCGCGTATTCCGCTGCCGCAACGCTGTTCTTCGTGGATCTCGCGCTGCCCGAGCGCTCGTTCGGCGGCGAACGCTGGGCGGCTCGCGCCCTCGGCGCCGGGCTCGCCGCGCACGCGGTTCATCTCGGCTCAGGTCTCCTCGACGGCGCGGTCATGGCTTGGTCGCTTCAGTTCGCGCTCTCGATCTGCGCGGGCTCGGTTGCGCTCGTGTACCTGGTCCTCCGGAAGCGGCTCAAGATCGACGCGATCGGCGTGGTCGTCGCACCTCTGGCTTTGACGCTGCTCGTCGGGGCGCAGTTTCTGCGCGCGAGCCTCCCGGTGACCAGCGTGCCGCGCACGTTGCTCTTGATGCACATCGCCTCGAACGTGCTCGGCGTCGGACTCTTCTTGCTCGCCGGGGCGGCCGGGGCGTTCTACTTGTTTCAGGAGCGCCGCTTGAAGGAGAAGCGCGCGACCCTCCGACAAGGGCGTTTGCCACCGCTCGACGCGCTCGACGTCACCGAGCACCGGCTCCTGCTCGCCGGGTTTCCGTTGCTCACCTTCGGCATCGTCACCGGCGCGGTGTTCGCGACGCACCTCGACGTCATGACCGGCGCCAGCGTCGCGCGTGCGGCCCTCGCGTACACGACGTGGCTCACCGTCGCCGCCGTGCTCGTCCTCCGCGCCGTTGCCGGATGGAGCGGCCGCCGCTCGGCGTACGGCACCCTCCTCGGCGTGATCTGCGTGCTCATCGTCATCGGGATCTACGTCGCCAAATCGGGCGGAGGGGGCGGCCTGTGATCGTCGTGGTCGGCCTTTCGCATCGCACGGCGCCCATCGAAGTGCGAGAGCAGCTTGCCTTGCCCGATGACGGCGTGCCCGACGTGTTGCGGCGCCTCATCGGCACCGGTCACGTGGCGGAAGCCATCGTCGTGTCGACGTGCAACCGCGTCGAATTCATCGTCGCCGGTCCCGACGGCCCACGATCGGACCTGGCCCAACTCGGGCGCACCACCCTGGAGTCGATCCTCGCCCGTGCGCCGGGCCTGACCGAACGCCACCTGTATCGGCACGAGGGCCCCGCGGCAGTGAGGCACCTCTTCCGAGTCGCCGCGTCGCTCGACTCGCTCGTCGTGGGGGAGCCGCAGATCCTCGGCCAGCTGAAGGACGCCTACGATCTCGCGCGCGACGTCGGGACGGTCGGCACGGTGCTCAACCGCGTGGTGCCCCGTGCACTCAAGTCGGCCAAGCGCGTCCGTTCGGAGACGAACATCGGGTCGGGTCAGGTGTCGGTGCCGAGCGTCGCCGTCGACCTCGCGCGGCAGATTTTCGGCGATCTGAAGAAGCACACCGCGGCGCTCATCGGTTCGGGCGAAATGGGGGAAACCGTCGCGCGCCTCCTCCGGCAAGCCGGTTCGCGGCTCCTCGTCGTCGGAAGAAATCCGGAGCGTGTCGCCCAGATCGCCGACGCGATGCAGGGCGAGCCACGCACCTTCGCGGATCTCCCGCAGACGTTGATCGACGCCGACGTCGTCATCACGACGACGAGCGCGCCGGGCTTCGTGGTGGACGCCGCCCAGGTCGCGAAGGTGCGACGGGCGCGCCGCGGACGGAGCTTGTTCTTCATCGATCTCGCCGTCCCGCGCGACGTGGACCCCGCCGTCAACTCGCTCGACGGCGTGTTCCTCTACAATATCGACGATCTGTCCACCGTGGTGGCCAAATCGCTCGAAAGCCGCCGCAAGGAGGCCGAGCGCGCCGAGGAGATCGTCGCTGAAGAGACGGAGAGCCTCGGCCGCTGGGCTGACGGCGAACAAGTCACGCCGATGATCGTGTCGCTGCGCGAGCGGCTCCGATCGGTGCTTCAGGGCGAGATCGAGCGCAGTCTGTCGGGTAAGCTCCGTCATCTCGGCGCGTCCGAGCGCGACGCGCTCGCGGTCATGGTCGAAGCGTCTTTGAACAAGATGCTCCATCCGCTGACGGCGCGGCTCCGCCGGCTCGCGACGGACCAATCGTCGCGCGTGGAGCTCGAGCTGGCGACGGCGCTGCTTCGCGACATGTTCGAGCTCGACCCCGCCGAGACCCCGCTGAAGAGCGATGCCCGTGCGACGCGACTCGGGCTCGCCGAGGCTCGAGGAGAAAACGGAGCGTCCGTGGCGGCGAACTCCGGCTCCGACGCCGGGGCACGAGGCCCGGAACCCGGCGACGGAACCGATCCCGTCGACCCCGTTCGTCGAGGATTCGCGCGACACGGCTGACGAAGCGCCCGCTTCGTGCTCTCTTCTCGTCGTGAACCGCGTTCTCGTCGCCGCGACTCGCAAGAGTCAGCTCGCGCTCGCCCAGTCGCGCCGTTTTCTCGCTGATCTGTCGCGAGCGACCGGCGTTTCCACGGAAGAGTTGCACGTCACCACCACCGGGGACCGGATCCAGGACCGCCCCTTGTCCGAGATCGGCGGCAAGGGTCTCTTCATCAAGGAGATCGAAGAGGCGCTCCTCGACGGACGCGCGCACCTGGCGGTTCATTCGCTGAAGGACGTTCCGGCGGAGCTCGCCCCCGGGCTCGTCATCGCCTGTATTCCCGAACGCGAAGATCCGAGAGACGTCTTCGTCTCGGGGTCCGGCGTCTCCTTCGATGCGTTGCCGCGCGGCGCGCGAGTCGGAACCTCGTCGCTGCGCCGCATGACGATGCTCCGCGCAGCGCGCCCGGACCTCGACTACGTGCCGATTCGCGGCAACGTCGACACGCGGCTTCGTCGCGTCGCCGAGGGCGCGGTCGACGCCATCGTCCTCGCTCACGCCGGGCTCCGACGGCTCGGGTTGGAAGCGCGCGTGACCGAGGTGCTCGACCCGACGAAATGCTTGCCCGCGATCGGACAGGGGGCGCTCGCGATCGAGTGCCGCGAGGACGACGCCGAGACCAGGGCGCTTCTCGGCCGTCTCACCCACGACGACACCGCGCGCGCGGTCGCGGCGGAGCGCGGCGTGATGAAGGCCGTCGACGGCAGTTGCCAGGTGCCGGTCGCCGCGTACGGCATCCGAGAGGGTTCGTCCTTGTGGCTCCGCGCCATGCTCGCCGAACCCGACGGCACGCGCGCGCGGTTTCGCGAGGTGCGCGTGCCGTGGCCCGCGGACGACCGGGCCGCCGCTGCGCTCGGCGAGGCGCTCGGCGAGGCGCTCCGCCCGGCGTGATCGGCTCCGGGGCGCGGTTCCGGATCGCGCGCGCGCTCGAGAGCGGCGCGTGGCGCTCGCCCGTCGCCGACGGGCTTTCCTGGGCGTGGGCCGGCGTGGCAAAACCGGCGCGGCCCGTCGTGCTTCCCCGGGGCGTTCGCGTGGTCGGCGTCGGCGGACCGACCCTCGGCGGCTCGTACAAGACGCCGCTCGTCGTCGCGCTCGCCCGCGCGATTGCGGACCGAGGTGAACGCGTCGCGGTCGTCGCGCACGGATACGGCGCGCGCCGTCGCGTGGTGACGTCGCGCCCGGGTGATGCGCGTCGCGTTTCACCGTCCGATTGCGCCGACGACGTCGGCGACGATGCTCTGCTCGTGGCGACGGCGCTCGCCGAAAGTGGCGCTGCGGCGGTTTCTCTTCTGCGCCGGAGCGACGGCTTCGTGCCGGCGACGAACGCCGTCGCCGTGTTCACCGGCGCGCGGCGCCGCGACGCTCTCGCGCTCGCCGCGACGTTCTCGCCGCTCGTTCTCGTCGATGGCCTGCTCCAGACGACGCCGGAACGGCTCGCGTTGTCGATCCTCGTCGTCGATGCGCATGAACCGTGGCGGCTCGGGAGCTGTCCGCCGCGGGGCGATCTCCGCGCCTCGGCGCGGGCGCTCGAAGAGGCCGCGGACGTCGTCCTTTCGGTGTCCGACGCCGCGGTCGACACGCCCGGAGCTGGCGATTCGCCGTGGCGGCTCGAGAGCCGGGTGACCGGGGCGTCGAACGGCGCGGGGCGGACGTTCACGCTCGCGGCGCTTCGAGCCATGCGTCTCGGGCTGGTGCTCGCGGTCGCGCGCCCTGGGCGCATCGTTCGCTCGCTCCGTGCACGCGGGATCGAACCCGTCGAGACCCGCCTCTTTTCCGATCACGCCGTGCCGCGCCCCGCGGGATCGCGCGGGCGCCGCGTCGACGCCTGGCTCACCTCGTCGAAATGCGCGACCAAGCTGGGCGAAGCTTACGACGGCGCGCCGCTCTTCGTCCTCGACCATCGCCTCGAGGTGCCGGCGAGCGTCGTGGACGCCGTATTGACCGGAAGTGTTCCGCGACAGTGAAACGCCGTTTCGCCTCGCGCGCGGACGCCTGCTTGCGACCCGGATGACCGTGGTAAGGTCGCCCGCATGCCGGTGACCCAGAGCATCGTTCGATTGGGCTTGTTCGTGAGTTTGCTCGCCCCGCTTCCGGGGGTCGTTTCCTGCGGAGGCGGCGGACCACCCCCCCACGTGCTGCCGAAACCGGGCGACATGCCGGAAGGCGCGGAATGGAGCGGTGTGTACTTCAGCCCGACGTACGGCAATCTCCATCTCATCAAGGATGGCGCGACGGCGAGCGGCAAGTGGCGCACGGCCGCCGGCGACAAGTGGGGCGAGCTGAGCGGCAACGTCACCGGCGATCTCTTCACGTTCGAGTGGAAAGAAACGACCATCGGCATGGTCGGTCCTTCGGCGATGAAGACGGGCAAGGGCTACTTCAAGTTCGTGCGCCCGCCGGGAGAGCACGTGAACGACGAGATCCACGGCGAGTGGGGTCTCGGAACGACCGACTACGGCGTCTCCTGGGACGCGGTGAAACAGAGGAACGCCAAGCCCGATCCGGATTCCGTCGTGCCCGACGAGACGCAACGCCTCGAAGGCAACGGCGATTGGGACAGCGACAAGCGCAAGAAGAGTGGCGGCGGCGGCGGAGACGACAAGAAGACCGACGACGGGTGGAACTGAGAGTGTCCCCCGAAGAAAATCGCGGCATTCAGTTCACCGAGCCGACCATCTTCGAACGCGGCGCGCCCGGACGGAGCGGTGCGTCGCTGTCGCCGTTCGACGTGCCCGAGGTCGATCCCGCGACGGCGCTCGGCCGCTTCGCGCGCAAAATCCCAGCGGCCTTGCCGGAGGTGAGTGAACCCGAGACGGTTCGGCACTTCGTCCGGCTCAGCCAGTGGAACTACTCGATCGACACGCAATTTTACCCGCTCGGGTCCTGCACCATGAAGTTCAACCCGAAGGTGAACGAGTGGGCGGCGCGTCTCGAAGGGTTCCAGCTCCTGCACCCGCTCGCGCCGCCGCATCTCTGTCAGGGCGCGCTCGGGCTCATGGTCGACCTGCAAGAGCTCCTCGCCGAGATCGCCGGGATGGACGCGGTGAACTTGCAGCCCGCCGCGGGCGCGCAGGGCGAGCTCACCGGGCTCATGATGATCCGCGCGTATCACGAGTCCGAGGGCCGTTCGCCGAAGAAGGTGTTCATCCCCGATAGCGCGCACGGAACCAATCCGGCGAGCTGCGCCCTGAACGGCTTCGAGACGGTGCCGGTTCCGGCCGAGAGCGGCGTGGTCGATCCGGCGGCGTTGCTCCACGCGATCGAACAAGCCGGCGGCGAAGTCGCCGGGTTCATGATCACCAATCCGAACACCCTCGGGCTTTACGAGCGCGCGCTCCCGAAGCTCTGCCAGATCGTGCACGCACGCGGCGGCCTCGTGTACGGCGACGGAGCGAACATGAACGCGGTCCTCGGTCGAGCGCGGCCCGGCGACGCCGGCGTCGACGTGATGCAGTACAACTTGCACAAGACGTTCACCACGCCGCACGGCGGCGGCGGACCGGGCTCGGGCCCCGTCGCGTTCAAGAAGATCCTCGCGCCGTTCCAGCCGCTCCCGGTCATTCGTCGCGAAGGCGGTCGCGTCGTGGTCAACGAAGATCGCCCCCAGAGCATCGGTCGCGTGCGCTCGTTCTACGGCAACTTCGGCATGATGGTGCGCGCGTACACGTACATCCGCGAGCTCGGCGAGAGCGGGCTCCGCGACGTGACGAACATGGCCGTCCTGAACGCGAACTACGTCGCGGCTCGCTTGAAGGGCCACTACCCGCTCGCGTTCGACGAGCCGATGATGCACGAAGCCGTCTTCACCGATCGCGACCTCGAAGCGACGACCGGCGTGAAGACGCTCGACGTCGCCAAGCGGCTCATCGACTACGGTTTTCACCCGCCGACCGTGTATTTTCCGCTCGTCGTGCGCGGCGCGCTCATGATCGAACCGACCGAGACGGAGACCAAGCAGACGATCGACGACTTCGTCGAAGCGATGATCGCCATTCGGCGCGAAGCGCAGGAGACGCCGGACGTCGTCAAGCAAGCGCCGCACAACTCGCGAGTCGGCAGACTCGACGAAGCCGGCGCCGCTCGAAAGCCGCGCCTCCGCTACCGCCCGGGCCAAGTAGACTGAAGCTATCTAGATAGCTCATAGAGCTACTGCGCCGGCGGGCTCGCTACGGTCTCTGAAATAGCTTCTAAGACGGCCTACTCAATAGCGGCCGTAGAGGGCGTCGCGGTCGGGCAATTTCGATTCGCCGGAGGACGACGTGTCGTGCGAATCGACGGGCGCCGTGTGATCGCTCGGGTGTGACGACGCGGGCTTTCGCTCGGTCGATCGCGGCTTGTCGTGGTTCGCGAGCGGCGACGAGCGGTGGTCGGCGGGTTCGGCGCTGATCGCGGGCTCGCGGCGCGGATTGTCCGGCGGCGCGAGCGGCAGTTCCTCGATGCGCGTCACGACCTGTTCTTCGGGCGGCACCGGCGGTGGTTTCGCCACCGACGCGGCGGCCGAGGCGGACGTCGTCACGCGCGGCGCGCCCGAGTTCACCTTTCGTGCGTCGTGGCTCGAGCGCCACGATTGCCCGACCACCACGGCGCCGACGGCGAGGAGTGCGGCAGCGCCGAGGACCACCGCGCCCATCTTGCTGCGGTGCGGGCGCTCTTCGATCCCCGCTTCGACGGGCGAGAGTCCACCGCTCGTCACCGAGAGCGAAATCGCGGTGTGTTGTTCGAACGGCGCGTCGTCGGCGCTCGAGCCATGACGCGTCGAGAGCGTCCCGAAGCCGGAGCCCGTGAGCCGCGACGACGGAGACTCCACGGTCGACGCGAGCGCCTCGAACGGCAAGAGCTTGTCCGGAGCGCCGGGAACGGGTCCGGGTAGCGACAAAGGCACCGCGGGAACTTCGATGTCGAGGGCCTCGGCGAGCGCGCCCACCGCCGCGGTCGCGGTCGCGAAACGATCTTGCGGCCAGCGATTCGTCGCCTTGGCGAACCAATCGTCGAAGGCGAGGGGCAAGAACACCTCTTCGCGCGCCGCACGCAGCGACGGCGCTTCCTTCGGGCCGTGCACGGCGATGCTCGCGAATGCGAACGGGTTCTCGCAGTTCTCGTGCTCCTTGGTCCAGTAGTGGACCCCGACGAGGAGCGTGTGCGCGAGCATGCCGAGCGCGTAGATGTCCGTCGCGGGCGTGATGCGTCCGTCCGCGCGGAACTGCTCGGGCGCCATGTAGATCGGCGTGCCGACCGTTTGCGTGCGTTGCTCGCCGGAATTGCCGAGCGGGAGCACCTTCGCGACGCCGAAGTCGAGCACCTTGACGAAAGGGCTCCCGTCTTCACGCCGCGTGAGAAACAAATTCGACGCCTTCAGGTCGCGGTGAACGATGCCCGCCTGATGCGTCCGATCGAGCGCGAGCGCGACGTTCCAGAGGTACGTGACGGTTTCGCGCGCCGTCAGCGGTCCGAGTCTGAGGAGCCGCTGCCCGAGGTCTTCACCCTCGAGGAGCTCCATGACGAGGAAAGGCGCCTTGGTCACCTCGTCGACGCCCGCGTCGAGGACGTCCACGATGTACTCGCTACCGATCTGTGCAGCGAGTCGCGACTCCTGCATGAAGCGCTTGCGAAGCGTCTCGCGCTCGACGGTATGCGACAGCATCACCTTGAGCGCGCAACGACGCTCGGTGACCGCATGGACCACTTCGTACACTGCTCCCATGCCACCGGATGCGAGTTCACGCACAATCCGGTACCGGCCGGCGAAAACCTCGCCTTCCTGCAGCGCCGCTACAGCCATGGGTCTTTGGGAACGCTACAAGCTTAGCCGACCAGATACCGTGGTTCCGCGGATTTCCGGGGCATGGCGCGCTGAGTCATTCGAACCAGCTTTTCAACAGGTTTTCCGCGCCGCCCCGCGACGGTCCTGGTGCCGCAATAAGTTTCAGGGATTCTAGAGAGTTACCCTCATCGGCGGGGGCGTCGCCGAGCTCAGAACGCGCCGGTGAGCCCTGCCGCCGCGGCGTTCGGCGCGACCCCAAATGTCGGTGAAATGGCCCCGCTTGACTTGGACGCCTTGTTAGTTCCGTCGACGATGAGGAGCACGATGGTCGCGACGGCGCCCGCTGCACCGACGCTGAGCGCGACCGTCGTGAGCGGCGCGAGGGTGTTCTGCGCCAGGTCTGCCGCGGCCTTTCCACTCGGCGAGCACGACAGCGTGTTGGACGCCAAGCCCGGCTCGTGACGGCACTGGCCGTTGATCGTGTCGCGCTTCGCGAGCAAGAGCCCGCCGGCGATTCCGCCGGTGATGAGACCCGCTGCGCCGATGCTACCGGACACATAGGCCCAAGGCCGGAGCGGATGCGCGCGATCCGGCGGCGCATCTTCGGGTGGCTCTTCGATGCCCGGCGTGAGCGGCATCGGCGGCGGCGTCACGAGCCCGGGCTGCACGTCGAGCCGGATCTGTTTCCGCTCGCCCTCGACGATGTCGATGCGTTGCTCGATGAGCGGGCTCTCGGGCGTTCGCGTCGTGAATACGTGCGGACCCGGGTCGACCGCGGTGGCGATTCCGAAGAGGCTCAGCGGAAAATCTTCGCCGTCCTTCGTGACGACGAGACCCGGCGGGACCGGCGTGGGAACCGTCACCGTCAGCCACGAGACGAGGGCCACGAGTCGCGTGCGCTCGGTGCGTGACACGTCGGCGCGAGCCTGCTGCTGTTCCTTCTGGTCTGCGGGCAGAGTGTCGACCAACGCCAGGTATCGGTCGTAGAGCTCCACCGCCGAGGCGTACTTGCCGGCGCGCGAAAAGCACTCGGCGAGCGTGAACATCGTCCCGGCCCTCGGATCGACGTCCAAGCTTTGCTTGATCAGCGCGCAACCGATCTTGAAGCGACCGGCTTTCATGTCGGTCAGCCCCTCGTCGAACAGGGCTTGTGCGTCGTCAGCGCACGCAACCCGAGTAATTGAAGCGGCAACGAGAACCAGAGCCGCGCCAGCCAAGCGCCGAAGCACCGAGCGAAGATAGCCCGTGGTTCAGCTCGTTTCACTCCGGAACGCCGTCTCGGCGCAAATACGACGGCGGGCTAGAGGAGGTAGAGGCCGACGGGGCGGCGCAAAGCAGTTATCTTACAGTTCGGGAGAGCTGCATCGCCGACCGCATGCGGGCTTGGCGCGGTGCTTCATCAAGTTGCTTCCCGCCGGACCGCTCGAACCGCCGAGGGCGGCGCGTTATCACGGAGGCTCGAGCGGCCGGCGGGCGCTGATACTCACTAAAGCAAGACTGGTGCCGACGACGCAAACGCGCTACTCGTGCCGATACGTCAGAATTAATCGGTCTCTTTGCGCAAGCGTCGTACAAGTTGCGCAGGGATCGTGCGGACACATGAACACCGGCAGGCACAATCCGATAGAGGGACCTACCGAGTTCGATCCTGGAACCTCCGCCGATGCTGCCGACGGGGTCGCGGCGGGCATCGGTTTTCGCGTCTATCTGCTCGTGCGAGAAGGCGAAAAGACACGGGTCGTCGACGTTCCCGACGCGGGCTCCGTGCTCTTCGGCCGCGCGCCGGAAGCGAGCGTGAGAATCGACGACAACCGTGCGTCGCGGCGTCACGCCGAGTTGCGCCGGAACGGTCGGGAGCTCGTCGTCATCGATCTCGGCAGTCGCAACGGGACGAAGGTGAACGACCGGCGGCTTCGCGACGAGTCGCTCGCGGTGGTCGGCGGCGACGTCATCAAGGTGGGTCCGATCGAGGCGCTCGTTGCGACGGCGGAAACACGCGGGGCTGGTGCGTCGAGTAGCCGACTCGAACGCGAGCTCGCCGATTTCGGCACGTCGCCCGACGGCCGCGCGGTCTTGATCCGCATCGTGATGGACCTCGAACGATCGCCGGACGGACTCGTCTCGCTCACCGAGCTCCTCGGGCCGATGGCCGTCGTAGAAGAGCGCGGTGACGGCGAGTACGCCGCACTCCTCGAGGAGCAAGATCCGCGGGTCGTCGAGCGTGTGCTTTCGGCGCTGAAAAGTCGCCCCGGCGTGCAGGTGACGATCGCGCGGTTTCCCGAGAACGGCCGCACCGCAGCGGATCTCTGGACGCACGCGTCGCGAGGAGCGAGCGCGCCGCCCGTCGTCGCCGATACGCGCGAAGGCGTCGTGGTCGCCGATCCGGCGATGGTCCAGGTGTTCCAGCTCGCGCGCCGGCTCGCCTCGGTGCAGACCACGGTGCTCATCCTCGGAGAGACCGGCGTCGGCAAAGAAGTCATCGCCGAACAGATCCACCACTGGAGCGCACGCGCGCAGGGTCCGTTCGTGCGCCTCAACTGTGCGTCGCTTCCGGAAACGTTGCTCGAGAGCGAGCTGTTCGGCCACGAGCGCGGCGCGTTCACCGGCGCCGATCGCCGGAAGATCGGCTACCTCGAAGCGGCGCAAGGCGGCACGCTCTTCCTCGACGAAATCGGCGAGCTCCCCGTCACCGTTCAGGTGAAGCTTTTGAACGTCCTCGAGAGTCGCGAAGTGCGACGGCTCGGCGGCACGCAAGAGCATCCGATCGACGTGCGCGTCGTGTCCGCGACGCACCGCGATCTCACGACCGAAGTGGGTGAAGGGCGCTTTCGTGAGGACCTCTTCTACCGGCTCAGCGCGTTCACTCTCGTCGTGCCCCCGCTCCGCGAACGTCAGGCGGAGATCCCGCTCATCGCCGAGATGTTCGCGCGGGAGGCCGCGCACCGCGCGGGTCGGCCTCCCGTCGTGATGGAGGCGTCGGCCGTCACGGCTCTAGTTCGCCACCCCTGGCCGGGCAACGTCCGCGAGCTGAAGAACGCGATGGAGCACGCGGTCGTGCTCGCCGACCGCGGTCGCATCGGGGTCGAGCACCTGCCGGAGTCCGTCCGTCGTCGCGAGGCACCCTCCGCGACAGGGCCGAGCTCTTCGACGGTGAAAGACAAGCTGGCCGACCTCGAGCGTCGCAGTATCGAGGAAGCGCTGTCCGCCGAGGGCGGCAATCAGACGCGAGCGGCTCGACGGCTCGGCATGTCGCGGCGAGCCTTGATCTACAAGATCGAAAAGTACGGCCTCCGTCGCTGAGGCCCACCGCGCCCTACGTGTAGGTCGCGCCATCGTTTCGATTTCGAGGGTGGTATCGAAGGCCCTGTATGGCGGCTCACCTATTTTTGCGTTGTTTAGACGCGGCCGAGCGGCCGACACGGCGTGCTTTCCGTGCTACTCCAGGATGGCGATCGGAGCGGTGATTTCGAGCCAGGCGGGGTCACTTGGCACGCACTTCGCACTGGGCGAGCGAGCAAGTAGCTCGACGAGAAAGCTTCTTAAAGATGAGTGACTTCAAGACATTTTCGTTCGCTTGTGTGCCGGCGGCGGTGGCAGTTGCTCTGTCGTTCGGCTGCTCTTCCAGCGCTGGTTCGGCGAGCGCCGCTCCCGGCGGAGGAAGCGCCAGCAACGCCGGCGGATCGGCGGGAGCGATCTTCACGAGCGGCGGTGCGACGGGCTCGAGCGGGACGACGGGATTCGGCGGCGGATTCGGCGCGACGAGCGGCGGGGGCGGCTTTCTCGCCACCGACGGCGCCGCGTGCTCGACGAACACTTACTCGGGCGAGCGGCTCCCGCTCGACATGTACTTCCTCGTCGATACGTCGGGCTCGATGCAAGAGAAGGTGCAAGGCGGGACGAAGTGGTCCGTCGTGTCCGCTGCGCTCACCGGCTTCTTGAACGACCCGGCGAACGCCGACATCGATCCGGGCATCGGATACTTTCCGCTGGTCTTGCCGAACATCCCGGCGTTCTGCACGGTCGACACCGATTGCGCGATGTACGGGCCGTGCATCGACGGCTTTCCGGTCGCCAATTCGTCGCCGCCGGCGCGCCTCTTCGGCGTTTGCAACGGCGCGGACGTCTGCCAGATCCCGCCGTACGCGATGCCGTCGGTGCCGCTTCAGTTGCCGCCCAATCAGGCGGCGGTCGTGAGCGACATCGCCAATCACGGTCCGGGCGGCGGCACTCCGACGCAGCCGGCGCTGTCGGGCACCATGCAATACGTCACCGGTTGGGCGCAGGCGCACCCCGGTCGCACGAGTGTCATCGTCCTTGCCACCGACGGCGAGCCGACCGGTTGCGACACCAACACGCCGCAAGACGTCGCGAACGTCGCCGCGGCGGGCCTCGCCGAGATGCCGTCGATCCGAACCTTCGTGATCGGCGTCGGCAATTCACTGCAGAACCTCGACCTCATCGCCGCAGCGGGCGGCACCAACAAGTCGATCATCGTCGATACCGGCGGAGACGTCGCGACGCAATTCACGCAGGCCCTCGCGGCCATTCGCGGCCAAGCGGTCCCGTGCGTGTTCAACATTCCGAGCACCGGCAACGTCGATCCGAATCAGGTGAACATCACGTACACGCCGACGGGCGGTACCTCGACGACCATCCCTCGGACGACCGACGGAACGGTGGCGACGTGCGGAGCGGCGGGTGGCTGGTACTACGACGACCCGAGCAACCCGAAGACCGTGCGCGTCTGCGACACCTCGTGCACCGCGATCAGCGCGAGCACCTCGGTGAACTTCGAGGTCGGTTGCGCGACCGTCGTGGCGCCGCCCTCGTAGTCTCGAATTGGCAAGAGATCAGCAGGGGTTGCCCCCACCTCCATCCGTCCTCGCGCTACGCGCTGCGGGCGGGTGGCCTCCCCCAAATCAGCCGCAGCGGCTTCAGGGGGAGGACGCGCTACGCAGCACTGGCAACGTAGTCCACGAGACGACGAAACGTTTTCGAGGTCGGCTAAGCTAGAAGTTGGGAAGACCCACGCTGTGACTCGAGAGCACATTCTCGCCGAGATTCGACGCACCGCCACGGAGAGTGGTAGCGCGCCTCTTGGTCAACAAGCATTCGCATCTCAGACGGGCATTCAGCGGCACGAATGGCACGGCAAGTATTGGACGAGATGGAGCGAAATTGCCGTCAAACTTCAGGCCTTTGCTTCCGCTCGGGGATACACCGACGTTGCTAGCCTTTGTGAGCAATTGACGACGCGTCCAGCGGTCCGTGGGGATTCCGACGAACCAACGCTGCTCGGAGATCGCGCTGTGGGATACGTCTACCTCCTTAGGCACGGAACACGCCGAGAATTTAAGATCGGTCGAACAAACAATCCGCTCCGGCGAGAGGGAGAAATTGGCATTGAGCTGCCGCAGCGGTTCGAACCCATTCACGTCATCGAGACCGACGATCCGGCGGGAATCGAGACCTATCGGCATCGGCGGTTTGCAGACAGGCGACTCAAAAACGAGTGGTTCGCGCTGACGGCGGATGACGTTCGAGCATTTCGTCGGTGACGAAAGATATTTTGACTTTAGTGCGGCTCAACTCCGCGGCACCGGTTGGCGACAGCTAGCAACGCGACGTGAGCCCCTCCCATGGCGCGCGCAGGCGGCACGCGCAGCCGCGCTTCGCGCGGCGAGCATGGCGCGGGCGTGGGCAACCCTTTTGAGAAACGGCCGAACCTAGAAGAAAGAGACGCGGTCGGCGATCGCGCGGCGGTACTTCACGAGCGCACCGGGCTTGTTCACGGTGAGCGCGCCGCACAAGACGCCGGCGCGGCCGTAGATCGCGACCAGGTCTTTGCCTTCGACGCTACCCTCGACGATGCGCACGTCGTCGCCGGGCTTGGTGCGGCCGGCGAATTGGAGCTTCAGGTCGTATTGGTCCGACCAAAAGTAGGGCACCGAACGCGGCGCGGGCGCCGCGGGTCCGTCGAGGAGCCGCGCGATGGCCGCGTTCGCCTGTTCGACGGCGTTCGTCCAGTGCTCGACCTTCATCGACTCGCCGAAGATCGGATGGTCGAAGCGCACGACGTCGCCGCACGCGAACACGTCGGGCACCGACGTGGCGCCGTGCACGTCGCAGAGCACGCCGTCGTTCGTCGCGACGCCGGAGCCGTCGAGCCAGCTCGTCTCCGGCGTCACGCCGATGCCGACCACGACGAGATCGGCGCGCACGCTCGTGCCATCGGTGAGCTCGAGGCGTTCGAGCGCCGCGCCGCCGACCGGGCGCGCGACGCCGACGCCGGTCCGGAACAGGACGCCGCGATCGCGGTGATAGTCGGTGAGCTTTTCGCCCATCGCCGTGCCGAGCGCGTGCGCCAGCGGCACTTCCGCGACGTCCACGACGGTGACGTCGAGGCCGAGCGCGCGCACGGACGCCGCGACTTCGAGCCCGATGAACCCCGCGCCGACGATCGCAACGCGCGGCGACCCTTCGAGCACGCGCCGGATCGCGAGCGCGTCGTCGAGGGTACGGAGCGCGTGGATGCGCGGCGCACCGTGCGCCCACGGCGGGAGCCGCGGCCGCGCGCCGGTCGCGACCACGAGACCGTCGTAAGACAAGGCCGCACCGTCATTCAATTTCAAAGTGCGCTCGCGCGGGTCGAGCGAAGCGGCGCGGAGTCCGAGTCGCAAGTCGACGTCGAGCGCCGCGTAGTCGGCCTTGAGCGCGACGCGCTCTTCGGACCATTCGCCGCGGAGCACTTGCTTCGACAGGGGCGGGCGGTCGTACGGAAGTCGGAGCTCGTCGCCGACCCACGTGATGCGACCGTCGTAGCCGCGGCGGCGCAACGCTTCGACGGCGCGCAAGCCGGCGAGCGAAGCCCCCACGACGATCAGGTTCGAGAGCGTCATGCCCGAGACGGCTCAGCCTTCGACGCGGATCGCGCCGGTCGGGCACTCGCGGACGGCGCGTTCGACCTTCGCGCGGAGCGTCTCCGGCGGCGTCTCATTCAGGATGTAGAGAAAGCCGTCGTCGCGGACCTCGAACACCTCGGGCGCGGCTTCCGTGCAGAGGGCATGGCTCTGGCAAACGTCGAAATCAACAGTGATTTTCATTAGTTCAACTCCTCTCTCAGGGCTTGAATAACCCGGGGGCAATGCCCTTTCAATCCGCGTGAGGCCCGTCCCGGGTGCGAGATCAATTCGACATACGGACTCGTATCTGAATGTTGACATACGGGCTCGTATCTGAAAAGCTGGATTCGGTTGGCGCATCGAGACACCCTCATTCGGAGCACGCCATGAATCGAACCGCACCCGTCATGTTGCCCGCCACGACGCCGACTCTCGACGCGTTTCGGACGTGGTCGTTGCACTTGCTCGCGTTCGTGCTGCCGCTCGTGAACGTCGTGTTCCTCGTGTCGGGGCCGCACCGGTGGTGGAGCGCCCTCCTCTGGACGATGCCGGTGTGGATCCTCGTGGTCATCGACAATCGCAACCGTCCGGATTTTCGTCAGCCGCCGGAAGACGTCGCGTCGTGGCCGTTCGATCTCCAGCTCTACCTCCTGACTGCGCTTCAGATCGTCAATCACGTGCTCGTCTGCGTGATGGCGTCGAAGCTCTCGGTGTCGTCGTGGGGTGGGTTCGGGACGACGCTCGCGAACCTGGTCGCGGTCATCATCGTCAGCGGGACGACGGCGGGGTACTCGGGCATCGTCATCGCGCACGAGCTCGTGCATCGCCGGAGCGCGACGGAACATTTCCTCGGCAGGCTGCTTCTCATGTTCGTCTGCTACGAGCAGTTTGCGACGGAGCACGTGCGGGGCCATCACCCGCGGCTCGGCACCGCCGAAGATCCGGCGACGGCGCGCTTCGACGAGCCGCTCAAGGACTTCATTCGCCGCACGATCCCTGCGCAGTTCAAGAGCGCGTGGCGTCTCGAAAAAATCCGTCTCGGCGACGAGCACATGAAGTGGAACGACCCGCGCATGGTCCGGCATCGCGTGCTCCAGGGCGTCGTCGGCGAGGTGCTGATCGTGCTCGCCGTGCTGGCCGTCTTCGGTCCGCTCGCGGCGGCGTTCTTCCTCGTACAGGCGCGCTCCGCGATCGCACTCCTCGAGACGGTGAACTACATCGAGCATTGGGGCATCACGCGCGCCACGCGCACCGTCACGCCGGTCGATTCGTGGGACACCGACAACGGCTTCACGCTTCGCACGCTCGTCGGTCTGTCGCGTCACGCCGACCACCACGCGCAAGCGTCGCGTCCGTTCCAGAAGCTCCGCTACTTCGAGCAATCGCCGAAGATGCCGCTCGGTTATTACGGCACCGTCTTGCTCGCGATGTTCCGCAACACCGAATACCGAAAGCGCGCGACCGCCGAGCTCGAGCGTTGCGGGCTCGGGCCGTTTCGACGGCGCGATGCAACGGGCGCTTCATCCGCTCCTCTAGCTCTCGACGATTCGCACCGCGCGACCGGCATGGTCGCCTGAGGCGGACGCTCACGTCGCGCGGCTTGCTGCGCTCGTCACGCGCGCTCGCGCCGACGGTGTCGCTCCGGGCATGCGCGCGGTTACCGCCGGGCGGCTTGGAATCGAACGGGGGTGAAAGATCACGAGTAGCCTCGTTGCAACATTCTGCTTCGAGCGGACATCGTTGCGATGCGCGTCGCTTCGGCTCAGAGTGACGCCGTGAACCGGTGGAACGATCGGTAGGCGGCCGTCATTCGTGCGAGAAAAGGATCTGTGGCGATGAAGTTCCGTGCCCCCACGTCGAGCCTGTTGGCCGCTCTGGCGCTCTTCGCGTGTAGCTCGAACAACGGTGCTCAAGCGCCCGGCGGCGATAGCGGCGGGTCGAGCGGTTCCACCTCGTCACCCTACACGCCCGGCTGTTCGAACGCCCCGGCGTGCGGCTCGTGCGGCTCGTGCATCCAGCAATGCTTCTGTGTCGAGCAAGACATCGACAAGTGTTCGACGATCTGCACCGCTCCGGGAACCGGCGGGAGTTCGTCGGTTCCCCCGGGCGGCACCACCACGCCGCCGACGGGAACGACGACTCCGCCCACCGGCACCACCACGCCGCCGACGGGAACGACGACTCCGCCCACCGGCACCACCACGCCGCCGACGGGAACGACGACTCCGCCCACCGGCACCACCACGCCGCCGACGGGAACGACGACTCCGCCCCCGACGCCGCCGGCCAACGAGCTCTCGATCACGACGGTTCCCTTCGACGTCGCGCCCGGCGCCGAAGAGTACAAGTGCCAGAACTTTCAGAACCGTGCGGGCCAGGACATCGCGATCGTCAAGGCGCAGTCGTTCATGTCTGCTGGGTCACATCACATGTTCGTGTTCGACGACCCGAGCTTCAACACCGACACGAACGCCGTCGCGGACTGCTCGGGCTCCGAGTTTCACGACTTTTTGATCTTGTCGCAGCAGCCTCAAGAGGTCGAAACGTATCCGGCCGGCGTCGGGCGGTCGCTCACGCAGAACACCGGGCTTCGCGTGATTCTGCACTACTTGAACAACACCTCGAGCACGATCACCGGCCAGGTGAACGCGAAGTTCGACTGGGTGCAGCCGAGCGCCGTCACGTACCTCGCCGCGCAGATGGAGCTCAATCAGGGCATCTTGAACGTCCCGCCCGGCACGAGCACGCAATCGCGCACGTTCTCGGTGCCGTACGACATCGACATCATGTACGCGATCAGCCACATGCACAAACGCGGCACTCACTTTCACGCCGCGACGAACACGAATCAGGTCATCTACGACGGGAGCGTGTGGGACGAGCCGCAGCCCACGCTGTATGACCCGCCGCTCACCGTCAGCGCCAACTCCGTCATCACGTGGTCGTGCGACTACGACAACCAAACGGGCATGACGCTCACGTTCGGCGAGTCCGCAGCGACGAACGAGATGTGCATCCTCTTCGCGATCTTTTACCCGACCGCCGCGGGCGCGAACCAGGGCAAGGGCCTCGACTCGCTGCTCTAACGATCCCAGAACGAGTGACTGACGCCGATCGATAGGCTGCGCTCGCCGAAGAACGCACCTTCGGCGCTGACGTCGAAGTCGCCGACGGTGAGGTTGCCGCCGAGACCGATCGTGTAATGGTGGCGATCGGTGCCGGTCACGTCGTGGCCGTCGAATCTCCAGAACACCGGTCCGCCGAAAGCGCGCGCAGCGACGTACGGGCTCCACACGCCGCCGAAGACGTGTCCGAGCACCGCGCCGAGTCGGTTGTCTTGCGCGACGAGCAGCGGACGGCTGCCGTCGCCGACGCCGTTCTCGCCTTGGGTGTTCGCCGCGGACACACCGACGGTGAGGGTCGTCGCGAAGAAGAAGAGATCGCCGGGGTCGCCGAACCATTTGCGCGCGATGGTGGCGCTCACGACCCAGCCCGGGTCGACGTGGTAGCGAGCGCCGTCTTGTTGAAGCTCGCCGCCGACGATGGCGCCGCCGTCGAGCCGCAAGGTGAACAGATCGCCGAAGCGACGTCCGACCGACGCCGACGCGGAGCCCTCTTCGACGCCGAGATCGTAGCGGCCGTCGAAGCGCAGATCGCTCCGGAACGCGCTCACGGCGGCGCTCACGAGCCACGCGCCGCGACCGGCGGCACCGTCCGATCCTTCGCATCCCGTCGCACCGACGGGTGGACTGAGCCCTCAGGCAAACCCGCTTCGTGGGACGAACGAAGCGGCCACCACCGTCGCCGCAAGGGCGAGCGAGAACGGCTTCATGACGACATCGCCGGGGTCTGGATGAGATACGTCCGAGTCGCCCCGGTGGTTTCGTCTCCCCTCGTCGAACGCGCCGCGGTCCCCGACTCAAATTCCTTCAGCGCAGCACCGTCAGGTTCATCACGGCCCATCCGCCTTTTTGCAAGGTGATGGTCTGACGTTTGCGAAGCCCGCGCGCCTCGAGCTCGAGCGTGTGCGGCCCGGGCGGAACGCGTATCCGGCCGATCGCGATGCGGGCGGGCAACGTCGCCCAACTTCGCGTGTCCGGCGTATCGGTAGCCGTCAATGTCGCTTGTGTGCCGAGCGACAGGAGCGCGCCCACGAGGCCGCCGCCAGTCGTCTCGCGAACCACTTCGCCGGCCGCGACGCGGGCGATGAGGCGCGTGATCGCCGAGGCGACGACCGAGCCTTGCACGTCGTCCCACGCTTTGCGAGCTTCCGCGTCCACCGCGAGCGCGCCGTCGAGGTCCGTCGCTGCGCCGTCGACCCACAGATACGGGATCCCCCACTCTCCACGAGGGCGACCGAGCTCGGGATAGTTCACCCAGGTGACGAGGCCCTGCGCCGCGAGATAGTTCGCCCGCGACACGTCGTTCGGACTCAGCGCGCCGCTCACCAGGGTGAGGGCGAGGCCGATCGGAATTCGCTTCGCGATCTTGGCGGGCACGCGACCGAAGCCGATCACGACGAGGATTTCGGCGGAGTCGTCGTCCGCGGGCGCGCTCTGGCTTTGGCCCGCGGCATCGCGGAGGCGCGGGGAGGTGAACGACCCCTTTTGGGCGAGGCGCCGCACCGGATCGGCGAGGGAGCCGTACTGACCGTACTCGAGCGCCTCGTCGTAGTAGCGGAGCGCCTCGTCGGCGCTGCCGCTCTTCTCGAACGCGAACCCAGCGAGGTAGCTGCCGGGGCCGAGGAGGCTCGCCCCGTGGCCCGCGTGCTCGTCGATGAAACGTTGCATCACCGAGAAGCGACGCGCCTCGATCTTCGCGCCGTTCAGATCGCCGCGCACCAGGTAATTCACGAGATTCATGGTGTTGACCATGAGCTTCTCGTAGCTCGGGGCCTTGTACGGACCGGTGGCGTCCGAGAACAGGTACTTTCCGAGATCGTCCACGGCGTTCCGCGAAAAATCGAGGACCTGAATGCCTTTGTCGGCCGTCTCGAGGTCGCGACTCGATTGGAGGTATTCGGTCGGCGCGAGGGTCTCCGCGTTCGAGCCGAGCTGTTGCAGGACCATCGCGCGATCGAGGAGGAGCAAGGTGTTGTCGCCGCCGACGTTGGCCGGCAGATCCGCCGGGCTCTTCACCTCGAGCTGCTCGTCGAGGAGGGCGAGCGCCTCCTTGGGGCGTCCCTCGTCGAGCGCCGTTCGCGCCCCCAACGTTCGCGCCGCGTGTCCCGCGCACCCCCAACAAAAAAGGCATACCAGAAGGGCGGCGGCGACGCTTCGTCCCCGTGCCGAAGCGTCGTCGTTCCGTTTCACGCGAACCTCCGCCAGCGCCGCGTCAGCGCACGAGCGCCTTGGTGACGCTCGACTTGTTCTGGAAGAGGACTTCGCTCGTCTCGGCGTCGAGCACTTGCATGAACAGCGTGTACTGCACGCGGCGCGTGTCCGACTCGCGCTCGTCGTTCGCGAACACCTTGCCGGTCACGAAGTAGCGCACGCCGATCTGCTGGCCCCACCGCGCGACGGTGCTCTTGTCGAAGGCGTCGGAGTTCTGCTGGCGCACCTCGTCGATGAGCGCGCCCTGGTTTTCGTGGCTCACGACGCGCACGCCGCCCCAGTTGATGAGCTGGGTCTCGACGTCGCCGAGGAGCGTGTCGAGCGCGCTGTCGATGTGCTCGGTCGTGTCGTTGCGGATCGGAAGCACGGCGACCGACGGACGATTTTCGGTCTGCCAGCGCTTCACGACGCCCGAGTTCTGCAAGACGGCGAGGTTTTCGTGCGCCATCTTCTGGAGGTCGTGATTGTCGAGCGACGTGCTCAGGGCCTGGTTGTCGAGGCCCGGCGTGTCCTCGCCGCGAACGACGGTCGGTCCGCCGCAAGCGACGAGAGGCAGCGCGAGCACGAGCGTGCTGACGAGTGCGAAGCGAGTGGAGGTCATTCGCGGCTCCTTCTCTTGTCTCTCGTGTCGGACTCAGCGACGGACGGGAATGATCTGGACGCGGCGATCGTCGCCTTCGCCTTCGCTCTTGGTGACGACGCCGTCGAACTTGGCGAGCGCGAGGTGGATCACGCGGCGGTCGCGAGGATTCATCGGTTCGAACGTGATGATCTTCCCCTCGGTGACGGCTTGCTTGCCGAGCCGTCGCGCCATGGTCGCGAGCGTGCTGTCGCGGCGGCTTCGGTAGCCTTCGGCGTCGACGGTGACGTAACGACGCTCGAGCCCCGGCCGGTTCACGACGCGGTTCGTCAGATACTGAAACGCGCCGAGCACCTGACCCTTTTTCCCGATGATCCGCCCGGAGTCCGGCCCCGCGATCTCGAGCTGGATCTCGTTCGGCTCTTCCGGCTTCGGACGCCGCAAGCGAACGTTGCACTCCATCTCCATCTGCTCGAGTACCTGGGCCACGAACGCGAGGGCCTTTTCGGCTCGCTCGTCTCCGACGTATGGCGGGCCATCGTCGCGTGCGCGACGTTGGGCTCCGTCTTCCCCATTCGAATCCACGGACGACCCGCCGCCGTCCTCATTGTCGTTGTCGTCGTCCGCGTCGGATTCGTCCTCCGAATCCCAACCCGCGTCGACCACCTCGTCCTCATTCGGCTCGCTCATGCTCCTGCTCTCCCTTTGGCGATCGATTCGCGGACACGTCGTCCTTGTTCGTGTCGCGCTTCGAGTTTTTCTTGCTGTCGAGGGCCTTGCCGCCCCCTCCGGACGAGGGTCCCTTCTTCACGGTCACCCCGATGCGGCCGTCCTTGTTGCTCAACGTTTTTCGCGCGTAGCGCTCGACGAGCCACTGCTGCGAGATGGCGAGCACGCTGTTGGTGAACATGTAGACGCCGAGTCCCGCCGGTAAGAACAGCATGAACACGGTGAACATCACCGGCATCAGGTACATCATCATCTTCTGCTGAGCCGGATCACCGCCCTGCATGGGCATCATCCGCTGCTGGAAGAAGTAGGTACCGCCGATGATGAAAGGCAGGACGAAGTACGGGTCGGCGAGTGAGAGATCGGGGAACCAGAGGAACGGGATGTTGTAGAGCTCGACGGCCGTCTGCAGCGTCGTGTAGAGCGCGAACCACACCGGCATCGACGCGAGCTGCGGCAAGCAGCCCTTCAGCGGGTTCACCTTGTGTTTCCGCCAGAGCTCCATCTGCGCGAGCCCGCGTCCCTGAGAGTCGTCCTTGAACTTCTCGTTCAAGGCGTCCATCTCCGGCTTGATCTCGCGCATCCGAACCATGTTCAGGACGCCGGGCCACGACAGCGGGAACAAGAGGACGCGCGCGGTGATCGTGAGCACGATGATCGCGACGCCCCAGTTCGGGATGACGCTGTGCACCTTCAAGAGAAACGCGACGAGCACCTTCGCGACGACCGAGAAGAAGCCGAGATCGATGAGCTCGATGAGCCGATGTTTTCCGTCGCCCGCTTGCGCGAGCACGTCGCGCTCCTTCGGACCGACGAAGCTGAGCACGCGATAGTCCGCGGATTGATTCGGCGCGAGCGTCTGCTCGGGGTACGCGAGGCGCGCGCGATACATCGCGCCACCGTCCGGGTCTTCGCTGGCTTTCGCGTATCGCGTGTAGTCCCAGCGCTGCTCGGTCTGGAGCAAACACGACGGCGTCGCCGGGCCGCTCTCGGGGGCGAGCGCGTGCGCGAAGTAGGCATTCGCGACGGCCGCGAACGCCGGCCGATCGGAGCCGTCCGCCCAATCGCCGTTCGGATTCACCGCGGTCGGCGCGAAGCGCTCGCCCGCGAACTCCTTGGGCTCGAAATCGTTCGGCTTCAGGCGCACGGCCTTGCCGACCTCGGGCAGACACTCGACGTGAGTCACGTACGGACTCACGCGGAACATCTTGCTCGCGACCTCCTGGCTCGTCCGCCACGCCACGGTGTCGATGCTGGCGGCGTGGCGCATCGGCGTGCTCGCGAGGTTCGTGATGCGCGCGTCGACGTCGAGCTCGTACGGGCGGCCCGTCACGCTCACGGTCTTGTCGATCTGGACCTTGGCGTCGCGATAGACGAACTCACACGTCTTGCCGTCGGATTTGGCGAGCTGGTAGTCGACGGAATCGAAATCGACGTTCCAGGGTATCGCCGCGGCGTCGTGCGCCTTCGCTTCGTCGCGCCGGAATTTCACGAAGAGCTGCTGACGGAACTCGTGGTCGCCCGCCGGGTCCGGCGTCGTCGAGACGTCGTAGGGGACGCCCTTCTTCCGATACTTCGCCGAGACGAGCTCGAAGTGCGTCAAAGCCGCGCCGCGCGTGGTCAGCTCGGCGTGGAACGTGGGCGTCCACAGCTCGCATTTCTGCGCCGGCAACGCGACGGCCGGGACGAGGTGCGGTTCGCCGCCCAGCGGTTGCCGCGCGCTCTCTTCGCCGCCGTTCATCTTCCGCATCGTGAAGAAAATGAAAACAGCTGCGATTCCCAGCAGAATGAAACGCAGAGAGCCGCCTCGTTCCATGACTTACCTCGAGTGTTCGGCGCAAAGAGACTCGCCGCCCGCGTGCGCGTGGCCCTGAGGCCCTCGGGCCTTCGCGGGTGGCGGATCGTAGCCGCCGGGATGAAACGGATGGCAGCGGAGGATGCGCTTGATGGACAGCCATCCGCCTCGGATGATTCCGTGGCTCTCGACGCAGGCCATCGCATAGCGCGAGCAGGACGGCTCGAACCGACACGACGGTCCGAGCAGCGGAGACACCAGGAGCTGGTAAAGCCGAATGAGGAGGATCACGAGGCGAGTCATCGGCGCTCGTGAGCTCCACTCGATCGGGCAACGTCGGGCGCCAGCGCCGCTCGAGCGTCGGCTGTTCGCCTTCGCACGACGTGCGCGACGGCTCGCCACTCTTGGGCGACGTCGTCACGCTTCAAGTTTTTTTCGAGGGGCCTTCGAACGATAACCACGAGATCGATTCCTGGAGCGAAGAGGTCGCGAACGGTCCTGAACGCCTCACGCACGAGCCGCTTGGCTCGATTCCGGACCACGGCCGTTCCCACTTTCCGCGAAGCGACGATACCGAGCCTGGCCTTTTCTTCCGCTCCGCTCTCCCGTGCGGAGAGCAACAAGACGAAGTGCGCCGTCGTCACTCGCCGCCCCGTGTTTTGAACGGCGCGAAATTCGCGCCGTTTGCGGATCCGCTCACTCGGGGGGAAGGGCCCGACGGGGCTCAGGCCCGACACGCTACTTCTGGTAAGCGGTCACGGTGAGCCTCCAGCGACCCTTGCGCCGGCGGTTCTGGAGAACGTCGCGTCCCCCCTTCGTCCGCATTCGCTTGCGGAACCCATGGGTGCGAAGGCGACTTTTGTTGTGAGGCTGGTACGTTCGCTTCATTGGCTTTTGGCACTTTCGGTGAGCGGGCCGTCTGGCCGTCGCCGTCCGAGGCTCTCGAAATTTAGGGGTGCGCTAGGCGAGGGCCGCGCAACGCCGGCGGGAGTCAGCCACGCTCGGCCGGTCCCGTCAAGACATCGCATCCTGGCTTCTTCCGCCGGCTCTTCCGAGCAGAGCCGGCCTGACAGGATGTTCACCGTCGGTGCCACGGTGCGCCGACCCGCCTTGCCCGAAAAACGACGGGATGGTACGGGTCCTCCGCCATGCGAGAAAACGTCCGCCTCGTGTCGTCGGCAGGAACCGGCTTCACTTACTACACGACCAAGAACAAGCGCACTCAGACCACGAAGCTCGAGCTGAAGAAGTACGACCCGAAGGTCCGTCAGCACGTCGTGTTCAAGGAGGCAAAGATGCCTCCGCACAGTAAGTAATCGGACGCTGCCGTCGTGAGATTGTTCTTGGGGGGTGTTCCCGCGCCGCCTGGTGGACTGTGACGTCGTGAGATTGTTCCTGGGGGGCGTGCCCGCCCCCCTCGCCCGTTCCGGGCGGTCCCCCTGGTATTCGCTTCGCTCAATGTAACCGCTGCGCGACGTTGAGCCGTTGCGCGATGTTGAGCCGCTGCGCGAGGTTAGTCGCTCGCGACGTCGAGTCGTCAGTGTCCGCCTCTGGGGGTGTGGGGGATGGGAGGCAGCCCCCACACGAACCGCACGTGTAGCGCGCGAGCGAGCATCGCAGCCGGAGGCGAGAAGCGCATGCGAGTGTTCCGTGTCGAACCGCGTCGCAGGCACTAAAA
>Ga0265320_10000269_pt1 | contig 43090 bp, 37 predicted proteins | sample 4827metaG_FD_202087 | JGI IMG/M metagenome (GOLD analysis project Ga0265320, IMG submission 202087) | Rhizosphere microbial communities from Carex aquatilis grown in University of Washington, Seatle, WA, United States - 4-8-27 metaG | ecosystem: Host-associated > Plants > Roots > Rhizosphere >... | reverse complement strand
CAAAACGAGGCCATCCCCGCTGCTCTCAAATAGCTGACGATTTCGTCGAGCTGCGACTTCAAATCGTCCGGCATTTCCGGCCGCTGCGCCTTGTATTCCGGCAACCGGGCGGTGCGTTCAGCGCTCAGGCCGCCATCCCACACCACCATCAAATGTGACGGCTCAACGGCCGCGCGCAGTTTCGTCAGCATTTTGACGAAGCCGTAAACGGCATTCGTCGGCCGGCCGTCTGGCGAACGCAAATTGCGAATCGCGTGAAACGCCCGATACGCATAAGCATGACCATCAATAATCAGCAACCGATCCACAAAATTACCAGGTGCGAACGCCCAAATTCCGGCAGCCAAAAAAATTTGCCGTTTTCATTCCTCATTCCACCGGGAATTTCACGCGCGCGCCAGGTCCGCTTCGTTCTTTATCTGGGCGCAGGCGTCATGCCCATGTTCCCGGGTCTTACCGTCACTCCCGGTTCTTGGGGCGGTATCGTGGTTTGCGCAAACGGCAGTTCATCGTCGGAATGCACCCGGCTGCCGGCCGGATCAACCATGGTGGCGGTCACAAAAATCATGAGGTTCTTTTTTGTCGAGACCTTGGACTGGCTTTGAAAGAGTCGTCCAGCCAGTGGCAAATCGCCCAACAGCGGCACCTTGTCCTTGGTGTTCTGAATTTGCGAGGAAATCAGTCCGCCAAGGACAACCGTCTGATTATCCCAAATATTGACGGTGGTAATGACCTGACGCACGGTAAAACTGGGCAGAATGGTGGGAATCAGCACGACATTGGCGACATTTACGCCGGGAATATTCGGGGCCGTTTGATAGCCGGAAAATTGGGTCAGCGATGGGATCAAAGTGAGGTTGATGGTATAACCATCGGCCAAAACATAAGGGATCACGTCCAGCACGGGACCAACCTCGATCGCCTGTTGATTGGGGGTAATCGCGGAGGGTTGCACCGGATTGTTGATCACCTGGGCTTGCAGTGCCGAAGCAAATCCCGACGCCACCACCGCACACACGGTGAAAATCCGGGGCAGAACTTGTGACTTTTGATGCATTTTCATGATAAATCTGGATGGATAAAAGAATTACTGGGTGGTCGTAGTGGTTCCACCCTGGCCCTGCTGGAAACTGAAACTCGTGATGATGGTCAGGATGTCCGTCGCGCGCATCTGGGTTTGGCGGCCGCTGAGAGTGGTGACTTCAGGTTCGGCAAGATTTTCAACCCCGGAACGCTGTTCCAACGCATTGATCACAACCCGGAAATTGGGATCGGTCAAAATGCCGGTAATGGTGGCCACCGGCTGGCCAAAATTGCGCAAACCGCTGGTAAGCAATTGGTCCGTCGATGAACCCGGAATCACATTGGCCAGCGTATTGCCGGGAAACGCCCCAAGGCCATTGTTGCCAGGGAGGGCAGGATTAGCCGGCGAAGCCGGCACACTGAGCGACGGCGCACTGCCGCCATTGGCCACCACATTCCCATTGCCCAAATTAACATTTCCCAAATACCAGTCAAAACCCAGCGCCGAATTGTCATCCTGCTCCACCTCAATAAACCGGGATTTGATATGCACCTGGGGTGGCGTCATGTTCAACACTTGAATGGCTTTTTCGATGATGTCCAGGTCCTGCGGAGTGGCGTGGACAAACAGCAGCCCCAACCGGTCGTTAAAGAAGACGTTCTTCGGCGGGGCCAAATTCACACCCAAGGCCGTGAAGAAACCTCGGGCGGTCAGACTGACGCCCTGCGTGAGATTGGTTGTTGTCACAAAAGTTAATCCGCCGCCGCCCTGGCCACCGCCACCACCGCCGCCACCGCCACCGCCACCGCCGCCACCCTGGCCGCCCGAAGAACGAGCTGAACCGGCTCCCGGAAATGCATTGACGATCGCCACCGCAGCACTGCTGCTATTGCCACCCTGGCCACCGCCACCGCCACCACCACCACCACCACCGCCACCCTGGCCGCCGCCCTGACTGGAGGAACCAAAAGCCACCGCTCCCACACCTTCCAATCCCTGATTGAAGGTGTTCGGATCAATTTTGAAAGTGCGTGTTTCCAACTGCGCCTGATCAGGCCCCTTGCTGGAGAAGACAATGCCGTATTCCTCAATTGAGTATTTGATGGGATGATCTGCCACCAACACAATGGCATCCAGCACATCCGCCAACCGCTCGTCATTCAACGTCAATTTGACATTGATGGAATTGGCATCCACCGCTTCGCCGGTGGTGGTGGCGCCCGCACCGGGGGCGGGGGCTCCACCCAATGGCAACCCCGTGGCTGGGTCAACCGCCGTAGCGTCGCCGCCGGTGGCCGAAGCTGGGGCCGAAACCGCAGGCGCGTTTGGGTTAAAGAGAAAATTAATTCCTTTTTTATCCGGGTCACGAAGTTTGGTCTGGTCGCTCAGATTACGAAGCACTTCCCCCAAGGGCAGACCTTCCGGCCAGGAAACCGTGTCGAGCCGGATGCGGTCCAGCTTGCTGTAAATCGCTTCGCGGCCGACCCCGGTGTGAACGAGATTGGTCGAGGCATACGGATTGGGCACGGGCAGCAGGATCCCCTTGTTTACAGGTTTCTCGTAAGCCCTCTCCACCTGTACCATGCGGTCCTGCGTGTCGATCGTGTGCGCTTTGGCCTCACGTTCGTAACGGGCCTGCTTGACCAGGTTCATGTAAAAAAACGCGCCCTCATTGTCCGGGTCAAGTCTTGTCGCCTGGCTCAATTTAATTTCGGCCTCATCGAACTTGCCCATTTCATAAAGCAACTTGCCGTCCCGCACCAAGGTGCCCGCCTCCGTCTTGTCGTTGAGAATGTAGGGTATTCTATTTACCGTCTCCTGGTCGGGCATTTGGCCGCGCATGGCCACCAGCATGGCATCATTTTTCTTTTTGAAGGCCACGGCCGCGGGATTTTGCGGATCCACCACCAAGGTGCGGGCCACCTGCGTGGCGGCTTCCCGCAAGTCGCCATCATCTTGCGCCTGACGGGCAATCGCCAGCCGGGTTGCCACCAGGCCGGAAACTGTCACCGCCGCTTCATTGGTAATACTGCTGGGGCCGATTTGCTCGACCAGCGAATAGGCATCTTCGTAAAGCTTGGCGGCGCCGGGCATGTCTCCGCGCATCTGGACGTTTTTGGCATCGAGAAGTTTTTGGCGCAGGATGATGGTGTTGGCCTGGCGAAGCACGGCTTCATTCACCGCCACATCGGTGGAACTGGTTTGCGCCGGTAGCGTGGCAGTGGCAGCCAGCAAAAAAGCAAAGCCGAGCGAGAGAGTTACTGCTTTTGTCATGGTACGTTTCAGGTTCGTCTCAGATCAAACTAACAACCGCATCCGATTCCGATGATGTTGTGACCAAGGTGTTCAAAATTAGACTTCAAGGACTGTAAGTCAATGTCGTTTTTTTCTGGTTTGATCGCGCCAACAATATCACCGAATCTTGCTCGATGGCAACGATAATGTAATCGTCGTTGAAAAATTTCAATGACGCGTTCAGACGCTGTCCCTGCCATTTCTTCCCTTCGTTGTCATATTTCAAATCCGCGGAGTAACCGTCCACCCGGCGGAACGGTTTGTCCTTGGTCACCGGCACCAGGTCGCCGGTGTCCGCCAGTTGCAGGGTCAATTCCAATCCGGCCGGATTGTCCAGGGAACCTTTGACGGCCCGGATGGTGAAAGCGTCGATCTTTTCCCCAACGGACGCATAATGTTGCCGCTTGACGCGTTGACCCGGCACGGCCGCCGCCTGGCGTTCCACACTCATCACATAACGCGCCGCCAGTTCATTGGTCGCCAGCGAATTGGTTTCGATTGAATCCAGCGAAATGATCAAATACAGTGGCGTGATTTTGGTGATCACCGCAGCTTCCGGACCGGCGATCCCCGACTTGACTGGAAACATCGTTCCGTCCGGCCGCTTTTGCCACTGCAGCGGATTGAACAGTTTGTTGGTGGTCGAAAAATCCAGTTTGTAGGGCGCCTGCGACCGCGCCACGACATTGGTCTGTCGCCCCAAATCCAGTTCCGGCAAAGGCTTGACTTTGGGGTGCAAGACAATGACGGTCATATCCCTCACCTTTTGCTGGTCATTGGCGATCATTAGTGGCAGGAACACGAGCGCTCCCGCCAGTCCCAGCAACACGACGGCGAGCAGGATTTTTTCGTAATTTTTTTTGACAAAATCCATGCGTTTAATTTTTTGGCAAGAGTTTCACAATGTCGACCACCAAGGTGACCCGCAACAGTTGTTCGTTTAATACCGTCTGCAATCCACCCTTGCTCGGCGGCGGCGGCGCCCCGATGGTCGGAGGAGGCATCACGGGCCCGGGCGGGGGTGTCGGCGCGTACGGCGTTACGGCTGCGTCCGTGGGCGACACGGCAAAGGCGCCGGCCGGTTGAACAATGATGCTCTTGACAATGAAGCCATGGGGTGACGAGGCAAAACCGGCCAGCACCTCGGCCACCTCCGGGCTGAACGAACGGAAGGTGATCAGGTACGGGGTTAGAACCGCCAGATTGTTGGTTTCAGAAGTCCCCTCAAAATAATCCGCCTGCGGACCGGACACATCATCACTGGAAACGCGAACGCGTTGAATCCCATCCATGGAATTGACCCGCGCCGCAAAAAGAATTTCCGAGATGGTCTTCACTTCCCCCAGTTGCTGCGCCAGCATTCCCAGGCCGTCGGGATCAAATCTCACCAGCACGCGTTGCGCCTCGAAGGCGAAGCCGTATCTGGGCGGCAAGGTCACACTGGCGGTATCCGCTTCATTTTGCAACTGTACAATGGTCCGGCGGAGCGCCGCCGCGAACGCCTCGCTTGAAACGGCATTGGTCCCAGTGTTGGGAATTGGAGCAATCGGCTGAAAACAATCTCCTGCCTGTCGAATCCAGTCCCGAAGCCTGGCCTCCTGTTCCTTGGCCGCCTTGATGTTGTCGGTCTTTTCATCGCCGGGCAATATCGGCTTCTTGGTCAAATCCAACAGGGTGTTGTATTTCTCCGTCAAACGATCAACTGCCGTGGCGTTGTGATTCCAGCCTTTGTAGTTGTAAAAGCCGGCCGCGCCCAGCAATCCGATGGCCAGAATGCCGCCAACCACAAAAAACAAGTTTCGCTTGATCCAGGCCATATTACAAATTGAGCGGAGTTTGCAGCCCCACGGTGATGCCAAACGTAAAGGTGCCGTTGGCGTCATCGGGAGTGATGTCACCCCGGAGTTGCGTCGTTTTGGGATCAAACAGCGGATCCTCCTGAAATGCCTTAAGCACCGCATAGGCAATGCTGGTGTTCGCCGCCGAATCCACGCTGGACAAATTCACCGCCCGGCAAACCAGGGTGATGGTGCTGCCGGGATTGAGCGTGGCAGCTGGAGGCGCTTCACCTTCACCTGGCATGGGCTGGCGTGGGACATCAACTTGACCCGGATAGCGTGGCTGAATTACTGGCTGAATTACGCCCTGACCGGCCGCACTGGTCGGCACGACACCCATCGTCAATTGTTCAATCCAGACGCCCGCTTCGACGCCGGATCTTTGCGCGGACAAGGTTTTCTTGATGTCCGCCTCGGAGCGGATGAGCACGCGCCGCATTTCCGCCAGCAGGTCACCCCAATAATAGCGCTGCTCCATCCAGGTCATGATTTGCTCGGCGTCTTTCCGCGCGGCCTCTTTCTTTTTATTGGCCCGCTCAAACTGGTCGTTCTTGGCTGTTGCCTTTTCAACCTGCGGGGTCAGACTCGCGATGGCACTCTCCTTCGTTTCCGCCAGTTGTTGAAAAAGAAATCCCACGGCGAACGCCACCAGCACCAGACTGAACACGGTGGCGATGAAATAGGGCTTCTTTTCATTGAAGGTGCGCCAGCGCAACGTGCTGGTGGGCATCAAGTTCATTTCCACCGGGCAGTTCGCCAGGTTTCGCAATCCCAGGCCGACAACCTCGCCCAGCCCATGGGCCACCCGCGCCAGTTCCTCCAGGTTCACCGCCGGATCAATCTGCACGTTGCGGAAGGGATTGAAATATTCCACCGGCACGTTCAATTTTTCCGCAAAAAATTGCGCCGTGTAGGGCATGATGGACGCACCACCGGACAAAAACAGGCGTTGGGGCGTTGAGCCGCCCTGCTGACCGCGATAGAACTGCAAGGTCTGGTTGACCTGGATGTGCAACTTGGTCATGAACTGCCGCGCGATTTTGGAAATGGCCGCCTGATTGGGATTTTCCGGCTCTTCGTAAGCCCCGCCGAGACTCACGAAGCCCTCGGCAATCTTTATCTGCTCGGCGATTTCAAATTTTAATTTCGCCTCGCTCGCGAAATCCTGGGTGATGGTGTTGGCGCCCAGGCCGATGCTGCGGGAAAAGACCTTGCCATTTTCGAAGAAGAGCAGGTTGCTCGTCTTGGCGCCGATGTCCAGCAGCATCGTACAATCCTGCAAATCGCCGTAGTTGTAACGGAAGGCATTGCACAGGGCCGCGGGCGACACGTCGCACAATTGCAGCCGCAGTTTCGCCTCCGCCGTCATGCGAAACAGGCCTTCGACCACTTCGGACTTGATGGCCACCAGCAGCACTTCCAGTTCGCCGCCGGCGCTGGAGCCGAGGATTTGATAATCCCACACCACCTCCGCGAGCGGGAACGGCACGTTTTGCTGCGCCTCATATTGGATGATCTGCGTGACCTTGCCCGCATCCACCGGCGGCAGCTTGACAAATTTTGAAAAGACCTGGAACCCCGGCGCACAGACGTTGATGTTCCGGGCCCGGGCACCCATTTCGGCCAGCACCTCGCGCAAAGCCTTGAGCACGCTCGCTTCGCGGGATGATTCCTGGGAACCCTCCAGGCCGAGCGGTTTGATCGAAAAATTCTTGAGACGCAAACCGCCGGCTTCATTGATTTCAAACTCCGCCAGCTTGAGACTGCCCGCCCCAAAATCCACCGCCAGGAATGATTTCGTGTTCAGCATTTCTGTTTGCGTCGTTCGTGGGCCGTCACGCTCACCGAATTTTATTGGTTTCGACGTGGGCCAGCCCGTGCTGATTACGGTAAATTGTCCAAACGGTCAATTAGAAATCTAAAAAAAATGGAAGGCTTTTCGCATCGGTTAATAAAACATTGCGTTTGGCGTCCGGCTTTGGCTTCATCCTGTCGTGTCGGGGCGGTGGTCCGCCGCCGGATCCGCCATGAATCGCTGTCGCATGCAAATTTATTATTCTGGCCACGTGCAGGGCGTTGGTTTTCGCTACACCGCGAAAACCGTCGCCGCCGGGTTTGAACTCACCGGCACCGTCCGCAACCTGCCGGATGGGTCCGTCGAATTGGTTGCCGAGGGGGCCCGCGGCGAACTGGAGGCTTTTCGCGATGCCATTCGTGGCGCAGGTCTTGCTGGCTTTATCCACGGCGAACGTATAGATTGGGCCGACGCAAAAAATGAATTTAAAGGTTTTGAAATTGTCCGCTAACCGCAATGAGATACGCCATCATCGCTGACATCCACGGCAACCTGGAAGCGTTCCAAACCGTTTTGGCCGACATTAAGTCCCAAAACGCGACGCATATCGTCTGCCTTGGCGACGTCGTCGGTTACAACGCCAACCCCAAGGAATGTCTCGCCATCGTCCGCGAAATGAACATTCCCTGCGTCAAGGGCAATCACGACGAATACTGCTCGACCAACGACCCGCTCGAAGGGTTCAATCCCCACGCCGCGGACGCCGTGCATTGGACGCGCGAACAACTTTCCGCTGACGAACGCCAGTGGCTGCTCGACCTCAAATACACCCGCATGGCCGCCAACTTTACGATGGTCCACGCCACGCTCGACGCGCCGCAACGCTGGGGTTACGTCTTCGACAAGCTCGCCGCCGCCGCCAGCTTTCCCTACCAGAACACCCAGGTCTGTTTCTTCGGCCACACCCACGTGCCCGTCGCCTTCATGCGCGACACCGCCGTCCGCGGCGGCACCTATTCCAAATTCAAGATCGATCCGGCCAAGAAATATTTCATCAATGTCGGCGCCGTCGGCCAGCCGCGCGACAACAATCCCCGCTCCGCCTACGTCATTTATGACATGGACGCCGGCACGATTGAGTTGCGGCGGCTCGACTACGACATCGCCACCGCCCAGAAAAAAATCCGTGCCGCCGGCCTGCCCGAACGCCTGGCCGAACGGCTGGAGTTCGGCCGTTAACGGCCGGAGGGTCCGTCGCCGCGCGGAATTTTTGCGCGCCAAATTGTTCCGGTGACCGCGTGAAAATTCTCATTTTGAAGCCCAGCTCGCTTGGCGATGTCATCCAGGCGTTGCCCGTGCTGCGGCTCCTCAAACGCCATCTGCCGGCCAGCGAAATCTTCTGGTGGATTGACGCCAACCTCGCCCCGCTGCTCGAAGGCGATCCCGACCTGACCGGCATCGTGCGTTTCGAACGCAAACGCTGGGCCGCGCCCCGCCATTGGCCGGAAATGCTCCGGAGCATCCGCTGGATGCGCGAACAACATTTCGACTGGGTCATCGACCTCCAATGTCTCCTCCGCAGCGGCATCTTCGCCTGGCTCGCCAACGGCCGGTTGCTCATCGGGCTTGACGAGGTTCGCGAAGGTGCGCGCGGATTTTACGACGTCGCCGTCCGCCGCGCGTCGTTTCACACCCATGCCGTGGACTGGTATCTCGCCGTGCTTCCGCGGCTTGGCGTGCCCGTTCACCGCCATTTCCAGTGGCTGCCCGACCGCCCGGCCGTAGCCGCCGCCGTCAAAGCCAGATGGCCGACCGATGACAGCCGGTGGATTGCCCTTCAGCCGGGCGCGCGCTGGTTGAACAAACACTGGCCGGTCAAATATTATGCCGAGCTTGTCAGCCTGCTCACGAAAAATTTTCCGGACCGGCGCATTGCCATTCTCGGCAGTCCCGCCGACCAGCTGGCGGGCAAGATTGTTGCCCGCGCCGCGCCCGACCGATGTCTGGATTTATGCGGCCAGACTTCACTGCCCGAAATGATTGAATGGCTGCGGCTCTGTGATTTGATGATCACCAACGACACCGGCCCGATGCACGCCGCCGCCGCGCTCGGCAAGCCGCTGGTCGCGCTGTTCGGTCCGACCGAGCCGCGCCGCACCGGTCCCTATGGACATCTGGAAGACGTGCTGCGCATCGATCTCCCCTGCTCTCCCTGCCTGAAATCGTATTGTGTTTACGAAAAACCGAATGAGTGCCTGAAGGCCATTTCACCGGCGATGGTTTTCCAGCGGGTCCGGGAGAAACTGCGATTGCTGGAAACGTAAGCGCACTTGCGCTTTCGGCACCAACGGCATTACGTTCACGGCGGTGACCACTGCCAACGAGACCCATGCCGCCTCAACCTCGGTCGGCGCCGGACCGCCGCCCCACCCCGCGTTCGTCACCACGCATTGGTCGCTCGTGGTTTCCGCCGGGCGCAACGACACCCCGCATGCCCGCGATGCCCTGGAAAAACTTTGCCGCAGCTACTGGTTTCCGATCTACGCGTTTGTGCGGCGGCAGGGGCATGGTCCGCATGATGCGCAGGATTTGACCCAGGAATTTTTCGCCCGGCTGCTGGAGAAACAACAGCTCGCCGCCGCCGACCCTGCCCGTGGACGGTTCCGTTCGTTTCTCCTCGCCTCGCTGAAACATTTCCTCGCCAACGAATGGGACAAGACCCGGGCCCAAAAACGCGGCGGCGGGAAAATTTTAATCCCCGTTGACGTTGCCACCGCTGAAACGTCCTGCGGCCTTGAGCCGGCCGACCAGGCTACCGCCGAGAAAATTTTTGAACGACGCTGGGCGCTCACGCTGCTGGATCAGGTGCTGCGCCGGCTGCGTGCGGAATATGTCCGCGACGGCAAGGAAAATTTGTTCGAACAATTGAAGCCGACGCTCACCGAAGCCAGCCGGACTGTGGCCTATGTGGAAATTGCCACCCGGCTGGGCACGACCGAAGGGGCGGTGAAGGTGGCGGTGCACCGCCTGCGCCAGCGTTACCGCGAAGTGCTCCGCGCCGAAATCGCCGACACCGTCGCCAACCCCGGCGAGGTGGAAGATGAAATCCGGAACCTGTTTGCCGCGCTGGCCGGGTGAAACTCGGCGAGGATGGAGGATGGAGGATGGCAATCGTGACATTCAATCCTTAAACCTCCGAAGCTCTTTCAAAACTCCGTAGCGGCGTCTCGGCAGAGCGCCGCAGTCTTTGCCGGGAAACGAGAGATTGGCGGCACTCTGCCGAGACGTCGCTACGCCGGAAAGGCTTTGGAAAAAGCTTCTCCGTGTTCCGTTTTCGTTTGATAATTAGTGTAACCTTTGATCGGTTTTTCTTCAGTAATGGGCAGAATGCGGAATATCGATCATAGCCTATGAAACATGTAATTTTGGCAGAACCCGCCACATTGGCCCTGTTCGGCATGGGATTTGTGGTCTTGTTGATTTTGATGGCGCTGCTGGGCGCAATCCTCTTCCTGATCGTGTATTTTTCGCGTAAATCAAAGAAATTGGCATCACCATCAATAACACCTGTAGTCCCACCCACCCAAATCATTCCCCGCAAATGCCCGCAATGTGGCGCGCAACTTAAACCGGATGTGTCGGAAGGACTTTGCCCGGCCTGTCTGCTGCAACGCGGCATTGCCACCGAAGGCGGCCCGCCAGCCGGTACGCCACCGTTCATTCCCCCCACGATTCCCGACCTTGCCAAACTTTTTCCACAGCTCGAAATTCTCGAGCTTATCGGCAAAGGCGGCATGGGCGCGGTTTACAAAGCGCGGCAGCCGGCGCTGGATCGTTTCGTCGCGCTGAAAATCCTCGCGCCGCGGCCGGGCGGCGACCTGGATTTTGCCAGCCGCTTCACCCGCGAGGCCCGGGCCCTGGCCAAACTCACCCATCCGAACATCGTCGGCGTTTACGACTTCGGCGTAGCGGCAGGCGTCCCGCCGGCCGTAGAGCCGGGCATCCTGCCCGGCGGAGAAACCGTTGGCGTTTCAAACATTCCAGGAAGTCCAGGCACCGATCCGGGCGGCAAGCTGCCGCCCTCCACGTCAGGCCGGAGGCCCGACGCTACAACGCTCAGCTATTTCATCATGGAATACGTGGACGGGCCGAACCTGCGGCAGGTGGAACAGGCGGGCAAACTTTCATCGCGCGAGGCACTGGAAATCATCCCGCAAATCTGCACCGCACTCCAGTTTGCGCACGACGAAGGCATCGTCCATCGCGACATCAAGCCCGAGAACATCCTGCTCGACAAAAAAGGCCGCGTGAAAATCGCGGATTTCGGGCTGGCAAAAATTCTCGGCCAGGAACCGGATGCTTTCCGGCTGACCGGCGCGCGCGACGTGGTGGGCACGCCGCATTACATGGCGCCCGAACAGGTGGAAAAACCACAGGAGGTGGACCACCGGGCGGACATCTATTCGCTTGGTGTCGTGTTTTACGAGATGCTGACCGGCGAATTGCCGCTGGGAAAATTCCAGCCGCCGTCATCCTGCGCGCGCGGGATGCAAATAGACGTGCGTTTGGATGAAGTGGTGTTGCACTCGCTTGAAAAAGAACCGGCGCGGCGTTATCAGCAAGTCAGCGAAGTCAAAACACGGGTGGAGACCATTGCCATGACACCTCGCGGCAGCCGACCGGAGTCCGCGCCATCTGAGAGTCAGAGCCGGATTGCACCAGCCACTGCATCACCTTTTCAGCGCGGAATGCTGGCCGGGCTTGGAGTCTTTCTTGGCGTGGTAATCCTGGCGACCGGCGTTACCTTCCTGATGCCGGAAAGTTATGTCGGAATCGTGCGCGTGGAATTGGCCGGTTCCTCCCCACAGAATTACGATCCATATCGTGTACAGACTGAATTTGAGGTCATCGAGTCTTCCGTCGTGCTTAAACCCGTGGCGGATTCGCTGAATCTTGGCGCGCGATGGAAGAAAATGTTTTCCGCAGCCGGACGCACTCTGCCGGACGAAGAGGTTGTCGATTTGATGAAACGGCAACTGACATTGCAGCCGGTTCGGAACACCGGCATTTTCGAGGTTCAATATTACAGCCAGTCACCAAAGGAAGCGGCGGAAATCGCGAATAAAATTTCTGAGGTTTATTGCGCGCTGCCTCCCGGTCATCGGGGAGAAATCATTGACCCGGCAACCGTGCCGGTGCGGCCGATCCGGCCCAATCGGTCGGTGAACCTTTTTATTGGAGCGGGAGCGGGCGGCGCGCTCGGAATTCTCGCGGGTGTTGTGGCTGGCCTGTTTACGTTCTGGCGGTTGCGTGCCACGCGTCACGCGATGTCGCCGCCGCCAGATCAAAAGCCCGACCGTTTCTGGCGATGGATTGCCGTGGCGGTGCTGGCCTTGATTTCAATTCCGATTGTGATCGCCATCCTCGGTTTGCTGGCGGCGATTGCCATTCCGAATTTCGTCCGGGCCCGACAGCAATCCCAGCAAAATGCCGCCCGGCAATGGACTCAGGAAGGCTGGCAATTGTGGCAGGCCAAAAAACTGGACCAGGCGGAGGCAAAGTTTCAGCAAGCCGTCCAGCTCACACCGGATAATGCGGACGCGTGGAACGGACTGGGCTGGGCAACTTTCAATTCCGGCAAATCACAGGAAGCCGAGCAAGCTTTTCAAAAGGTCCTTTCGCTCGACACCAACCAGCCGGGCGCGCTGAACGGCCTCGGCCAGATCTATCTGTCACAAGGAAAATATGATCCGGCCGAGACATATTTGCTCAAAGCAGCGCCGCAGGCGCCGGCCGCTTGGTACGGATTGGCGCGGCTCTATTTGCTGGGGGGAAAATTCGCCGAGGCGGAAAAGTGGGCTCAACAAATTGTCGATTCCGGCCAGGCCGACGATGTCACGCGACAGATGTTGAACGCCGCAAAGGGAAAACATCTTGATGCGGGCTTGCGGTGGATGATTGAACCCCGCACCGCAAACTCGCCGCCCGCTTCCGCCGAAACCTGGTCACCGACGCTCGTGCCGGGCGAAAAGCCGGATTTGCAGAAAATCCTGGATGAGGCGAAAACCTTCATGGAGCAACACAATTATGAAGAATCATTGCAACGCCACCTCTGGCATTTCAATCACGCGTCGGAATTCGGTGATTCTTATCAAGATATCGTCCGCCTGACCTCCGGGCTTTCGGATTGGGAAGAATTGGGGCGGCGCTATCCGAAAGCGAAGCAGGCATTGATGGAAATCAGGGACAGCCGGACGCAACAGCTTGCCGCCGGACAGGGCTACTCCGAAATGCTCCACGAGGTGCAGGCCATCAATCACGAACTTCTAGACGACGATTCAACGGTAGCGCTCATCAAAACCATCCACGCGAAGGATCCCAAACTGACCGGACAAAATTATTTTTGGATGGAAGACTTGCTGCTGCAAAAGGGCGAATACGACTTGCTGTTGGATGGCATGGGCGATCCGCAGGCGCACTTCGAGTCATTCCGCCGTGGTTTGGAGATGCAAAGAGAATCGCAGCAGCGCATGGACGAAATGCAGAAAAAAAATCCCATGCCAGCGCCGCGTTTGCCCAGAGGCGCATTCGCTCCTCCGGACATGGGGCAGATGGCGACCAACAATTTTGTGGGACAGGTTCGCAAGCTGATTGAAATTCTCGTCGCCACCGGCCACAAAACCGACGCGGAAAAAATCCGCGACCAAGCTGTGACGGTTCTCGACGACTCGCGGCTGAAGTCCGCTGTCAGCGATGCGGAAGCGCAGGTCCAAAAGGTCAAAGCCGCGCCAGCATCCGCGGCCGGCCATTCCAACAGTCACTTCGTCACCCGTCTTAACCAGATCATCAAGCCGGCTCCAGCTTCAACCAACGTCACCGCCGCCTTGCCTGGGTTAAACTCGGGTGGCCAGCCCGGTTCCGGCGAAGCTACACCGGGGCCCGTCCGCATTGACCCCGCCACCGGTCTGCCTGTCGGTCCTAACGGAACCACTATCATTGATCCCGCTACTGGTTTGCCTGTCAGTCATGACGGAACCGGCATCATTGACCCCACCACCGGACTCCCCGCCACCAATGCCGCCACCGGGTCGCCGGCTCCAAATCATTGACCGGGGCGGCGGTGCATCTTGACACTGTCCTTGTCCGTGGTAGGGAAATCGCACTGCGATGTCACCGCTCGCGTATCAGCGGGCGGAACGAACGCCCGTGATCGAGCGGAAAATTGCGCCGCTGGACGCGGCGCTGGCGGCGCAGCGCGCCATCCACGGTGTCCAGACGCACCCTGTGTGCGGCAGACGTCCCAAGCAGGCTTGCGTTCGGGACAATGACGGCATTACGTTCTGCCAGTGACCACGTCCAGCCAATCCGCGCCCGCATCAACCTCAACCCAGGGCACGCCGCCACCCCGCCAGGTTTTCGTCACGACACACTGGTCGGTGGTGCTGACGGCTGGCCGTCATGACACCATCCGCGCCCGGGCCGCGCTCGAAAATCTTTGCCAGACCTATTGGCCTCCGCTCTACGCCTACGTGCGAAGGCGCGGTTATTCGTCCGAGGACGCCCAGGACCTCACGCAAGCTTTCTTTGCCCGGTTGCTGGAACGCAATGCCGTCGCCGCCGTGGCGCCGGAGAAAGGCCGGTTCCGTTCCTTCCTGCTGGCCAGCCTGAATCATTTTCTCTCCGATGAATGGGACAAAGCGCGCGCCCAGAAACGCGGCGGCGGCAAGGTGATTTCGTTCGACCTGCAAAGCGCTGAAACACAGATGGGAGTGATCCCGGTGGAAAATTTTACGCCGGAAAAGGCGTTTGAACATCGCTGGGCCATCACCCTGCTCGAACAGGTTTACCAGCGGCTGGACGCGGAATATCGCGCACAAGGCAAAGGCCTGTTGTTTGACACGTTGCGGGCCACGCTGGCCGGAGCGAGCAACGCCGCACCCTACGTCGAACTGGCAAAACCTTTGGGTCTGAGCGAAGGCGCGGTAAAAGTGGCCGTGCATCGCCTGCGCCAGCGTTACCGCACGCTGCTGCGCGAAACCATTGCCGACACCGTGTCCACTCCCGGCGAGGTGGAAGACGAACTGCGGTATCTGTTCCGGACGCTGACGGGAGGGTGAAACGTAAAACGTGATGCGTGATGCGTGAATCCGGGTTCACGGATCAGGCATCACGTTTAATGATTTGTGTAACCTTTGGCCGGCAATCCCTTTGTATGTGGTGAATGAACTGGCTTAACGCGAATATCCTTGAATCGGGAGAACGATTATGACCCTGCACCCTTTGTTTGCCGGCTTCCTTGGCGGATGGGAAATTATTCTCATCCTGGCCGCTTTCATGTTTTGGGTGTTGGTAATCACAGTAATCGCCGCACTTGTTTACTTCCTGCGCCGCCGTCAGATGCCCACGCCCAATCCACCCATTCCGGCAGCGGCTCCAACGCCCCCAACGCCTGCCGCAACCACCCAGGTCACTCAGAATAATTGTCCGCATTGCGGGAAACCGGTGCCGCCCATGGCGCTGGGGGGCATTTGCCCGGAATGCATGCTCAAGGCCGGCCTCGCCGCCCAAACGGAGGGACCCGGCGGCGGGGTCGGTCCGCAGGGAACCAAAATCATCCAGCCTCCGTTGACGCCCGCCGAAATCGCGGCGCTGTTTCCGCAACTGGAAATTCTCGAATGCCTCGGTCGCGGCGGCATGGGCGTGGTGTACAAGGCGCGCCAGCCGCGCTTGAACCGCCTCGTCGCACTCAAAATCCTGGCCCAGGAAAAGGATCAGGATGGCCAATTCACCGAAAGGTTTGCGCGCGAGGCCCAGGCGCTCGCCCGGTTGAGTCATCCCAACATCGTCACCGTCCATGACTTCGGCTGCGTTGGCAGCCGCCGAGGTAACGAGGCGGATGTCTCTCAATCCACCACCACTCCGCCTCCTCACGTCGGCGGCTACGAGAGTGCATCGGGAGGGCTTTTTTACCTGGTGATGGAATTTGTGGACGGCCTGAATCTGCGCCAGTTGCTGCTGAACGGGAAGATGACGCCGGAACAAGCGCTGACGATTGTGCCGAAGATTTGCGAGGCGCTGCAGTACGCCCATGAACAGGGCATTGTTCACCGCGACATCAAGCCGGAGAACATCCTGCTGGACAAATCGGGCCGGGTGAAGATCGCCGACTTTGGCATCGCCAAAATCCTGGGCGTCGGAGACGGACGGCGGGCGCTCACGGGCGCGAAGGACGTGGTGGGCACACCACATTACATGGCGCCCGAGCAACTGGAAAAGCCGCTGACAGTGGACCATCGGGCGGACATTTATTCGCTGGGCGTTGTTTTCTATGAAATGCTCACAGGCGAACTGCCGCTCGGAAAATTCGCGTTGCCGTCGAAAAAAGTCCAGATCGACGTGCGCCTTGATGAAGTGGTGATGCATACGCTGGAGAAGGAACCGGAGCGCCGTTACCAGCAGGTGAACCAGCTTAAGACAGACGTGGAAACCATTTCGGGAACGGTGCCACCGGCAGCGGGGTTTGCGGCAAAACGAGGCGCACTCCCGCTGCAGGCCACCGCATCGGGCAAAACAACGAGCGACAAGATCATCCTTCCGGCTTTTCTGATGGCTTTCTTCTTTGGCGTATTCGGCGCCCACCGGTTCTACGTCGGAAAAATCTGGACCGCATTTTTGCAACTGGCTGCTTTGGGCGGTTGCATTCTGCTGATCATTGCCTGTGCTACTTTGGGCCCGCTCGGACAACCTATAACCGGAATCCTCCTGGGGTTCTTGATTTTTGGATGCATCGTCTGGGCCGCCATTGATTGGATTTTGATCCTCTGCAAAGCGTTCACTGATGGCCAAGGAAGGAGAATGACATACTGGCTCCACCCGCAAGCCGGCAGCTTGAAAACTGGTCCCAGCCCAATGACCGGTTCGCCGTCCAGCCCGCCTCCGGGTCGGGCCGCTCCTCCTATCGCCGCCGGTTTTGCACCACCACCGCAGCCAGTGCCGGAGAAAAAGCCGGCTTCGGGCACGGGCATGATCGTGGCACCTGCCGTCGGGCTCATGTTGGCCGCCGGCCTGAAACTCGTGGGCGTGCTTTTCAACGCGCAGTTCCTGCTGCCCGGCGGCAGTCAATGGTTGGACCAAATCGCCGGCGGCCACCAAGGCGGATGGATTTCGGGCCTGATCGGGGGAACCGCCATTTTTGAATCGCTTTTCGCGCTGTTCATTGGGTTCGGCGCCTTCCAGATGCTGCGGCTCCGGAGCTATGCCTGGTCCGTGGCTGCCGCCATTCTGGCCATCGTGTCCTGCGGCCTCTTCAGTTTGGGGATGGGCATCTGGGCGCTCATCGTATTGGGGCGTCAGGATGTGCGGGAGACCTTCGCGAACCAACCCAAACCGCAGCCGGCCAAGGTAGGAATCTGGCCTTGGCTTTTGGGGAGCGTGTTGGTTGCGGGGGTAATCGTCATCGGACTGATAATTTCAACGGTGCTTGTGCGGCATCATAAGATCGGCGGAACGTCCCATGCGAACATTGCTGGCACCGCACAATCGGTCGCCGGAGCACGCGGGCAACAAGCCTTACCGGTTCAAACCAACGGCAACCCCAGCATTGTCCCGGCCGCCCATGAAGACCCCAGCAATACTTTGAACCTTTCGGCGCAAAATGCTCAGGTCGTTATCGAGACCACCAACGGCACACTCAAGACCGACAAGGTGCAACTTCAAACCGACTCGAAAGGGAACACCATAATAACCGCCTCGAAAGTTAATTATGTCGTGGCTCCAGTAGCCCCAGTACCCCCGGTACCATCGGTACCGCCAGTGCCACCGGTAACCGCCGGCGCAAAAATGTCTTCGCAAGCACCAATGGCCGAAAGTCCGAACGAACCCTATGCCCATCGGACCAAAGACGGGTTTCAACAGGATTTCAGCCAGACCCTACCGCTCACCGCCGATGGCCGCCTGGCGCTCGACAATGTCAACGGCAAGATCGCCATCAGTGGCTGGGACCGCGATGAGTTGGACATCCAGGCCGTCAAGCATGGCAAATCCAAGGACAGTGTTGAAGAATTGGCCATCCAGGTGGATGCCGCCTCGGATCACGCCACCATCCACACCAAGCAGGCCGCGAGCTGGTTTGGCTGGAAAAAAGATTCCGTGAAAGTGGATTATGCCATCCACCTCCCGCAACAAGCACGTCTGGCAAACATCTCCAGCGTCAACGGCCAGATTGTGATCGATGGCGTTGCCGGCAATATCGAAGCCTCCACCGTCAACGGCGGCGTCCAGGTCCGGGACGTGGCGGGCGACCTGAAACTTTCCACGGTCAACGGCGAGGTCAAAGCCCAAATGGTTGCGCTCGGCAGCGGCCAATCCGTGTCCCTGGATGCCGTCAACGGCCAGCTCGAACTGAGCTTGCCGGCAAATGCCAATGCGGAAGTCTCGGCCAGCACTCTCAATGGCAGCCTGAACAGCGAATTTTCCGCGTTGGTGGTGAAAAAGGAATTCCCGGTGGGCAGCAATCTGAAAGGCATGCTCGGCAACGGCAGCGGTCGTGTCAAGGCCAGCACCGTCAACGGCAGCATCAGCTTTCGCAAAGGGAGCGAGGTCGCGGAAGGTAGTTTGAACCGCAACCAAAACCAGCGCGACCCACTCCCGCTGAAACCGGAGGACAAACCCCAACCGGATTCCCCCACCCCGCCTGCTTCGCCCCAGGAACTGGCCGCACGTTACGAGGCGGCCAACGCAATTTCCGCGTTCGACAAACGCGATGCCGCCCTCGCGGCCCTGGCGAAAGATGCCGCCGCCAGCGGGGACAGCACCCTGGTGAAAAAGGTCATTGGCAAGATCAGCATGTTCACCGCGCGCGATGATGCCGCGTATGAATCCGCCATGATAATCGCCCGCGTGGGCCGCCGCCCGGATGCGATTGAGGTTGCCAAAATGATCACCTCTTTCACCAAGCGCGATGCCGCCTTGCGCGAACTTGCGGAATGAATTCCACCCATCAACCCCAAGCCTGACCATCAGCCCGGTAAACCTACCATGAACAAAATCATCCGACCCTTCATTGTCGTTGCAACTTCGACCTCCCTCCTTTGCGGTTGCATCACCCACAAATCCATCGTGTATCAGGACGTGGAGCGGACCAAGGTCGAGTTCGAAAGCGATGCGGCCGCCCGGTTGTTTTATGAGACGTTGAGCAAAAACTCCGCCTCCCAAAAACATTCCGAAAGCACCACCACCATTGATATTCCCATCATCTTCGAGACCGAACGTAAAGTGGTGCCCGGACGGAACGTGGAATTCAACGAGGCAGTCGCCATTTGCGATGCCAACAAGGATGGCCGGATCACCGAGACCGAGGCGAAGATCTACGCCAACGCGCGGTGACCAAAGGTTGCCACCGCGTTTCCACCATTGCGCTTGACTCGCGACAAAGGTGCCGTGATTTTTCGCGCATGCGATTCAGTTCCATTGGGTTTTGCCTGGCGCTGGCCGCATCCCGGCTTGCCGCGCAGGATTCCCTCGCGCCGACAAACCACCTCGAACTGTTCAACGGCCGGGATTTCAGCGGCTGGACGTTTTGCATGAAAAACAATCCCGACCCCGCGCAGACCTGGAGCGTCACCAACAACGTCATCCACTGCAACGGCACGGCGATTGGTTATTTGCGGACGAAACAGGATTATCGTGATTACGAACTTGCCGTCGAATGGCGCTTTGTGAAAGTTGCGCCCAAGGCCGACAATACCGGCGTGCTCGCCCACCTGCATCTGCCCGACCAGGTCTGGCCGAGGTGCATTCAGAACCAGGGCAAGTCCGGCCATCAAGGCGATCTGTTCGTCATGGCTGGCGCCGAATGCAAGGAGCACAAAGGCATGGACGCCAACACCCCGGTTGCCTTGCGCGGCGAACCGAATGAAAAGCCGGTCGGCGAATGGAACACGAATGTGACCGTTTGCTCCGGCTCTGATGTCAAAGCCATCATCAATGGCAAGTTGATGAATGAAATCACCCAATGCAGCCTCACCAACGGCTTCATCGGCATCCAAAGCGAAGGCGCGGACTTCGAAATCAGAAGAATATCCCTGGATCTGCTGAAATAACATTCCTCGCCGAACGGAGCGCCGAGCACCGCCTCGACCTGTTTTTCATCCATTCACCGAGCCGAGCCGGTGCTCGGCGCTCCAAGGCAGCTGCCCGCAATGCCAATGCGCATCCAATGTCAGAGCGTTCTCTCGTCCGGACGCTTATGCAATTGCACCAGCGTCGCACCCCAGCCGCCAAACTGCGGGTGGTCCAGGGTGAAGGAAACAACGGCCGGATGTTTGGAAAGAATCGCCTGCACCGTGCGCCGCAGGTTGCCGATGCCCTTGCCGTGGATGATCCGCACCTGGAGGATGCCCCGCTCCCGGCACGCCGCCAGATAATCCGGCACCAGATCCTTTATTTCGCGCGGATTGAACGCGTGCAAATCCAGCACCCCATCAATCGGCAGTTCCACCGGTTCGTCAGCCATGGGTCAGCGGTCTCTTCAGCCACGCCCGTCCAGGCGCGGTGATTTCAAGAATGGGGCACTTCGCCCATTTGCACCAGAACCGCCTGCCCGCTCGGCGACTGGATAAAATGGATAAAATCAAGCGTGGCCGGCCTTTCCTTTGTCTTGTTGGTGTAAAGATGGAGCGTGCGGGCGTATGGATACTTGCCCTGGCTCACGGCATCCGCGGTGGGCTCGACTCCTCCGATGGTCACGGCCTTGATGCCGGCCTGGTGCGCAAGGTTAAAGCCGGAATAACCAATCCCGTTCGCATCCTTGGCCACTCCCTCGACGATGCCATCGTAGTTCGTGAACAGATTTTGCTCCGAAATGTAAGGCTTGTTCTCCATCGCCAGTTCCTTGAAGCCAATATACGTCCCGGAAATCGGATCACGGATGTACAAATGAATCGGGGCATCCGGCCCGCCCACGTCCTTCCAATTCTGGATCGCCCCTGTAAAAATGTCCCGCACCTGTTCCCGAGTCAGGTTGCCCACGGGATTGGCGGCATTCACCACCACGGCCACACTGTAGGCGCCGATGACGTAATCGTTCAGCTCCACCTCGCGAAACTTCGCCACTTCCAATTCCTCCTTGAGCGGCAGGCGCGAAGCCCCAGCAATGTCGCAAAAACCACCCATCAACGCCCCCATGCCATACGATGTGCCCTTGCTCTCCAGATCAAAACTGGCGGCCGGATGATCCTTCTTGTATTCGGCAATCAGGCGGGGGGCCAGCTCCTCCCCGACAGTGTTCGAGCCGCGAATGATGATTTTATCCGATGTCGCGGTTCCGGTTCCCGACGTTTGTTTGCTGGCGGGACAACCCGCGACCATGACCCCAAGCAGAATCAAACCGACGTTTTTCAAGAAAACGGCACGTTGCCGGCCGGACCGTAGGAGGCATAAAATTGTTTTCATGGCGCACATTCCTTTTGCTGAGGAGCTAAATTCTCCCGCCGGGGCAAACACATCAAGAACAAAATCATCAGACGTGACGCGGCGGGCAGGGTCTTTTGTTTTGTGAGCGTGAGTTGTTGGAGTTCATGCTTTGGCATGTTTTCGGCCCGAAACAGCCTGAAGGCTGAACACCAACAGGTTTCCCCGACAAAACAAAAAGACCCTGGCACTCCAGGCGCAGCTGGAGCAGCCGGGATTGATAAATGAGCCCACGAAAGGCCGGAGATATTTGCGTGGTCGAACGTGGTGCGGCTGGAACTCCGATTCATCGCGAGCAGGCAGCCGCGGTGGGCCATCGCCAAATCGGTTTGGGCAACACGGCCTCAGGATGCACTTGTATGCAATCCGGCAGCCTGACTAACCGAGCAGTTGCTTTGCGGCCTGGAGCGCCTCGTCCAGCTTGCTCGCATCCTTGCCGCCGCCGCGGGCGTTGTCCGGCTTGCCGCCGCCCTTGCCACCGACAATCGGCGCAATCAGCTGGATGATTTTGCCCGCCTGGACTTTCGCGGTGAACTCGGGCGTGACCGCGGCAACCAGCGCCACGCTGCCGCGATGCGGACCGCCGCCCAGGACGATCACGCCTTTGAACCGGCTCTTTAACGAGTCGGCCACGGCCTGAAGAAAATCGCCGTCCACGCCACCGAGATTGTGGATGATGGCCGGCAGGCCATTCACGGTCTTGATTTCTTCGAGCAGCAAACTGGCGGCGTTTGAGGCTTCACGTTGCTGCGCCACCTTGAGCTGCTTCTCCATCTCCCGCTGGTGTTCCAGCAACGACTCGATCTTCTTTTCCAGTTCGTGCACCGGTGAATTGACCTTGCCCGCGAGCTGCTTGATGAGCGCGGCCTCGTCGGTCGCTTTGCGATAGGCTTCGAGACCGGCCACCGCCTCGATACGACGCACGCCGGCGGCAATGGCGTTTTCGCCCACAATGCGGAACAGACCAATCTCACCCGTCGCGCGCGTGTGCGTGCCGCCGCAAAGTTCCATGGAATAACCGTTCAGTTCCCCGGCCCCGCCGCCAACCTGGACAACGCGGACGGTGTCGCCGTATTTGTCGCCGAAAAATTGCATCACGTCCTTGCGCGATTTCACATCGGCGTAAGGCACTTCCGTCCAGCTCACGCCGGTGTTTTCCACGATGCGTTCGTTGACGAGTTTTTCGATGTCGGCGACCTGTTGCGACGTCAACGGCTGGGAATTGAAATCGAAGGTCAATTTGTCCGGGCCGACGAACGAGCCCTTTTGCGAAGCCTCCTTGCTCACGACTTCGTGCAACGCCCAGTGCAGCAGATGCGTGACGGTGTGATGGCGCTGGATGGCATTGCGGCGAGGAATATCGACTTGAAGGATGACTTCGCTGCCAACGGCGGGTGACTTCTCGTCGGCAAGAAAATGCAGCCAGGTATTGCCGGACTTTTGCGTGTTGGTGATTTGCCAGCGTGGCTGCACGCGTGAGAGTGCGGCTAAAATCTCCGTGGCAGTTTGCCGCGGGCCCACGTCCGCAGCCACGTAGAGTTGGGCGGCGTCCCCTACCTGGCCGCCCATTTCGGCGTAGCAAGCCGAACCATCAAGGATAACTGCAGTCTTGTCCTTCAACCCGACGACTTCTAAGACCTTGGCCTCCACGGCAAGATTCTCGTAACCAACGAACTTCGTGGGTGCGGTGGTCTCGACTTGCGAAATGGAAATGACTTCCTTCTTCTGTGCGGCTTGCGATTGTTTTCGCTGTTTGTCCATCAGAATGTTAAACCCGGCCACATTAACTGCCATCCCTCGTTCACGCGCCATTAACTCGGTCAAATCCAAAGGAAATCCGTAAGTATCGTAGAGCTTGAAAGCTGTTTCGCCTGAAATTATTTTCTGAATCGTTCCATCATCACGACGAACAAATGTTCCAAGGCTATCCCGTCCAGCCCATCCTGCTTCACGAGTCGTTTTTGAGGCAAAGAAATTAGCACTCGAACCGTCATCGCTCATCGCTACAGGCAGCGATTCAATTGCCCTAACAGCTTCCTCAAAGAGAGCTGTACCAGTATCCAACGTCTTATTAAACGCCTCTTCCTCAGCGTGGATGACTTCCTGAACTTGCTTGTTCCTGGCGCGGATTTCGGGGAAGACGTCGCCCATCGTGTCGGCGAGCACATCCACGAGCTTGTAAAAGAACGGTTCCTTGAAGCCGAGCGTGCGGCTGTAGCGCACGGCGCGGCGCAGGATGCGGCGCAGGACGTAATTGCGGTCGTTGTTGCCGGGCTGGATGCCATCGGCAATGGCGAAACTCAACGTCCGGATGTGGTCGCCGATAACTCGGAAGGCGATGTCAATCTTCTCCTGCTCGGTGTCACCAGCACTACCGGATTTCGGCAGCGTGCTGCCGTATTTCTTGCCGCTCAATTCCTCCAGCTTGTCGAAAATCGGTCGGAAGATGTCGGTCTCGTAATTCGAAATCTTTGCATTGGCAAAATCCTTGAACTTTTTCGTGCCTTGAATGATCGAGGTAACGCGTTCGAAACCCATGCCGGTGTCCACATGCTTCTCCGGCAGGGGCGCATATGTGCCGTCGGCGTTCGCGTTGAACTGGATGAAAACCAGGTTCCAGATTTCGATGCAGCGCGCGTCGCCTTTGTTCACCAGGCTTCCTTTGGTGTCGCCGGCCGGCGTCAGGTCCACGTGCAATTCCGAGCACGGACCGCATGGGCCGGTGTCGCCCATCATCCAGAAATTATCCTTCTTGTTGCCGGGGATGATGTGGCTTTTGGAATCAAGTCCGGCGGCGGTGAATTTCTTTGCCCAATACATCGCGGCTTCCTGGTCGGCGATTTCAAACGGTGAAGCATTGGCATTCGGCGGGATGTAGTCCGGCGAGGTCATGGCCAGAACGAGGATCTGTTCCAGTTCCGTCCTCCACCGGGCTTCCCAGCCGGATTCGCCGAGGTAAGGACAAAACACCGTGGCATACAGGCGGTCGGCCGGAAACCCCCAGGTTTTCACAACGAGTTCCCACGCCCAATCAATGGCTTCCTTCTTGAAATAATCCCCGAAGCTCCAATTTCCCAGCATTTCAAAAAACGTGTGGTGATAGGTGTCCAGGCCGACATCTTCGAGGTCGTTGTGTTTGCCGCCGGCGCGGATGCATTTCTGGGTGTCGGCGGCCCGCGGCGGCTGGTAGGGGCAATTCACCTGCCCCAGGAAGATGGGAACGAACTGGTTCATGCCGGCATTGGTGAACAGGAGGTTCGGCGAATCGGGCATGAGGGGCGAAGAAGGCACGATGGTATGCTCCTTCGATTTGAAGAAATCGCTAAAGGACTGGCGGATTTGAGCCGATGTCATCATGTATAATTGGGCGCAAAGTGTAATTCAAGAACAGGCGGCAAGCGAGTGGAAGTTTTGGCCCGGCCGCCGGATGGCCAACCAGAAACAGCCAAAGAATGACAAGAATCGCTGGGCGATTCACCGGGACCGGATGGTATTGATTAGGCGTGGGTTCGGCGGCGGATCCGAAATGAAACCGTACCGGCAATGCCGTCAGGTCGGGAAATTGAAGGAAAATCGCGTTTTAGCTTAAGAACAGACGTATGCGCAACCGCTTCACCGAATTAGCCCTCCGGACCAGCCTGCTCTATGCCGCCATCGCGGCGTTGTGGATACTCCTTTCCGGCAAATTGCTGTATGCGCTAGTGCCTGACGTGGCGGTCGCCAACCAACTGGAGATTTACAAAGGGTGGGTATTTGTCATGGTGACGGCCGGTTTGTTGTACTGGGGATTGCGCCGGCAGATGCGCCACTGGGAAAAGGAGGCCACCGAGCGCAAGGTGGCGGAGCGGGCATTGCGGGAAAGCGAAGCCCGGCTTTCGACCATTTTCCACCACAGTCCGGTTGGCATTGTCATCACCCGCCTGGCCGATGGCACGGTGGTGGATGTCAATGAGGCCTTCGCCAACCTCCACGGTTATGCCCGTGACGAGATCCTGGGACGTTCGTCAACGAACTTGAATATGTGGGCAAATCCAGCCGAGCGCGACGCCATGATAGAGCAGTTGCGCGCGCAAGGGACCTGCAAAGACCTGGACATCAAGTCCCGCAAAAAAACCGGCGAAATTCGCGATTTACGGATTTCCGTGGAACTGGTTGAACTGGCAGGTGAACAATTCACGCTCGGACTGGCCCGGGACGTCACCGAGCGCAAGCAAACCGAGCAGGCGTTGCGCGAAAACGAGGAACGCCTGCGCCAGATCGTCACCCAAACCCGCTGCATCCTCAATTACGGTGAAGTCATCGGGCCGGAAGGCTGGCGGGAAAAGGCCTTGCAACCGGAGTCGCCGTTCGGGTGGAACTTTCCAGTTCAAAACGAGAAAGTGGCGCAGGACATCTGCCCGCTCGAATTGAGGCCGCAAGAACACTATCAACAAGCCTGGGTCCGCAGTCGCCATCGCGAGGACCATGTTCAGATGAACTGGAATTCGGCGAACGCCTTCCTCTACGACCTGCCCTTCTATCGCAATGAATTCCGCTGCACGGACCGGCATGGACACGATCACTGGATGCAACAGTTCGTTACGGTTGAAAAACTGACGGAAAATCGTTGGCGGATTTTCGGCATCACCACCGATGTCTCCGACCTGAAACAAGGCGAAAAGGCACTGCGTCACAGCAAGGACGCTTTGACGCGGGAACGCGCCCTGTTGCGCGCCCTGGTTGATTCCATCCCGGATCTGATCTTCTTCAAAAACCAGGAGTCGGTGTTTCTGGGCTGCAACCAGTCATTCACGGCTTACTTCGGATTGTCCGAGCGGGAACTGGTTGGCAAAACGGATTACGATATTTTGTCGCGCGCGGAAGCTGACTTTAACCGGCAGACAGACCTGGAAATGCTCGTTTCCGGGAAAATGCAGCAGAATGAGGAATGGATTCCTTCTCAAATCGGCCAGAAGCGCCTATTTGAAACCATCAAGACGCCGTATCACGGGCCGCAAGGTGAGTTGCTGGGTCTCATCGGCATCAGCCGCGAGATCACCGAGCGCAAAGAGACCGAACAAATGCTGAAATTCGTCGCCCAAAAGGGCTGGGATGCCCGGCATGAAAACTTTCTGGCCCAATTGGTGGAATACATCGGCCGAACTCTGGGAGTGGACTATGTGTTCGTCGGACGGCTCAAAGACCCGCAGACCGTGCAAACCACCGGTCTCTACGCCAAGGGCAAGATCGTTCCGGACATTGAATACAACATTCGCGGCGCGCCCTGTTCCAATGTCATCGGCCGGACGCTCTGCCATTATGGCGAAAGGCTTCAGGAATTATTCCCCGAGGACGCGCTGTTGGGGCAGATGGGAGCGCAAAGCTACCTCGGGATTCCGCTGGCGGATTCATCCGGAAAACCAGCCGGATTGCTGGCGGTGCTGGACACCAAACCCATGTTGGATTCGCGGCTGGGTGCGGGTCTGCTCCAGATCGCCTCGGTCCGCGCCGCGGGCGAACTGGAACGAATGGCGGCCGAGGCAACCCTGCAAAAAACCAATCGCGCCCTCGTCATGGTTTCCGACTGCCATCAGGCCTTGATCCGCGCCACGAACGAAATCGAATTATTGGCCGGTATTTGCCGGCTCATCGTCGCGGAACGCGGCTATGTGACCGCGTGGGCGGGTTATGCGGAAGCCGACGCGGCCAAAACGGTGCGTCCGGTGGCTCACGCCGGATTTGAATCCGACCACGTGCGCCGGCTCAACGTCACCTGGGGGGATGCCGGACATGGTCTTTGCCCGGTTGGCAAAGCCATTCACACCAGCCAGCCGTACATCGTTCAGGATATTTTCAACGAATTGCCATCGGGCACCTGCCCGGAGCAATTCAAAGACCTGGGTCACGTGGCCATGTGCACGCTTCCCTTGATGGCCGGTGACCGGGCGTTGGGTGTGCTGGTGGTTTATTCCACCGAACCCCACGCGTTCAATGCGGAAGAGGTAAGTCTGCTCGTCGAATTGGCGGGCGATCTGGGTTACGGCATCACGGTCTTGCGCGCCCGGGCCGAAAATCAACGCATGGAGGCGGCATTGCAAATGTCGCAGGCGCTCTATCATTCTCTCGTGGAGCAGATGCCGGCCGGAGTGTTTCGCAAGAATGCCGAAGGCCGTTACGTATTTGTCAATTCCCTGTTTTGCCGGCTCAAAAGCCTGAAGCCGGAGGATTTTCTGGGCAAAAAGGCCCTGCAGGTTGCCGCCAGCGAACCCGCAAGACTTAACCCGAATGAGGCGGCATCCAAGTATGCAGCCAAGGGCGAGGAGCTGCATAAACTGATCATGCAAACCGGAATATCCGTTGAGGAGGAAGAGGTCTATTCCAACGCCGCCGGTGAAAAACAGTTCTTCCACGTCGTGAGAATACCGGTCGTTGGCACCGACGGGAAGGTCATCGGCACCCAGGGAATGCTGTTCGACGTGACCCAGCTCAAACAGGCCGAGGAATCGTACATGCGGCTGGCCACGGCGGTGGAACAAGCCGCCGAGGCCATCCTGATCACCAACCCCGGCGGAAAGATTCTCTACGTCAATCCGGCCTTTGAGACGATCACGGGTTACCCACCGCAGGAAGTGATTGGCCAAAACCCGCGCCTCCTGAAGAGTGGCAAGCAGGACGCCGCATTTTATCAACAAATGTGGGCCGTGCTCGCTCAAGGCGGAGTCTGGTCTGGCCGCATCATCAATAAAAAGAAGGACGGCACCCTCTTCGAGGAGGAGTCCACGATTTCACCCATCCGCGATGCCACCGGCAAGATCGTCAACTACGTCGCCGTCAAGCGCGATGTGACCCGCGAGATAAAACTCGAAACCCAGCTCCGCCAGTCGCAAAAAATGGAGGCCATCGGCCAGTTGGCCGGTGGTGTCGCCCACGATTTCAACAACCTGTTGACCGCCATTCACGGCAATGCCTCGTTGTTGACGGACGGCCAGTTGCCGCCCGCCGAAATCCAGGACAGCGCCGAACAGATCATTGAAGCAGCCGAACGCGCCGCCGGCCTCACCCGCCAGTTGCTGATGTTCAGCCGCAAACAGGTCATGCAGCCTGTCATTCTGGATTTGAACGAGGTGGTGGCGCAAATGACCAAACTGCTTCAGCGCATCCTGGGCGAAGACATCACCCTGGCTTCAAATTACGCCCCCCATCTCCCGCTCATTCACGCCGACACCGGCATGGTCGAACAGATCCTGTTGAATCTCGCCGTCAACTCCCGCGACGCCATGCCCGGCGGCGGACAATTGACCATCGCCACCGGCACCGAAACGTTGACCCCGGAACAGGCGAAGCAATACTCCAACGCTTCACCAGGGGCCTACGTCCGGCTGAGCGTCACCGACACCGGCTGCGGGATTGCGCCGGAAAACCTGTCGCACATTTTCGAGCCTTTTTTCACCACCAAGGAGGTCGGCAAAGGCACCGGCCTGGGTCTGGCCACCGTCTATGGCATCGTTCAGCAACACCATGGCTGGATTGCCGTGACCAGTGAAATCAGCAAAGGCACGACCTTCCGCATTTATGTACCGGCCGTCACCGATGCCAAGGCGATGGATAAGCACTCCCGGGCCAGGCCGCAGTTGCCGCGCGGCTCCGAAACCATTCTGGTGGTCGAAGATGATTTGTCGGTCCGCCTGCTCGCGACCCACCTCCTGCAACGCTGCGGTTACCACGTCCTGTCGGCGGACACCGGAACGGCGGCGTTGGAACTCTGGCGGATACACGTGGGGCAAATTCAGCTCCTGGTGACGGACATGGTCATGCCGGGCGGTCTGACCGGCCGGGAACTGGCGGAACATCTCAGCCGGGAAAAAAGCGGGCTCAAAATCATTTACATCAGTGGTTACAGCCTCGACTTCAGCAAAAAGGAATTCCCCCTGATCGAAGGCCGCAATTTTCTTCAAAAACCGTTCTCCCCGCTCAAACTGGCGGAAATCGTGCGTTCAGCCCTGGATGCCAAATAAGTCCCCTCCTCGGCCATGCGGTAGGAAATCAGCAGGTTTGTCAAGAGAAGCGGAACCCGGCAATCTTCCAGTTCATGAACTGCGGCGGGCGATTTGAAGCCCTATGACCCCGAAAATCCGGGGTCGTAGGGCTTGGTTGGCAACCAACGGCGGGTCACTACGAGCGGCTTCGAATGTTCCCGAAGCGGCCTCGGAGGAACGTGACCCTGCCCGGCAGCCAGAGTGTCTTGTTCGCGGTGGGTTTTACGGCTTTGACTCGCCGCAGTTATCTACCTGCGGATGCGGGCAGCGGCAGGACGCGACGCTTGCCAGGCTGTCGGGTTGACTCCGGCGGAAGCTGAGGCGTTAATTAACGAAGGCGCCTTGCGCGCCGGCCTTTTTGTGGATGACGGCTCGTCATCGGTCGCTCTCGTCCAAATTCCCGGACCGGTTTGTTCCCACCTCACGATATTTTTTGATCTCATAAAATTGATACGGAGCAGGAGCGGGAATTGCGGAGAATTTATGGGGCGTTTTGCCGCGAACCAACCGTCGAATACCCCTTGCCCCAGTTTGGCAGCAGATCGAGTCGCTCGTTGACCCCGGCCGCAGAGCGCAGGATCGTTCGCACCGTTTCCAACAACTGGCTGATGTAGAAAGGTTTTGACAGCAGGGCCGCCAGTTGCAGCGATGGGCTGCGGGCCAGTTCGTCCGGGGGCAATCTGTTTGCGGCCATGACCACGGGCAGCACCATGTTGGCGGCCCGCAGTTTCCTGATCAGTTCAACGCCGGTCAGCCCGGGCAGGCTGTGTTCGGTGATCAGAAGATTGTAGTGATTGGCCTGAAGCGCCTCCCAGCCGGTGGCGCCATCTTCGGCGGTGTCCACGTCGTAGCCGGGAGAAATCAGCGCATTGGTGTACAACAGGCGGATATCGCTGTCGTCATCCACCACAAGGATATGGTGGTGCAGCTGCGCCTGACCTTGAACTGATGCGCCCACCGGCTCTCCCATTTGCAATAGTTCATTACCTTCCATGGTAGAAGAACCTAGACGTGAATATTGATCGGGGCCATGGGGTGTTCACCCCAGTCCCTTAAATCAGACATTTTGCCTCCAGCCCGGGGTTCGATTTCGAGACCGGGAACCGGGGGCGAACGGCCTGACGCCCACTCCGCGCGCCATTTTTGAGTGTGCCCCGTCATTTTCAATTCCCGGTGCTTGGCCAGCGCGATGGTTGCAGCTGATGGAAACGAGCGTGTTTAGTTTAATGCCGGTATTTCGGCTACCGCCCGGTTGACCCTTTCATCTCTCCCCGGCTTGCCCTTCCAAACCAAGACCAAGGGTTTTCCCAGTGGCGCCAAGGAACACCCTAGTCGCGGCCAGGCGGCGCAGAGGGTAACGGTGAGTATGAACCTTATTTATAAACGCAGAACCCAACGTGGGATCGATATTATGTGTTGGCCTTTCAAAATTGCCGGGCTGACAAAGCTCCTGGGAATCCTCCTGACCCTCGCCGCCTTCGGTTCAGTGGTTCAGGCAGCCAATGTCACTCTGGCCTGGAACCAAAGTGCGGATCCAAATGTTGCGGGTTACAACATCTATTACGGTGGGGCCAGCGGCAACTACACCAACCAAATGTCGGTTGGGCTGGCCACCGACACCGACATTTCCGGTCTGTTGGTTGGAGCCACCTATTATTTTGCGGCGACCACGTATTCCGTGCTGGGCATGGAAAGCGCCCTTTCAGGTGAATTGTCCTACACCGTGCCGACGCCACGCCAGGGAGTGCAGATCCGGGCTCTGCCGGCGGGGCAGTTTGCCGTGACCGTGGCGGGTGCGCCAGGCCACACCTATGATATCCTCGCCTCCCAGGATTTAATGACCTGGACCGTCATCGGCACGGTGACCTTGGGAGCCACCGGTGCGTTGGAATTTACGGACACGAACGCGACGGGTTTTTCGAGGCGCTTCTATCGCACCCGGGGATAACCGCAAAACAACCTTAAAGGTCGGGGGCCGAGGCACCGATAGAGTGACAGGATTGGGAAGCGGTTAGACAGTCTCCGGTCAACCGACAAAGAAAGCTAAAATCATGAAACTCTATCTCAGCCAAAAATGTTGGGGCCGCTCCTGCCTGCACCTGGCGGCGGCGATGCGCGCCGGCCACTGGCGCTGGCATCTTGCCGGCATCGGGCGGGAGATTCATTTTTCGAGGCACTGACCCACAAGCTTGCGGCGGGCGGCTCATGATAAAAAGGCAAATGATGAAACTCGAAGTGCAATTTGACCCGGCATACGGCTTTGACCAGCCGATTCGTTGGGAAGTCCAAACCCCGACGGCAGCGGTCGCCAGCCAGCCAGGTATCGTCGCCCACGGTGGCAATCGCCGGACGGCCAAAGCCGATCAAGCCCGAATTGACCTGGATATCTTTTTGGGAGAATCCTAATCTGACTAGCCCACCGCCAGTTTTTCCTGCGGCAGCAATCCTACCTTCAAAGCAAAACGCACCAGGCCCGGAACATCGTGGATGTTCAAACCATCCATCAATTTCATGCGATGGTATTCAATGGTCTTGGGACTGACCTTCAACAGTTCAGCGATTCCTTTGGTGTTCTGGCCTTCGGCAATCAATTGGAGAATCTCGCGCTGCCTGCCCGTCAACTGTTCGAGCGGGCTTTTCTGGCCGGCAATTCCTTGCAAGGAAGGTTTCCGGGCCAGGCGGGCGGAGATTTCCTGACTGAGATATATTTCCCCGTGAACCACCCGTTGCAAGGCGGTTTCCAACTCGGCCGTCGCCGCCTTCTTCAGCAGGTAACCGGCCGCGCCCGCCTTCAGCGCGCGCCAATAATACTCCTCGTTGTTGTGCATGGAGAGAATGATGACCCGGACATCCGGAAATTCCTTGGCCATGCGCACGGCCGCTTCCAGCCCATTCAGGCCGGGCATTGAGATGTCCATCAAAACCACATCGGGCCGGTGCTGCCGGACCAGATTCAGCACCTCGCGGCCATCGCCGGCCTCACCTATCACTTCCACCCCTGGCAACTTTTCCAGGAGCGCGCGAATGCCTGCCCGCACGAGCGTGTGGTCGTCGGCCAGGACGACGCGGATCGGCTTGATGGAACTGTTCATGGGGTTTAAGGTTCGGGCGACGGGGTCTGCCACTTTAACGGGAACCAGGCATGGACTTCGGCACCCTGCCCGGGAGCGGAGTTGCATTCAAACCGGCCACCCGCCAGCACCGCGCGCTCCTCCATGCTCAACAGGCCGAGGCTTGCGCCGCGCACGGCCTTTTCCCGGACGGCGGCCACCTCAAATCCGATCCCATCATCGCGCACGTGAAGGTGGAGCTGCCCCTCTTTCGTGCGCAGTTCAACCGTCACGGTTTTCGCCTGGGCATGGCGCACCACATTGGTCAGGGCTTCCTGGGCCACGCGGAAACATTCGGTTTCAATCACCTGATCCAGGCGTTGCTCGAGCCGATCGGCATGGAATTTCACCTTCAATCCGACCAGGGCCGCCTGCCGGTCGGTGTACCAGCGCAAGGCCGGCTCCAATCCCAGATCATCCAGGATGGACGGACGCAAATCCAACGAGATGTCCTGCACCTGTTCCAACACGCGTTCGACCACCTTGAGACTCTGGTTCAAGCGCGGCGTCAAGTCGTCGGCGCCGGGTGACTGCAACATCGCCTGGAGATTCAACTGCATGACGGTAAGGGCCTGGCCGATTTCATCATGGAGTTCGCGCGCGATGTTCCGGCGCTCCGTCTCCTGCGCCTCCACCAGCCGGCGGGAAAGCACCTGCAGTTTGCGGCTGTACTCCTTGCGTTTGGTCTCGGCCTGCTTGCGCTTGGTGATGTCACGAATGTTGCATTGAACCACCTTGCCGCCATTGACCTGATAGACGTTGCTGACAAATTCCACATTGATGGACCGGCCGTCACTGGTCTCCAACGGCAGGTCGTCGTAACGGACATACGTTTCATGCTGCAACTCCTTGAACTCCGCCTGGGAGGCCTTGGTGTCCTTGAACGGGCCAATCTCCCAGAGTTTGTTCCCCAGCAACTGCTCGCGGGTGTAACCCAGCATGTTGGTCAGGAACGGATTGACATCCTCAATCTGCCCGGTATCGGCATTGAGGATTAGAATTCCATCCTGGGCGGTTTCAAACAGCCGGCGGTAGCGCGTTTCCGAAACCTTCAACGCGTAATCAGCCGACTGGCGTTCCACTTCGCGATGTTCCAAGGCCTGGGCCATCTGGTCAAAAGTCCGGGTCAGCTGCCCCAGTTCATCTCCTCGATGGGCAAGTCCCGTGCGCGTGCTGAGATCGCCCTTGGCCAGCCGGGCGCCCGATTTCACCAGGGTCCGGACGGGACGCAGAACCAGCAGGTAGCTGCCGCCCCATCCCAACATGAAAGCCAGGCAGGCGGCAATCCCCAGTCCCGTCAGGTTTCCAGTCAGCCGGCGGTTCGCCTCGGCAAAGAGAACCTGCCTGGGGATGCTGCCGAGAATTGCAATCACGTCGCCGGCAACGAGCTGGCTGTGCCTGGCGGCAAACGCATGATAACCCGTGATGCCGTCCGAAGTAACAGCCTCCACCACGCCATGTTCCCGACTGAAGACCGTTTTCAAAAGCAACTTGTCCGGGAAACGCTGGCCGATCCATTTTTCAGGCAGGGGAAAGCGAACCAGGATTCTCCCGGTGTGGTCGATTTCGGTCCAGGTGGCCCCGGAGGGCAATTGCCCCGGCAGCATGGACTCGAAACGGCTGACCCAGTCCAAATCCAGTACCGCAAAGACCACCGCCTCGACCTTCCCGGTGGAATCGAAAACCGGAAAGCTGAAGCTGACGGTGGGCTTGCCGTTCGTCTGCCCGTCCGGGAAATCGCCAATTGCAAAGGCTCGCGTGGCGAGGGCGCGGCGGAAAAACGGGCGGTTGGTCTGGCTGGCCGGCTCCGCGACCGGATAGGCGCTGGCCAGCACCATTCCATTCGTCCCGATCACGCCCAGGTTGGCATAGCGCGGATAACTGTCCAGCAACTCCCCCAGCAATTTCTTGCAGTTCCGCCGGTTGCCCGAACGCACCGCAGATGATTCCGCCAGGGCGAGCAGCAGTTGGCGCGTCTGGCCAATCACCCGCCCTTCTTCCCGCACAGCCAAATCCATCATCTCCTGCGAACGTTGATCCCATTCCGCCACCAGTCGCCGCCGTTCTTCCGACGCTGTATGCAGCGTCAATCCCACCAGCGGGGCACACGCCAGCAACACCAGCAACAGCAGGCGCAATCGCAGACCGGAAACGAGCCGGCTGATGATTCTTCGCATATCGCGTATTCCACGCCAGACTGGATGGGTCCGGCCGTCAGTTGCGCCGCCGCACCCGCAGGCGCCTCCGAAACCCTCCTGCGTTGATTTTGGCCGCGGGCAAAATCCCGACGGCGAATCAAATCCGGGCCCGGCAGCTGCCGCCAACGATTCGGCCCTTCATTGGTCTTGTCGTGCTATGAATTCAATTTTGATTCTTTCCCCATCGAAACATCTTCACCATCCCGGGCCTGAACCACACCGATCAGGCCTGCTTTCGGAAAGAACTGGGAGCGTGCGGCGCCATTGAAATAACCGGTGTTACGACGAACGGGGCGGGAGGACGCCTTCCTGGCCGCGCGCGTCTCCAACATTTGAATAAGCAAGGCCGGAATCGTCATCAGGATGATCTTCACATCCCACCAAATTGTTTTGTTTTGCGCATATTTGATGTCCAATTGAATCATTTCCGCAAAGGTCGTTTTGTTCTTGCCGCTCACTTGCCAGAGTCCGGTCAGCCCCGGCACGGTTTCAAACCGCTCCTTCTGCCATGGCAGATATTGCTCAAACTCATAGAGCAGGCATGGGCGCGGCCCCACCAGACTCATGTCCCGCCACACTACATTGATCAATTGAGGCAGTTCATCCAGGCCCGACGCGCGAAGCCACACCCCAAATGGAATGATGCGCGGATCCCCAGAGGAATCCATTTTCATCATGGGGGTGTCCGAATTCATCAAATGCTGCAGATGTCCCTGGTGCGCGCTCGTGTTGGCATCCACAAACATGGTCCGGAATTTGAAGCACATGAAACGCCGGCCCCGATAACCCACGCGTTCCTGCCGGAATAGAATCGGTCCCCGGGAACCGCTGCGTATCAATAGCACCACCAGCAATGCCAGCGGAATCAGAACTGGCAGAGCCAGGAGGATGAGGACAATGTCCAGCCAGCGCTTCCAGCGCAGCTCCTGAACCGCCTCGGGAAATGCAGAATGTTTCAACGGGTCCAATTCGATTGTAAAATTCATTTTGTTTGGTTTCCTCGGTTAATTAGTCCTTGTGCCAGGACCGCTGATGCGGGTGGTCCTGCCAGGGCCGGACTTCGCTTCAGGCCGGCCCGTCCATTTTTCAGTGTGTGCATTCGGCGCTTGCATTTTCATCATTGCCTGACCAGGAGGCCTGCCTTCCTTTGGAGAACAGTCTCCCGCCATGTCATGGAAAAGCATAGATTGGATGACCTGTCGCGTACCATGGGGTGTTTCCCTATGAGGTATTACCCTGCCCGGAATCTGGTGAGTTTTGACACCCGGTCGGGAAGAGGAATTTCGAGCCGGCAGCACTGCTCCGGTCACCGGACAATACCAAGCCTCAATTCAATCACCCCGGCCATTACGCGCGTGGCGTCCGTTGCTTTCAAGAATGGGTTCGCTAATGTCCCTGGCGACACGGCTCGCTGGCAAGCCCTGACGGCTGCCATTTGGGGCGAACTCTTTCACCTCGTTTTCGGCGATCTGTTCATACGACCGCCCGCAGACACAGTCGAACCGCTGGCCGGAGGCGGGCGTGAGTTTTTGGCCACACCGGCAAACCCAGGCACGCCACCGGGCTGGACTCCCCACCACCAGGGCGTAATCCAGGACGTCATGGGTGACAATGGATCCAGCGCCCACCATCGCCCAACTCCCGATGGTAAGGCCGGGAAGTGTGGTGCTGCCGGCTCCGAGCGTGCACCCCTGCTTCAGCAGCGTTTGGGGGTATATGTTCAGGCGTTGCTTGCTCCGCGGCCGGCAATCATTCGTGAAAATGGCGCCGGGCCCGATAAAGACGTCATTCTCAATGGTCAAACCGTCCCAGAGAAAAACGCCACACTTGATGGTCACGCGATCACCAATCCGAACTCCGCCCTCGATGAAAGTGTGATCGCAAATATTACAGTCCGCTCCCAGGACGGCCCCACTTACCACGTGGGAAAAAGCCCAGATTCGCGTCCCCTCGCCAACCGAAACGCCAGCATCAATCAGTGCCGCCGGATGGGCGAAAAACACCGGGACCGACCGGTTCCCGGAGATGGCAGGCAAGGCTGGGCTTGTCGCTGGAGGCTTCAAAGCAGCTCCCGGACTGGCCTGAACCACGGATTCCAGCTTCGAATAATTCCCCGTCATAATCTCATAAAAATCGTGGACGTAGCAGCGCGCGCCAAAACCTTCCTTCCAGTCCTGCAAGCCATGATTCAAGGTCAGGCCCTCATTCTCGTTGGAGATGCCAAAATCAAAATAACGTTTGTCCTTGTAGAGCCCGATCAGCGAGCTGAACAGATAGGCCTGTGCGCCAAGCAGCCGTCCTCTTTCCGTGACCGCGCCATACTGCGCGTGGGCGACGGTAGGGGTTTCGTAAATCGTTGTGCCCGCGACAATCTCATCGCCGCAATAGGCCGAAAATTGTTTGATCTGTTCCGGAAAGCGTGACGCGAGCAGGGTGATTTCCTCCAGGGTATGCACGGGTTTGGCTCCGTGCCGGGCTGCCAATTGTGGCGCCAGCACCTGTTCCCAAAATGGCTGGAAAGAGGTTTCCTGCACGACCCGGATCCCCAGCGCGGTCGCTTTCTTGATCAATCCCTTGTGGCCCTTTCGGAAGGGAAGCCGGTCCGCCTGCGCCACCGTGGCCGAGCAATCCCGGCGATAAAGCCGGGCCTCGAGCAGGAACAAGGCATACGCCACTTCGTCGCCCGGGAGCGTCCGGTAAAAACCCGGCATGCGCTTGTAGAGCAGTTTGGAAATGTGCCTTTGACTCAGGTATCTCAAGACCACATGAAAATATGCCAGCACCTCCGCCAGCTTCGCCGCGCGCGAGACCACCAGCCCGCCATACGTCAACCCTTCATGACTGATGAGCGTGCCGTCAGGGTTGAGGTTGGCCGGCAACACGGCAACCAACACCTGGTCGTGGAAAACCATCAACGAATGGTCGGCAAACCGGTCGCGGTGATAGTCCATGTAGTCGCGGGAAAAAAGGAAGGTCGCATTCTTGGCCTCGCCCACAAACAGGTCCCACTCCAGCTTGCGGCCGGCGGTATATTGCTCAACCGAGAAGGCCCCGGCATCGTACAGCCTTGGCGCTACGCGGGAATGGGTCGTCTTGGCGCCCGCAACGTGCAGGACGTCTTTCACCGTGTCCAGCAACAATTCGGTGGCATACGGTTTTGCCAGAGTGATGACGGGTTCAAGCCACGGGTTCTGAACCAGTTCCTCTGTGGGCAACGTTCCCGTGGCCATGATGACCGGCAGTTTCATCCGGGCGGAACGCAACTTCCTCACCAATTCCATGCCGGTCAACCTGGGCATGTTGTTGTCCGTGATCACCAGATCGTAGTTGCCGGCCTGGACGGCTTCCCAGGCAGCGGCGCCATCCCTGGCGGCATCCACCGCGTAGCCGGAACTCTTCAACGCCGCTGTGTTGAGACGACGCATGTCTCCATCGTCTTCCACCACCAGGATGCGCTGGGTTGGACCAGCCTGGTTTCCAACCGGCTCGGCAATGGCTTGTCCGCAAGGAACTTCAAGCAGTTTATTCATGGGAATGATAAATTTTTATTGGGGTCTGACACACGTCGCAAGCGGTCGCGACGAGTTCACCAAACGGCAGCGCCAGTATGGGTTTGATTTTCACGCCACGAAAATAGAACCGGACTCTTCCGGCGGCCATGGGGTATTTCCCCCATATTTGAAGGATTGATGTTCAGGTTCATGGTTTCTTTCCTGCCCGCCGCATGATTTTCACTGGCCGCAGCTCGCGGCCCGCCATTGTTGAAATAAAAATGTCGGTTTAACTGTCCGGATCCCGACTGGCCTGGCGCATTTGGTCGTGCTCCGCGCCTTCAATGCCTTCTTCGATCAGCCGCTCATTGTCGCTCCGTCCTTCTTCATCCTCATCGGCACTGGGCGCCACCGGCACCTTGCGTCCTTCCGAACCCGGCACCGGATCCCACCGTTCAGATTCGGGCACCGATTCAAGCACCGCCACTTGCGGGTCGGTGTCCGGGCCGCCCGTCAACTCCCGTTTGGCCTGAGCCCAATCGGCTTTGGACACATCCGGCGCGGAACGTCCGTTGATGACCGCCAGTTCAATCGCGCGCTCCCGCACCATCTTCCCCGTCACCGGCCCGATGCCGGCGGAATTTTCGGTCAAAGCGCCTTCTTTTAGTGGATTTTTTTTCATGGGTAATATCAGAGCAAACCGCAAACGCGGAAAAGCAATTTTGTGTTGGGTTTTATCTTCAGCTTGCGCACACCACGGCCCTCATGAATGTCACGCAACTTGGAAAAAATGTTGTTCCGTTTTTGAGACTTTGGGCTGAGAATGGTTCTGTCAGGTTTCAACCTCAGTCGGTGATTCGCTTTTGAAGAAACCGGCGGTCGGGGTGTTTTGGCGGCTTTGGCGGTGGCGGCTTTCACAAGTTTAAGTTTTTGGGGTTCGGGTTGTTTGACGGAAGGGAAAAAGTGTCATCCGGACTTGCGGCGGAAGCTGGTGCGATCGTCGCACTCAAGCCAGTCGAACGTGGAATTCATCACCGGATTCAATCCGAGCCGGGAGCAGTCCTCGATGAAGAAGGCGCGCATTTCCGGATTTTTCATCAGGCTGCCGGTTTCCATTTCATCCGACCAGATCTTGATTTCAACCGGCGTTCGCGTCGTGCCGTTGGCCTGCAGCCAGGTCCCGACGTCCTCATAGTTTTTCGCGGCTTGAACGGCGGTTTTGAATTGCCCACCGGAGATGCCCTTGAAACGGAAGAGCAGGTTGTCCAGTGCACAGTCATAGTTATAATCGCCCAGCGTGCCGGCCAGGCTGGCCCGGCATTTGTCCACGGCGCGGCTGGCAATGGCGAATCCGGCGATACGCTCGCGCGGGCTGTGCGGCGGTTGTTGGGTCAGGTTTCGGGTAACAATCGGGGTGTTCATATTTCCAAATATTTCGGGTTTATTTCTGGCCTGGCACCGGCATCGGCCAGGACGTTAAGAACTGCGAGAAGACCTCGTCACATTCCCGGGCGAGGGTAAAATCCTTTTCGGTGATTCCTCCTTCGTCGTGCGTGGCGAGCGTCAACGTCACTTGGTCAAAGTGAATGTCAATTTCCGGATGATGGTTGATTTTTTGCGCCCGTTTGGCGATCCGCCGCACAAAGGCGATGCTCATCAGGAACCCATCAAACTTGAATGTGCGGCAGATGGTTTGCGCCCGTTTTGACCAGTTCGGGATCGATTTTAGATCAAGACTGACTTGTTTGGTGGCTAAGGTTGGCATGGGTTCAAATTAACTATGGTTTCTCCCGGCGCCGCTCTTTTTCCCGCCGTTTTCGGGCCGGCACCTTTTTTTCTCGTCGCCGGCTTCGATCTGGGCTGCCTGATGCTTCTGTTTGTCAGTGTAACTGGATTTACCGCCTGGGGGCATGGTTGGGCTCCAATGGCCTTGGACTCTTTCGGGTCTCAGGCGGCTTTGCAGGAGGCACGTTGATGTCCAGCGCCGCGCTCAAATCGATTTCATGCTCCTGCTCCTGCACGATGATCGCGCGCAAGGTCTCGCTTAATGCAAATTCCCCCATCGCCTCGGCCTGGCGGATGCGCTCGCGATAACGTCCCACCGTTTCCCGTTCGTTCTCCAGATCCGCACGCAGCATGGCGACCGGATCCTCTGAAGTTTTGACGGGCTTGGGCGTCACGCCCGGCATGCCGCCCAGATAATCGATCTGTTTGGCGATCTTGATGGCATGCTGCAATTCTTCAGCCGCATGCAGTTCCAATTCCCGTGCCACATCCGTGTAAGCGGCGCCTTTCAGCACCTGGCTGTACACCGTGTAGGCAATGATGGCCTGGTATTCTCCCGCCAGATCCTCGTTCAACAGTCGGATCATCTGCTCGCGGGTGATATTCAATCCTGCGGTCGTGGGTTCTTCAGTCATAAGATTTTAAAGATTAAATTGCGTTTTTCACGTTCGATCACATTCAGTCTTTCACGGCGAAACCGACTTTGATGGTCACCTGCCAGTGATGCACCTTTCCTTTGGCGATGTTGCCGCGCATTTCGACCACCTGGAACCAGCACAGGTTCTTGATGGTTTTGTGCGCCCGCCGGATGGCCTGGTCCACGGCATCCTCAATGGAAGCGGTGGAACTGCCGGTGAGCTCGATGAGTTTATAGACGGGGTCTTTCATGGTTGGTTTTTCCGGTATTCGCCGGATTGCGGCGAATGGGTTGGGTCAGGTTCAATTTGCCGATGGGTCATTCGCTTCCGCGATGTGATTTTCCTGCCACTGGTTCTTTACATCATCCAGCACATTGATTTGATCCGGTGTCAGCAGGGGCCTGATTTGCTTGACGGCGGCCACCCGGTAGGGCAGGAGACCAGCCCAGACAGCCTGCAACTGATTGCGCGCCGCCTGAATTTGTGTCGAGTCCTTGATCGCGCGCGCCTGCCGGATCGCCTCCTCGGCGGCGTCAATCCGGGGTTGATTGGCAATCTTGTATTCCCAACTCGTGTTGGCAAAGCCATCCTCGATGGGCTTCAGTTCGCTGCGCTGCTCAGCGGTGAGATTCAACTTCTCCTTGAGCCCGGGCGCGAGAAGGGATTGCTCGCCCAAAGACCGGTCACTTTCCAGTGCCTTTTGGTATTTCGAGGTTTGAGCGAGGTTGTTGGTGGAATTGGTGTCTTGCGCCAGCAGTGCCGGCGCGGCCAGCGCCAGCAAACCGCTGAACGCCAGCAGGAAGAATTTGGTTTTCATAGGTTGTTTATTTTCGGGGTTGGTAATTTGCACGATGAAAGTGGTGTGCTTATTTCGTCGCCTGGGAATGGGCTTCGACAAACCACAGCCACCGGTCGGTTCCGTGTTGGATTTTTTGCGGATGGTCCGAAGAGAAATTCTTGTGTTTCATGGTGCAAGCATAGGCCATCCCCTGGTGGGTTAGCCATGGGGTCTTCACCTTATTCAAAGAGGCAATTCATTCCGGTCTGCACCCCGGCAGCCGGTCCGCCGGGTTTGGTTTGTGAGAATCACTGTCAAGGCGCGTTCCCTCCCGACATTGCCGAAGGTGTCATGACCTTTGACGACCTCATCCAGCGTGAAGGCCTGCGGGAAGGCCTGCGGGAAGAGTTGATTTGACTTGTGCTGGTTGAGATCAATCGAGCGCGCCGACCGGAGACATGAGGTGTGCGGGATCAAGTTCGACGGCTTCCTTGGTCAAATTCACGAACACGGTGGATTCCTCATAACTGATCCGACCGATTTTGTCCGCGGGTATCTGCACTTCCTTGCCGGAAAACCGGTGGCCGATTTTGATGACCAGCCGGACGATTGCCCAGCTTTGAGGGTCCATCATGAAATCACAAACGTGGCCGATGATTCCATCGCTCGCCTGGAGATGGTATCCGCCCACAGCCTGCGTGCTGCGCAGGTGTGCATCGGCATGTTCGGGTTGTGGTCCGCTCACGGCGTCCGGCTGGCCACGAAGAGGATTGGGGGGCAGCTCCAGAACCGGGACTCCGCCCATGCCCCACAACGCATCGCCCCGCCAGTAGAACGGCCAGCCATAATAACGGTAATACTCCTCTTCGTATTGTCGTGATACCGGTTTGTGCGTCTCGATTGACGGGCTGTTCTCGATCTGTTTCCGGGTCAGGTTCACGCGCAGAACTTTTCCGGTGGGATTGAGGCTGGTAAACGCGTGGGGCGAGATGAGCACCAGTCGTCCCGGCAACCATGAGCCGGTATCCGCCACCACATATCGAACCGCCCAGTTCTGATCGTCAAAATAGAAGTCCTTCACGTGGCCAATGTCGCCGTCCGACGCGCCGAGGTTGTCGCCGTACAATTGTTTGATGCTTCGCAACATTTATCTGTTTCTTTGGATGACTGCGTGGACCGTTGCCCGCCGCCGATGGAGCATCACTCATCCGGTTTAAATTCTGCCCAGCAGGACCAGGACCAGCAGGATCACCACCAGCAAGCCCAGTCCGCCGCTCGGATAATAACCCCAACCCCGGCTGTGTGGCCACGCCGGCAATGAGCCGAAGAGCATGAGAACGAGCACCACCAATAAAATGGTTCCTAACATAATGTTCCTTTCAATGGGTGAATAGGGTTCGTTTGGTCATCGGTCGCCGTTTCCCCCGTGATCGCTGCGCTTGTCGTCCTTCCGATCCTGACCATGTTTCGATCCGGGTGGCGTCCAGTTTCTCGGGTACTGCTGGACCACTTCCGCATGGTGGTGCGACGGAGAATCATGGAACTCCATTCTTACGGACGGGGAATCGCGCAGCACTCTCACCGAGATACCCGGCGGCCCCGGTCGCGAAACCCACGCCCCGCCTTCCAGGTAAGCGTATTGACGGCGGTGGCT
>Ga0265320_10000268_pt1 | contig 43248 bp, 69 predicted proteins | sample 4827metaG_FD_202087 | JGI IMG/M metagenome (GOLD analysis project Ga0265320, IMG submission 202087) | Rhizosphere microbial communities from Carex aquatilis grown in University of Washington, Seatle, WA, United States - 4-8-27 metaG | ecosystem: Host-associated > Plants > Roots > Rhizosphere >... | reverse complement strand
TGGTGCGGCAACTGTAACCGAGCGGCGAGCCGTTCCGCCAATTGGGTAGTGGGGCAGTTTGAAATCGGCCGCCCAGGCGAGTTGCTTGGTCTGCGCGGAAATTGGTTCAGTAAGCTCCGTGCTCGCCATCGACGTACAGCAGTCTAAGAACTTGCTCGTCGCGGTGAGCCAGTAGTCGCCACTTCGACGAGAGACGGAATGAGAGCACTGCCTCCAGGTCGGCCGCAAATGGCGCCAGCGAGACTCCGATTTGACCGCGGGGGATTTTCTCGGAACCGAATCCCTGTCTGCGAGCGAGGGTTATCTGAGCCCACGTAAGCTGAGCGCGTTCGCGTAAGCCAGTTGCCAGTGCAGAACAAACGTCGTGGTCTGCCTCTTCGATGCCCCGGAGGTGCTTGAAGCAAAACACCGGGTGAAGGTGATTGGATCCGCCCTTCGCCGAAGTTTCGGGCGCGATGATACTCTTGCTGCCCTTGGCCTTGGGCGGCTTGACCTTCCCCATTAGGGACGGGTAACACGAGTCGAGAAATATGCCTTAAGGGCGTCCTGAGGAATCACGATTCCCTTCACGCCGGGGCGATAGTGGTCTTTGTACGGTGGTTCCTCGTGCGTCATCTCGCGAAGGCGCCATGCGGAAAATTGGCCATAGACGGTATGAACTTCGTTCATGACGTCGCAGTCTTCTGCTGGCAGCGATCCCGGATCGAACCCGACGGGAGCCGGAATCGCATTGCTGCTGTGCAGCTTGTACTGACCATATATCGGTGGACACACAGGACCGTGATCCCATGCCTCTATCCGCTCGGAGAAGAGCGGCGTGTCTCGCAGCGCGAGCGAAATTCCCTGCGCATAATAGAGAAGTTTCTGAAGCTTCAAATTTGAAGTCAGATCACCCTCGGCGTCGAGACTAAGAAGGTATTTTGCGGCGTCCGATGCAGCGATCATGGGTCAAGCCTCTTTCGTCTTCTCCACGGTCGATGGTGCGCTTGTTCGATCCTCGCGTCAAAGACTTCGCAGCATTTCGCGATACTACGCGATAAGACTAACGATTTCGGCGATCTACCAGACGTGGTCAGTCGCGCCCGTCGCCATCGCCGGGGTTACCCGGAGCGTCTGGTGGACGCTTGGCGATAGACTCTTCGGCGACCAAGGGTTGCCGAAGTCTGAAATTGCCGCCCGCTACCGTCCCCCTCCTACCGTCGGAGCATGTCGCTCCAGACCTGGCAGGAAACCCTCATCAGCACGGCCACCGATGGGGCCACGCTCACGGCTGCCGCAGCGGCCTCCTGCATCCCATCGGCGGCGAAGCTCGCCCCGAACATCAACTGGTCGGTCGGGAAGGCCTTCCGTCTGACGGCATCGGGACGGATCTCGTCCGTGATCACCACTCCGGGTACGGCCCGTTTCGACGTCCGGATCGGTGGGAACGTCGTCTGGGACAGCCTCGCGATCCTGCTGGATACCGTCGCCGCGCACACCAACGTGCCGTGGCGTCTCCAGATTGATCTGACCTGCGCAAGCATCGGCAGCGGGTCCGGCGCGACCCTGGAGGGCAGCGGCGAGTTCATGTGCGAGGACATCCTCGGCACGCCCGCGTCAGCCCCGAAGGGCTCTCTCATCGCCCTCTTGCCGTGGAACACCGCACCGGGCGGCGCCGGCGGCGGCTTCGACTCCACGCTCCAGAACACGTGGGACATGTTCTTCACGCAGACGGTGGCCACCGGAAGCATGACACTCCACCGGTACATGCTCGAGGCGCTGAACTAGCGGCTGGGCGATGGCGTCTGCGCTCGCGCCCTCCCAGATCATCGTCCCGCAGAGCTTCTCGGCGGTCGTCGTTCCTGACGTCTACGGGGTGGACATCGACTGCCTAAGTGGCGTTGGCTTCGTCCTCGGAATCGCGTCTGGTCTGCGGAACCTCGCCAATGCGCTGGGACGCCGTCTGATCACACCGCGCGGAGGTTTGTTCTACGATCCCGACTATGGGTTCGACATCCGTTCGTATCTGAACGTCGCGCTGACGCGCAGTAAACAGGGCGAGCTCGTGGCCGGGATCGAGGACGAGTGCAGGAAGGACGCCCGCGTCCAGAACGTGGTCGCGCAGGTGACTCCGATCGGAAGCCCAGCCGTGGACCTGGTGATCAACCTCCAGGTGACGCCGGCTGCTGGGCCGACCTTCCCCCTGATCCTGTCGATAGCTGACCTCGTCGGGGGACTGGCAGTTGCCGCATGACCGACGATGAAATTCTCGCGCTGGCCCAGCAGTACGCCGACGCCAGGAGGTCCGCCGCCGAACTCGCTGCTTGGCTCGTCGCGGCCCAGCCGGACCTCGACCGGGCAGAGAAGCTGTTCAAGGAATCGTCCGACCGGCTGCAGAAGGTCGACGCCTCCAACGACGCGGCACTGACGATCGATGTGATCATGTCCACCGCCCGGTACGAGGCCAGGTTCCGCAAGGCGGCCGCGGCCTATCAGGAAAAGAAGTCCCAGTCCGACGCCGCGGCCGCGGCGGTCACGGCCGCCTACGCCGCGCTGGTCGCGGCGCTGTAACCGCGCCCGGAAACTGCCGCCTAAGGGCTCGTGACGGCCACAGTTTCCCTGTGCCATCCGCCACGCTCCTGCAACTCCTCGGCGTCCCCATCGAGGACGACATCCGCCAGCAGCTGCTCAGCGACCTCAACGCGGCAGATTTCCCGATCACGGACTGGGAGAGCGGCGCCGTCATGAAGACCTTCGTCGAGATGATCACGAGGGGGGTCTACCTATTGGTTGCCAAGCTCATTCCCGTCATCACGGCCGGGGGGTTCCTGAACGAGGCGGACGAGACCTGGCTGAAGACCATGCTGGCACCCCAGGGCTACAACCTGACGGCACAACCGGCGACGTTCACGATCCAGCAGGCGACGCTCACCTGCGACGCCGCGAACGGCCCGTATACGATCGCGGTCGGGAAGCTCATCGCTGTTACCCTGGCCGGCAGGCGGTACACGAACATCACAGGCGGCTCGCTCCCGACATCGGGAACGCTCGTGCTCCAGGTGCAATCAGAGGGGCCGAACGACTCGACGAACCCGGCCTCGAACTACATCGACGGGGCGAACACGATGACCGCCCTCGTGACTCCGCTCGCTGGCGTCACCATCGACAACCCGGCGCTCGACTACACGCCAACGACCCTGGCGGGAGTCGGGCCAAATCAGACGGTCTTGCCATCAAGGACCAACCCGGCGGTGGCGCCTGGCTCCGGAACGATCCTCATCAGCATCGTGACGTCAGGTCAGGTCGGCGCAGCGACGTTCCAATACCGCCGGGTCGGCTTCGCTGGCGTCGCAACCGACACGGCCTTCGTCTCAGGCGGATATACCTCGGCTTCTGCGGCGATCCCAGGAACCGGGACGACGCTCGCATTCTCGAACGGACCGAGCAACCCGACATTCGTCGCTGGACAAATCTTCGCGATCTCCTCTCCGGGCGGCCCGATCATCACGCAAGGGCGTGACGAGGAGACGGCTGCCGCGCTGATTGCCCGTTGTCAGGCGCGCTGGCCAGCCCTGTCGGATGTGCCCACGATCGGAAAATACAAACTCTGGGCCTTCGCCGCCGACCCGCAGGTTACGAAGGTCGGCGTGGCGACGGACCCCGCCAAGTCTCTCCAGACCAATGTCACGATCGGGGGACAGGTCAATCCCCTCAGCGGCACGGTGCTCGCGAACGTCCAGTTCTACTTCGACAGCCGACTTGGCCTCGCGGAGAAAGCCGTGGTCACGACGGCGACCACATTGTTCGTTCCGCTCTCCGGATTCGTCACGGTCCCGGTTGGGACGACCGCCGCAGTGCAGGCGGCCGCCGACGCGGCATGGTCGACGTATATCGCCGCGATCGACATCGGCGGCACGGCGAAGGTGAGCGAGCTCCAGCGGATCCTTGGGGACGCAGTGAAGTCGGTGGCAGGTGCGGCCGCGCAGTACGACACGCGAAGCCTCGCATTCCCCCTCGTCGCCAACGCGCCCGTCCCGCCCGACTCTACTCCGGTGAATCTCGCCGCGACCGCTTCCCAGGTGCTCGTCATCCCATCGCCAACCGATCCCCCAGGCGGAGGACTCCCGAGCCAAGCCCTCATCTGGTACGAGGCGTAACCCGTGCCGAGCTTCGCCGACTGGCTGCAGCTCCTCGCACCTCCGTGGCTGCTAGACGACGGCGGCCGCGCGGTGTTGAGCACGATAGGCACCCAACTCGACCGAGAACGCGACCTCGCTCGCCAGGGCGTGATGGCGCGATTCCCCGAGGTCGCACCTCCGGACGCACTCCCTCAGATCGGCGTAGATCGCGGACTGCCTCGAGCGCCTTACGACACCGACGCCAGCTACGGGACCTACCTCCGTGGCGCGTGGGAGACGTGGGGCGGCGACCCGGTGCTGGCCGGTGGGGCTGGCAAGCCAGCCGGCGTGATCCATGCGCTGAAGCGCGCGGGCTTCCCCGTGACGTTCGCGGCGGCGTCGAACTCGGCGGGGGACATGGGGGCGACGACCGTGGTCTCGTGGAACGGTCGGTGGGCGCAGGTCGCGGCCGACGGCATCACTCCGATCTTCGGCGAGCTCGACGGTTGCCCGGAGCGCCCAGGAGGCACGCAGACGGGGTGGTTTGACGGGGTCGAGACCGAACCTTGGTCGAAATTCTGGGTGCTCCTGTTCGCGCCCGGTGGCACGGTCCCCGGTCTCTCGAACGATCCCGGGAACGTGATGAAGGCGCTGCTCAACAGCACCGTCGCCACGTGGAACCGCGCCGCTGCGACGTTCGGTGGGACCTTCGTGATCCCGAGCCCCTCGTGGAAGGCGAGCGTTCCCGGCATGCAGTCCATGCGGTCCAAGACGCACTTCCTCGAGCGCCTGACCGGTCCGCAGGCGTATGTCCTCGGGTGGCCGCCAGTCTCGATCGATCCGACAAACGTCATTGGGGCAAACGCCAAGCGCAGCACGCCCGGGAATTCCGTCCTCTTCATCGCACCCTCGTAGGCTGACCGCAGCGATGTCGACCCCGTACACAGGCAATCCCGTTGGGGCGGGACACGGGCCCGACACAGGACCGGCCCCGGGGCATTTCCCCACGGTGGTGATCCCAGAGAACGCGGACGACGATCAGGGAGCATGGGCGCAACCATTTGAGACGCTGGCGGACCACATCGCCTACATCGTCTCGAACATGTCGTCCTTCGCGCCGGCCCTGTTCGGCGATGGCAGCGACGGCGCGGCGACCGTCTCATTGGGATCGCCGCTGTCGCTGCTCGGGGTCGTCAAGAACTACTCGAGCCTGACGGTTGGGTCCGGGGGGATTATCACCTCGAGGCGATCGATCATTCGGGTGAGCGGTACGCTCGCGATCGATCCTGCCGGACTCATCACCGGCAGCGGCGCCAACGGCGCGAACGGCACTTCAGCGGCGTGGACCTACGGCAACGCGCCAACCGCAAGCGGCGGTGCCGGGGGCCAGGGCAGCGACGGAATCGGCGGATCGATCACCACGCCGTGTGCGATGGGGGGGGGGACCTGGGGGGGGGACGGTGGCACCGCGATCCTGGACGGCACCAACGGCGGTATCGAGGGCAACGGTGGGCCAGGAACGAACGGCGCCGATTTCGCTGCTGTCACGAACGCGGCAGGCCTCCCGCAGAATGCCGAGATCGCCTACCTCGGGCGAAGCGGAGTCGGCGGAGATGCTGGATTCGGAAACGGTCAAGGCGGCGGGGGATGCAGGAACGGCACGGCCGATGACGCGATCTCCCCCGACCTCCTGACGGCGTTCATCTACACGCCCGGGTACGTCTACCGAACGCGGTACGCGAACCACGGTGGAACAGACCTCGGGTCGTTCGCCGAGAAGGTTCCGCTCCGCGGGGGGGCGGGGGGCGCGGGGGGGGCCATCGGGACGAATGGGATCTTGACGGGAAACATGGTCGCCTTGAGGGGCGCTGGCGGAGGCGGAGCTGGCGGCGACTGCGTCCTCATCTTCGCCCGCACCATCGTCCTCGGATCGGCGCTGTGCATCCAGGCGCGCGGCGGCAACGGGGGCGACGGTGCTTTCTATACCGTCGGCGGACTGGGTAACTCCTCGAATGCGGGCGGAGGCGGGGGCGGTGGCCGCATCGCGATCTTCCACGGCGGGATGACCGGATCCCTGAGCGCATCGGCTGTCGCGGGCGGCACGGCCGGACACGGCCGCTACCTCACCTCGTCCGTTTCTGACGGACAGCCGGGCAGCTTGACCACCATGAGGGTCGCCTAAATGTCTATCCAATACACGGGGAACGCGGCGAATGCCCAGGCGCCAGCGTCAGCACCTGGACCGGGCATCGCCCCAATCATCTTGCTCCCCGCGAATGGAGATCCCGCGAACGGGGCGACCTTCGTTCAGCCCTTCAAGACGCTCGCCGACTACGTCGCGTATCTCGTCACGCAGCTCGCGCCGGCAACGCCGCCGTTTTTCGGCGACGGGTCGGACGGTCCGCTGACAGTCAGCGGGACCACGCCGCTGTCCGGAGTCGTCAAGAACTACACGAACCTCTCGATCAGCGCGGGCGGAATCCTGACCGTCAAGAGGTCGATCATCCGCTGCACGGGGACGCTGACGATCGACGCCGCAGGTTTGATCACGGGAAACGGCGCGAACGGATCCGGGTCGACTGCCGGCCAGGGCAGCGACGGCACCAACGGGTCGATCACGACGCCGTGCCCTGTCGGGGGCGGTACCTCGGGCGGCGCCGGGTCGGTTACTTCGTCGAGTCCCGGGTCGAACGGCAAGGACTTCGCGTCGGTCACGAACACGACGGGACTGCCCGAGAACACAGAGCTCGCCTACGTCGGTCGCAGCGGTGCCGGCGCCGCCGGAGGGACCGGGAGCAGCGGCGCGGCTTCGACGGGAGGCTGCGCGGGCGGCACGTCGGACGACGACGTCCTCGCCGACATCATGACGCTCTTCACCCCGGGGTTTGCGCGGCGGACGCGCTACGCGAGCTACAACAGCGGAGCCGACCGGGGATCGTGGGCAGAGCTCGTTCCCCTTCGGGGTGGGGGCGGTGGCGGCGGAGGCGGTGGAAATAGCGGCGGCGGGACCGGTGGGGGCGGAGGGGCCGGCGGGGAGTCCATCTGGATCTTCGCCAAGTCCATCGTCATCGGGGGGACCAACGTCATCCAGGCCCTGGGCGGCAACGGCGCGAACGGGTCTGGGTCTAACGCGGGTGGTGGCGGAGGCGGCCGCGGTGGCCGGATCATCATCTTCCACGGAGGCGCCTCCGGATCCACGCTGGCGGGGAGCACCGTAAACGGTGGCTCGGGCGGCACGGCCACGGGCAGCGGGGTAGCCGGCACGGCCGGTGGCAGTGGGCAGCTCTTCGTGAAGCAGGTCGCCTGATGCTGGTCCTCGGGATCGCACCATCGCCCTCGTCATCCGGATGGGCACTCGTCGAGGTGAGCAGCGACGGCGAGCGGCTCGTCAGCACGGGCCGCGTCACGGGCGCGAACGCCGAGGCCATCGCGAACCTGGCCGGCGTGATGACGACGCTCCCGGATGCCCCCGAAATGGTCGTCGTGGAAGACGCCAGGCCCTCGGAGCGCGCTTACTCTCAGAACGTGGGCCGGTGGTTGCAAGCATTCGAGGCCTACGGGATCGAATGCGCCACCGTGACGCCGGCCATCTGGCAGGCGTCCGTGGGCCCGAACGACCACGACAGGCGAACGCTCGGCACTCGCGCCGCCATGGCCACCTTCGGTGTCGAAGTCGCCGAGGGGGATGCGGCGTGCACTGCCCTCTGGGCAGGGCGCAAGCGCAGTCGATAGGCGCCTGATTTTCCCGCCTGGGGGCACGCGGGCTCCACAGTCGAGCTATGTCGACGTTCCTCGCCGCGATGATGACCCCGCAGCTCGTCGAGGCGATCGCCTCCCTCGTGGGGCTGGGGGTGACCGCCCTGATCGGCTTCGCGATTCGACACATCGTCGCGATGACCTGGGTCGCCAAGGACGCGAAGCGCGTGGCCGTGGCCAACCGCCTGGGCGCCATCGCGGAGAACGCGGTCCGCGAAGTCCAGCAGACCTACACGGACGCCATCAAGGACGCGCCGGGGAACCCGGACGGAAGGCTCACGCCCGAACAGCAGCAGATCGCGCTGTCGAAGGCGCTCGCGATCGCGAAGTCGAACCTGGGAACGGCAGGACTCGCGGAGGTGAAGAAGGTACTCACCCCCGACGACGTCGCGTCTCTCATCGTCTCCCACGTGGAGGCCGCGAAGCACAAGGTGGACGCTGGGGTCCTGAAGGCCTCGACCATCGGGGCCATGCTCGAGACGTCGTCCGGTACGTCCGGAACCATCGGCGCGATCGAGGTCGCTCCTGCCCAGGCGAGCGCGGAGCCTGTCATCCAGCCTGCGCCACCGCCCGGAACGTAGCTCATGGGCGAGGACGACCTGACGCCAGCCGAACCGTTGAGCGCGCCGGCGCGCGCCGGGGAGCGGCGCGCGCGCTTTCTCTCGTGGCTGACGCCGCACCTGATGCCGGTGGTCAAGGCTTGGCTCCCTCCGTTCCTAGCCCTCCTGGCGGCCGCCGCGCAGCACTGGGCAGGGAAGGCCGAGACAGACAAGAAACTCGGCGTCTCCTACGAGACCCTCGCGCCCGCGACCAACACGCACGCGAAGGAAATCGAGGACCTCAAGAAGAGCGTGGTGCAACTCGCCGACAGCGTCCAGGTCCTCCAGGCGCTCGCCCTCGCGAATCGCCCCGGATTCTCGGCGTTGGGGACGCCCGAGAAGCCGGCCGCGGTCAAGCCGCGCGCGCGCCACGCCGCCGTGCTTCCGGCGGCTGACCCGCGGCTCGTGAAGAAGTTGCAGGACAACGAGGCGAAGAATCTGAAGCTCACGGCGCACCTGAAGGCCGAGGTTCCGCCAGCGCCGGCAGTGCCCACTACCTTGCCGGCCGAGGTCCCCCAGGTGCGCGCCGCCGTCCCGCCGCCCGCTCCGTCGCCGCCAGCGCAGGAATGGCCGCCGCCGGTCCCCGCGCAGGCGCAACCGGGAGGCGCATCGCCATGACGGTCAATTCCACCGCCGATACGACGAGCGCCGCGGTGGCGCGCGTCGAAAAACATCGGCGATCGACACCAGTCAACCTCCCACGGAGGGCCAGTGAATGACGGCAACGACGATCGAGGTGATGACCGAGGTGGGCAGGGAGCCAGGATCAGCGATGACCGCCGATCCGTCACCAACATCGCTCTCCACGTCCACGCGATCGCAGCAACTCTGTCGAGAATTGCGGGACATCTCGACAGCGCTCCTCCAGATCGAAGGCGAACTGCTCTCCTCGCTATCGTCGAGCAGAGCCGAGAACTGCGCGCCGTCCTTCTGAGGAACGAGGACCTCTTGAGGGTTATCGCGCTTCACGCTCACTTCCCCGCGGATCCCGATCGCGGGATCGTTCGCCTCGGCGTCTTTCGCCGGGCCCTCGCTGCTTTCGAAGGGTGGCTCTTCGGTGGCTGACGAGGAGAAGACCGACCCGGACTGCATCCCCTACGACGACGAGCTCGAGTTGCCGCTCGGCGACGACGAGAAGACGCCGGTACCGGCGCACCGCCCGGGTGAGTGCCGGTGCTGCCGCAACAAGGCGACGCGCCTGAACGCCGCAGTGCCGGCGCCGCGGTGCGAGCGCGAAGCCCGCGAGCATTTCCCGGACTGCTCGGTGTCGAACGGCGGGAAGTGGGCGGTGTGCGCGGCGAAATTCATGCTGTTCCTCGGAGAGTTCGAGTTCTACTTTGGCCCCGAGAAACGCACGGCGATTCGGAGCCTGCCGCCGGTCGGCATGCCCGAGCGCCGCGCGGGGCTACCACCGCCGTTCCCACCCCGGAAGGATGACGAGGCGTGATGCTGCGCCTGGCGAAGAGCGCCTGGCGGTGGCTCCGCATCGGCTACTGGCTGGTCGCCGATCGGCGGATGAGTCGAAAGGGATGACCATGGAATCATCCGAGACCGACGCCGGCGCGGTGTCGCCCCTCACCCGGCCCGAGAAGACGAGCGCGGGCATCGGCATGCCCGCGTCGCTTTACCTCCAAGACTTCGGGCAGCTCGTCACGGATGCGTTCGGAGAAATCCCGTACCACGTAGGGTCGTCGCTGGCGTCGAACGGGCGTCCGTCGTGGCGCGATGTCGATGTCCGGCTGATCCTCGACGACGCCAGGTACGAGGCCGACGGCTACGGCGATCCCGAGTTCCCGCACTGCAACGCGAAGTGGGTCGCGATGGTCAAGGCGTTCACAGCGCTGGGACGCCAGATGACCGGGCTGCCGATCGACTTCCAGATCCAGCAGCAGACGCACGCGAACAAGCACCACGGCCGCGCGACGGGCGACTACCGATCGGCGCTGTTCAGCTTGGCGCGCGCCCGGCAAGCGCGAGGAGACGAACCATGACCGTCGACATCAACCGGGCCCGCTCTTTCATCACGCCGTACGAGGGATGGGAGCCGAAGCTCTACCCCGACGTCTACGGCTTTCCGACGTGCGCGGTCGGAAACCTCGTCACCCAGGCGACCGTGATCAACCTGCCTTGGGTTCGGGACTCAGACGGCGGGCCGGCGACCGGAGCCGAGATCCTGGACGCCTTCGCGACCATCAAGGGAGCGCCGGTCGGCCACCTCGCGGCGTTCTATCGCGGCTTCACGAAGATCCACCTCACCGACCAGGCGATCTTGGACCTCTTCACCGCGCGCGTCGCCGAGTTCACCGGCCAGCTCGTCGACGTGTTCCCAGCGTACGAGTCGTGGCCGGGCGCCGGGCAGCTCGCCGAGCTCGACATGATTTTCAACGCGGGAGAGGGCACGCTCTTGAAGCGGTTCCCGACGCATGTGGCGGCGCTGCGGCAGCATCCCCCCGACTGGCGAACCGCGGCCGCGCAGTGCCACCGGGTCAATCCGGACAAGACGGTGAAGCCGTGGGACGGGAGCAACCGCCACGAGCAGCGGCAGATCGCCGTGCGGGACCTCCTGCTGTCGTGCGTTCCGCCCGAGGTCGGTTGAACGCCATGGACGGCGCCGCGCGCTTCCAGCGAATCGAGAGCACGCGCCTCGCGCGTATGGCGGGGGAGATCGCCGGCGCGGCGATGCGGCGGTTCATGGGAGGCACGCCGGCGAAGCCCCCAAGGCGCCGGCCCACTCTCAACTTCAACAAGCCCACCGTGGCCGACTCGAGCGCGCCACCGCCTGAGAAATTACCGCGCCGGCCGCGCGCTGGCTCGGGGGTCAAGACCTGCAGCGTGTGCGGAGCCGAGGGACACCAACGAAACAGCCCCTCTCACCATCCGGAGGCGACCGAGGCGGTATCGTCGGTTCCAGCGGCCACGCACGCCGTCTCCGCGACCCCGCCCCCGCCGCTACTCGATCCGGCGAGGCAGCGTCCAATCCGCCATTGCACGGTCTGCGGAGAGGTCGGGCACCGTTCGGACAACCCGCGCCACCGCGAGGGGGCAGTGTCGGCGGCGCCTTCGGAGGTCGCATCGGTGGCCGCAGCGGCGGCCGAAGCCCCGTCCGAGGCCGAAGGGGTGGCCGTGGAACCGCAGGAGCCGCAACCCGCAGATCCAAGCGACGATGAGGCATTCGTCCCGGAGGTGGTGGCCCGCGCCCGCGCGCGCCACGCTGCGACCGAAGGCGGACGGGTTCGGGCGAAGACGATCGCTCTCGACCACCTGACCCGCGGGGAGAAGCGCGCCGCCGCGTTGGTGGTGTACCCCGACGACGTCAAGCGGCCGCGCACGCGCGAGGACTGCCGCTCGATGCCGCGGCCTTGCCCGTTCGTCAGCTGCTCGCACCACCTGTACCTGGACGTCAATCCGGAGAGCGGCGCGATCAAGCTGAACTTTCCTCACCTCGAGGTTTGGGAGATGGCGGAGACCTGCTCCCTGGACGCGGCCGACCGCGGCGGCATCACCCTGGAAGAGGTGGGGGCGATCATGAACCTCACGCGCGAGCGCATTCGCCAGGTCGAGGTGCGGGGGCTGATCCGCATTCGCGCGCACGCGCCCGATCTCGGGGGGCCCGGTGGTCCTTCGGCCGCCATCCCGAGCGTCGAGGATCGCCTCGGCTGGCGGTAATCCTTCGAGGGCCCGCGGCAACCGGCAACAGGCTGATGTACAGTTGCACCTTCTCTGAGGGAGGTGACAGATGACCAAACTTTTGAGGAACCGGGAAACACCCCGCTCAACTCGGGGATAACCACGGTCGCACCGGACAAAGGGGAGGCAGGTCCCCGAGCGACTGAATGACGTGGGAATCGTGGCGAGGCTTGGCCATCTCTCAGTCGGCGCCTGCCCGCCCGATCGAGAGACAAGAGGGGCCACACGAAGGAGCGCACCCAGTGCGTGCGCGTGGACTCTTACGAGGTCCGGTTCTTCATCCCATAACGCGCGGCGAATTTCTGGATCAGACCCCGCTTGTCCAAGCGGTGGATGTTCACCATCACCAAGTTCCGTTCGCGCTCGCCCGCTTTCCCCCAGACCGCGACGCAGATTTCGTCGATCGTCATCGGCTCTTCGGATCCGTTCAAGGTCGCCAAGATCTTGGCGGCGTCGGACTCGGGTGGCTTCATCTGGCGACCGACGAAGGTACCAGATCCAGCGGTGCGAAAGGCGGGCCAAGGTCGCGAAGAGAACGGAAAGTGGAGGTAACCGAACCTTCCCTTCCTTGGCCCGTTGAAACCGAGTGTAAGGTAAACTTACACGCAAGCGCAAGCCGGATCGGCCGGCTCAGCCCTCCGAGATCTCGCCGGCCAGCGCCGCGAGCCTGGTCCGCGCCGTCGGGCTCCCCCGCAATCCCCCGATGCCCAGGCACCCCGGGCACGTCACCACGGCCCAGTCACGGCTCACGGGCGTCGAGAGGTCGGCGCTGGCGCAGAGGACGCGCGGCGGGTTCCCGGGGTCGCCGTAGTGGACGGGGAGGTAGGTCGGACGGACGGCCTGGGCGGGGTTCACGAACGGACGATAGCGCGGCGGGCCGGTGCGTTTTCTGTTGACGACAACGGCCGATAAGGTTATTAATAACCCTATGGCGACGGTGGTCATCACGACGGAGGCAAAGAAGGACTACAAGAAGCTGCCGTCGTACTACCGAGCCGCCGTCGATGAGATCTTCGTTCGTTTGTCCGCGTGGCCCGTCGTCTCCGGTGCCAAGCCTCTGGTCCGTGATCTGAAGGGCCATTTTCGAATCCGCACGGGCGACTACCGGGTCGTCTTTCACGTCGTCGGCGACACCGTTATCGTCGACCGCATCGCCAACCGAAAGGAAGTGTACGATGGCTGAAATGGCCGCCTCATTCGTGAAGATCGGAAACCGCGAGTACGCGATCGTCCCGAAGGACGAATACGAAAAGCTGCTGGGCATACCGGCCGGCGCCGAAGACGCGCTGGCGTTCTCGGGCGCCATCATCGCCCACGACCTCCGGGCCGCTCGGGCGAAGGCCGGGCTCTCCCAGGCCGAGCTCGCCAAGAAGCTCAAGGTGAGCCAGCCCATGGTGGCGAACGCCGAGTTGGGCAAGAACAGGGTCGGGCGCCGCTACATGGCGTCCGTGCTGAAGGCGTGCGGGCTGCCGAAGGACTGGAAGCCGCAGGAGTGATCAGACCCCAGCCGGCAGCGCCTTCCGGTCGAACGCCAGCCCCATCGACATCCGCCCACCGCCGGCCAGTCCCTCGACCACGGCCGACGGAACCGTGACGACCTCCTCCTGGTCGTGGCACTTCGCGATCGCGGTCTCTTCGCAGCGGACCAGGTCCCATCGCCTCTCGACCGCATCGACCACCTTGCCGCAGACGGCGCAACGGAGGTGCTTGCGCAGCTCGGCGAAGAAGTAGTCGGTGGCGGCGCTCATGGGTCCGATCCGGCCGGAGAGCTCCACCTTGGGGCATCTCCTGTCAACTCGAGATACCGAATGGCGCCGATGATTTCCTGATCCTCGTGCGGCTTGTCCGCGTGATTGGACGCAAGCCATGCCCTGATCTCGCGTTCCTTTTGGGACGCTTCCTCGTCTGTCAGCTTCCGTGGCCCGACGGCGTTCATGTGGTGGCCTTCCTGGTGTCGGCGTTTACTGCGGACCCGCTCCGCCAAGCTTGGCCTGCACCACGGCCAGTGAATCGGCGAGGCAGATGCGTACCATCTTCGCGGTCCGTTCTTCCGGTGGGTCTGTCGGCGGCACGCACGCATGGCAGACGACCGTGGCCCAGTGCTGGCGGTCGGCCTCGGCGGGGGCGCCGCAGTTTCGACAGGGCTTCATGTCGCCTTCCGTGCGGCGTCGAGCCAGGAGAGGATATTCGCGACCTCTGCCACCACCGGGTGCGCCGGACGGATGTCACCGATCAGGCCCATGACCTTTCGGAGCGCATCCGCCATCTCAGGTGCCAGGCGAATCAACTCGCGGGCCAGCGGTGCCGGCAATTTCATCCCGTCATGGCCAGACTCGTCGATGAGAATCGATTCGCCAGACGCGTCGACGAGCGTCGCGGTCCCGTCGAGTTGCACGAAGTCCCACCGCCACGGCGCCGGATGCTCAGTCTTGTCACTGTCGCTCATGGTCGTCTCCCGTGGGCCAGTCTACGTGCGCACCGTTCGGCGCGCACCGCCCGCGCGACCGCGTCCGCCAAATCCCGTTCTCTCCGCTCGAGCTCGTCCACGCGCTGGCGGTCGAGTCGCTGGATCTCGTAGAGCGCTTGCATGTAGCCCTGGACCTGCCGGGCGATCTCCTGCACATCGTCCCTGCGTACCGATCCGATGGACGTGATGGCCACGCAGGCCCACGCCATCGCCCCGGCGGTCGCCAACACGCGAACCGCAAGCGGCCATGCGAACCCGGTGCGCGGCCGCGGGTCGAGCTGCCGCTCGGGCACGGGCGACACGGGCAGGGGCGCCGGTAACGCGGGCGGCGTCTCCGGTTCCAGCCCGACCGCGCGCAGTGACTCGGCGGTGGCGGTGCCCATGGGGCCGAGGTCGGTATTCGGCCTGTCCATCTCGGACTAACCCTTCACGCAAAGGACCTGTCGGAGCGTGTGCACGACGTCGACCAGGTCGGTCTGCGCCGCCATGACGGCGTCGATGTCTTTGTAGGCGGCCGGCGTCTCGTCGACGACGTCTGAGTCCTTCCGGCATTCGATCCCCGCCGTCGCCGCTTCGTGGTCTGCGACCGTGAACCGCTTCTTCGCGGCGGTGCGCGACATTGCCCGCCCGGCCCCGTGGCTGCAACTCGTGAAGCTGTCGGGGTTGCCCTTGCCGCGCACGATGTAGCTGCGCGTCCCCATCGAGCCGGGAATGATGCCCAGCTCTCCGGCGCGCGCGCTGACGGCTCCCTTGCGGGTCACCAGCACGTCGGCGCCGAAGTGGTGCTCGCGCGAGACGTAGTTGTGGTGGCAGGCCACTGTCTCCTCGATGCCAGCGACGGACCTTCCGAGGGCGTTCCCGAGTTCCCGCATGACGTGACCCATCATCGACGCCCGGTTGCTTGTCGCGAAGTCCTGCGCCCATGAGACGGCTTGGACATAGTCGTCGAAGTCCTCGGTTTGCTCGGTCAGATACGCCAGGTCGACGTCTGGTAGGTCAATGCCCTGGCGCCGCATATCGGCCTTGGCGCGTTCGATGAAGTAGGTACCGATGCGGTTGCCGATGCCGCGCGATCCCGAGTGCAACATGATCCACACGCTGTCGGCCTCATCGAGACAGACCTCGATAAAGTGGTTGCCGGTGCCCAGCGTGCCCAGATGGTTCGAACTGTTGCCGCCCCCGATCTTTGGATGCTTGGCCACGATCGCGTCGAGCCGCGCGGACAGCATGGCCCAGTAGTAGAGGTTCGGCCCATCCAGAACACGCCGCGCGCCACGATCGTTCGGACCGCCGTTGTCCGTGCGGCCGTGCGGCACAGCAGCCTCGATCGCGGACCGGAGTCCCGCAAGGCTGTCGGGCAGATCGGAAGCTCGTGCAGTCGTGCGCACCGCCATCATGCCGCAGCCAAGATCGACGCCCACGGCCGCCGGGATGACCGCGCCGCGTGTCGGGATGACGCTGCCGACGGTGGCGCCCTTGCCCAGATGAACGTCGGGCATGACCGCGACGTGGCTGTGAATGAACGGCATCGCGGCGATCCGCTCGACCTGCGCGCGGGCGGCGTCTTCGACGGGTACGCCGTCGGTCCACCAGCGGATCGGCGCGGAGCTGTCGGATTTGGTCATGGTCGGCATGTGTCAGTACCTCTTGGTTCAAGCGTTTCGATCATCGCCCGCGCCGCCCGTCGTCGAACCTTCTCGCATCCGCCACCTTCATGCGCCACAGCGTGTGCCCCACCTCGCAGGCCGGGTCCGGTCCCTCCGCCGAGCACTGGCACGCGACCGCCCAGCCGCGCACGAGGATGCGGGTTGGTCGGTCGCGAACGTGATCGGCGTACAGGTTGCCGCCGAGGCGGCCCAGGGCGACGGCGGTGGGAATGTCCGGGGCGCTCACGATTACGAGTTGTCGCTGCGGTGGCTATTCGAATAGGACACGCTAGCCGAAGCCCCGCTGCGGTACGATCGAAGGACGTCGCTGGTCGAGGCGATGGCCTTGTGAACGCCCGTCTGGCTGGCGTTGTACGACATCGCTGCGGCAGCTCCGATTCCCACCGCGCCGCCCTGCTGGATGGCATCAGGCCCCGCGCCGAGGAAGAGAAACTGCCACCCGTACTTCTCCGTCTGGTGCTTGACCTTCTCCATGACCTGATCGTGCCGATACTCGCGGCTAGCGTTCTCGTGGCCGTCGGTCATCACGACAAAGACGACCTTGTCCGGGCGTTCCGCCTCCGGCATCGCGGCGAGCTTGCGACCGACGTCGTCGATCGTCTTCCCCATCGCATCGACGAGGGCCGTGTACCCGGACGGGTTGTAGTCGTCCGGCGTGATCGGCTTGATGGTCGCCAGCGGAACGGCGTCGCGGATCAGCTTGTACGCCGTTGGATCGCTGAACTGCGCGAGCGTGAACAACGCTTCGCCCGGCACGGCCTGCTGTTCCGAGATGAGCTTGTTCAGGGCTGAAATCGTTTCGACCTTGAGGTGTCCCATGGAACCCGAAGCGTCGAGGACCACGGCGATCATTGACTTGGACATCTGGTATCTCCTTCGCGTGTTGTTGTCGTGTGTCGAGTGTCTTGCGCCCTGGCGATGGCGCAAGCCAAAGCATCGGCTGCGTCTGGGGCCGGCTCCCGCTTCATCCTGAGCCGCTTGGCGACGATGCGCGCCACCTGGCCCTTGTCGGCGCGTCCGTTCGATGTGGCCGCCTTCTTCACCGTGGACGGCGCGTACTCCCGGACCTCGCACCCGAGCGAATGCCCGAGCACGTACATCGCCACCCCGCGAGCTGCGCCCAGCACCAGTGCCGTCGGGCCGTGGCTGTCGATGTACCCCGACTCAATGCCGGCGATGATGTCCTCGCCGGGCATCAGCGCCGCGATGGCCTCGTCGCAGACGTCGTGGAGACTCGGCGCCTATCTCGACGAGCCGCCGGCAGAGGGAGCGCTTCGAGCCGGCGTCGATGACGCCCGCGGCGAGGTAGGTCAGACGCGGGCCCTCGGAACGGAGGAGGGCGTATCCGCACTTGATCGAGGATGGATCGACTGCCACGACCACGGTCACGCGGACCGCCTTTCTGCGGCCACCGTCTCGACCCAGCGATAGCCCTCACCTTCACAGTGCAGACAGCAGTTGCCGGCGCCCGGGCCGGGACGATTGTCGATGCCCTCGCCATCGCACGGGATGCACGTCTGCCGCCCGTCTGAGTCGGGAGGCGTCCAGCCTTCCGCGTCGTCTTCGGCGGGCAGGTCATCCTCGACGGCATCTTCGGCAGCCGGAGTCGTTGCCGCGAGGCGTTCGGCCTCCTCCGCTCGCCTGCGAGCGCGAGCGTTTCGCTGGACCTGCGCACGGCTGTCGTCCACGTCCGAGGTCTCGGCCATGGAGAACCGGGGAGTGGGTACCACGCGCGCCGAAGCGCTGGCCGACTCTTCGCCCGGGGTCCCATCCGCTTTGTGGCGCTCCTCCCAGACCGCGCGCATGCGCTCCGAGCGTGACAACACCGGGACGACCGGAAGCGGCTCGCGACCACACCCCGGCGCTCGGTGCCCCACCTCGCCGCACTTCGAGCAGTGGTCGGGCCCCCTTCCCGTCACGCGCTCGCGTTCCTTCGGCGCCGGCACGAAAGCCGGGTCCGCGATCACCTGCGCCAGCTCGGCCGCCGCCTCCTCGCGTGTGGCCCAGGACCGGCTCCGCTCGACCTTCCCGTTCCGCGACAGGCGCCACTGGAAGCCGTTTCCGGTCGCCTGGATCGAGCCCTGTCCGGACGGCGCCTTCCCCTCGGCCCTCACCGCCCGCGGCGCCGGCACGAAGGTCGGATCTGCCACGACCCGCGCCAGCTCCGCCTCGGCCGCCTCTCGCGTGGGCCACGTCTTCGACAACAGTCGCTCGCCGTCCCGCTGGAGATTCCACTGCCAGCCCGGGCCGTTGCGGCGGATGGAGCCGGTCCCCGCGTCGCGGAACGCCTTCGAGGGCTGGAAGGGCGCGCCCCCGTCGTTCAGCGCCAGGAAGCGGGCCAGGTCCATCTCGGCGGCCTCGCGGGACGCGAACGGCTCTCCCTGCACCGACTTGCCGCCCGGGCGGCGGATCGTCCAGCGCCAGGCGGTTCCGTCGAACACGACGCCGGGCGGGTCGGCATCTCCAGCCGGCGCGGCGGCGAGTAGGCGGGGGGCGGTGCCCGGGGGCGCGGCGGCCAGGACGGCGATCCGGTGGTCGTACTTCGCCTTCGCGGCCCGGAGTACTTCGATCGCGATCCGAAGGTGCTCAATGGGTGCAGGTTGATCGGTTTCGTGAAACGGCGACAGGCAGAGGAAGAACCCGGCCAGGTCTTCGACCTGCCCCTCAAGAGACCCCCGTTCCTTCTCGGCCTTCTTCGCCGCGAGCTCGCGCTCGAGACGGGCGATCTGGTCGTCAAGCGATTCGGCCGCGGGCGGTATGTCCTCGGCCGTGGTCACTCCTGGCCGGCCTCGTCTCGCAATGCGATTCGCCGGCGTCCGCGTTCATAGTCCATGAGCGGGTCACGCACGAAGCGCCCGTCGCCGTCCTTCAGTCGAACCCAGTACCTACCTGTCTCCGGGCGCCACCTGATGGCTTCGTCGAGTTGTTCTAGGCACGCGACGAAGCGGGCCTGCCATTCGGTCGGCATCGACTGTAGGACCGACCGCGGGATGGTGAGGTACTGTGCGTAGCTGAGCTCGAACCAGCCATGCACAGGCTCCGGTTGATTGGTCGCGCTCATGGCTCGCCCTTGACCGCGCCGCCCCCGGTGCGGGACGCTGTCCACCGTGAGCGAAGATCACTCGGCGCCACCGCCGTCCAGCGCGCCCGAAGTGCGCGCGGTGACCCCGGCGGGTCTACGGGCAGAGGCTGCTGAATACGAGGCGAAGGCGAAGCGGCTCCTCGAGCAGGCCGCCAACAATCAGATCGAGGCGAGGAATCTCCTCGACGTGGCAGAGAAGTCTCGGAGCCTCGCGGAGTTGATGGAGAATCCGCAGAAAGCGCGCGTCGGCTTGACATCCGACGCAGACTCTACCACTCTACAGAACGTGAGTGCAATCAGTTCCGCAGACCTTGCTCGTGGAATGTCACGATCTCGCTCGAAGAAACACCCATTCGTTCGGGCACTGTACGAGCATCCAGATCCGAAGAAGCGGATGACCGTGTCGGACTGGGCGGAGAAGCAGGGCTACAAGATACCGACCGTGGCGAGTTGGTTCGCGAGGGGGAAGGGGGCCCGGCGGATCCCGCAGAAAATCGCGGAGAAGATCGAGAAAGAGCTGGGCGTGCCCGCCACGCTGGCCGTCTGGAAGAACGGCATCCTTACCGAAGACTAGGGGCTTGGCGATGGAGGAGTTCGCAGCGGCGATGCTGGCCAAAGCCAAGCGCGCGTGGTCGAATATGAAGCAGCGTTGCTACAGCGAGAGCAACGGCAGCTACAAGCACTACGGCGGCCGCGGCATCCGCGTATCGGATGCTTGGCTGGGTAGCTTCGCGAGATTCCTGGCGGACGTAGGCTTGCCGCCATCCCCTGCGCATTCCATCGATCGGATCGATAACGATGGGAACTACGAGGCAGGCAACTGCCGCTGGGCGACGGCGCGCCAGCAGAACAGAAACAGACAGACGACCCTCACTCTCGTCTATCAGCGGCGCCGCGTAAACGCTGCGGCCTGGGCTGAAATGATGGCCATTCCGTACAGTTATGTATTCGAGCAGGTCTTCTATCACCGGCGCACGGGCGAAAAGATCCTCGAACGACGTCACGCCAACCGCGCCATGGTCGAAGCGCAAGCCAGGTCGACGAAGAAATCCCACCCGTGGAAACCTGGCAGAAAGCCGTTCGTCCGATCTCCCGAGCGAAAGTTTTTGTAGACAGTGAGTAGAATGTGTGTAGAGTAGAGTCATGACGACGACGCAAACCCGCCCCCCGGTTTCCACGGGCGACATCCTCTGCCGGGCCGGAAACGCCAACGGCCACGACCACTACTGCACAGACTGTTTCGACGGCGTCTTGCCCTGCGACTGCGGCAAGCGGGCGGCGGTCACCCGGGTCGACGACGGCTCGCGGGCGGGGCTGCTCCAGTGCCAGCCGTGCCTGGATGAGGCGGCGGCGTTGGAAGCCCGCTGGGCAGCCGAGGAGGCCGCCGAGACGCAGCGACGCGCGGCCCTATGGTCCGAGTTGGAGCGCGCGGCGCTCGCGGCGGGGGAAGTGGCGCGGACGGAGCTTGCCGGAGGTGCGGCGTGATGGGGGCAGCGGCGTATAACCGGGGTTCGCGAGCTATCTCGGCCCAGATCGACGCCGAGATGCCGAGCGCCGAAAAGGCGCTCTTCGATGACTTGCTCGAGGTGGCCCGCGCCAGCAACGGCTACCTGCCGCTCGGGCCTGGCGTCGTACGGATCGGCCCGACCGAGGGCGAGTTCTCGCTGATGAACCGAGAGGAGAAGGGCTGGGCGTCCCAGTGCTTCCGGTATCGCTCTCTCTGGCAGGTCGCGCGGGACTGGCGGATCGCGTTCACCGAGCGGGGCCGTGACCAGCACAGCGAGTTCATCCGTTTCATGCCGCTGCCCAGAGGTGTGGCGTGACTCGCGCTGTCCCGGTCATCGTCGAACGCAGTCCAGGCGGGGGCCGTGGCTGGTGCATCCGCGTCGACGGTAAGGGCAGGTTCCTGTTCTGCACGGCGGTCGAGGCGCTCGAGGTCGCGGTGCGGAAGCTCGGGCTGCTCGGGGCCGACCTGACCGAGCGCGTGCGCGTCGCGCGGTTGCTGTCGGCGGAGCTCGGGCGCATGCGGCGGGCGGAAATTACAGCGGAAGTGACGGCGTGAGGGCGTACGCCGAGGAGGTAGAGGCCGTGTCCCGCCGGCTGTTCGCCGAGGGCGTCATCATCTCTAGCCGCCGAAGCGTGGGACCGTGGTTCGAGGGCGACCACACGTGGGCGGTCACCGGGCCCGACGGCGCGCCCGAGGTCCTCGCCCACGACATCTTCACCGTGGCGCTGTGGTTCGTGCGTCTCGAGGCCGGGGACGTGGTTGATGGCCTCCCGCCTGGCGGTTTGCGGATCCCCACTGAGGCAGAGGCGACCAAGGACGCCGAGGAGCGGCGGCACTTCGCGCTGGCCGGGGAATTCCTGACGATGATGATCGACGATCGCCGAGCGCGGGCCGCGGGGGTCCGGACGTGATCTCCCAGCTGCTCGACTGCCTCGACCGCTGGCTGATCGCGCGCGGCTACCGAGCGCACGTCTCGCGGTGCGGCCGTTGTCGAATCGTCGCCACTTCTGGAGCCAAGACGGAGTTGCTGTGCCCGGATGGTCGGGCGTTTCACTGGATGGGAGGAAGCCGATGAAGACATCGACCAAGGCATTCCTGGCAGGCGCCGCCGTCGTCCTCGTGATGCTGGCGATCGCGATCTGGGGTGAGCCGTGAGCACCCTCGACGATCGCACCGAGCACACGCGGGACGTGGCGCGCGATCTGTTCGTGGCGGCCGCGCGCGAGACGGCGCCGGTTGCAGTGGCGGCCCTGGTGGCCGCGCTGAAAATGACCGCGCGCGAGGTCGGCCTGACGGACGCCGACCTGGTGGAGTTCATCTTGGAGCACACCGTGAAGAGGCCGCGCCGCACGGGGCTGGCGTCGTGAAGCGGGGAATCGTCAAAAGGTTCTCGACTGGCGCTGCCATCGGCATGGGCACGCTCGCGTTCTATGCGCTGTTCACGGTGGTGGTGATGGTGGCGCTGCCCGTGGTCGCCGTGATGCTGCTCGCGCGCTGTGCGGTCGAGGCCGCCGGCGAACGCATGGCCAATCTCCGCTGGCGCCGACACGCGCATAGGTGCTCGTGGTGCCATCCCGTCGTGATGTCTGCTGGTCCGCCGTGGTTGCTCTGCCAGCGGGGGCGCGACCTCGGCGGGGCGGTGACCACCGGCAAGCCCTGGCCGGGGCTGGAGCACGTGCTGCGGTCGGCGACCGGCGTGCCGGCAGAGAGGCGGAACTGACATGGGCGCTCCGGCATGCCGCGACTGCGCGGGCGACGGCGAGCTCTTCACGGGCGCCCGGTTCACGAAGTGCGAGCGCTGTGGTGGGGCTGGCATCGAGACGTGCGGTGAATGCAACGTCGGCTCGCCCCCGGCCCGTGTCGTGGCCGCCTATGTCGACACCTGCGCCGACGGGTCCACCTACGAGTCACAGGTCTGCACCGCGTGCGCGCGTCGGCTGTGCGGGCTGATCGATCGGTACCCGTGCCACCGGTGTGGATGGATTGACGGTGGCGAGGGCTGGGGCTTCGTCGAGCGCGACGGGAGTTGTGCTCACGTCGTGGGCGAGCGCTCGTGTGATTGCTGCTCGCGCAATTGGTACCGACTCGGCGCCGACGACACCCATGACTACTCGTGGGAAGGGGACCCCGGGCGATACGTTGGGGGTCCTGCGAAAGAGACGTGCCCCGAGTGCGTCATGTGGTTGGCGTTCGAGGAGGCGACCAAGGACGAGCCCCGCGTCACCATGCTCCCCCTCGTGGCGGAGCCATCGGTCCCGCTGTCCGCGCTCGCCGCGCTGATCGTCGGGCAGCTCGGTGACGTCCGGCCGGAGGACGCGGACGGCTACATGGTGCTCGGGAGAGAGGGGAGAGCGTGATCTCCCTCCGGTGCTCGGCACTGCCGTTGATCTTCGCCTGCCCGAACAGCGGCGACGACCCGCTCCGTATCGACCAGCGCAACGAGGCGTCTGACGCTGGGTCTGCCGTCCACGAGGCGATGCAGTCATACGTGTGCGGCCTCGAGCCCGACATGGATGCGCTCGCCCTGCGCTGGGGCTGCGATCGTGACGAGATCGGGCGACTGACCTGGGCCGGTCGACAGGCGTGGGCCGAGCTCGCGCCCAGCTTCCCAGACGCGGAGACGGAGGTCGCGGTCCGCGCTGAGCTAGCGCTCTCGTCGGATGTCGTCGACCTCACTGGCCATGTCGACCTGATCTCCAGGCTGGGAACGCGCGCCCATGCGCTGGATTGGAAGTCTGGGCGGCTCGATCACGACTACTACGCCCAGGTGGCAGGGTACGCGGCATGCCTGATCCTCGGAGAGGGGTACGAGGAGGTCGTCATCACGGTGGTCTGGCTGCGCGAGGGCGAGGCCGAAACCTACACGTTCGACCGGGCGACCATCGCGGCGTGGCTGGAGCGCTTCGACGCCCAACTCCACCGGCACGGCTACGTCCTCGGGTCCCACTGCCAGTTCTGTCCCCGTGGCCACTCCTGCGAGGCGGTGATCGCTGACGCGCGCCGGGCGAGCGCCGTATTCGGCCAGGAGGAATTCACCCCCGATAGGATCGCCGCGACGGTGGCGGCGCTTCCGCCGGCGGCGCGTGTCGAGCTCTACCGCCAGGCGAAGCGCGTGGAGGCGCTGGCATCCGCCGCCCGCCAGGCGGTGCGCCTGAACGTGATCCAGTCGGGCGGCGAGCTCGATGCCGGCGACGGTTGGGTCCTCAAGATCTCGGAGGAGGGAGGCCGGCGCGAGGTGGACACCGTCAAGGTGTGGCCGCTCCTCGAGGCGCACCTCAACGACGACGAGGTGCCCACGGTGATCGACGTGAGCGCCAGCCGGTTCGAGGACCTGGTGGCGAAGCGCGCCGGAAGGGGGAAGGGCGCAGCCGCCAAGCGGGCGCTGCAGGACGAGATGAAGGCCGCTGATGCGGTGAAGCAAGGGACGGTTCTGAAACTGGTCGAGAGACGAAAGGGACAGCAATGAGCACGACCGAGGTACCGGCAGAGGTTGTCGAGCGAGACTTGGCGCCGTGGGAGATGCCCGACGAAGGTGACCAGATCGCGGTACAAGCCGCCCAGGACGGAGGTGTAGTCGCGATCAATCGGAGCGAGGTCGAGGCCCAGCTCGCCGCCGCGCACCGGTTCAAGCGGTCGATCACGAGCTTCATGAGGGACTCGATCTCGATGGCGACGATCTCCGTGCCTGTCGCCGAGTCGTGCATCTACTCGCTGTCGCGCGGAGGAAAGACGATATCTGGACCATCCGTGAGACTCGCTGAAATCTGCGCGGCCTCCTATGGAAACCTGCACGTCGCTGCTCGCGTCGCCGACGTTGGCGAGAAGGAGGTGACCGCCCAGGGCGTCGCCTGGGATCTCGAGCGGAACGTACGCGTGACGACTGAGGTCCGCCGCCGGATCACCAACAAGGATGGCAAGCGATACAACGACGACATGATCCTGATGACTGCGAACGCCGCAGCGTCGATCGCTCTACGAAACGCTGTGTTCCGGGTCGTCCCTCGGGCATACGTCGACACGGTCTACGAGAAGGTCAGGCTGGTCGCGATCGGCAAGGCAGAGACCCTCGCCGCGAGACGGGCAGATCTGTTGGGTCGCCTCGTAAAGATGGGCGCGACGAACGATCGGGTGCTGGCCGCCCTGGAGTTGAAAGACGTCGGAGACATCACCCTCGAGCACATGGAGCGCCTGATCGGTCTCGGCACCGCCATCAAGAGCGGGGATAAGACAGTCGACGAGGTCTTCCCCGAGGTGGCCCCGCAGGCAATCCCGGGCGCTCAACCCGCCGAACAGGGGCGGCGCGTCTCTCTACGAAAGGGAGGTCAGTCGGCCCCGGCGACGAACGCGACCCTCCCATCTGCTACGAAGACCGACCCGTCGAAGCCTTCCGACCCGCCAGCCAACCCCGTGACCGGAGAGATAGCGGGGGCCAAGGCGTCTTCCGAAATGCTCAAGGAAATCGACGAACTGAACTTCGCGACCAAGACGACCGCAGAACAGGTGCTCGCCTGGTACCCTGGCGTCGCCGCGCTGGCCGACCTGACCGCGGCCCAGGCCGTCGACGCGATCGAGAAGCTGCACATCCTCGACGACCAGGGGCCCGCCGCAGCGGCGACGGACGCCGGCGGGGCGACCAAGACGGCCGGCGGCGCGCGCTTCAGCGGCGGGAAGTAGGACGCCATGAAGGTCCGCAAGATCAAGATCGTCTCGTACCGCGGCGTCCGCGAGGCCGAAATCCCGGTGGGCGAGGGCGGCGTCATCGCGAAGGGCCGGTGCGAGTCGGGCAAGACCTCCTTTCTCGACGCCTTCCGCGCGGCCCTCGTTGCCCAGGGCGTGGCGCCGTCGGACATCCACCACGGTGCCGACAAGGCGGAGATCGTCGTCGAAGCGGACACCCTGACGAGCGCCCTCCGCATCCGGCGTGGCATCACGAAGAGCGGAACCTCGTTGACCGTTACGAACGGCGACGGGTTCAAGATGGACAGCCCGCAGACCCGCCTGCGCGAGATGCTGGGCGGCGGGGGCTTCGACCCGGTCGACTTCTTCATGGCGAAGCCCGCCGAGCGCCGACGGATCATCCTGGATGCGACCCCGGTGCAGGTGACCAGCGAGGATGTGCGCCGGTGGCTGCCGGACGAGTGGGAGGCGGCGGCCACGGTGTCGCTCGACGGGCACGGCCTCGAAGCGCTGGGGCGCCTCCGCAAGCACTTCTACGACCAGCGGACCGAGGCGAACAAGCGGGCGAAGGCTGCATGCGAGGACGCAGCGCGCGCCGAGGAGGCGGCAGCCGCCCTGGCCGCAGAACGAAGCGACGACCTGGACGCACAAGCCATCGAGGACGAGGTCGAGCGGGCGCGCGCCGGGGTGCTGGATGTCGAGGGCCGGCAGAGGGCGGCGGCTAAGGCCAGGGCTGCGAGCGGGGAGGCGCGAGCGAAGATCGCGGCGCTGCGCGCGGAGGCCCAAGAGAACGCCGACGCCGCGATGGTCGTAGAACCGAGCGACGACGACATCGCCGCTGCAAAGACGAAGGCCAACGAGGCGAACGATCGCGTTTCTCGCTTGCGGGCGGAGTTGGGGGTCGCCGAGTCGGAGGCGAAGATCGCCTGCGGCCAGCGCGACGGCCTGCTGCGGGAGGAGGAGATATCAAAGGCGCACCGGCGCGAGTCGGAAGCGGCGACGAAGCGCGCCGACGAACTGGAGGCTGCGCTCGCCACTGCGGCGCCCGACGTGGCTGCCGACGAGGTCAGGGCGACCACCGACGCCTACAACGCCGCCGTCCTCGCGCTCGCGCGGCTGGACAGCGCCCGAGAAGAGCGGGCTGCCCGCGAGAAGGCCGGAGCCCGCAAGGCCGCCCTGGCGGAAGTCCAGGCGCGCGCCGATGAGCTTGACCGCATCGTCGGCGTGCTGACCGACAAGGCACCGGCCGAGCTCGCGGCGCGCGGGAACCTGATCCAGGGCTTCGACGTCGAGGCCATGTCCCTGGACGGGGTGCCACTCGATACCCTGAGCGGCGGCCAGAAGCTGGAGTTCGCGGTGAACCTGGCGAAGCGGGCGAACCCCGAGGCGAAGATCTTGATCTGCGACGGTCTCGAGCGGCTCGACCCGGAGCGAATGGAGGCGTTCGTCCTGCTGGCGACGGCTGGGGACTGGCAGCTCATCGCCTCCCGGGTCGAAGCGGGTGGGATCGAGTTCGAGGCGATCGAGCCGTGACGGCCGCGACGCAGTCGGCGCTCGACTACCCCTTCGTGTTCCGGTTCAACACCCCGCCGGGCAGGAAGGGGCAGCGATGCCGATTCCTCAAGAACCGAATCATCAAGGGCCGTCTCCACGGAGGTGAGCAGTTGGTGACCGTGCAGTTCGCCGATGGAGCCCTGGAAGCGGTCTGCAGGTCAGCGATCGTGCCGGCCGACTCGAAGGCTGGGCGGCAGACGGCGGCCCGCGTGGCGCGCGGTGAAGTTCGAAATCGAAAGAGAGGCGAGTGAATGGGCAGCGTCAACAAGGTGATCCTGATTGGCAACTTGGGAGCCGACCCCGAGTTGAAATACACGCCGTCGCAGCGGGCCCTGTGCAACCTGCGCATCGCGACCACCGAGGTCTACAAGGACAAGGGCGGGCAACGGCAAGAGAAGACGGAATGGCACCGGGTCACGGTGTGGGGCGACACCGCCGAGAACTGCCAGAAGTATCTGGCCAAGGGGCGGTCCGTCTACGTCGAGGGCAAGCTCCAGACCCGTAGCTACGAAAAGGACGGCCAGAAGCACTACGCGACAGACGTGGTTGCGGACAGGGTCGTGTTCCTGGGCGGTGGGGGCGGCGGCGGGGAAGGCGGCGCCGCCGGTGGCGAGCGCAGCGCGCGCGGCGGCGCTTCTCGGCGCGGGTCTGGGAGGCAGGAGGAAGACACCGGATCGAGCGGCGGGCCGCCACTCTCGGACGACGACATCCCGTTCTGACCATGGCCGACGACATCGATACGCGCGCCCGTCGGCACTTCAAGCCGCCCTTCCGATTCGAGCAGGGGTACATCTGGGACGCCGACGGCGAGATGGTCGCCGACGATCACGTGCTGAACGAAGACCCGCCGGCGCCGGACGCAACCCTCCGCGTCCGCGGCTGGGGGCGGATGAAGTACGAGCGGGACAGCGAGGCGCTGTACCAGGCAGTCGGGCGTGCGATCGCCGAGGCGCTGACGCGCGGGTGGGAGACCAACGGCGGCGGCGATGGCGGTGGCGCGTGACCTACGACGACTGGAAAACGACGGACGAGAACGCCGCGCTCCACTGCGAGAACGGCCACTACATGTGCCCGCATAGGTGTCACGTCTGCGGCGAGTGCGTCGACTCGTGTGGCCACACGAGCGAGGACGAAGAGCCCGCCGAGGGGGCGGGGGAAGCGAAGGGAACCAAATGACGACGATCCACCTCGGGTACGAAGTCGGCACCGGCGCGCCCGTGGCGATCCCCATCGGCCACATGGTGGTCAGCGGCCAATCTCAGCAGGCCGGCAAGACCACCGCCCTCGAGGCGCTGATCTCGCGCTCGGACCTGAGGGCGGTTGCGTTCGTCACGAAGCGAGGGGAGGGTGCCTTCGCCGGTGGCCGCCGGATTGCCCCGTACTTCCGTCAGCGGGCCGACTGGCCGTTCATCGAGGCGATCTTGGAGTCCGCGATGCGCCAGAAGATGCGCTTCGAGCGGGCCTGGATCGTCCGGGCATGCAAGGGAGCGAAGGCCCTCGCCGACGTCCGGGAAAACGTCCGCAAGCTGCAGGCGAAGTCGACGCGTTCGATGGACGCCGACATCTACATGCTGCTGGGTGAGTATCTCGACCTGGTGGTGCCGCTCATCGCACGCCTGCCGGCGGCGCCACGGGTCGAGCTCGGGCCCGGGCTGAACGTGATGGACCTCGGGCCTTACCCGACCGAACTGCAGGCGCTCGTCATCCGGTCGGTCCTGGAGTGGGTGTACGAGCACGAGGACGGCGTGCTCACCGTGATCCCGGAGGCCTGGGAGATCATCCCGGAGCACCGCGGGTCCCCGGTGAAGCTCGCCGCCACGGCGCTGGTGAGGAAGGGGGCGGCCCTCCACAACTACCTCCTGATCGACAGCCAGGACATCGCCGGGGTCTCGAAGGAGATCATCCGCCAGGCGACGGTATGGCTGCTGGGCGTGCAGCGGGAGATGAACGAGATCAGGCGGGCGCTGGCGCACATTCCCGCCGGTATCAAGAAGCCGCGCGCGGAGGACGTTGCGCAGCTCGGGCGCGGGGAGTTCTGGGCGTGCTTCGGCAAGACGGCGGTGAAGGTCTACGTCCAGCCGGAATGGATGACGGTGGACATGGCCGAGGCGATCGCCCGCGGCGAGGCACAGATACCCGAGAAGACCGTCCGCGGCGCGAGCGGGGGCGTGATCGGATGGACGAAGGGGCCGGCGAAGTTGGCGGCCCCCGAATCGCCCTCGCCGCCGCCTGAGCCCGAGTCGCGCAACGAGACCGAACCACCGACAGAAGACGAGGAGGACGACGAGATGGCCAACACGGAACGACTAGACCGCATCGAAAGCATGATGGAGCGGATGCTCGGCAAGATGGGGGCGACCCCCGAGCCGCCAGCGCCCGCGAAGGATGTGGCACGCCCAGCGCCCGCGGCGGCCGGCGACTTCGACGAGGAGTCGGTGTTCGCGCGTTTTCGCGCCCGCCTGCTGAAGGACCCGGCGGTGCTGAAGGTGCTGGCGACGCGGCCAGAACTGCAGGTGCAGGTCACCACCACGACGATCGAGGTCGATGGGAACACACTGCGCGGGCGCCTGGCGCGCCTGATCCAAGAGGGCTGGTTCGACGAAGCGAAGACGGGGAGCGCTGCGTTCACCGAACTCAAGCGACGCGGCTTCGGGACGGCCAAGCCCAACGTCTACAAGGAGCTCGACCGGCTGGCGGAACTGGGCTTCGTGACGCGGGAGTCCGAAGGCGGCTACCTCGCCGAGAAGTCCATGAAGGTCTCGATCAAGAAGGCGAGCTGACAACTTCCAAAAACTTGCCCGACACGCTCCGCCAACGAACAAAGGAGACCTGAAGCCGGTCAATAATTGTAACAAATTATACAAGATATATTTCCGGAAAAGCTGTGCGCGTCTACATACGACGCGCGTGATTTCCAGCAATCCTGCGTCTGCTTTTACCGCCGCAAAGCCCCGTCATCGGTGCGCTTTCTCAGCAACGCCACTCTCGTGCTCGCGGGAGGACGGTGGTCTCGTGCGGCCAAGTTTTGACGCCCAGCGGAACCGACAGAAGAGGTGTTGTCCTACACACAACGGAATGTAGACGATTTGGCAACTGAAAAGGGGGCAGAGGAATGATCCAGTTAGAACTGACCGGGATATCGTCACAGGGGACTCTGAGGGCCGCGCTGGCGCATCTACTCGCGAACGCGCTGGAGTGCGCGCGCGCGACGAGGGCGATGCATGCGGTGCATGCGCGCTACCTCGTGGAGTGGTTCGGTGACCGCGAGCTGTCGTCTCTCGGGTACCCGCTTCTGCAGCGGTACTACATCGACGAGCAGCGGCGGGGGATCGCTCGCGAGACGATCCGGAAGCGCTTGAGCACATTGCACATGGCAATGAGCGAGGCCGTGCGTCAGGGCTGGCTGGAGAAGGTGCCTCCCTGGCCCGTCATCAAGACGGACACGCGCCCGAAGGACGCCTTCTGGACGCTGGCGCAGTGGGAGGCCGCTCACCTCGCCTGCGACGACAACGATCTGCGGACGTGGATCGACTGCGGCTGGTGGCTGGGGATGCACACGTCGGATCTCAACCGCTTCAGGTGGACGGACGTCGACCTGGTCGGCAAGACCTGGGTCAGGCGCAACACCAAGAGCAAGGCGTCGCCGACGGTGCTGCCGCTACCCGAACGGCTGTGGAAGATCTTGAAGGCGCGCTTCGATGAGGTGCAGCCCCATCCTCGTGACCACGTAGCGGGCAGGAACATGGGGCACCCGAATCGGCCGCTGAAGGAGATCTGCAACCGTGCCGACATTCCGAGGCTGAGCCCGATCGGCCTTCGCCACTCGTGCGAAACGTATCTCGAGGAGTGCCAGGCGAGCGAGGTGTTCCAGACGACGTGGATGGGGCTCAAGTCGCCGAAGATGCTGCACAAGCACTACCGGCACGTGACCGGCCCGATGCTCGATAAGGGCATCGCTGCTATGAACGCTGCGAGCTAAATGCAAGGGGGAAAATCATGCTTCACGATTTTTCCTGTTGACGGAAAAGTCCGTTTCTGTGAAAAGTGAAGGCGTCGAGATGGTTGATGCCAGAATTTTTCGCGCTCCGAGTGGGCTTCTCTCCGCCACTGGAGACCATCTCGACAATGTGTTGAAGGCGTCGAAGAGGGGTCCTCTCGGGGTACGAAAACAGGAAAGGGAAGTCGCCGCATGGAGACATCAGTCCCACGCGGTTTGGTGCCAAAGGGACTGAAAATCCATGTGTGGACAGTTCGATTCTGTCCCTGGGCACCAGACCGGTCCAATCAGCTTTGTGATCTTCGCGCGGCGGTGTCCGCGTGAGCCTCGACGAGTCAAACGTCGACCGCTCAGGCGGTCCGTCGGCGTGTCACCCGTGGATGGGCTGCCGCGATTCCGACGACGACGGAGCCGCGCTCTGTTGCGGAAACGTTGACTGCGCGCGCAGCGAGGTGCCGCGATGACCGAGGGCGCAACCCAGGCCCCCGAGGTCCAGACGCACGTCGAGATCATGGGCGACCAGGTCCCGATCTCCGACATCGCGCTACTCTGCGACCGCGACTGCCGCCACAGATGCGTCGATGGCGTGCTGACGGTTGGTCGTCCGCTCCCGAAGCCGTTCCGGGGAATCCACAGGCAGAGAGAGGTCTGCGCCTGCGTCGTCAGGTCGCACGCCGCCCGCAGGGCGAGGAACGCGCCCCCGGTGGTGAGCCCAGAGACCGAGGCCGCGGCGCTGGCGCCAGCGTCTGACCAGGCGGCCGCGCTCAGGCCAGAGCGACCGTCGCACGCCCTCCGGCAGGCCACGAACCTGCGGGGGGCGCTGGAAGCCGCGGCGCACCGGAAGGCGGAGATCCTCCAGCGGCGAGCGGCGCGTATTGCCCCACTCCGCGTCGAGGCCTCCGATGTCGAGCTCGAGCGCCAACGCTGGCAGAAGCGGGAGGTCGACGCCAAGGCGGTCGAGAACCAGCTCGTCGCCAGGAGGGCAGAGGTCGAGGAGGAACTGCGCGAACTGCGGCGACGCATCGACCAGGCGTTGTCCGAGCAGGAGCAAGCGCGCGCGCAGGTCGCAGCCCTCGACGGCCAAGCGGCCGGCGTCCTGAGCGACATCGCGCGGGCCGAGGTGGCCGACGCGAAGGAACTGGCCCGCGCGGAGCGCGAGGTCGAGAAGCTCGGCCGGCGATTGAGGACCTGCATCGCCTACCACCCCGAGGCGGCGGCGATCGTCGCGGACCTGGTGAGTGACGCGGGCCCCGCGCAGCGGCAAGCCGAAGGCGACGCCGGGAGCGTCTCGCCATGACCGACGAGCAATTCGCCAGCGTGGCCAAGGCATTCGAGGCCGACCTCAAGGACCGCGGCCTGCGGATGGCCCTCGAGATCTTCCTGGAGACCCCGCGCGGCTTCAAGGCGCCTGCGGTCCGTATCCGGCCGGAGGAAATCGACGGGGCCATTCGCGCGGTCATCGAAGGGGTCGCCCGGCACTGGGGCACGACGGCGAAGGAGGTCCTCTCGATGGATTGCCTCGTCCACCCCGCCCCGACGGCGCGCCACGAGGCGATGACGCGGATCAAGGCGTGCGGGTACACGAACGAATTCGTCGCGGGAATCTGGGGATGCGACCCGTCGACGGTGTCGGACGGCCGGAAGTCCTTTCGGCGGCGATTCCCGTGGAAGGCGGACGAAATCGAGGCGCCGGCCGAGCGACGGGGACCGAGGCTGGCGCGGGGCGGCGAAAGGCGGGCGGCGTGAGCGGCGTCGGCGAATCCGAGCGGCCCCGCCTGTCGGTCGGAGCTGCCGCGCTTGGAGACCATGCCCGCGTTTGCCAGCGGTGTCTGGCCGTGGCGAGGGCCGGGCTGCCGTACGTGCGCCTGTGCGCGTACGGCCGGGTGCTGGCCGAGGCTGCGTTGAAGGCGCGGGCGCGGAGGGCGTCGTGACGGCATTCGCGTTCCCGAAGCCGGTCCGGGCGGCCAAGTCGCCCCGCAAACTCCTATTGCGCCGCTCCTCGCGCTTGCGGCGAACGTGGATGAGGCCGCGGCGCCCCCGGCGGCTCGACACCGCGCAGAGCAACCCGGCATACCTCGACTGGCTGCACACGAGGGGATGCTGCGCCCTCGGGCTCGACACGCTCGGCAGGTGCGGCGGTCGAATCGAGGCGCATCACGCCGGGAGAAAGCCAGGCGTTGGGATGAAGTGCCCCGACGACGAGGCGATCGCGCTCTGCACGGTCCACCATGACCAGCTCACGCGCCACGTCGGCGTGTTCGCGGGCTGGTCGAGGTTCGAGCGGCGCCAGTGGTCTGACGCCTGGATCGCGACGATGCAGGCGGCGTTTCTGTCGGCGGGATCGCGGAGGTCGTCGTGACGCCGCGCTCGCCCCTGACGTTCGTCCCTACTCCCGTCGAGCGCCGCGCGCACGCCCGGGCCCCGCGTCGCCTGTCAGACGGCTGGGCGATCTTCGGGATTCTCGCCGTCGTCGCGGTGCTCGTGGCGGTGTTCCGGATAGCGGGGAGCCGGTGATGGGCGCAATCAAGATCAAGGCGCCAATCACGCCAGATACATTCCGCCTCGTCTTCCCGGCGCACGATGGAGTGCCCATCGTAGATGCCGACGCGCCAGGAGTCGTAGCGTGCAGTTGGTGGATATCCCGACACAGCCCACGGATGGAGTTCCTGGTGCCAAAGGAATTCCGTCGCATGGAGCGCGGCGCGCTCGCGCGAGAGATCAAGAAGATCGCTTGCGAGGCGATGCAGCCTGTCGCAGAAGATGAGGCGCTAAGAATAGAGCCGGTTGGATCCTGGGACGGAGAAGACCCTCGCGACGATTTCGACTGCGGACAGCGAGTCTATCGCGGAGACGGATTCTGCGTGGTTGTTCAGGGACTCCTCGGCGCATTGCTCGACGGCCTTGCGTTGCGCGGGTCAACGTCAAACGGGCCGGTGGTCGGGTTCTGTGAAGGCGAATTCGTCTGCGCGGTGTCTCCGCTGCGGCCGGATTCCATTCGAGATATCGGAGAGCCGATGCGGCCATTGCCTGCGAATCACGGGAGGCCGGCATGAGCAACGCGAACACGCACGACCCGAAAGGCGATGGCGACATAACCATGGCTGTCTCGGTGCGCCTGAGAGGGCCATTCAAAGATCCACCCAAAACGGACAGCCCGGCATCTCGGCCGGGCACCGCTGGGCCAACCGCAGGGGTCGGTGAACAAGGGAACGCCGTTGGCGTGGACCCCGCGTCGCCCGCCCCTGCGCCAGGGGTGCCGAGGTGCAAGACGTGCGGGGGTGGCCGAATCGTTGCGACGGCATGGCCGAGCGGCTACCCGCACGCGACGCCGTGTCCAGAGTGCAGGCCGAACGACCCGTGTGAGTGCGTCGGGACGACCAATTGCCCGAGCGCCGAGGCGGTCGCAGCATGGAAGGCCGCGCACAGGCCAGGCCAGGACGACGCCATCCGCGCGGCCGTCGCTGCGGAGCGCGAGCGGTGCTTGGCGTGGGCGAATGCTGCTTGGCTGGGACATGCGCAGATCCAAGACCTAATTCGCAGCGGCGAGCCAGCGCCGACGGTGAAGCCGTGAAGCTCCAATATATGCCAAAGACGGTTGAGACGACGCTCGCATATCTTGTCGAGGAATGCGGGGAGGTCTTAGCGGCAGTCGGAAAGGCTCAGAGATGGGGACTGGAATCGACGAACCCGGAGATTCCAGTCAGTGAGCGAGAGACCAACCGAAAGTGGATCCTTCGCGAATTGAAAGACTTGGAGAATGCCATCGCGCTTACCAGGCTCGCCATCGCAGCGCCCGCGCCGGACGGCGGCAAGGAGGACAGCCGTGGGTGAGACCAACATTTCCTGGACCGACGTCACGGTTAACCCAATCCGTGCCCGCCTCGCGGGCCTGGCGACGACGAAGGGCGGTTACGCGAGCGGCGTAGGCCACTACTGCGAGAAGGTCAGCGACGGGTGCCGCAACTGCTTCAGCTCGGCGATGCAGCCTCGCTTCGGGCTGCCCGAGTTCCAGGCGCAGCGCAGCGGCAAGGTCGACGTGTTCTTCGACGCATCGAAGTTGGAGGAGGTGCTGCGCATTCGGAAGCCCAGGCGGGTCTTCTGGTGCGACATGAGCGACCTGTTCGGATCGTGGGTGCCGTTCGAATGGATCGCGGCGTGCTTCGGGGTGATGGCGGCGACGCCGCACTTGACCCACCAGGTCCTCACGAAGCGGCCGGAACGGGCGTTGGCGTTCTTCGAGTGGATCGCGGCGCCAGGCGTGGCGTCGGTCGACGGCGAGTCGGCGCGGGTCATCTTGGCCGCGTCGATGAAGCTCGGCGGGTTCGCGTCTCTCCCGGCGCTGTCGGCGTGGCCTCTCCCGCAAGTCCATCTCGGCGTGAGCGTCGAGGACCAGGCGACCGCCGACGAGCGCATCCCGATCCTGTTGCGGTGCCCGGCGGCGGTCAGGTGGATCAGTGCCGAACCGCTGCTGGAGCCGATCACACTCTGGGGTGACGACGAGGGAGTCTTGCGAGGCCCCGGAGTTGTCGTCTCGGGAGGCATGACGCCGAGCACGCCATCAGAAGCGCCAGAGGGCTACGACGATAGCTATCCAGGGCTGGATTGGATCGTCGTGGGCGGCGAGAGCGGCGCCGGCCACCGCCCGTGTGACCCCGCGTGGATCGACTCGATCGTCGCGCAGTGCTCGGCGGCTGGCGTCGCAGCGTTTGTAAAACAGGATTCCGGCCCGAAGCCAGGCAAGCAGGGGCGCCTCTCGGCCGAGACGTGGGCACGCAAGGAGTTCCCCGAGGTGCGCCGTGGATAGCCGAGGCAACGTGTTCACGAGCCCTGAAGACGCTGATGCGTTGCTTGCGTTGGCCGAGGAAGCCATGGGCGTCGCCTCGAAGCCGAGGGCGCGGCGGCTACCCTTGTTCCGACCATTGGGCGCTGCAGGTCCCCGGGTGATTGAGGTTTCACCGGAGGTCATGGCCGCGCTGTTGAAGCTTGGCGCGCGAGCACGCCGCGTCTACTACGGAGCGCGGAAGCGGGACCCGGAGCACGTCGCGCTGGCGAAGGCCAAGGCTTCAGCAGCGAACGACAAGCGAGGGAGGCGCCGGTGAGGCCAATTCGCATCCCCTGGGACTTCAGTCCGCCCAGCGAGTCACCCGACGGCCGGCGCCGCCCTAGCGCCCTCGGCACCTTCGTGGGCCGCCAGCTCGCGCGCCTGACGGACGAGGCGGAGGCGACGTTCCGCGCCGAGCACCCAAACGCGCGCGAGCGCTGCGCGGACTGCGCCTTCCGCCGCGGGACGATTCCGAATCGATGCCTGACCACCGTGGCCGATGCTCTGCTGTGCGCGGCCGAAGGTGAGGTGTTCAACTGCCACCGGGAGGAGCCAGGGGCGCCCGACTTGGTGCCGAATGGGGTCTGCGCGGGTTGGGCGATCCTGCACGGATCGCGAGCGCTGGCGGACGCGCGCGCACCTGAGGCGGCGCGGGATGTGATCGAGCTGCCGCCGATTGGAGGTGCGCGGTGAGAAATCCCGTCTTCCAAGGGTTCCACGCGCTGCCAGGCGAGCTCGTGGTCGATTCCTTCGCCGGGGGCGGGGGCGCGTCGACCGGTATCGAGGCCGCCATCAACCGCCCGGTGGACATCGCGATCAATCACTCGCCCGAGGCGATCGCGATGCACAAGGCGAATCACCCGGAAACACGGCACTTCTGCGAGAACATCTGGGAGGTCGATCCTGTCGAGGCGTGCGCTGGCAGGCCAGTGGGGCTCGCGTGGTTCTCGCCCGACTGCCGGCACTTTTCCCGCGCCAAGGGGACGACGCCGGTCAAGAAGGAGATCCGCGGCCTAGCCTGGGTCGTCATCCGCTGGGCCGAGACTGTGCGCCCCCGGATCATCCTGCGAACCTCACGTTGGAGGTCCGCCGCTGCCACGACTGCGGGAGATGGTGGGCGGCGGAAACGGCCCGCTCCGTCCGCTGCCCGATCTGCGCCGACCAGACGGTCGCTCGATATCTCGAGCGGGCGGAGGCCGCCGAGCGGCGGATGCGCGCGATGCGCGGGGCTCTGACGCGACCCTCGAAACGAAAGACGAAGAACCAACGAAAGGACGGGGTGACGTAATGGACATCGAGCTTTCCGCCAGCATCGCAAAAGTAGCCCTCTCAACCAAGGACCTCGCGGGCCTCGTAATCCGCAAGTGCAAGATGGCCTTCGACCGGGAGTTCGACGACACGATCGCGGCAGCCATCGGCAGCGGAGCGAAGAAGGCCCTGGCCGGGCTGCGCGCGCATGACCTGGAGAAGGTGGTCATGGGCATCGACGGTGTGAACGTCTCGGCTCGATTGCGCTGCGGAGAGGACACGGTTTCGGTCGGCGCCTGCCGTGGCGACAAGGCGACATGCAAGGCAGGTGAGGACGACGACCCGCCGACGATTCGCCTGACCTTCGAAACCGTCTACAACGACGACGTCTGGTCGTTCCTGGGGCGCAACTGTGGCGGGTACGTCGAACTCGAGTTCAAGGACACCCAGCTAACGCTCAGTGGGACGGTCACGAAGATGGGCGACGGGGGCCTTCGGCCGGTCTGATGACCCACGGCAGCGACATCTTGCCGGCGATGACCGCCGTGGCGGACGCGATCCGGGCGAACACCTATCGGTTCGCCAACGAGGACGAGCTCCAACGCGGCATCGACCTGGCGCTTGGGAACGCCGACATCCAGCGCGAGCGTGAGGTCCGGCTCGCCCCGGGGGACCGGATCGACTTCATGTGCGGTCTCGTTGGGATCGAGGTCAAGGTCGACGGGAGTATCTCCGCCCTCTCCCGGCAGTTGTTGCGGTACGCAATGAGCGGCCGCGTCGGGGGCCTGGTGGTGGTGACAAGCCGGATGCGCCAGGCCGTACAGCTCCCCGCGCGGCTTAACGACAAGCCGCTGTCAGTGATCACGGTCGGAGGATTCGCGTGAGGACCTTCGGCAAGGTCCGCCTCGTCAGGGGGAAGTGGCTCATCGAGTGCGAGCCGCACGTCATGATCCGCCTGAAACGGACCTTCGAGAAGATGCACCGAATGCCCGACGGCGCCGCGGTGCTGGAGGACACGCCGGAGAACGCGCGCGAACTGGAATGGTTCCTTGAACGGTTCCCGATGGTGGTCGACGAGGACATGGTGTACCTCGGTAGCCGCGCCGAGCAGCACCGGAGGCTGGCTGACGAGGTCGCCTCGATCACGGCGAATGGTTTCGTCCCCCGTGAATTCGCCCTCGCGATCCCGGCGCGCGAGTATCAGCGAATCGCCGCCGAACTGGCGGCGCGCACCGGCCGCCTGCTGTGCGCCGACGACCTGGGGCTCGGGAAGACCGTCACGGCGATCTGCGCCCTCGCCGACATAAGACGGCGCCCCGCCCTGGTGGTGACCATGACCCACCTCCCGCGGCAGTGGGAGCGCGAACTCGCGCGGTTCCTGCCGGCGGCCTCCGTCCACATCTTGAAGAAGGGCGAGCCCTACCCGATCGACCCGTGGCCCGACGTCGTGATCTCCAACTACCACAAGCTCAACCGCTGGGCGGACGTCCTCAAGGGCCAGGTGAAGAGCGTGGTCTTCGACGAGGTGCAGGAACTGCGGCGCGCCGGCTCCGACAAGTACCAGGCGGCGCAGCGGATCGCCATCGCCGCAGAGATGCGGATCGGGCTATCGGGCACGCCGATCTACAACTACGGCGGCGAGATGCACGCCATCATGGACGTGCTCGCGCCCGACGCTTTGGGTTCGTGGAACGAATTCGCGCGCGAGTGGTGCTCCGACTACGCCGATCGGACGAAGGCCGTCGTGAAGGAGCCGCGGGCGCTCGGGACGTTCCTCCGCGAACAGGGGTTGATGCTCCGACGGACGAAGGCAGACGTCGGGAGGGAGCTTCCGCCATTCACGAAGGTGCCCCACACGATCGACGTCGACGTCGAGGAGATCAACAAGATCGCCGGCCCCGCAATGGACCTGGCCCGCCTCATCTTGAAACAGGGTGGCATGGAGCGGGGCGAGAAGATGCGCGCCAGCGAGGAGTTGACCTGGCGCCTCCGTCAGGCGACGGGCCTCGCAAAGGCCGTCTTCGTGGCCGACTTTGTGCGACTCCTGGTGGAGAACGGCGAGCGCGTGCTGCTCGTCGGGTGGCATCACGAGGTCTACAAGATTTGGTGCGAGCGCCTGGCGGACCTGAAGCCGGTCAAATACACAGGCGAGGAGTCGACGAAGCAGAAGGACGCAGCGAAGGCGGCCTTCGTCAGCGGCGACTCTCAGGTCTTGGTGATGTCGCTGCGCGCGGGCGCCGGACTGGATGGTCTGCAGGATGTCTGCACCACCGTCGTTCACGGTGAGCTTGATTGGAGCCCTCAGGTTCACGACCAGGTCGACGGTCGCGTCTACCGCGACGGGCAGACGAAGCCGGTGTTCGCGTACTACCTGGTTGCCGACAGCGGGTCTGACCCCGTCGTGGCCGACGTTCTCGGGCTGAAGCGATCGCAGTCCGATGGGGTCCGTGACCCAACGGCAGACCTGATCGCCGCGAGCCAGACCGATCCGGCGCGCGTCCGCCGGCTGGCCGAGGAGTACATCCGCCAGCGCGGCGGGCACGTACCGAAGGCCGCGAAGGCTCTGCCAGCGCATGGAACAACCGCCGATCTCTTCGAGGAGGCCGCCCAGTGATTGCGTCTGCGAAAGCTTTTGGAAAGGAAGGTGCGCCATGCGCGACGGCCGGGAAACCCGGCACCGGCCGCAGACGTGCGGGCGGTGGTCGCTACGTCAAACGAACCATCCCGAGAGGGACCATCAACACGTCGACTGCAAATACCTGCGAGTTGAAACACGTAGACGGGGAGGGCCCAAACATGAGCCGCCCGCCCTCAACGGCGGCGCCGGGGGAGAACCGGCGAGGCGTAGCGAATCGAGGAATCCGCCCGGGCATGCCAGCAACGGTGGCCCGGGCGGGTTCGGAAGCGCGAGGTATCCGATGACCGCCGCCATCGCGCTCGCCATCCTCGAGGCAATCGGCCCCGCCCGCCGCGCGCACGCCGGCGCCGAGGTCCGCGCCCGGCTGTACGCCGCCCAGGTCGAGCTCGCCGCGACTCCCGTCCGGATCGACCCCTACCTCGTGGTGGCGCTTATCGAACGAGAGTCGGGATGGCACGAGGGGGCCATCGGGGCGAAGGGCGAGCTCGGCCTCGGGCAGCTCCTCCCACATTCGGACGCCATCCGCGGGTACGAGCGCCACCCGTCGGCGGTGCTGAAGGCGCCGATCAACATCCGTCTGACGGTGGCGTGGATGGCGCACAAGCGCGCGGCCTGCCGCACAGCCGACCCAGTGACCTGGCTCAGCGCGTACAAGGGGCTCCGTTGCGGACCGTCGCGGTACTCGCGTTGGATCGTGGCGCGGGCGGGGGAACTGCGGGCGCTGGCGCTGGGACTGGCGGAGGGAGGGTAGTGGGCGCCTCCGACATCTACATGCGCTTCTACGTCGGTGACTACCTCGCCGACACAGGCGATTTGTCGACCGAGGAACACGGCGCCTACCTGCTGCTGCTGCTGAACATGTGGCGCCAAGGGGGTGAGCTCGACGCGAGCCCCGACCGCCTGCGGAGGCTGGCACGCGTTGAAGCGTCGGCCTGGCCGGCGCTTTGGGATGCGATCGGGCGCTTCTTCGAACAGAGGGAAGGGAAGATCACCCAGAAGCGCCTCGCAGCGGAGTACGAGCGCGCCGTCGGGCTATCGGAGGCCCAGGCGAAGCGCGGGCGAAGCGGCGGCTTAGCACGGGCTAGCCGTGGCCAAGCACTGGCTAAGCCGCCGCTTAGCCAGATATCAGAGTCAGAGTCAGAAGAAGATCTCTCTCGCCCCGCGGGCGCGCCCGCGATCCCTGGTGCTGGTGCTACGCATGGGTGGCAGGTGGTGCAGGAGCAGAGCGAACCTGCAGGGGACGCAGGAACGCCAAAGCTGTGGTCAGGGGAAGACTGGCGCGTCCGCTTCGCAAAGGCGTGGTCGTCGGCTCATTCGGACGCCCACTACGGACGGGGAGCCGGAGACGCGAAGGCGTCGTCGAATCTCTCGCTGATGCTCAGCGCCCTCCCGATGGGCGACCGGGTCGGCGCTCAATTGCGTGCGGGTCTGATCTTCGCGGAATTCCTTGCGGACATGTCGCCCAAGGCCGTGGAGGAGCGTCACCAGTTCTCCTATTTCGTCATCCGGTTCAACAGCATCCGGCTTCCGGCGAAGGCAGCCGCGCGCGCTGGCCCCGCCCGCGACGCCAGGCACGGGCACGCGAGAGCAGAGGACTCGAGGCACACGCACTCAGGTGAGGTGAAATTGTGACGGAAAACCCAGCGATGAAGGCGCCAGACGGCGTTCCGCAGGACCGGCGCGACCACGACGAGTGGGTGCGCGCGGAGGTGCAAGCGTTGGAGGCCGGGCGCGCACGGGAGGCAGCGGCGGATGCCAAGAAGCTCAAGGCGTCCATCGGCATACCGGTCAAGTTCCTGGCCTTGGTCGAGGGCACCGGCATGCGCCAGACGGACGCCATGGCCGAGGTGAAGCGGGACGACTTCGCGATCTTGGTGCTCGCCGGCGACGTCGGGCGGGGGAAGACGGTGGCCGCGAGCTGGTGGGCGCTCCAGGGATTGCGGGAGAAGAGGACTCCGCTGTTCGTATCATCGGCGCGGCTGTCGCGCTGGGACCGCTACAACGACGCCGAGATGCAGCGCCTGCTGCTCGCCAGCCGGCTGGTGATCGACGACCTGGGCGAGGAGTTCAACGACACCAAGGGGAACTTCCTCGCCGTGCTCGACGAGACGATCTCTGACCGGCTGGCGAACGAGCGGCGGACGGTCATCACGACGAACCTGACGGTCGAGGTTTTCACCGAGCGGTATGGGGTGCGGATCCGCGACCGCATCAAGGAGTCAGGCCGCTGGCAGAACTTCGCGGGGGCGAGCATGCGGGGGAAGCAACTCGGCCGCGAGGCGGTCACCACCCCATGACCGTCTACATCGTCGAGCTCACCCGCGAGTGGACGACGAGGGCCTGGCTGTGCAGAGAGCACATCGATGCCCGAATCGCTCGAAAGTGGTTCGCGAAGGTTGTCCGCGAGCTCGAGCAGCGGTGCGACGACTGCCCGAAGGCCGACCAGCCGCCAGCGGTCGACTTCGTCCCGACCGCGGCGGGCGCGCGGTTACCCACTCGAGACGAGTGGACGCCACCGAAGCCCATAGGGTCGCGGACGCAGGCCACGGCAAAGAAGGCCCGACTCGCCGGCGCGGACCCGGTCCAGTACATCGAGGCGGCGTTGTGAACGTGGCGAGGAAGGAGAAAGCGGTCGGGGCCGGATTCGACAAGCAACTAGCCGTCGACGACGAGCGCGCACGTTGCGCTGCTTGGGTGAGGTTCAAGGCGGCCCACCCGTCGATGTCGCTTGGCGACCTCCTGAGGAGGATCACACGGGGGACGCCCAAGCCGACGCCAGCGATCGGGGGGCCGACCGCCGTCCTTCCGCTGTCCCCTCGGTTCGTCGACAAGACCGGTAGGCGGTACGGGAAGCTCGTGGTGATCGGTTTGGACAGCTACCGCGGAAATGCGGCGATCTGGCGAGTCCGATGTGACTGCGGAACGGCGAAGGTGGCGTGGGGGACGGCCCTCATCCACGAAGGGAACCAATCCTGCGGGTCGAGGATCTGTCGCTACGGGCAGCCGCCCACCGAGAACCCGACGGTCGCCTGCGCCTGCGGGTGTGGACAGACATTCCGGCAGTTCAGGGACGACGACGCCTATCATAGGCACCCACGGCGGTTCGCCGCTCCGAGCCATGGCGCGAAGGGCAGGTGGACGGAGGAGGACGACCGGCAATTGCGCGAGCTCTATCGGACGATGTCTCTGGACGCGCTCGCGAAGAAATTGAAGCGCTCGGCTCCGCAGACGTACGAGCGGGCACGCATGATCGGGGTGGCCGCCCGCCTGGGCGCACCGGCCGAGTTGCGCGGCTGGGAGACGGGGATCGAAGTGGCCAGGCGCCACGAACGGACGGAGAAGTGGGTCAAGCAGGCGTTGGCGTTCTCGGGGATCCGCGCCGGGCGGTCGGAGTGCAAGCCCGGTGAGCGTCGGGCGAACATGCGCGTCGACTCGAACGAGGCCGACGCC
>Ga0265320_10000266_pt1 | contig 43303 bp, 41 predicted proteins | sample 4827metaG_FD_202087 | JGI IMG/M metagenome (GOLD analysis project Ga0265320, IMG submission 202087) | Rhizosphere microbial communities from Carex aquatilis grown in University of Washington, Seatle, WA, United States - 4-8-27 metaG | ecosystem: Host-associated > Plants > Roots > Rhizosphere >... | reverse complement strand
CCCCCCCTTTTTTTTTGTTTTCCACCAAAAAAGATTACGTCGATTTATGGAGGATCACTCCCCTAAGGCCAGGTTGTTAAGTTATCTAGAGCTATTTTTAAAAGGCCAGATGGAGGTTCAAATATTTTGCGCTAGTATTGAAATGGTCTACAACGTCGAGCTAGACAAACGGGATCTCAATGCTTTTGAGGCAATTGCATTTAAGGACCTATTCAATACAACTGCTTGGTATTCGCCTCTTGAAGTCGAACAAAAAACGATTCCCCCTCATGTTGGCGAGCAAGAAATGTTAGCCGCCGCTCAAGCGGCTTCTCTCGCATTGAAACTGCTACCGAATAAATGAAAAGCGTGAAGGCGCTCCGAAGCATTTTTTACAACCTTACTTCTTACTCCAAGATGTAGGCATCGTCCGAATGAAGGGTAAAGCGCTCTGCTTCTTCATTGGTCAGATGGGCGAGCGTTTCAGCGTTGGTCAACACGCTGTCCTTATCTTTGGGGGACAATTCCAATAATGCCTCGGCGCGGCCCCGAGCTTTGCCGACAACGCTAAATCGGCTTGCTTTAGGCGGTCCAAAAAAGCCGCTAGCTCCATCCGCTGCGACAAATGAAATCTTTAAATGAATGTTATGAAAGGAGAGGTCGGATTTTTTCTTAAGGATTTCGACCGCGGACTGGTAGGCGGCGTGGCCGATTTTGCCATAATCATGAGATTTCCAGAAGACCAAGAAACTTCCGCCAACGTACTGATGGAAGTCGAAACGATGTTTAGATATTATTTCAGCTTGAAATTCTGCTACTTGATTAAGGGTCTTGATTAGCTCCACTGGTGAATTGTTTGCGCAAAAATCCGTGAAGGAATGGATAGCTGAAAACAACACGACGCATGGACCGGTATAGATCAGCGGCTCCGGAGGCTGGGGCCGGCGCAAAAAGCGCTGAAGCCAAGAAGACATATAATCACAGTAGTGACCACCCATGAATCAAGCCAAACGAAAAAAATGGAGGTAATAAGAAGCAGTCAGACTGTCCTCTACTGCATTCTCAATTCAATTGAAGCCGTGAGCAAACGACCTTCCTTCTAATCCTTTAATCTACCACCGATGATCTTCTTAGGGCATCCACCAAAGCTGTTTACGGAGCGTGGATTTCATCCAGTGGGGGCAAGCCCTTAAATAAATTGGCGCCAAACTCCAGATTTCTGTCCTGTGGAGTAGGATTTAAGTAGTAAGTGAAACCTATAGAACAAGATTTAGAGTCATCCGGACCGATTGCAACTCCACCGAGAATTTTTCCATAAAGCGCACTGGTGATTTTGCCGCTTTGAATAACAGTACGAACACGGAAAAAATAGGCTTGGCCTTCCTTTGACGTATTGATGCTTTTAGCATTTCCGTTAGGTGGATTTAGCCAAAGGCTCTGCGTTTTGATCTCCGTATTGTAACCGACTTCTGGTGCCATCCTAGGCCACCGAAAAAGGCTACTGGAAAATTCCTTTGGTAGTTGAATTTCTTGTATGCCATTGTCTGTGGGAGGGAATGAAACCGTGGCAGAAACATCGAAATCAGCCATGCTTCGATATTCAAGCTTGGTGACGGTGACATTGATATCTGCCACCTTTCCCTTCCCGTAGGGGGCGACCCAATCTGCTTCCATAAGGTCAAGACCACAGCCCACTCCATTTGCAGGAACTTGAAGAACGAGTTTGCGGGCATAAAGCGGGATGGGGTTGCCAATTTTACGCAAAACCGTTGTGTATGTATTGTCCCACGGTTGCCATTTTCCCTCCTTTGATTCATGAAATGTGGGTATATCAACACTACCAGAATAATACCCTGTCTTATTGAAATCAGCGCCAAAGCTTCCGTCGCAGTAGCCTTCCGCCGTAAAATTACCATTCGCGTCAGTTTCCCCACTCACCGGAACAATCGCCTGAGAATTAAACTCTCCGCTAAAAACAAATCGCGCATTAACTCCTGCGATCGGCTTGCCATCCTCACCAATAACATGCACGGTCACTCTAGCTTTTGGCAAGCCAACCAGTTGTGCGGCCCCGGCTATGCCCAAGGCCGCTAAAATCAAAACGATGACCGGTGCCTTCATTTGCAGCCCCCCTTAAGGGGCATTGATTTCTTCTAATGGAGGTAAATCCTTGAACAAATTGCTTCGAAACTCGAGGTTGCGGTCAAGGGATGTTGGGTTGAGGTAATAGGAAAACCCGATGGCGCAAGCCTTGGCATCATTCACGCCTATAAATATTCCACCTTGAATTTTTCCGTAAAGCGCACTTAAAATTTTCCCGTTTTGAATTGAAGTGCGGACACGGAAAAAATAGGCTTGGCTCTCATTTGAGGTCTCGATGAGCTTACCGCTGCCCGTTGGCAGATTAAGCCATAGATGATGGGCATCAAATTTGGACTGGTAGCCGTTTTCTGGTGCCAGGCGAGGCCACTTAAAGACACTGTTGGTAAACTCCTTGGGCAACTGAATTTCCTGAATGCCGTCATCAGCATTGGAAAATGAAACCTTAGCCGCTACATCAAAATCATTGCTATTGCGGTATTGGAGATTTGTTATTGTGACAACGAAATCAGAGATCTTGCCCTTGCCAAACGGAGCAACCCAGTCAGCTTCTAATAAGTCAAAACCACAAGGCTGGGTATTAGATGGAATCTGAACCTCAATTCTGCGGGCATAGAGGGGAATCGGGTTCCCTATTCTCCGCATAATTGTGGTGTAAACCCCATTCCATGGTTGCCATTTTCCATCTACAGGATTCGCAAAATTCGGCAGCATTACTCCGCTATTATAGTACCCGTCCTTGCTTAATAATTGGCGAAATACTGGCAGGCCATATTCGGAGTAGCCCTCTCCCGTAAAATTTCCGTTATCGTCAGTGATTTCCTTAAGCTCAATATTTTTACCCAAGCTAACGGCATCTTGATTAAACATAATCGAGGCATGTGCAGCGGAAATCGGCTTGCCGCTTTCATCCACGACATGGACAGTGAAACGCATCTTTGGAAGGCTTAAAACTTGAACAGCACCGATAGAAAGGAGGGCTATAAATAGTAATGAAATTATGAATTTCGGTTTCATTTTGGTGCGGATAAATTAAGAAATTAAATTTCACCATTATCTTTCATGCTGACGGAATGCATTACGGTAGTCACGCGAGCCCGCCGCAGTTCATAGGTCTTCGCGACATTAAGAAATTCATAGAAGGCATGGAGGCGGGCGAAATACCAGCCCGCGCGGCCGTCCAGAAAACCGAGTTGCCAGACATAGACATACAGGAAGCGTTGCAGGGGACGGAACGGCAACTTGCGCGATAGATTCTTGAGCCGGCGCCGCCAGGTCACATTACCATGCTGGAGGTTTTCCGCCGAACGGCCATTGGGACGCTCTTCCAGCGCTACGGCGGCTTCCCAATTCGAATACCGGTTGTGTTTCTCGACAAAGGCTTCGATGGTCGGGAACGCGTAATGGTCCATCAGGCATTCGAGTCGGCCCGTGGTGCCTGCGACGATGACGTGCTCGTGAATTTCATTATCGCCGCTGCGGGTGTCAGCCTCGGCGGCGAGTTTCTCGTAATGGGCCGACTTATGGCGAAAGAGGCGCAGGTTCCAGTTGGGAAAATACGCGTGCCGCAGCCATTGGCCGAGAAACATGAAACGGCGGTTGATCCAGTAGCCAGCGTGCGTGGTTTTAGGATTTTCGACAATTGCACGGACTTCCGCTTCGGTCTCCGGCGGCAGCACTTCGTCCGCATCGAGAAAGAACACCCACTCGTGCGCAAAGGGCAGGTTGCGCAGCGCCCACTCGCGTTTCTTGGGCCAGGTGCCGTTGAAATCAAATTGCACCACCTGCGCACCCAGCCGACGGGCGAGTTCCGGCGTGCCATCGGTGCTATGGGAATCAATCACGATGACCGCGCCCGCCCACGCCACGCTCGCGAGACAGCGCGGCAAATTGGCGGTCTCGTTTTTCACCGGCACGAGGATCGTGACGGGTACTTTATGGGCCGGGGTTGACATGATTGACTGAGCCGATCAAAGGGCGGGTTTGCCAAAGGGAGGGAGGCCAACTAGGTCCGAAGCAATTGGTGGTAGAAGTTATACGCCCATGCGGGCAGGTGACAGCGCAACCAGCGCAGATAAAAGCGCCGATTGCGCCAAAGGGATATTGTCGGTCGTGCGTGCTGTCGGCAATACGCATTAAAAATCCGGGTGCTTTGCAGCGTGAAGTCGAGCAGGAACCGGCTTTTATCTGCTTGTACAGTGTAAGCGTTCGGGTGACGGCGCCAGTCCGCCAGCGGTTCGGGCAACGTGATCACCGCGCCATGGAGCGGAGCGAGGATGCTGAGATAGCCGTCCGCCCACATGGTGATATCGGGCGGGTAATTAAGGGGAAGCACCTGGGCCAGAAAATTGCGGGAAAAGGCCAGCGCGCTGGTCGAATAAAAGAGATCCAAGTCGTGCGAAGAGTAAATGGCCGCCAGGTAGTCGTCGCGATGTCGATGCGCCTCGGCGCCGGCTTCCAGGATTTGGTCAAATTGATTGATCACGCTCAGCGGCGCTTGCACCATCGCCACCCCGGAGCGGGATTCGAACGCGGCCACATAGCGGGCAATTTTTGCCGGCTTGAAGCGGTCGTCGCCGTCCAGTAGAAAAATCAATTTCGCCTGGGAGCGAAGAAAAGCCGAGTGGATGGCGTGTGCCTGATTGATGTAGCCGGGTCGATTTTCATGCCGGCCCTCAAGGAACACGATGCGTGTGCCCAGCCCACGTAAATATTCGACGGTTCCATCCGTGCTGCCGTCGTCATAGACAATGACTTCATCCGGCGCCTGGGTTTGAGCCCACAGCGAGTCCAGACATGCCTGAATGAAAGGGGCATGATTGTAGGTATTTACCAGAACAGCGGTTTTGAGCACGACAAATGAGGGGTGCGGATAGGGGCCACTTACTTCACGGCCTCCAGGGCAAATGATTCCAGCGCCAGAAAACCCGCGGGCATGCGGCCTACATTTTCAAGTTTTTGCAACTCGGGCCAATGGCTTTCTTCCAAGGCAACTTGCTTCACCTCGCGAAATCCAGCTTCACCGAGCAACCGCACCAAGGTTTTTACGTCATAAATAAATTGGTGCCCCCAATCCCGCACAAAGTTGTTGAACACGAAAATGTCCTCGGCCCGCGGCGCCCAGCGTACATACGTATCGGTTTCCCAAGATAAATAGGCCAATTGTTGCGCCGATTTCTCCGCCTGCATGAGGTTCAGGAGAAATTGGACGTCGGGCGTGGTCACGCGCATCACCCCGCCCGGTTGCAGCACCCGGAAGCATTCTTGTAACAAATGGATGCCTCCCGCCAAAGGCAGATGCTCGATGAGGTGCTCATGATAAACGTAGGCAAAGCTGTCCGTGGCAAAAGGAAATGAGCGAGTGACATCCAGGAAGCAGACATTTGGGGTTACCGGCTCATAGTCAGTGTTTAACCAGCCTTGCAGTAGATAATCGCCACAGCCCAGATGCAGCTTTTTCAGTCCCGGTTGGGCGAAATAGTTGCGCACCAGACGCTGATCATGCGAAACGAGCAGGCGCCGCGCCCGCCGCCCTAGATGCCGCAAGTGATAACCAAATGGATCAAGTTTCCATCGGCGCAGAAAATTGACCAAGAGTCGCTTCATTATTGTTTCATGCTCAGCACGCCCGATATTAATTGCCTGGCGATGAGGACGCAGTCTGCTTCGCCACGATTTCAAGTATCCGCGCGAAACGCGCGGGGTCCACGCGCAGGTCGTCCTGCCGGCAGATGGCGGTGTAGTCGAGGCCCGACGCGCCGGGCCCGAATTCGACGAAGTGCGACTGCCCGGAGGCCATGGCCTGCGACCAGAAATCGCCGTCCACATACGAGGTGGGCATGATTTCCAACAGGGTCGCGGAAGGAGACGCGTAAATGGCGTTGGTGAAGGCGCTGCCGTGCGGGCCGGCGATAATTTGCGCCTCCGCGAACAGCGCCATCTGTCCGGCCAGATCCAGACTGCCGGGCTCGATGAATTCAAATCCGTGTTCGCGGAGCATCGGCTCAATTTCCGCCTCGTTCAACAAACGCCGCCAAGTGCAATTCTTGCGGGTGAGATAGAAGCGACGGCGGGGTAGGGCGGTGACTTTCCCGAAATCTTCCCGCAACCAACGGGCCACTTGCGGCAGCACGGGTGCGGCGGTGGGCGGCATGGTGGCCGTCACCACCCGGTCGGCCGTAAAATGCAGCTGGTCGTCCGCACGGATGACCTTGTCGCGGGCGATGCCGAGACGTTCGAGCGTTTGCCACTGATAGGGATGGTCGCGGTGGTTGACCACCCACCAGTCCACGTTGGCCGCCGTGAACCCCGCTTGTTGCAGATACCAAACGCGCGGAAGCAAATCGAAAGTCCAATGCCAGTAATTGTTGTCGCACTCGCCGGTGGAGATGACGGCGACGGTGCCGTTGAGGCGGCGGCAGGCCGGAAAACGCCAGCGGGCCAGGGCGCTATGGCCTTCCATCGACCATATGTCCGGCGAAATCTCCGCGAGCAGGCGATTGTCCTGACCGATGAGGGTGCCGCCGTAGTGGCCCCAGTAGCGTGCCCCAAAGAGCTCGAAGGTGCGCTGCGCCGGCACGCGGGCCTCGGTTAGCGCCGCAAAAACCGGATGTGGTGGCAGGTCCTCCAAGGTGCGCGGCAAGGGCCGAGTGAAATTTTGCGCCGGGAGAATGATCTTGATGTTTCCCGCTTTCGGGTGCGCCGCGAGGTAGTCATCCACCGTGTAATGAATGCCGCCGGGCCGGCCGGGCTGGGAAGCGCCCAGCCATGAAACCGGTGGTATCGTACGGGCCAGACGACGCCACGCGCGCCAGGCCGGCTTGAGAAACCGGAACTGGCGCTTATGGCGGTGCAGCCAGTCACGCATCTTTGGAAACTTCCTTGCGCCGAATGGGCCGGGCGGGATTTCCCGCCACGGTTTCGCCCGGTGGCACATTGCGCGCCACCACTGCGCCCGCGCCCACGACCGAGCCTTCGCCCAAAGTCACGCCCAGCAGGATGATGGCCCGCATGCCAACGAATGCCCGCGCGCCAATCACTATCGGCGAAATTTGCAACGGCAGTTCCGGCGCGGAAAAGTCGTGCGTGCCCGTGCACAAGTACGCCTCCTGCGCGATGGTGCAGCCCTCGCCGAGGTCGATGGGCCCAAGCGCATAAGCATGGGCGTCGTCCCCCAGGCAAGCGCGGTCGCGCAAGGTGAGATTCCAAGGATGCGTCACGCGGGCCCGTTGGTGCACAAATGGTGAACCCTGAATCTTGGCGCCGAACATCCGCAGCCACATTAACCGCCAGCCGTTGAAGGGCTTCGGCGTCCACCGGCAAAACAGCGGCCAGCTAAACTCCCAGAGGAGAATGCGGATGCGCTTGCTGAGCGACCAGGGGGAAATGTACGGCGAGCTTTGGCGGTAGGTGAAGCGCGGCGCGAGCTTCGGGCTGAAATCACCGGTCGACGCGCGCGGGCGCAGCGACTCAAAATCCTCCAAATAACAAGAGGCCACTTCCTCGAGGCGGTAGCGTTTGGCGGTTTCCCACGCCGCCACGCCGAGGGCCGCGCGCCGGGCCGGGTCGCCGGCCAGGGTTACGAGGGCGTGGGATAAATTATCCGCGGCATCGGCAGCCCGATGGTCGAAGACGAGGCCATTCTCCCCGTCGCGCATGAATTCACGAAAACAGTCGAGATTCGAGACCACGCTCGGCGTGCCCGCGCCCATGGCCTCGATGGTGGAGAGCGAGAGCGCCTCGCCTTTTTCCGCAATGGACGGATAGGCAAAGATGCGGGCCCGGCGGTAAAGCTCGTTGAGCTTGGCCGTGTCCGGGCCGAACAAGGGACCCGCCCACACCACACTGTCTCCGGCCGGCGCAAAGAGATTCGCCAAATGCCGACGGTATTGCTCGCCGCCGCCGCCATGCGCCACGGACCACCCGCCGGCGAGCACCAGTTTCCAGCCCGCGAGGGCCGCGCGCGTGCGCGGATTGGTCCACGCGGCGGCCAACAACTCAAGCCCTTTTTCCGGGTGAATGCGGCCAGTGTACAAGACGATCGAATCCCGCTTTTCATCCGGCAAGGGCTCCGGCTCCCACACGCCATCCGTCAAGGGCAGTGGCAAGATCTTGACCAGTTGCGCGCAATTGGGCGCCTGTTTTTGAATCGCCTCCGCCACGGCGAGCGAAATGGTTTGCAAGCGGGCGGCGCGGTGGTACCAGCCCATCTGGCCCTTCGGAAAACGGGCCACATGCACGTACAACCGCCCGCGCGAGACGTCCTGCACCAGAATCGGCAGCCAGAACGAATTGGTCACCAGGATGTCCGCCGCCGGCAGCAGGCGCAGCGCCGCGCGCGAAAAGAAAAAATCATAAAACTTCATCCAGAGTTGCGACTTCGGCATGTCGTAACCCAGGATGCGCAGGTGCTGCACGCCGTCGATGATTTGCCGCTCCGGCAGGCCGTCGCATTGCCGCGAAATGTGCGTGACCTGGTGGCCCCGGCGGGCGAATTCGCGGCCGAGCGCATCCCACGCCTTTTCCAGCGCGCCCCCGCGCAGGGCGGGCACGGGGAGAAATGCTCCTTGGACGATGGTGATGCGCATGAAAATCAGGCCCTAGGCCTTTAGGCTCAAGATGTCTAACTGACGGCGCGCGGCCGTTTCGAGATGAAAACGATTCGCAAAGCACGCCAGGGCGGCGGCGGATTTCTTTGCGCGTTCGGCGGGCGTCCACGCGGCATGTTCGGCCAGCAACCTGCGCACACCGTCAACGGTGTCCGGTGCGGCGAGGCCCGCGTCGTCCGCGATGATTTCCCGCCAGATATTCACACGCTCGGTGAGTAAAACGGGGGTGCCCACGGCCAGCGCCTCGACGACGACAAAACCAAAATTATCCTGGTGCGTCGGCAGGACCAAAGCGTCGGCGGCCTCCACCGCCGCCCATTTCCAATCGCCCTCCAACATGCCGGTCCAAAAAACGTCCTGATTGTCGCGCAAGCCCAACTGGCGGGCCCGGGCCCGGCAGGTGGCCACAAATTCCGGGCTGCTTTCAGGCCCGGCGAGAATCAACGCGGGGGCGGCATCACGGGTGGCCGCAGGATGCACCGCTGCATAGGCTTCCAACAGGAGGTCAATGCCCTTCTTGCGGTCGAGCCGGCCGAGGTAAAGCAGGCAGCGCCGGTTTCGCAATTGCGGGAAACGCGCGTGCCAGTCGCGGGTCCGGACCGCTGGGTCACCCGCGGGGGGCGCCATGCCCATCGCCGCCACCACGCCATGCACTTCCCACGGGGAAAAGGAATCCGTGGCCAACAAGCGCTCATCCTCGGCGGTGAAGATGACCGCCTGCGCATCGCGCAGAACGTGCTGTTCCACCAGTTTCCAGTAAAGTTGTTTCTTCAGATGCTTGAGCGGGTACGTGCGCCGAAACCACGGATCGAGCATTCCCTGGGGAATGACAAAATAGGGAACCCGGGCTTGCATTGCCGCCCGATGAACCGCCATGCCGTGATATTGCCAGATACCCTCAACGGTGATGGCGTTGAACCGCCGGACATTCTCCTCCAACCAGTGGGTGAAATCGGGCGACCAGCCGTAGCCCCGCAGAAAGGGCGAAGGGAAGCCATAGGCCGGATAGGGCCGCCCGGCCAGCCAGGGTGCATTGGGGTCGTCAAAGCAGGCCACCTCCACTTTATGCCCCATCGCCACCAGCGCCCGCGCCATCACATCCACACCCGTGGCCACGCCTCCGCCCGAGGGATTGAGGGAGTGGAGCGTTTTCAGAATATGCATGGCAATCGTTCAGGCATCCGCGAGGACTGCCTGGTAAAGCGCTTCGTAGCCGGCAAACATGGCGTCTTCACTAAATCGCGCGACTTGATTAAAGCCGCGGCGAATAAGTTCGGCGCGCAACGAGGCATCCTGGGCCAGGCGGGTAATGCCGCCAGCAAAACCGGAAGCGTCGGCCGGCGCAAACATCAACGCAGCGTCTCCGGCAACCTCGGGCAGGGAAGTTGTGTTACTGCATAACACGGGGCAACCAGCCGCCTGCGCCTCGAGCACCGGCCAGCCAAAGCCTTCCGCGAATGAGGGAAAAATCAGGGCGTAGGCCCCGCTATAGAGCGCATTCAATGTCTCCGTCGTGGGATGCTCGACGACCATGACGCGCTCCAGGACGCCTTCTACGCGCACGGCGTCCCACCATGCCGGCGTGGGAGGCGCGCCCGCCAGCACGAGCAAGCCGTTCCATCCGTTGCGCACCGCCTCCGCGAGAATTTTGGGCAGCAGCATTCGGTTTTTGCGCGGCTCATTGCCTCCGACTTGGAGTACATAAGGCTGTTGCCGCAACTTTGGCCACGGCGCCAGGGTGGGCGTAATTTCCGCGGATGTGAGTGGCCGGTAGGCGTGGTTGAGGGTCAACGGAATCACGCGCACCCGCGATTCATCTGCGCGTTGTGCCATCCGCAGGAAGTCGGTGCGCGTGGCTTGCGAATCGCAGGCGAGCCAGGGAATTTTTTGCAATTCGGCAAACATCCGGCGTTGTTGCCAGGAGGCCAGCGGCCCGCGTGACGGCTGGAAGGGCAGTTCACCTCGTTCACTGCGCAGGGCCAGTAAATCGTGACACGTTGCGAGCACCCCGCGGGCGGGCAGCGCACGCCGGTAATGGGCGTTGCCGTGATCGCAAATATGATAAATCACCGGTCGTCGGGAGTCCAGGGGCAGGGCGGCCATTTCCTGCGGCAAGCGGCGGATAAAACGCCACGATTTGTCGGCGAAGCCTCCGGCGCGGGCAAACATTCCGCTCCATTTTGCGCGCCAAAATGGCGTGGGTTGCAGCAAGAACGCGGGAATGTTTCGGCGTCTCCAGCCGCGCAGCAGCAAGTCCCCAAACCGCACCATGCTCGGCTGGCCATCAGGCGCGTAATTGCCGAGCAGAATGACTTGAAAATCACTCACGGGGAGGGTTGCAGGATTCGGCCGTCGGGATTGGGTGCCTCGGGCGGCACCGGAATGGCCACCCCCGGTCGCATCCCAGGCGGCGGCGGCTGCCAGGAGCGGCCATAAGTGCGGCGGGCGGGGCGGCGCGGCACATTCGCGACGTTGGAGGGGTTGCGCACGGACGAAAACGTCATGCCGGCCATGAAGACGGCGAAGCCCAGGGTGGTGGGTTGCGACCATTGCGAATTGAACACCAGAAACGCGGCTTGCACGCCAATGAGCAACGGCACGGGATTGCCGCGCCGCAAGGCGCCCAGCCCGACGGCCAGCAATTGGCCGGAGATGGCGACGCGCAAGGCGATAAAACACACGGAAATCACGGGGCCCATTTCGAGCACCAGGCGCGGCCATTCACCTTCACCGAGCGCAAACTGGCGCTGGCCGCTGAGGTAAATCTGCGCCATGTTGGTGCCGCGGCCCACGCCGTAGCCGAGAATCGGGGTGGTCACAAAATAGCTGCTGGGCGGTATCAAATCGTCAATGAAGCGATCCACAATGGCGCCGCGAAAGCCGCCCGAGCCCTCGCCGGTGGAATCCTGCCACCGCTGGCCGAAAGTCTGCAGGCCTTCGTTAAAAAAGCCCAGGGACGAGATGATGGGGGCGACGATGGCGCAGACCACAATACCCCGCGCCACCAGCGCGGGGGGCTTGGGAATAGCCATCAGGGCCAGGGCCGAGGCGGCGAGCACAATCGCGCACATAATCATGTTCGTGCGGCTGATGGAAAACGGCACGGCCACGATGATGCAGGCCAGGCTCGCCACCACGAGATAGAAGGGGAGCTTGCGCTGCAACAAGAGCAGGGAAAGCAGAACACTCAAGGTCAGCGGGTAGAAAATGGCCACCCCGTTGACGAACGAAAAAGTGCCGGTCGGCCGGAAGCGGCCCATGGTCCCAGCCAGGCCGTAGTCGTAAACGCCGCCGACTTGGACATTTACCCGGGAGAAGGGCGAGGAGAAGAATTGCGCCACCAACAGCACGCTCATGGGCAGGGCGGTCCAGAGCAGCACCTTGCCCATGCGAAAAACATCTTCCCGATCCAGCGTGGCCTGAATCACAAAGATCAGCGGCAAGTGCAAAAAATACGTGCGCAGGCCGATGAGCGTGATGACCACATTGGAATTTTCACTTAAAACCCCGCCGATAAAAGCCAGGAAAGCCAGCATCACGGAGGCAATCACATAGCCGTTGATAACGAAGCGCCGGCAGGAAAACGCGATCATGTAAATGGCGACCACCAAGGGATCGCGCGCGAGCAGCAGCACATTGGAGAGCCCGGGCAGAATCCATTTGCGCAGTGCGCCCTCAAACAGCAGCAGCAGAAAATAAGTCCACAGCAGCTTTTTGAGTATTTTTACGGGCTGCGACTCATTCATACGGAAATCAATCTACGCGAGTGGGAAAGTTTAGGCAATCTCAGGAATTGGAGGATATCTGGCCGGAAATGGATTCCGCGCCCGACCCGAGGATCGACTGTAGCCGGCGGCGATAGGCCTCCCATGAACAGGCGGCGGCGCGGGCGCGGCAGGCCGCCCGCAGGCGGGGCAATTCCGCGCGATGTTCCAGCAGCCAGTTGATTTTCTCCGCCAGGGCCGCCGGGTCGCGAATCGGCACGAGGAAACCGGTTTCGCCGGGCGTGATTAAATCATCACCCCCGGCATTCGGAGTGACCAAAAGCGGCAGACCCCGGCTGAGTGCTTCCAGTTGGACGATGGCCCGGCCTTCGACGATGGAGGGCAGGACAAAGGCGTCGCATTGGGCCATGAAATCCAAAATCTCCTCGTTGGGCCGCGGCGGCTCATAGATAAACGGCACGCCCTGATCACGGTAGAAATCCAAGGGGGCGCAGACTTTGCCCATCAGGATCAATTCGAGATTTTTTGGATTGCCCAGAATTTTGATGGCGGCGAATAAATCGGCCAGGCCCTTGCGCTGGCTGAGCGCTCCCATGAAGAGCAGGCGGAACGGCCGTTTAAGGGAATTGCGGACCGCGTCGCTTCCGGGATCGACGGGCGGTGGCGGAGCGCCATAGGGGACGATATGACAGGGTTTGACTTGGCGCACTGATGGCGGCAGCGATTCATACACAAAACGGCTGGGGCAGACCACGGCGTCGGCCAATTCCAACTCTCGCAACTTGCGGTCCATTTTGGCGGGCGAATCACGGTCGCCCTGCAACGTAGGCGCCCAGTCCGGCAGACGTTGCGCCTCCTCGGCAAAAAGCTGGCGCGCATACGGGCCATAGGCAATGGGGAGATGGTAAACGCCCAGCCAGCCCGCCCGCCGGGCCGCCATCAGGGTTTTTTCCGCGCCGTCCTCATAGGTCAACACCGCGTTGGGCGCATTCGTGTGACCTGCAGTTTGGGCAATGAGGCGCGCCGCGGCTCGGTCGAGCGAGTGATAAACGGCATCGACGCAGGCCCACCCGGTTTCATGGCGCAGCAGGTCTTCCCATCCGAGTCGCGGGGCCACATGGCGCATGATTTCACGCGCTGGGCGCACGCGCTGAATCAAGTCGCCGGACAAATCATAGGCCCGTCGATTTATTTCCGCGTGCCACGGTCCCGGCAGCCGCGCCCACGCGCTATCACGGCTCGTGCCGAGTGCGGTGACAAAGCGCCACAACTGGCCGGCCTCCTGCAGGGCCCGCAGGTCGTTGCGCACATAGGTATTGCCCGTCGGGTGCGCGACCAAAAAGCGAGGTGTGGTTTTCAAATCCATGCTAACGACGTCCAGCCAGCCGGTGATACAGTTCGTGATAATCCGAGAGAGGTTTTAAGAACTCGCTCAACTGGGCCTGGCTGGCCAGGGCCCGGCGGCGGTACTCGTCCTCCGGCATGGACGCGGCCTCTTCAAGGCGGGCGCGCAGTCCGGCGACGTCACCGGGCTCGGCCACGAGCGCGTGGGGTCCCGCCGCTTCCGGCAACCCGCCGTCGCGCGTGATAATGGAGGGTACGGCGAATTGGCGCGCCTCAATGGGCGTCAAGCCGAGGTCTTCGCGGGTTTGCGGGGGCGCGACATTCCACTTGGCCTCGCGCAAAAGCGTGTACTTGGCCTCGCCGCTCACGAAGCCCGCGAGCCGCACGGTATTGAGTTTATGTTGCGCGACGAAATTCTCGACCCAGGGGCGCAGGGGTCCGTCCCCCGCAAGCGTCAGCGGCCATGCCTCATGATCAAGGCGTGCCCCGGCGTAAGCTTCGAGCAAGGGTTCGAGGCCTTTGTGGGCTATCCAGCGCGAGAGAAAAACAAAACCGCGGCGCTCCCAAGTGAGGGGCCGCTCCGGCAGCCCGGAAACGGCGGGCATGATTTGACTGCCGGGCCGCAAGCCCGCGGGCTCCCACGCTCGCCGCACATAATCAGAAACATAGCACCGTGCCTGCGCGGAGCGAACCGCGAGCCGCCACAAAATGCGCGGCCACCACGGCGCGGCGAGCTGGTGGTTGTGCATCGTGACAACGACAGGCCGCCCGAGCAGACGCGCGCCGAGCACGATGTCGGGCGAGGCATTTTGGCTGTGCACCACATCAGCCCAGCGAAGGTTTTTCCAAAGCTCGCGGCTGCCGCGGGGCACCACCTCGAAAGGCACGCGTGTGCGTTCGCAGAGGGCACGCAGTTGCGGGTCAAATTGCGTATGGCCCACCAGCTTGAAGCAAAGGCGCGGCTCAAAGCCCGCGGTCTGGGCCAGGCTTTCGGCCATGGTCAAGGTAAACGCCTCCAGTCCGCCGAATTTTCCGAGCGTCGGGCCGGCCAATAAAATACGCAATGGCGGTGATTGGCTCATGCGCGAGGGTAGGCCGGGACGCCGGAGTTGGCCTGATCGTGTGTGACAAAGACGGCCAGCAGTTTTTTTATCGAAACGGCGGGATCGAGAAAATCGGGCGCAGGCACCCGCAGCGGAGGCAGGGGTATCTCCGGCCCAGGGGCGAAAATCAATCCCGCATCCGGCCATGCCGGCAAGCGGGCGGCGCGGGAGGTGTCTTCTTTCGTGCGCGGGGTCAGCACTGGCACCCCGAGGGCCCGCCAGACACACACCGCGCTGCTTTTTTCCACCATCGGCCAGGGTGTCGTGCAAAACGCGCCATCACATGCGGACAGCGCGACCGAAATCTCCGCAGGTGCCAAACTCCGCACGCTCGCAACCACTACGCCAGTGGGCGGCCGTTCCTCCAGTGCGCGCCAAGCTTCGCGCCCCATGCGCATGTTGCCCATGGCCACGGCCACCAGTTGCTTTCCTGACGCGGTTACGGTCCGGTCAAAATTTTCCAGAAACGCGCGCGGATCCCATTCCTCGGTGTAAAACGAGCCAAAATGCCCGAGCCAGTAGATGGGCTTGGATAGGGAGGGCGCGAGCGGCTGCGCCAAGTGCTGCAGGAGCCAGTCGGGATTTTGCGCGGGTGGAACGGACGGCACCGGAAAATTGCTACAAAGCGGCCAGACTTCGGATTTATAGCCAAAGTCCGCAAGCTGGCTTTGGTACCACCGACATTGCACCTGGGTCAGATGCGGACGAAATCCAGCGCCCACCCAGGCTCGTATCACACTGTGTTGCAACCAGCCGAGCACGCGCTGGCGAAACGGCTGGCCGCGATGCTTCTCCAGCCAAAGTTCGTGCAACATCAAATGTCGCCGCGCCGTGGCCGGCAAAAGCTGGAGCAATTGGTTCGCCTGGCGCGCGCCGAGGCCGCGCGGATGCCAGCCAAAGGCGGAATGCTGCACACTCACCCAATCGGGCGTGAACGACTCCACCCAGCGGCGAAAAAGCCCGGACTGCACTGGATCATCCAGCATTCGCGGCAGACGCCATTCCGCCACTTGCCCGGCCATGGGTACCGCCGGCAACGCGGGAATTGCCTTCGCAAAGTCGTCGCGCACGGAAACCAGCGCGACCTCATGGCCGGCTGCACACGCGGCTTGCGCGAGGCAACGCGTGTAGTCACCCACGCCATCGCGGCCGGGTTCGAGGCCCGAACAAAGGAAAAGTAATCGCATTGGCTGTTTCGTAAAAAAAGCGCAGTTAATCGGCCAAGAGTTTCAGCGCGGCCATGGCTTCGTCCACCGTCGCAATTCCTTGTCGTTCGCCTTCCCGGCCCAGAATTGTCTGTTCAGGGTAGCCCCACTGGGCTGCGTGGTCTTTGGCGGACCGAAAACTTTTCCCGAGCAACACCAGCGCGGGCTTTTTGAAAGCAGCTGCCACATGCATCACCATGCTCGAGTTGCATACAGCGAGGTCGCCTTGGGCCATTAATGCGAAGGTCTGCCGCAAGTTGAGTTTACCGGCCAAATTTAAAACCCCATGCGCGCCCGCGGCCAATTGATCGCCCGCCGACTTGTCGCCCGGGCCGCCGACCACGATCACCTTCCATCCGGTGCCCGCAGGCAATTGGCGAACTAATTCTGCAAAAGCGTCGAGCGGCCAACATTTTTCCGCAAACCCTCCGCCCGGCGCCACCACCAGCCGCCGTCGGCCTTTGTCCCCGTTTTCCCCGCGAAGATTGCGCCAGACTTGTTCCGCCGCTTCCCGCTCGGTTTCGGCCATGAATAACTGCGGGCGGCATTCCGGCAACGTGTTCGTTCCGAGCAGTTCTGCAAATCGAAGGGCCGAGCGGCCAACGTGCTCCGAGGGATTATAGGTCACGCATTTTTGCGCTGCGGCATCGCCGCCCGCATAACCTTTCACGCCGAGACGCAGCGGAATGTCGGCGCGCAACAGCAGCAGCGAGCCTTCCGGACTTCCGAGCACGTCGATGCCGGTATCGCAATGAAGGCGCGCGAGATTCGCCACCTCCGGCGAACGCAGAATATAACTCATCGAATGGGCGAGGCCGCGGCCGGAATTATTCGGGTAGAGACAAACCTGCTTGTTGTGCCAGGGCGCATTGATTTCGAGCACTTGGTCCACCCAGGGATTTTGTTCCAACACGGGGAAATTCCATCGTCCGATGCCGGCAATAATTCGCGCGGCGGGAAAAGTTCTTTTCAAGGCCTCAAACAAAGGTGTCACCACCAAAAGGTCGCCGATGTCGTTATTACGCAGGACAAAAATCGATTGTGGCGGCTGCGTGGCGCGGCGTCCGCCCCATCCGCTGAGCCAGGATGCGCCGCGCACTAAAGTCTCCAGGCAATTACGACGCCAGGACATGAAATTTCCAATTATTTTTCCACCGAACGCTTTCGCTGGCAAAAGCTGTCACCGCGGGTGTCGACAATGGTGTAATCTTTGCTTAAAAAGGCCCACGCCTTCTTGATCAATTCCTCAGGTAGGTGCCGATGTTCAAATAGGATAACAGTTGGCCGGAATTTCTGGAGGTCCAACTGCCGCAGGATTTCCCAATCGTAACCCTCGGTGTCGATATGCAGCAGGTCGATTTTTGTCACCGCATTCCGCTGCAACAACACGTCCAGCGGGGCCGTGGGAATTTTCGCCGCAATGATAAAGGGTTCGATGGCTGCCCCCAGATGGCGGATGATGTGCGCCCGGTCAAAGGATCCCAGTTGCTCATACCAAACGGGTAAATCAGGCAGAGCGGCCTTGGCCTCTGCGGTCACATAATAGAATGTGCTGTGGCCCACCGTGCGGCCGATCGCCACATTTTCAAATTGGAAGCGCCCGGCCTCCGGGTAATTCCTTTGCAAACGCTCAAACAAAAATGGCACGGGCTCGACCAGCAGCGCGCGCCAGGATTTTTTCTGTGTCAGCAATGGGTGAATGGGGTCGCCGGTCGAGCCGTCGTTCGCACCGATTTGCACCACGAACACATTTTCGCGGGAGCCAAGCGCCTGGATGAGGCGCCGGCTGAGATCATTCCTCCACCGGCGATAGTGCTCCCGCATCGTCCAGACCACCGGCTGCACGAACGGAATCGATTTGAGAAATTCTCTCATGCTGAATGTTTCACTGCGCTCATCCCCCAGGCACCTATCGTCGTCAGCCAGTATGAAAGCTAGGGCGTGATCAAAGTTTTGGGCGCGGCATTTTTTGCGCCGCGGCCAGCAGCCGTTGGGCGGCTTCGGTCCAAGTATAATTGGCCGCCCAAGATTTGGCGCTTTCGCCGGCGGCGGCAGTGCCCGCGACATCCCGCCAGCGTTCCAAGAGCGCCGCCGTCCAGGCATCTTCGTTGTCATCGGGCAGCCGGAATCGCGCCTCCGGCTGGACTTCGCGCAAGCTGGTGTTGTCTCCGCACAGACAAATTTTTCCGCAGGCCGCCGCCTCGATGACCGGCAACCCAAAGCCCTCGGCCCGGCTGGGATACACGACAAACGCGCACGCCCGATAAAGGGCCGCGAGGGTGGGGTGGTCGACGGCGGGCAGACTCACCACGCCCGGCGCAATATCGAAGCGAAAATTATCCAGGGCCTCGGGAAAGATTTTTTCCAAACCGACGAACACGCAGCGAAAATCCGATTCCGCCTGCGCGGCCCGCTGGCAGGCGCGCAAGAGCAGCGGCACGTTTTTGCGCACCGCATAACCGCCGCAATAGAGCACAAAACGAGCCGGCAATCCCGGCGGCAACGCCGATTTATCCGCCGGTTGCGTGAGCCAATGCGGAGGTCCGCAAGGAATGAGCAATTGCTGCTCCGGCGGCACCTGCAAATACCGCGTCACCTCCTCACCCACGTAACGCGAATACACCACCACCTGGCCCGCACGCGCCGCCCGGCGTTCCTCCCACTTGCGCACGAGCGGACGAAACGGCAGCCGCCCGCGCCGGCTCCACCACGGTTGGTTCGGCGCCGCGCCACCATAGTCGGGCACTTGCCGATAGACCAGATCGGGAATCAGCACGAGATTCGCGTCGAGCCGGCCGTAGTTGTAAAGGTAGGGAATGAACAGCGGCCGGCGGTCGCGTCCTTGGGCGGCCAGCACAGCGCGACTCCAATACCACCGGTCCACATAATCCGGGCTTCGGCTGTGATGGGGCACCACGACCCATTCTCCCGGCAAATGCTGCAGCTCGTGCTGCGCCAGGTTGTGCAAGCTGTCCTTTTCCAGAAAAACGCGCACGCCGCGGCCTGCGGGCTCCGCCGCCAGCGCGCGAATAAGCTCCGCCGTGACCATCGCCAGCCCCGTGCCGGGATAATTCAAATGCCGGCCATCGACATCGAAGGGCGCAGGCGCAGTAGCTATCTTTGTTTCAGCCAAGAGCGGAAGGGATAAGGATTGATGCTTCGACGGCACGTTCGCGAAAAATCTCGCGCCCAGGCAGGCGTAAAATTAGAGGTGAAGACCATGCGGATGGTGCATGGGGCCCAGGGCGTCCTGTCCGTGAGGCGAATCGCGGGAATGGGAAAAGTACTTTGAAAAGGAAAATCTTGTGTCCAGCGTTGGCTTCCACCAAGGGGAACCCGCGTGCAGATGAGAAGGGGACGTCCGTAAAAAGTGATACTCAATTTTGCGCCAGCGCGGTTCTATAGGCTTCAGTCAAAGCCGCCACCGTGTTGGGCCATGAAAATTGCGCCGCCCGCAGCAAGCCGCGGCCTCTCATCTCCTGACGCAATCGAGCGTCTTCCAGCACGCGCAGCATGGCCGCGCAAAGCGCATCCGTGTCGGTGGGCGAGACCATCATGCCGGCGTCGCCCACCACCTCGGGCAGCGAGCTGGTGTTTGAAGTGATGACCGGCAACCCACACTGCATGGCCTCCAGTGGGGGCAGCCCGAAACCCTCATAAAGCGACGGGAAAACGAAGACTTCCGCCCCTGAATAAAGCGCCGCGAGGTCTTCGTCAGCGATATGCCCGGGACAAAGAATCCGGTGGCGATAACCCTCCGCCAGTTTGATTTCCGCCAACAGGCGGTCAATCTCGCTGCCGTGTTCACCCGCCAGGACCAAGTGCCAGTCCTCGTTCTTTGTTTCCATGAGCAAGCGCACAAAACTTCGGATCAAATGCGCCAGATTCTTGTTGGCCGCCAGGGCACACAGACTGAGAATATAAGGCGCGGGCGGTATTTGGTACTTCCGCCGGACCGCGCGAATTTTCTCGGGGTCTTGGACGGAAAAAAATTCCGGCCCCGCCGCCAGCGGAGTGACAAATACCCGCTCCGCCGCGATCCCGGTAAATTCGCACAAATCGGCCTTGGCGGAGGCTGAAATGCAAGTGACCCAATCCTTCTCCGGATCCGGGCTTTGCGCAATTCTCGCGTGAGTTTCCCTCATATAATGGGCCGAGGCTCCATAAAACTCGGGGAATTTAATCGGTAGCAGATCGTAAATCATGAGGAACCTGGCCCTGGCCTGATGGGCGGACCGATGTCCAAGCGGATAAAACAGGGAGTGAAAAATGTCCCATTCACCTTTGGCCGGGGCGCGCCAACTGGTTTTGGTCGCCATTTTTCTAAAGATCCGGCGTGACCAGGAGACGGACGGCAAGCCCTGATTGGGTGTCAATAGCACAGCGGGCAGCACGTGCCGCCACGTGGAAACCCACCGCTCGTCGGGCAGCAAATGCATTTCCTTGACCGCCACACGCCCCCAATAGTCGGCCATCGCATTCGTGTCCGCACACGCCGAGACCAGCAGGGAGGGTTCCTGGGCGGAGTGTCGCAACACCTCGCTAATCACCCGAAAAATCCCGCGCATCGCCGACGGTGTCTTGTATCCGACGCCAAGCCACGAGGCTTCAAAGAGAACGTTCATGGGGAGAAATTCAATATTCGTTCGCGACCCGCCCGCGGGCGACTTGCGCGTTCTTTAACTGCAGGGAAATGGGCGCCGAATCATGCCCCCCCGGCCCTACGCGGCTGGCCGAGGAATCTGCCAGAAGCGCAAATGGCTGCTCAGAATTACTCCGCTCGCACCTTGCGTTTTTTGTGCTTGGAGAAAGGTCCACCATAGTCCTCAGGCCTGGGCTGATTGGATTGGTATTTTTCCATTGTTCCAACGGTTGTGGGAGCGCACTTAGGGATTTTGCTCGGGAGTACTCAGGCACAGGGGGGCCGGACCGGGAAGGGCCAATTGAAGATTTTCTATTCCTCGAGGGACGATCTTCACACAGTCAGGAAATGAGTCCTCCTGTCTCGGGCGATAGGACAAGAAGGGCCGCTCGAAAATCCGATGAAAGAGGTAACAAACCGCCAGCATCACTGGAACTCCGGCGAACACGGTGACGCCAAAAGCAACCCCGACTGATTGTGCGCGCGGATAGATCAGGCCGGCCATAATCGAGAGCACGGGCTGGTGCAGCAAGTACACGCTGTACGACATCGCTCCGAGCGACAGCAAGGGCGTAGCGGAGAAAAATGCAACCGACAGGCGCGGGAGATTGCGCCGATTCTCCAAGAGGCTCTGCGTGCTAGCCGTGATCCAGCAGGCCGCGAATAAACCCATCCATAGTTCTGATTTTAGCGACGACCGTTCATGCAGCCAGACGGTGCCGTTTAGGGCCAGCGACGCGATCAACATGGTAACCGCAATTTCAGCAACTGGCACCCTGCGCCGAATGTATAGATAGATCGCCTCATTTGAAAAATTGATCTGGGCTGCGATCATCCCAAAAATGAAAAGAGCCACATACCACCAAGAGGCGGGATACAATCCTGGCACAAAAACGGGCACAAAAATAAATACCAGGCCAACCGCCAGTACTGGCAGCATTCCCCACCGGCGGCATAAAGGAAGGAAGACCAAGGGAAGCAAAAAATAGATCTGCCATTCAGTGGCAACGGACCAGAGCGGGGAATTTATTTTGAAGATCCAATTTTCGTTCAGGTTGTGAATTAGAGCGACGTGCGATAGAACAGAACCGATGCCAAAGGCGGGCAATTCGGCATCCCACATCAAGGTAGTCGGTTGTTGCAAGAGAGGAACAAGGGCAATCAGTGCCAGGGAGATTATTAGCGCTGCATAATAGGGGGGCAAAATCCTTCGTGCGCGCCGCACCATAAACGCCCAACCTCCGCCGCGTAAATGCAGGTCAGGTGTGCGCGACACGGGCATCATAAGGCAATACCCTGAGAGCACGATGAAAATGGCCACGGCATAGCGGCCAAACGTCAATCCACGCAGCACCTGTGAAAAAATTCCGGCGCCATTTTGGGTGACTACCAAATCCCTCGTTGCAATCCCAAGATGGCCGAGCGCGACATACAGCGCTGCAAGTCCTCGGATGCCATCAAGATAATTGAGGGAGATTCTATGGTTATTGGCCATGATTTCAGTGATCTTTAAGTACTAATGCGTCGAGAACGCGGGATTTAGGGTGCACGTTCTCCGCGCTGTTGGCGAATTTTCTCAAAGGCCCTGCGTCGCATCAGTTTTACCACCCGCTCATCGGGATGGCGGTCCGCGTACGTGCGCCAGCGGGCGCGCAGGCGGCTCTTGAGCACCGCCGGGACAAATTGGGCAAAGTGTTTCAGCCGCCCCGCGGGCGTCGCGCAGGCGCGCGCATACTGCGCCCAAGACGCGGCCGTGTAATGAAAGCCGAGGACGCGGATACCTTCCAAGTGGGCCGGCGCGACGATGCCAAGGTCGACTGTCGCGGCCGGACGGAAATTGTTTAAGAACAATTGCTCGGAAGCCCACGCCAGGCGAACCGAAGAAGCAGTGCTGTGGGACAGTTCATACGGCCGGCCGTTTCGGCGCAAGCACGTGAGCCAGAGGTATTGCTCCGCGGTCCAGCGCACAAATTTGGAATCGGGAAACACCACGATGGGCGGGGGCAACCGGTCTGCGAAATACCGGCTGGTGGCCGGTTCCGGCGCGGGCGGATTGTCCCATAACTGCAAAAGATCCTCCCGGCGCCCAAAGTGGAAGAGGTCGGAGACATGAAAAAGCATGGGACAAAAACGCGGGTCGTGGCTGCCGAGATCGCTGACGACGATGCGTTCCTGAAATATCTGCCACCGTGGATTTCGTGGAAGGTCGGACTTCGCAAAATCTAAAAAACCGGCGTGCCGGAGAAAAGTGTCGCTCCGCAGTTTGACTGCCCAAGGGCGGCGGGCCGCGCGCAGGCCCGCGAGCGTGGATATCGTCTGACGATTGAGATTGCTGAATTTGCGGGCCACCGTGCCTGTGGGATCGAGCAATTGCGGACCGGGATCCGCGGGCTGCACCACGACATCCGCCGCTAGTCCGGCTAGATTTTGACCGGGCCAAGTCGAGAGAATGATCTCCGCCGCCGGCAAAACCCGGCGCACACTGGCCAGCACGGCGGTCGTCGAGTGCGGAACGTCCACGCCGCCGGCCGCCACGGGGCCTTGCACGATCACCGATACGTCAGCAGGAGAAATCAAAGAGAGGGCAAAAGTTGAAAATTTCCCAATCTATTCCAACGCCGGCCACGGGGTGGGCCCGGAGGGCCGCGCCGCGGTGGCTTTGGGCCGGCGGAGCAATCCGCAGACAATATGAAAAACGCCACAGTTCGAATGCCAGCACTGGGGCAACAGGTCCCATTTTCCGATGAGCACGAGCCGCGGCAAGTCCCACAAAAAGCCCCGCGCCAGCATGCGCGCATAGCGGAAAAGACTATGGTGCTGGCGGCGCGCCGGGTGTAATTGTAGAAAATACAAGAGCGCCGGGACGTGCTTTTCACTGACGGCCGGACCATTGAAAATTTTCCACGGATGGCAGACGGCGGCGGCGGGAATGAAGGGAAAGGCCAAGCCGCCCTCGCGCAGGCGCTCGGCGAAATCCATGTCCTCCATGGTGGCGTGGGGAAAGCGTTCGTCAAAGCCGCCGAGCTCGCGAAAGAGGGCGTTTTCAATCGCGAAATTGCACGACCACAGGCAGCCGCCCGTTTCATTGAGCGGCGCGGTCTCGCGGTCCGAGCGCCGCGGGCGGTCCGCATACGTGCGGCCTTCGAGCACGCGGGCAGCGGGATTTTCCCGCCGGCCCTTGGCATACGCTGCGAGCCAGTTTAAGTCGGGCAGACAATCGTCGTCGGTAAAGACGAGCCACAAGCCGCGGGCTTGGCGCGCCCCATGGTTGCGGTTCGCCGCCGGGCCGCGGTGCGGGCCCTCCACCCACCGCACCCAGGGAAACAGTTTTCCCAGTTCCGCCACCGCCCCGGGCGGCGGCGCATCGTCCGACACGATCACTTCATAGTCACCGGCAAAAGTCTGCGCGCCCTTTGCCAGGCGCGCGAGGCAGGCGGCCAGCGCCTCCGGTCGTCCGCAAGTGGGAATGACTACCGAGAATTCAGGGCGCGTACCGCCCGGCGCATTTTCGTTTTTCACGTGGACCATTCGGGGCGAAAATTTCCGCGTTAGGGCGACAAATCGCGCTTCACCTGACTGCTGGGTCGGGCCAAAAAGGCCTGCAATTCAACCGGCGTGCCGAGGATGTAATGGGACTTGCACGGATCCAGGATGAAGCGGCGGCCCTGGGCGATCAGTGAATTGTACAACGGGGCCACATAGAATTCGCCCTTCACGCGCTGATCGTTTGCAATGGCAGTGTTGGCCGCTTGGAAAAAATCGGCGGCCCGCGAAAAGTGATAGAGTCCCGTGAGCGCGTGGGCGGAAATCGGCTCTTTTTCCGCGACGCGGGTCACCCGTCCCGTGGCATCGACGGCGGCGAAGCTGAAGCGCGGGTCCTGATCGGCAAACGCGCCGAGCACGCCATCGTGGCCGGGCGCGGCCAGGGCCGCAGCCAGCGTGGGGGAGTAAAAGGCGGTATCGATATTGAAAATCAAGAGCGGCCGCTCGGGTGGAATCGCGGCGCTGGCCGCCAGCACTGTCTGCGCCTGGCCGCCGGTGACGCCCGGCAGGAAAACAAACTCCAGTTGCGGTCCGCCCGCGTACCAAGCGCGAATGCGGGCGGCGAGCCCGTGTTCCGCCTCGTGCTCGGCCAGTCCGATAAAAATCATTTTGTCACACTGGGCCCACGGCAGCGAATCCACACTCCACTGCAATAGCGATTTGCCGTGTGCCTCGATCAGCATTTTGGGCATCCGGTACCCCGCTTCCACGAAGCGCTGGCCCCGACCCGCCATGGGAATGACAATCGTCACGGTTGCGTCTTGGCGGCCGCCTGGGTCTTTTCGTTTGAGACGGGCAGATTCGAGCCATCGCCTGCGATTTCCGACCACGCTTGAAAGCGAAAGGCATTGTCGTCGATGTAAACATCGGCCCAAGGTTTGCCAAAATAGATTTCGTCGTAGGGCACCTCGTGGCGCTTGAGCCAGTCGAGTGTGAGGCCACCGACGCGCGCGACCACCAGGCCGACATTGCCCTGGCAAGTCTTCATGTGCCGGGCACTGTGGAGGATGATGCGGTGGCCGCTGGCCTTGAGCTGGCGTAGTTTTTCCACGGCGCCGGGCAGCGGTTGCACCTCGGCATACGATTGGCCTTCCGTCTTAAAGGCCGCCACCACGCCGTCGAGATCAACACAGATTGTAGCCATAAATTTTAGTTTTCGAGACTGGTATTGAGCAAGTGCAAGCCATGCGCGTACATGGCCAATTGGCGGGATTTGTCCTCCGCGTGCAAGGGTGTCATCGAAAGAAACAACAAGCTGGTGAGCAAATCGATTTCCGTCTGCGCGTGGCCCAGGTGGGCGGCCAGTTCGCTCGCCAGCGCCGCCACGTGGCCGGCGCATTCGCGCGTGGCCAGGGTGTAATTTAGCTCTCGCCCCGTCTGCTTTAGCGTAAAGAGGCCGTTGACGAGAAAATCATAGCCATGCACGGCCGAGTGCTGCAATTTCGCCAAATCATATCTGGCATCGCCATAAATGCCGACGCAACCCTCGCCAAAACTGCCGCGCGGATCAATCAGCCGCACGATGCCCGAGGGCACGTCGTAGAGAATGTTGTTGAAGCAAAAGTCGCCGTGCATCACGCAAAAATCCTTCGCGTCAAAGGAGTCTTTGAGCTTCCTTTGCAACTCATCCTTCAAGGCAGCAAAAGGCCGGCAGGCGCGGCCATTGACCGATAATTCTCCAGTGAGAATCGTTCGCTCTGCTGCCGGCCAGGAAGCAAAAAACTGTTCGAGCCGCTGGGTGGTCTTCGTCAGATAAAATTCCTCGGTGGCGGCCAAGGAAATGGAGGCTGGAAACCTGTGAAACCTCTTCAGCACCCCTTCGAGCCGGGAAAACAACCGACGCCAGTTTTCCGGACTCAATTCCCAATAGAGAAAATATTCCGCCACCGTCGGGTAGCCATAGTACTCCATGCGGACCGACGCCGGCGCCAGGGCAGTCGCAGGTTGCCGCGCCAGAATTCGAGGAAAATAGACCTGAATCTCGGCGGGCAGCAAGGCGACATAATCAATTTCCCGCTCCAGTTTCTCCGCGTGGGAGGAGCTTTTTTGCAGGACGCCGTCTTCGAGCGATACCTGCACGCGGTTGAACGAGCGGCTGGAAACGAGCTTGGCCTTCGCTTCGTAGTAATTTATTTCGTGGCCGCAATCGATCCAGTCAATCGCCGTGAAGCGGAAGGGCTGCTCCGTCTGCACGGCCGCTACGACCGCCAGCAGGTCATTTCCCGCCAGCGGTTGGCCCAAGGCGGTTTGCAGCGCGTCCACCCGACACCGGAAAATTCCCGTAAAGGCGTGATTGGGGGTGGGCAGGGGCCTGGCCTTGAAGGAAAACGTGGGTGCGCCGTCCTGGAGCAAAACTCCCGACCAGTGGCCGGTCTGGCCGGTTTTGCCATCGATGAAAACTTCGCTGGGCTGAATCATCCGGGTCGGCACCGTGGTCACTAGATTCACAATCACTTCGTCGCTGGCGGACAACCCGCTGACCGTCTGGCGCAGGGAATCAACGACGCCGGTCGACTGGCGCAAGGCGCAAAGTGCGCTCGAGCCGGCCAGCATGCCAAGTTCGGCGCGGACGGTTGCGGCCACGTCCTCATTCACCACCAAATGCAGCCGGCAATTCTTTTGTGCCAAATAAAAATCGAGAAGATACGCCGCCAGCGGCCGCGTATTCACGGGAATAAGCGCGGGGCTGGAACAGCGGCTGCGCAAAAAACCGAATTTTCCACTGATGGAACCGGCCGCGAGAATGATGACTTGGATCACGAGAAAACTTGATTAGGATTTGGCGGCACCCGCCGGGATGGGCGGCTTGAACCATTGCCGCAGGAGGCCGCGCAGGCTGACCACGGCCCGCTGGGCGCGGTGCCGCAGGCGCAACCAGTCGCCGCCGATTACAGCATAAAAGAATTTTTCGAAAAACTGCAGCAAGTCTCCGCGAGGGGCATTACGAAATTCCGGCGTGCGCAGGCCGCACCAATGCACGATGAGCCGGTAGGGCGAATCCGGCCCGCGGGAGATTTGGGACAGCTCCAATGCCGCGCCTTCAGGCGTGTTCGGCACGCAGAGAAAAGGTTCGGCACGCAAAGTCCAGCGCCCGGCCTCCGCTCCGCGCACGAGCACGTAGTTGAGCAGGCCTTGCTCGCCTAGGCGGAAGATGTTTTCGGGCCGCACGTGCGGGGGCTCGGTCCAGTCAACGAGGTCCGCAAAATCGGCGCGCGTCAGCAATCCACCGCGCCCGACCCACTGGCCGGTGTTGAAGGTGTAGCCGGGATAGTGAAAATCCGGGTCCAATCGCTGGAGTGCGGCCAAGTCGTAATAATTCGTATTTATGAATTCGGGGCTAGCCGGTTCGCGGCTGACGACAAAGTCCTCCGGCGACGCGGCCAGCCAGTCCAGGACCGGGCCGGCCAGCAGGGTGTCCGCATCGAGATAAAGAAAGCGGCCCGCCGCGGGATCGAACAGCGGCTCAAGCTTGGCAAAGCCCCACCCGTAGGAGCGCAACTGGAGGGGATAGACTTTGGCCCCCATTCCGAGTTCGATATCGCGCGTGGAAAATTCTCCATAACGCCGGTCTTTCAGCAGCCAGAGGGGAATGTTCCGGTCAAAAAAGCGCACGCTCGCGGCACAGGCGCGCGCATAATGCACGTCGTGGCGGTAGCAGGCGATGAAAACGGCGTCGAGTGGCACGGGTATTGGCAACTACTGATCGGCAGTTGCAGGCGATTTTTCACCCCATTTTAAATATAAAGGAATCAGCCGGCGGGCGTCCCAATAACGCGGTAAGAATTTTTTCGGGTCGGAGAGACAGCGCAACAGCCAGCCCACGCGCGCGCGGTCGGCCCAATCGGGGATGCGGGCCTGTTCGCCCGTGAGAAACGCGATGGCCGCGCCGGTGCAAAGTATTGCGGGCCGGAAATTGAGCCGCCCCTTCAACCACGCCCCGAGCTTTTCCTGCGGCCCCCCGCCCACGGCGATAAACACAAAGCGCGGACGGCGTTTTTGCAGCAAGGTGAGCAATGTTTCGTCGGCAACTTTATCCGGCGGATATTGAGGCGCGACGTACCAGTCCTCCGGCTGGGTTTTGATTTTCGCCTCCGCGGCCAGCCAGGCGCGCGTGCGCTCGACCGAAGCCGCGGTAGGGGCGACCCAAATACTCGCACCCGGTGCGCCAATCTCCGGGGTTTTGAGCAATTCGCACAACAGATAATAACCAGAAATGCGCGCCAGCTTGCGATGATGCCGAAACTCCCACAGCCACGCCAGCAGCCCGCTGTCGAGCAGGCAAATATCGGCGGCGGCCAGGGCGTGCCGGTATATGTGGTCGTCGGGCAGCGACGACAAGCCCGGCCCGGACGGCGCAACAAACAGCCCACCCGCGCAAACGGCCGCGACGGCATCCGCCACGTCACCTTGAAAAAAATCAATCCCGAGTATGCGAATGGGCGGCTTCAATGAATAGGAATCAAATTTCGCCGGATTATCTGGCGCTTTTCCACGCATGATAAGCAGCCCGGGCGCGGACGCGCAGGCGGTGGAGCGGAGAGGCTGGGGCGCGCGATTGCAACCGTGCGCGCCAGCCGGCCTGTTCGGCCGTGGTCAAATGGCCGATGAACAAATCGTCGATGGGACGCGTGCCGTCGGGCTTCAACCCGGCCCAGTGAATGAGATAGGGCTGGCGTTCGGGCGTGGTCCAATACGAGGCATAGTCGCCGGGGTAATCGCCGGCCCACGTGGACTCCATGGGCTGCGGCGGCATCGTCAAATTGATGAACGGCACGCCGGAATCGGCGACGAGGGCATTGAGGCCGGGTTGTTCATGGAACTGAAAATCCAGACAGATCGCGCGGAATTCCGGGTTCGCGACTTTTTCGTGCAGTTCCTTGGCCGACGCAAAAAGCGAACGGTCACAGGCAAATTGACCGGCATTAAAGGTGTAAGCGGGCCAGCGGGTCGTCCGGGCGTGCCACCAGGCCCTGGAGGCGGGCGTGACGCATTGGTCGGGATTGTGCCAGTGCCCGCAACTGGCGACAAAACCTTGGTAGGGCGCCAGCATCTCGAGCGGGTTGCGCAGAAAAACAACATCCGTGTCCACAAACTGATAATTTGCGGTGAGCAGGCACAGGTACTTGCGGGCGTACGGCGGCACGGTGGCCTGGTCGAGCCAGGAAAATACGGAGGCGTCCTCGTACCATTGGGCGTTGGCCGGTAGTTTGAAACGGCGGTCATCGTAGGGAATCACCCACAACGGAAGCTGGCAGCCGGTGGCGCGCAGCGAACGTTCCATCGCGTTAAAATGCAATTCGACGCGCGCGTTGGCCAGGGTGATGATTTTTTCCAGACGCATAGAACAAGACCCAGGGGTTTAAAAAGCGGCGTTACTTACTGCGGCTGCCCCACCACGCGGACGACTTGCGGATGCCGCTGCAGATTGGCGAGCGTCACCGTCGCCCCGGTCGAATCGTTCAAGCGATAATCGGCCTGGGTCAGGAGGCCAAAGACCTCTTCCAACGCCCCCGGTTGCGGTAGCAGGAGCGACGTGTGGATTTCGAGAAAGAGCAGTGGACGAACTTCGCGCAATAAGCGTTGGCCTCCGCGCAGCACGGCGGCTTCCAGGCCCTCCACATCGATTTTCAAAGTGTCCGGCGTATCTCCGCGATCAAGGAGTGCGTCCAGCGTGGTCACTTCGCATTCATGGACCTGCCGGTCGGCGGGATTTTCGGCGGACGGGAGAAAATTGGCGTATTGCCAGGTCAGGTGAAACTTGAGTCGGCCGGGCTCCGCGCCCAGCGCCATGGGGCAAAGTTGAATCCCCAGCTCGGGATTGAGCTGCAAATTCCGGCGCAAAATGGGTTGCGCCAGCGGGGAAGGTTCGGCGGCGAGGGCTCGTCCGCCATTACTCCGGCAAAAAACGAGCGAAAAAATGCCGTGCAGCGCGCCAATGTCCCACAGCAGTTTTCGTCCACGAACCAGGCGGATGAAACTCTCCATTTCCTCATGCGAATCCATTTCACCGAAACCAAAAAATTCAAAAGTCGTGCGTGCTCCCGGATCGATGCGAAAACGCAATCCCGGCGCCAGTTGCACTTCCTCCGCCGCAAGGGCGCGATTGGCTTGGAGGTAGGCCCGCCGCACACCGGGCTGCCGCCAGCGTTGCCGGCATTCCGCCTTCAACCCGCGGTACCGGACGCCTTGAATGAAGGTCGTTATCGGCGGCGGCAACAAACGCTTGATTATCTTTCGCATGGACGGATTAGGGGGGACTGGACGGCGTGGAAATAGATGCCGATTTGTTTTTGGAGTTTGCCTGGCTCCTGGCGAGGGTAAGCAAATAATGGGGCAGCAAAATCGACGCCCAAGCGGAGCCCCAATCGTGCTCCGCCAGGTCCGCCGGCACCATCACCCGGAGCGCCACGCGCAGGTTGCGGGGATAGTCCCGCCACGACCAGCCGCGGTCGCGCGGCTCATACCAGCGCGCATACCGGGCGAAAACTTCGCGCAATGAGTTGCGCCCAATGCATTCAATGCGCAAGTCGGAATCCTGCCAAACGTCCCAGCCGGCGGCGAGCAGTCGGCGGCCCAACTCCGCATCCTCGTGCGCGGGCATATCCTGTCGGTAACTGCCCACCGCCAGGATTGCACTGCGGCGCTCCATCGCCGCCGCGGTAATGTGCACGGCCTGTTTCTCAATTGGGCCGGGCCGTCCGCGAAACAAATGCCGCCCGCGCCAGCGATGAGCGAGCGTCACGGGCGGCGGCTGCACCAGCAATCCATGCACCGCTGCCAGTTTGGGTTCAGTCAAAAAATGACGTAAGGCACGTTCCGCAAAATCGGGGGCAATGCGGTTGGTGGCGTCCACACACATGACGAAATCATTTTGCGCGGCGGCAACCGCACGATGGCGGGCCGCTCCGCGACCCAGTGTGGAGGGTTGACGCAGCACGACCGCCCCGGCGGCCTCGGCGATGTTCGCGGAGCCATCGGTCGAACCATCGTCGATCACCAGGAGCTCAGCCGGGGGAATGGTTTGCGCGCGCAGCGCCGCCAAGACCTCGCGCAACGTCGCGGCGGCATTGAGGACCGGCACGTAAGCAGTATAAAGAGGAAGCGACATCAGCGACGCCAGTTGGTCAGAATCCGGCATGCGGATTTATTCGAAGTCATGCACTTTGAAGACCTCCAAGTGCAGCGGATGGTCGGTTAGCACGACTGCCCGGCGGACGCGTCCAAACCAACTGGCCCAGGCGCTGTAAGTGCTGGGCGGCCCGAAAATCCATTGACAGCGAGCCAGTGAGTACAAATCGAGAATCCGGTGACCGGGTCCGCGAAGGGTGTGCAGGCCGGGAAAATTTTTCAGGTCGATTTCGACATCACTGCACAAAAGGAAAGTCGTCTGGGGGCCGAGTTGCGCGGCCATTTCCAGCATACGTGAGTGATAAAATTCGTCCGAACGGTGAAAAACGTCACCGGGCAAATAGTTTTCCGTGCCACGCCGCAAATGCACGCCGACCAAGGGGCCGGCCACCGGAGGATGCCCGGCCCACCATTGCTCGAGGCGGGATTTCCAGGCCGGCGCGAGACTGAAGTAAGCGCGCAAGCGTTCTCCATGCCGCTCCACGGGGGCGGGCAAATGCAGGTTCCAGGCGTTGAGCACAATCGCGCGGCGATCCTGCCTGAACGTTTGCAGCGGCGGATAATCCATGCGGACTTCGACGTGGTCAGCGGCCGCGACCTCCGCAAGAAAAAGCCGGGACCGCCGCCGCCATTTGGGGCTGAACAAAAATTTCCGCGTCCGTTCCGCGCCGACGCTGGCCAGCAATAATTTCGGTCCCAATCCGGGGGCGGCCGGATAGCGAATCATCCTGGCGTGGGCAGTGCCGGCAAAAAAATCCGCATATTTATCAAAGACAAAATTATACAAGGTTCGCTGGTGGTCGGCCGCCAGGGCCGCGGCATTCGCGAACGTCAAGAGGACGTTGCACAGGTCCCCATATTCGCGAACAATGAAGACGGGGGCGGGCATTTTAAATCCGAGCAACTCGGGACGAAAGTCAGTGTACGGCGCGGAGGGATTAATCCGCCTCCCTAAGGCAGAATCCTGGAAATCGCCTCGCTCCAGACGGCTCGTACGCGATCCGGCGCAAAAGTCTTTTCCGCCCACCACCGATTTTGCGCCGAGACTTCACTCAGATCATGGGTGGCGCACCACTCCATTTTGCGCGCGAGGTCGCGGCGGTCGGGCAGGCGCAAAAAAGCGTGCGGTATCCACGCTGTTGGAAACGCCCGGCGCTTGAACCACCGGGGCCGCACCAGCATTTCCGGTCGTTGCACCCACTCGTTCATGGGCGCGTGATTGAGCGTGAGGACGGGCAGGCCGGAAGCCACGGCCTCGAGGACTTGAAACCCGACGCCTTCCATTTTTGAAGGTTGCACGATGACCTCGCCTTCGGCGTAAAGCCCGGCCGAGGTCGGCACGGTGCCGGTCCTGATTTCTGTGCGGGCATTGCCCGGCGGAAGTTCGATGGCTGATTTCTGCAAACGCACGAGAAGTGACGTTTCCACGGGCAAGTCGGCGCGGGCAAAGGCGACCATGGTGTCCGCCGTGCCCTTGCGGTCCTGGAGATCAACGAATCCCGCGTTGTGCACGAAGCGGCGGGCCGGGCCGCGAATTTGCCTCGGTGGTAAAGCCGTCAGATCCAGCGGCCAGGGCAGCACCACGGTGGGAAAGCCCAGCGGGCGCAAAATTCTTTCCGCAAAAGCACACGGCGCGACCAGCAAGTCGCAGAGTTTCCACTGGGGATTGGCGGGGTTAAACCACTCCCAGTGCACGACCCCCACCGTTTTTAGTCCCAACGCCCGGCAGGTCGGAACCAATTCGGGATGCCACTCGGTGCGTTCGAAAAATAGAATTCCCTGCAACCCGGGTATCGCGGTGAGCCGCTGGCGCAGTTCGTCCTGGGTCAAATCCGCGGGCAGTGAAATCTCCCGCGGTCCTGCGGCCGGTTCGGTGACGAAATTCATCGACTGACAGACAAATTGATGACCGACGCCCAGCACGGCGCGCACGTCCCGCGCCTCCCGGCCAATGCCCGAGGTGTCCTTGGGCGCCGCGACCGCCCACCGCGAGAAATCTGATTTCATCAAAATACTAAAGTCGTTCGCACAACCAGACGCCCGCGCGCACCTTCCCGGATGCCGAGGCTGATTCGTGCGCCGGAGTAATGACGGCCGGCAAACCAAAGCCGGCCGCAGTGAGGCGGCGCGCAAATTCATTTTCATCCGGCCGTCCCGGAAAAACGTGCCATTCGATCAGCAGCCATCTGGTTTGGGTGTAAACCGGCGCGTAGTGGGCGAGGAAGTCCCATTCCGCGCCCTCCACATCAATCTTAATCAAATCATAGGGACCGGGAAATTGACGCTGAATTTCCGCCGCCGTAAGCGTAGCCAATTGGACCGCCTTTTGCCCGGCATAATCCGGCTGCGTCGACGAGGCCATGAACGGCCGCTCGAAAAACGCCTGCTCGCCCACACGGGCGTCAATCAGGCCGCGCAGGTATTTCCACTGCGCCCCGAGGTGATTGACCTCCGCCACTTGTCCCACTGCCGGGCCCGAGGTGGAATTGGCGTCAACCAGCAAGGCCTCGCCGGCTTCGGCCTGCCCGTGCTGGCGGCGCTGCCACTCCAGCCAGAGGGAAAAATAGCCCGCATGACAGCCGAGGTCCAGCCAGCGGCGCGGCCATTTTGCCCAATGTGGCCGCACCGGTTCATAGCCGTTTTGCACAAAAATTTCGCTGAACGAGAGCAGGTGGCCCAACTGGAAAAGAGGGCAGGTGAGCCCATGTGAGAGTGGAATATGCACCGCGAGGTCCGCGAAATAATCCTCACGCATGGCAAAGACCACCGCATTGCGAATCGCCTCAGGCCGCAGGAGGGCCTTGACCAAATCGTTCTTTTTCATGGTCGCTAAAGTTTTTCAACCGTCCATGGCAGCGCGAGCGCCACCGCGCCCTGGCTGGTAAAATCGCCGTACCGGGTGTGTGCGGCATTGGTGGCGGCGACATTGAATTGCAGGCAGTACCGGCGCTCGTCGTACAACGGCCCGCGGTCCTCGTGCAACGCCGCGCTCCAGTAATAGTCACCGGGATAGAGTAACATGCCAGGCAGGGTCACCCGCCCGCGCCAGCGGCCCTGCGCCACGCGTTGCACCGCTTCCGCATCCGTGTGCGCCGGCAGGGTGGTAAGGACCGCCGTGCCGTCGGCCCGGTGTAGCCGGAGGGCAAGATCAAGTGTCGTGAGGGGCGCGGCGATATTGTACTCCACCTCGACCGTGAAGGGAAACCGCATGTCGAGGTTCACACTTTCAGCGCCGTGATGGTCCAGTAAGCGCACACTCAGCAACTGCGCCGGAGCGCGGCTGGGCGCATCCTTGAAGGTTACGCGGGCATCGCCGCCTTGGGCGAGATACTTGGCCACCACTTGTTCGGCCGGACCGTCTTGCACGATGCGGCCGCGTTCGAAAAGAATCGCCCGCGTGCAAAGCTGCGTGACGGCGCCGAGGTTGTGGCTGACAAACAGGACCGTGCGGCCGTCCTGGCGCGATACCTCATTCATTTTGCCCAGGCATTTGCGCTGAAATTGCGTGTCGCCAACCGCCAGCACTTCATCCACGACGAGAATTTCCGGCTCGAGATGGGCGGCCACCGCAAACGCCAGTCGCACGTACATGCCGCTCGAATAACGTTTCACGGGCGTATCCAGGAATTTTTCAATCTCGGCGAAGGCGACAATGGCGTCGAACCGCTGTTGAATCTCGCGGCGGGTCATCCCGAGAATCGCACCGTTCAGGTAAATGTTGTCGCGGCCGGAAAGCTCCGGGTGAAAGCCGGTGCCGACCTCGAGCAGGCTGGCCAGACGGCCATGGACGACGACGCGTCCTTGCGTCGGCAGCGTGATGCGCGAAAGAATTTTTAGCAGCGTGCTCTTGCCCGCCCCGTTGTGGCCGATGATTCCGACCACTTCGCCCGGGGCCACCGCAAAGGAAACGTCGCGCAGTGCCCAGAGGATGTCGTTCGCGGCATTGGTTGCGGCGTCGTCAAAATGCGTCAGGTTGCGGAGCTGGCGAAAATTCCGCCATGGGGCGAGCGCCATCCGGCCCACGGCCTCGACCAGCGTGCGCGAGCCCTCGTCCCGCCGGCCCAGCCGGTAAAGCTTGGCGAGATTCTCAACTTGAATGGCGGGAGTGCTCACGGAAAAATATCAGGCCACGTCGGCCAGCACGCGCACGGCGCGGCGAAAACACCACACGCCGCTCGCACACAACGCGAAAGCCACCAGCGCGCCGACGCCGAGCCCGCGCCACGGCACGTCCGCCGTGCCCAATAGGCAGGCGCGCGCGGCTTCAATTGCGCCCGCGAGAGGATTGAGTTGGTAGGCCCAGCGCCACGGCGCGGGCACTTCCGCCGACGAATAAATCACGGGCGAAACATACATCAGCACTTGCAGAAAATAAGTCTGTGCAAAGCGCACGTCGCGATACTGGATGGAAAGCGCCGCCAGCCAAAGGCCGAGGCCCAAGGCGGTGAACATCACAATGAGCACGGCAGCCGGCATGGCTATAAACGCTGAAAGAGTGGGGGTCGCTCTCGCGAATAGAAGAGTAATCCCAAGCATCACCATGGTAATAAATAAATCGATAAGCTTGGAGGCGACCGCCGCAAGCGGCAGGACCAGACGCGGAAAATAAACTTTCGAGGCCATGCCAAGGTTGGCGGCCAAACTGCTGGCGGCGTCGCCGGCGGCATTTTGAAAAAACGTGAAGAGTACGACGCCAATCATGGAAAACACCGCGTAGGGAGAACCATTGGACGGCACCCCCGCGAGCCGCCCAAACACCAGCGTGAATATGCCGACGGTGAACAGCGGCGGCACAATGGCCCAGCCAAAGCCGAGCACGGATTGCACATAGCGCGCCTTCCAGTCGCGCCAGACCAAAAAGCCGCACAAGTCGCGCGCCGCCCAGAGCTCGCGCCAGCCGCCGAGGCCGGTCTGGCTTTTGGAGGTGATGACAATGGTGGGCAGTGGTGCGTTCACGTGTTCAGAAAATTTTTCAAGCTGCCGCCCTTGGCCGATGGCCGGCAATTGCCAGCCAAGCGCTCATCGCGGAGACGAACCCGGTCGGGATCATCGTAGATGCTGACCCGCGAATCCGGCGGAAAACGTTCGCGCCGGAGGCGGGGAAAGGAGAAGCGGGAAACGGAAAGGTAAATGATTCACGGGGCAAGTGATTGCAGCGGATGGGCGTGCCGGGGTTCGAGCGCCTCCAGCGAAAGCTCGACGCGGTTTTCGCGGCCGAGTAACTCGAGCAGCACTTGCACCCGCTGGCGGGCGGGCACCAGTCCAACCACCTGGCCGGACGCACCCTGAAAAATTCCGGCGATGACGCGCACATTCTCGCCCAGCCGCCAGGGGTCGGGCGGCAAATCCAAAACCTGCGTTTCGGACAACGCGCGCAACTCGGCGATGATGCCCTCGGGCACCGGCGCCAGTTCGCGTCCCTGCCGCACCACGTAGGCGACGCCGCGCGCGTAACGCACCGCCCGGGCCTTGCGGGCGGGGGAAAAGCGCGCGAACAAGTAACCGGGAAAAAGCGCCTCCACCACGGACCGCTGGCCTTTGGCCGCGGCCCGGCGGTAGCGCACCCGGGGAAAAAAAGCCTCCACGTCCGGCAGCGTCGCGAGTTGCCCAAAGGCCATGCCCTCCCGCTTGGGCTGCGTTTTCACGCAGTACCAAAGCGTCTCCGTGGACAGCGGAGGGAGATCGGTTGAGCGTTTGGCGGACATGATGAAAATAATTAACAAACTTCATTAAGTCAAAAAGCGGTCGACCATCGTGAGCAGGCGGCGGGCGTTGGCACTGACATTGTCCAGCTTGGCGACCCGCTGGCGCAGCCATTCCTGTTGCGCGGGCGGTTCGGTCGCCACCAGGTGGTTCAGGCGCGCCAGGCGCTCGCCCGCCACCTCGAGTTGCGCCGTCACCTGGTCGCCGAGAAATCCGCCGATGAGCTTGCGAAACTGATCCTCCGCCTCAAAAAAATCGCGGCGCGCGCCTGGCACGTACACGGCGCGCACCGCCTTGAACGTCCGCAACTGCCGCAACCCCTGGCTGGCCGAGCCCAGGCTGATGCGCAACCGCTCCATAATTTCCTCCATGCTCAGCGCCTTCGGCGACATGTACAGCAGCCCGAAAATCGCGCCGACGGACTTGGGCAAGCCCAGCATTTGCCCCGCTTGCATAATTAACGACACCACTTCGCGCTCCAATGGTGAAAGCACGGGCACCGGCAATTCCTCGACCGTTGTGTGGGCGGCTTTGGCCGGGGCAGCACGTACCGCGTTTCCCGGGCGCGAGCGGCCTGCGGCCCGGCGCGCCGGGGCAGGCGGCACCCGGCGGGCAGCCAGTTTGAGTACAGTCTTGATGGATACACGATAACGCATCCTATAAAGATTTCAATATAAAATGAAATTTAAGCACCTACCGCGCCAAACTCGTTGGCCACCCGCGGGTCCGCCCGACCATGGTTGCTAAGTTTTAACGTAGTTAGGCCGATATAAGGCTGACACCGGCAGCCGGGGCGTTATACATGACGCTCCGCCTGCGACAGGCGCACACTTGCATGATCCATTCACGCACACGCGGGCTTTACCATTTGCTCGGTGCGATCATCGTCGTGGTGCTGCCCCTGCTCTTTTTCGTCGTCACCTGGGTCTCGGCGGAGTTGCTCCACCGCGTGGATTTGTCGGCCGTCAATTTCCCGGCCTATCTCGGGGGCGCGGTTGCGGCCGGCTTGATCAGCTATAATTTCTACCGGATGCCGAGTGGGCTGATGCCGCGCGTGGGCTGGATTCTGCGCGTGACCAATTTGCAGACGTTCATTCTCGCGGCCGTCATGTTCGGACTGGTGTTTGCGACCAAGGATCTCGGCATCAGCCGCCTGATGCTCGCCAGCTATCTCATCGTAGCCTGGCTTTTCCTGGTGCTCCTCAACACCGTTGCCCCCGGCTGGCTCGCGCGCGCGATGTTTTCGGGACAAAATCTGCGGTCCTGCCTGGTGGTCGGCAGCGTCGAGGCCGCCCTGCGGGTCAAGGACTGGCTTGAGGCCACCACCGATGTCGGCTACGAGGTCGTCGGACAATTGACCTGGGATGGTTCCGGCACGGACAAGTTTTTATGGCCCGTCCTCGGGCAGGCGGCGGAATTGGAGCGCGTGATTCGCACCCGCGGCATCAATCAGGTCATCCTGCTGGAGACGCGGCAATCGCCGGAATTGGTGCGGCGGGTGGCGCGGAGTTGCGACACTGAGGGCTGCCGCTTGCTGATCTACAATCCCTGGGCCGGCATTTTTGCGCAGCCACTGGTGGCCGAGACGGCCGGCGGCCACACGTTCTTCATGCTGAGCGAGGAACCGCTGGAAAGCCCGGTGCACCGTTTCCTGAAGCGCACCCTCGACTTGCTGATTGCCGTGCCCGTGGTGTTTTTGCTGATGCCGCTGCTGGTGCCGTTTGTTTGGCTCGGCCAGCGGCGCGAATCACCGGGACCGCTGCTATTCCGCCAGCGGCGGCGCGGTTTCAATCGCCGCGAGTTCGTGATTTATAAATTCCGCACCATGCATCAATCCGGCGGCCGGCCCATCACCGAGGCCCGGCAGGCCACCAAGGACGATCCGCGTATTTTCCGCTTTGGCGAATGGCTGCGCAAAACCAGCATCGACGAACTCCCGCAGTTCTTCAACGTCCTGCGCGGCGAGATGAGCGTGGTCGGCCCGCGCCCGCACTTGCCCGAGCATGACAACCTCTTCCATCAATACGTGGAAGATTACCCGCAGCGGCATTTCGCCAAGCCTGGCATCACCGGTCTCGCCCAATCGCTCGGTTACCGCGGTGAGATCACCGATGTCGAAGTCCTGCGCCGCCGCGTCCGCTACGACCTCGAATACATCTCCAACTGGACGCTCGGTCTCGATCTAAGCATCATCATTCGCACCTTCCTCCAGGTGCTCCGCCCGCCGAAGACGGCGTATTGAACAACCAACTCTAATCGATAGAGTTTAAACAGAAAATAGAATATTGGGCAGAATCCTCATTTGGCCTCGCTGCTCGGAAGCGTTTGGTTTGGTTCGTCACAGATCCAACAGTCAATCGGGACATCACATTCGAGCTCAGCAATCATCTTGATTTCTTCCTTTGAGAATCCAATGGCACCTGAATCGCAGCGGTAGGTGACTCTAAGACAGAAATCTTCGGCACCAGCTTTACGTAGAGCTGGCAGCATTGGAATTATAAGACGATGCAGGTAAGTGATTTTATCGGACTCTTCATCAGGAGCATCAAAACAAGCATTACCGTAGGGTACTGGGATTCCCCGATACCGTCCAGAGATTCCGCACTCCCCTGGATCATGAGCGTGGGTGAACGGTGCCGATACCTTTGAGGGTGTGAAATGCTTGCCAACTGCTGAGAACGTAATCTGCGTACTTAAAATCATATTTAATTAAAAAATTCTGCTTCATTTTGGAACGGTAGCAAGTGCCGGCATCGGTTGCGGCGCCCGCAGGAGCGCCGTGGCCGTCCACAGCATCGGGGCTTGGCCGTGCAGGTTGCCGGCTTCACGGCGGCGATTTAAGTAGAATTGCACCGGATCGCCATCACGGGTGGTCCAGCGGTTGGTGCCCACGCACACGTCGGTCAGATTGGCGTCGGCATCGAGCTTGGCGACGAGTGCCAGCCACGCTTTGCGGGCGGCGGGGCCGTAGGTTTTGGCGTCGAGCCAGCCGTTCTTAACGCCAGTGACCATGGCGAAGGTAAACATCGCCGAGCCGGAGGTTTCGCCCCACGCCTCGGGATGATCAATCAATTCCTTCCACAGGCCGTCTTCCCCCTGCGTTTTCAGCAGGGCGGCCATCATCTTCTTATACCCGTCCATGATGCGGGCGCGATGGGGGTTATCCAGGGGCAAATCGCGCAACACCTCCGCCGACCCGGCGGCGAACCAGCCATTGCCGCGGCCCCAATAATAATCCGCGCCGTCACCGTGGAAAAAGAGTCCGGAAGGCTGCTGCATCTTGTCGAGATAGGTGGCCATCGTCAGCGCGATGTGGTCTGCGTATTTGGGGTCATGGGTGGCGCGGTAAGCCTGAATCTGCACGATGGAAATCATGTACATGTCGTCGATCCAGTAGCGGGCCTCGGTGGTGATGCCGTCGGGCGAGGTGTTGGCCCACTGGGCGTCGGCATAGGCTTTACCGAGTTTGAGGGCGCGTTCATCCTGCTTTTGCAAATACAGCTCGAAGGGCAGGGAGCCGAACATGTGGTCGTCCACTACCGGGCGCGAGGGCAGCCGGTTGGCGCCCTCGGGGGTGAACAACGGCTCGGCTTTGTCCACCAGCTTTTTGAGCAGGCTGTCATCGTGGGCTTGCTTCGCGAAAGTGAGCGCGCCGTACCAGGCGCAAATCTCGGGGTAAATCAAAGTCTGGCGCGTGCGATTCGTCTCGTAGTCGAATTTCTTCAACAAGAAATTATCGGCGACCCGTTTGCCGACCTCGGTGGGCGAGGTGCCGGCCGGCCAGTTCCCGAAATACTCATCCAGCGGGCTGGCCGCCGCGGTGGTGTTGGCAGCCGTCGGGGCCGTTTGGGCCTGAATGCATCCGGCCAGCGCGAAGCCGGCGATGGCGACACTGAGGGTAGTGATCAATCGGGGAGGGGTCATGGGGAAAGTATTCAGTGGCAAGCCTATCGTTGGCGCGGGCGGTCCTTCAATCCAAATCAGGATTCGACCCGCAGCCAGTCAAACTCCAGGACGGGTTAAAAACGATAGCTAGCGATGCGGCACGGCAGGAGCCGGTGAAGCATCCGCAATTTCCACGGCGAATACCTGGCTAGGCCCCTGCATATTCGAGCGAAAGATAATCCAGCGATTGTCCGGCGTGATGCTCACGTTCGGCTCGAGTTGGTAGTTGTGCGCGCCCAGGTTGACCAGCCGTTCCGACTTGAAAAAACCTGCGTGAATCAGGGTCTCGGCGTTCGGCGCATGGAGGCCTGCGACATCGGGAATAGTTTGCGGGCGAAAAACGTAAATCCATTTGCCGTCGGGCGCATGCGCCACCATTTCATTGTCGCCGCCGTCGCCCGCAAACAAGGCTCCATCACGCGAAACATTGAAGTGCACCGACCACTCGTTGCGTTGCAAATGATACCAGGTGCGCCGCCCGCTCGCCAATTCGTAGCCTGCGACCCAAAAGTCCTCGCCGCGCGGCGTTTGCAGGTCGTACCAGATGGTCTTGCCGTCGGCGCTGAAAAACTCATGGCCCGCAATCTCCATGTTCATCGTGCGCGGGTGGATGAGCTTCGCGCCGGTGCCGTCGGCCTGCATCGTCCAGATGCGGTCCACCTTGTGCCAGGGACCTTCGTGGCAGTACATGAGGAGATTGGGGTCCGTGGGTGAAAACTGCACGTGCCCGAGCCAGTCAGTGGCCTTGAGGAGCGTCTTCATTTCCCCGGTGGAGGTGTTGATGGTATAAAGTGACATCGGCAAATGTTGCTCCAAGCGGTCGTTCATGCGCACTTCCTTGATCTCCGCAAAAGTCAGTGGCTGGCCGTCCGGGCCGTTGATGACGGGCAGGGTCGTTCCCGGGGGCGGCAGTTGAATGCCGAAAGGCACGCCGCCGTCGGCCATCACGCCGACCAGCAGCGTTTCATCCGCATTCAGCGACGAAAACGTGCCGCCGGCGGGAATTTTGGCAATCTGCCGCGTGGCGCCGGAATCCATGCCCGTGGCGAAGACGAACGTGTCGGCACCCACTTTTTTCGTGTAGTAAACCTGGCCCGTTTTGCGGCCCACCAGAATGCCCGCGCTGCTGTCGGTCGTCGTGCCCACTCCGGGCACCAGCAGGCGAACCGCCCGGGTTTGCAAATCCACCACGGAAATCCCGGCCGGTCCCGTGATGACCATTTCGGTGCCCGCCGGATTGTAGGAATTCTGGTGAAAATATAAATTGGCGCTGCCCGGCTCCTGCGAAAGCCGATAGACCCGGTGGCCAGTGTCGGCATCAGTCCATGCGGACGGCGCTTCCGCGGCGCCGACGTCCGACACCGCGGTGGTTAAAAGGCAGACGAAGGCAAAGCGAGACAGACGAATCATGGAGGTCCAGGCGATGAGGTGGGGGCCGCCTATTCAAGGTCGCGCGGGAGAAAAAGCCAGTCATTTCGCGACGGACGCCGGGGCCGGTGTTTTCTCCTGCACCCAACCCACTTTTTCCAACAGCGCGCGCAATTCCGCGTTGTCCGCTGACAACGGCGGCAGCCACAGACCCACCATCTGCCGGTTCCAATAATGGCCCTCGGGATTCCCGGGCATGGCAAAAGCATATTTATACAATACGGCGCGGACAAACCGCGGTGGTTTTTCCGGAAACGGATTATCGGCAAAAAGACTCAGCGTGCCGGGGTCGTTGTGCAGAAGTTTCCACACCAAATTCAATGTCCACGGGTAATGCTGGTAATCGCTCATCGCGGCGAACCACATTTGCCAATCGAGCCGCAGTTGATAGGGTGCAATTTGCGCCGGGCTCTTATCCAAGTTCACCGGCAGGCCCTTATACGGGTACGGTTTCCAATCGGCCTCACTGGGAATATCCGCGTTCGTGCCCTCGAAGACCACATTCATCCTCTCCTTGCCCACGGTGCCAAACGCGCCGTAAGTATTCACCAGATGCAAGGGGTCGAACGAGGTATTCATCATCTGGTGACTGGATGTAAGATTGCGGACCACGGGCACGCTCAGGTAAAGCACGACAGCGGCGACCGCCCAAGTCACGCGCAACATGGGTTCGCTGGGCTGCGCCTCGTCGGCGGCTCGTTCCGCGCGGCGGGTAAGCGAGTGCGGCAGGATCAGCCGCCAAAACGAATCATCCAGGCACGCCAGCGCCGGCACGATGGTCAGCCAGTTGAGGAACGAGAGATTGCCGCTCAGAATGAGCGTAAACTGAAACAGGATAATCAACCCGCCC